>Ga0209573_1000397_pt1 | contig 94619 bp, 79 predicted proteins | sample TNRBio252014_DNA_FD_185870 | JGI IMG/M metagenome (GOLD analysis project Ga0209573, IMG submission 185870) | Wastewater treatment Type I Accumulibacter community from EBPR Bioreactor in Madison, WI, USA - TNR Reactor_6/25/2014_ DNA (SPAdes)... | ecosystem: Engineered > Bioreactor > EBPR >...
TGTAAAGATTTGTTAGTTAGCTAACTTATTCGTATATTTGTAGATGAGATATAGAAAAATAGAAATCAGCACAGAAGAGCGAGCAGAGCTGGAAAAAATACTGCGAACACAGAAATCAGAAAAACGAATGACCCTTCGAGCAGAGATCATACTTTTGTCATCAGAAGGTAAAAGTTATGAAGAAATCATTGAAATAACCGGTGGAAGTAGAGTTTGTGTCGCAAAATGGCGTACAAGATTTGTAAAAGACCGCATGGAAGGGTTGAGAGACAAGTATCGCTCAGGTAAGCCCAAAGTGATTACCGCCGAACAAGAGGCTCAAGTAATAGAGAAAGCATGTTCTAAGCCTGATGGAGGATATACTCGTTTGTCTCAACGTCTGATAGCCAAAGAAGTTGGAATAAGTCAGACAAAAGTCCATGAGATATTAAAGAGTGCAGATTTAAAACCACACAAGACAGAGTATTGGTGTGGGAAAAGTCCTGATCCGGAATTTAACGCAAAGATGACAGAGATAATTGGATTGTACATGAATCCGCCGGAGAATGCATTAGTGTTATGTGTAGATGAAAAGACACAGATACAAGCATTGGACAGGACACAACCGGAACTGCCACTCCGATCGGGAAATCCCAGACGACAAACCGCAACCTACAAGCGCAATGGAGTGGTGTCACTTGTAGCTGCATTATCAGTCCATGAGGGTGAAATAACGGCAAAAACGATGGAATCGAACACATCAGAGAACTTTTTGTTGTTTCTAAAGAGTCTGAAGAAGAAATACCCCAAGAAGGAATTACATATAATAGTGGATAATCTTGCCGTTCACAAGCACAAGGATATTAAGTCCTGGTTAAGCAGAAGCAAGCATGTCAATATCCATTATACACCGACATATTCTTCCTGGTTGAACCAGATAGAGATTTGGTTTAACATGTTGACAAAGGATGTATTGAAGGGAGGGATTTGGAAATCGAAGCAGGAACTTGTGGATCAGATCATGGAATATATTAAAACATACAACCTCACCCGCGCCAAACCTTTTCAGTGGACTTACACCGGCAAGGCTTTAAAGGTTTAGTATGCCAATTTTAAAATCATTACACTAGTAATTCCGTGATCTCATCCTCTTTGGATTTACAACCAATGAAAATTACCATTAAAAACAAAATGGTTCCTGTAACAACTGACTTCATAAGACCTCCACTTGAGAATTGTTCAATATTTAAAAATTTGAGTCTGCAAACAAAAAACGGAAACCCACCATAAACCACATACCTCGACATTCATGCCTTGGCAATGACTTAAAGTCAGTTTCCGTTTTTAATCTTAAAAAAGATCACCCGTGCCGCTTCTTAAAAATTGAAATCAACAATTGCCTTTGCAAGGACAATTTCTGTTAAGCGAGTTTAATCAGTAAATATTACTTTGCCTGAATTTCCTTATTTTATTAAGGGTAAAATTAAGTATATCTTTTTTTACTACCAAGAACTTTTTTTAATTCATAAAAGGGCTGCGTGGCTCATAATAATTCACTTGCCACGCATTTAAACCCATTCCTATCATTACCCTTGGAAAAGATGTTACAGATTAAACAATTTGCTCACCTGCATCTGGTAGCCTCCTCGCAACCTCTTGTCGATCAGGTGTGAGATATAATAGGTGAGGTAGTTGTAAAGTATCCACTGATTTTCGGGTTTTGGCTGTTCTTCAATAAACTTGGAGATAGTCTTCCCGAGCTTGGTATCGATTGATTCACTTAGTTTCTCTGTCACGTCAATATTTTGCAGAATCTGTATTCGGCTCTGAATCATCGGAATCTGCTCATACGTTAGCTCAACCTGCTCTTTGATATTTTCGATCATTATACCGGTAGTGTGTCGTGCATAAAATTTTGCAAGGACTTTACCGAAGACCATACCATTGCCGCATATTCCTCTAATTGCACCCCAAAAGAGCCTTACGCCCTCACAACCATTGTAACTGTTGTGAAGGAAAACACTCAAAGCAATATCGCTTCGGCCGTCATGGAACGTCAGATCTGGAAATGTAACTTGAAGTCGCATCCTCGAATCTGTCACAAATGAATGGCTGTCATCGATGTACCATTTGTTATCCAGATTGTTAAGTTGATCCATAATCGGCAGAATTACCTTTGAGTTTTCAACCAGTTTGTAAGTATCTGACATTACCGATATAAGTGAATCTGAATCAGTGCGAATAATCGACTGATAATCCGGAGAGAGAACGGGTGATCCGTCCTCTCCTTCATAATACACCTGTCTCTTTTCGACCGGGAATAGAAACGGGTACAGTTTATTTACAACATTCGTGTTCATAAGCTTTATCCTTTCTATTTTGTTCTTGAAATATATAGTGTTATTGCGATCGATTTACTATCCAACATACCTCCAAGCTCGGACTGAATCCGGATTGCATCTTTACAAGAATTTAACATTATTGCAAAATATTTGTCTTCAACAATCGGTACATCCTTCACAGGCTGGATTATCGTCTCTTGCTTTGTCTCTTCTTGTTGTGGAGCCGGTTCGGTTGGTGTAGATTGTAAAGGGACAACCTCATACTTGGTTATGATCTTGCTTCCGCGTTGTTCCGCGAGTTTTGTGATGGTGTACTTGGCTCCCTTTTTGCTATCTTTGAGCCTTGCGTGAACTTCATCAGGTGCAAAGAATGAATATTCTGTGGCTCCATCTCCATTTTTCACCGCATAAAGATAGTACTCACCGTACTGTGATTGACCAACTACCGGCCCATCAAACATAAGCTCTATTTTAACAGGCTCATTCAGATTCAGTTCCAATTTCCGTCTCTGCTCCATCCTCGTTATCCTTTCTTAATTTGTAAGTAAATGCAGGTTGCCCTTTAGTAACCTTAACTCCTTTTGGGGGAGTCATATGTGAGGCAACATACTGTTTTATTTTAGCCATATCCGGTTTGTAACTCTCAGGTACATTTGTCAACATCTCGGTTTTTGCATGTTGAAGAAATAGCTCCAGATCTTCAATTTCGATTTTATCAGGTTTTTTGTGCAACTTCAAAATTCCATTTGGCAAATCGATTGTTTTTTCCTTGGATTCTCGAATAAATTTTTCAAGATTCCTTTCTATCCGTTCGACTTTATCTTGAAGTTTGGAGTTTCTACTTAATGCCCAGTCTTTAATTAACTGAACCTCTTTTTCTGCCTGCCCAAAGTTCTTCGCAATCTCATCTTCAAGATTTCTTATCTCGATTAGGAGAAGATCGAAATGGGCATAAGTCTGCTCAACTTCGTTATTTTCGATCTCATTCAACAGGTCTTCCATAAATTGGTGACTTTCACTTTGCATTGTTAATCCTCATCTTTTGAGACACACTGTTTGATGGCTTCTTCTGCTACAATAACTGCAATGGTTGCAATTAATTTTTCCAAGCTCATGATTTACCTCCGTGGTTTGAATTGTTTTGTTAGTTATTTGAATTTGTTCTTCTTTTTTTGGGTCCCAGTACCATTCTTTTATTGGTAACATCTGACCCTCCATTTGTTCGCAAATATTTCTGTATTGCCTCATTAACGAACCAAGTCATCGGTTTGCTTTCAGGGTATTCAAGTTTGTGCCGGTAGAGTTTGATCACCAGCTCCTCTCTAATCTTGGGACTATACATACTCTTTTCCCCCAAAGATTATTTTTATTCCAGAGGACATATTACACTCCAGTTTAGTTGTTATATATCTTTCTTATACCAAAAAAGGGAGGTTAAGTATTGAGATCAGTACTAGTGTATCTGTGCTCGAAACTCAATAAAACCCAGATTTTGGGGGTTCTTCGTTGTGGCATTTTATCCTTCCAGAGGTTAAAATTGCGAACCCGGGATGGTGTATAAATCCGCACTTGCATCTTTTAAAAAATAATGTTATATTTGAATTGAAAGTTAATGAAATAATGTTCGAGTTAATTTATGATGTTTTTTTACCGTTATTGTTAACCAATTTGTGGAGGCATTATGGTTGGTTATAAAATTAAAATTTATCGTTTGCTGAAAGGCTGGTCGTTGGACGAGCTTGCCGCTGAAGTTCATAGGCGTGGAGGGCAAATCTCCAAGGTCGCACTATCGAAGTTTGAAAGAGGACTGATAAATCCAACACTTAAAAATCTTGAAATTCTTGCAACGGTTTTCGGAGTCAAAACGTTGGAACTTGTTATTCCAAGAAAATTTGAGATCAAGCATTTAGGATTCAGGAAGAAGCAGTCACTCCCAAAAGTTGAAGAACACAAATATAGGAACTCTGCTGAACTAGAGTTGGAAAAGTATTTTTGGCTCATTGAGAGATTATCTCCTTTGTTTCCAAACAGAAGTTCCCTCAAAATGCAAGAGGTTAACACTATTGAAGAGGCAGAGGCAATTGCTGAAGATTTGCGCAAGCAATGGGAACTTGGTGAAGGTCCTATTGGCAAGTTGACAACGGTAATGGAAAAAAATAATTGTTTTGTTTTACCGAGGTCTGGATCTGAAAAATTTGATGCTTATTCTGTGATTGCGAGAGATATTATGGGCGATTTTCATACTGGACTGGTGCTTTACAACGAAGATTTTACTGGAGACAGACAGCGTTTTACACTAAGCCATGAACTTGGACATTTTCTAATTTCCAATGATGATGTCAGGAAAAACGAACAGTTTGCCAATCGATTTGCATCGGCATTTTTAATGCCAAAATCTGAGATACGGTCGGTTATTGGTTTCAAGAGAACTCACCTTACATTGGAAGAATTGATTGAGTACAAAAAATATTTTGGTGCATCTATCCATGCAATAATCTATAGACTGAGAGATATTGGAACGATAAACGATGACTTTGCAAGGGAGTGGTTCATGGTATTAAGTGCATGTGGGATGAGGAAAAATGAACCGGGCGAATCCCTTCCGAAAGAGGAACCTGAGTATATCCGTACTTTGCTTTTACGAGCTATAGCTGAAGGATTTTTAACTCGGGTTGAAGCAGCGAACAAGTTTGGGATTGAGATAAAAGAGAAAAGTGATACGTCAATTTCGAAGATTACTGAGTTTTTACAACTTCCAAAAGGAGAGCAGAAAAAAATACTCTCAGAACAGGCACAGCAATCAATTATCTTTTATGCTGAAGATAAGGAATTAAAAGAATTCAGGGAGGCCGATCTTGGTGTTATCGACGAGTGACCCTAAGCAATATGAAATATGGGATGTTAATCTTAATCCCGTTGCCGGTTCTGAATTAGGAAAGAGCCGGCCGGTGGTGGTGATCTCGAATGACATCATAAATCGATCCACTTTGAGGATTGTTGTGCCGATAACTGAATATAAACCTAAACATGAGAGTTTCATATGGATTATAAAAATCACACCTGATAAAACGAACAACCTGCTGAAAGATTCAGCAATCGATAGCATGAATGTCAGGAGTGTTGACATTTCAAGATTTCAAAGAAGGAGGGGTTCGATAAAAGTTGAGCTGCTACAGGATATTTTAAGGGCACTGAAATTGATTACAGATATAACATAAAAAAATCGGAGTGCGCTAACACTCCGATCATAAAGTTTCTTAAAGCCAAAAACCAAATAATGAGGCTTGATTGGCAATTTTAGAAAGATAGGAACTAAATATAATCCTTTCTGAAGTTAGAAACAAGCCTCCTTTTAAGTACCAATAAAAGGATAATTCGATGGAAAATACCTTCGAAAGACCCGGATATACACCAAGGTTCGCTACTCGCAAAAAGCTCCGTAACGGGAAGTACATTTATGCGGCTAATTATGGACACAAGTGCTTTGTCATCTGGGTTAAAGATAAATCCAAATAGCTTGAGCGGGGAGAGGTCTCCCCGCCCTATTTTTTTCAAACTTCTCCGAAAGGACACCACAATGTCTAAAAGCGAAAAAACATCCAAAGCTGTAGCTTCGAAAGCTGCAAAAATTCTAAGCAATCCCAAATCTTCCAAAGCTGCAAAATCAGTAGCAGGTTCGGCGTTGACCCAACGCCCCAACAAGAAGAAGTGATCAGGAGTTGGACTCTCTAGCTTTTAGAATTGCACATCTCGGTATGGTGATGCGACCTAAAAACCTGAGTCTGGCTTATTGTCGATGCGACTGTAATAAACTCATGATTGTTCTCTAAAAAGTACCCGATTGTGTGACAAGTTGCTGGTTTCAGAGGTGGGAGTTCATCAAGAAACTCCCACCCATTTATTGCATCTGAATTATCAATCCATTTAACTTTCACTTTAAGCCACCTCAACCATTACCATACAACGGCAATTAATATCTGCTTCGGCCACTCCCAGTTCTAACTACACCTGGGAGAGTGAACATTCCTTCATCAGCTTCTTTCCCATCCATAGCTTTGTAACTGTCCCGGGTACGCTCGTCACGTATGAGACGGAGACCGCGGATTTTTTTGTGTCTAATGTTTTCAATCCCAAGGTATCGGGTTTCTTGGTTTTTTCGACTCTCATCTCCTTTTTTTCTTCTCATGAAACAGGCTCCCCAAGTATTTCTCGTATAGCTCAAAGAGATATTCCATCCTTTTGGTATCATTCAGGAAAGGTTGTGGTCTGTATGCAAGGTCAACAACTCTGTCCAAATTATTGTGTGCCACAGTCAAGGAGGGTGGCATCGTTAAAGGATCGTAGAGATCGGCAAGCGAACTGTTGGGAAATTCCGCCCTGCAATCGAGAACCCGTTGTGCTGCTTCATCAATGACTTTCTTTTGTGTCTCCGTTAAATTCTCAGGCCAGGGATAATTGTTGTAAACAATATTTTTTGAATATCTGTATCTGCTTTCAAGTCTGCCACAAACGACTTTTACCCAAGCCATGTGCATCTTTGACATAAGTACACCAAAATGGAAAAGTTTTGCATTGGGGATAATATATACACTATTACTGGGAATGTATTGGTTATTTAAAAAGGCAAATGGAATATATTTTCTATTCTCTGAAGTGGTTGCGGGTATTACAATAAAAGTCTCAGGATTTTTGAGGTCCCGAAATTGAAAAGATCGTTCCGCAAGTTCGCGCGTATCTTTGAATGTACTATTTAGTCTCATTTTTCTAACATTCTCAATCCTTTCGGAGAGCAGCGGAAGGTGTCGTAAATCGTTAAACGAGTCAACTATCCAGAAGCAATACCGGTTTATACCATTCAAAAACTCCTTACCACTTATTAGAAATTTGATAAATTTTTCTCCGTCTGGTTCTTTGGAGACATACTCCATTTTCTCAGTTTCCGACAAGATTAGAAACCCGCCCTCGGTTGGTTGGTTGCCCTTAAATATTTCCGGAACCGGGCAAAGTGGTTTGCTTCTGGCTTCAATTAAAATATCACTGGCATCAATCAGATAAGGGTTAATATTTTTTGCCTTAATCTCATGCGCCTCACCTCGAATGTCTTCGTAGTCATAAATTTTCTTTCCAGTGCTGTCGTATGCGGCAAAACCAACAATAACACAATAAACCGCGGCATTTCCTTTTGCCTCATTACTCCATTTAAAAGTTCTGTGTGCAAAGTGAATCTTGATATTAAAATTATTGAACAAATACCCCCAAAGAATACTCGTTTGCTCTCCCTGAACTATCGAATTTGTGGAAACAAAAGCGACCTTTATCTCAGTATCTTTTATGTACTCGGCTGCTTTTTGGTACCATCCTGTTACATAATCGAGAAGTCCTGAGCCTGAATTTCCTACAAATAATCTTGTAATTTGATCCCGTTGTTCCTGTTTCATTATATTAGACCCGATAAATGGGGGGTTTCCAAATATAAAGCTCAATTCTTCTTTTTTAACTATCTCTTCCCAATCAACTTCAAGTGCATCAGCGTTTATAATTGTCCCCGACTTTTGCAGTGGCAATCTGACAAAATATCCGCCCAATTCCTGACTTAATCGCATATTCATTTGATGATCGATAAGCCACATTGCAACTTCCGCAATACGTGCCGGGAACTCCTCTATCTCAATACCATAAAACTGATCAAAGTTTATTCTGCTGATCGTCTCAAAATCAAAATGCTGTTGTTGCTCCTTGTGAAGAGTTTTAAGAATCTCCAGTTCCAGTAGTCTCAATTCTCGGTAGGTGACGACCAAAAAGTTTCCACAACCACACGCCGGATCAAAAAACTTTAACCTTCCAAGTTTTTTATGAAACTCATTTAACAAATTTTTGTTTAGTTTTACTTTTTCAAACTCAGTCCAAAGATCATCAAGGAAAAGGGGTTTAATTACTTTCAGAATATTCTTTTCACTTGTATAGTGTGCACCAAGATTTCTACGCAAAACCGGATTCAAGACGCTTTGAAACATTGAACCAAAAATTGAAGGTGAAATCTTTTGCCAATCAAAGTAACAACACTCCAACAAAGTTTTTCGCATCCTTTTGTCGAAACTTGCTACCGGCAGGTTCTCTTCAAACAATCCCCCATTTACATAAGGGAACTCGGATAAATCTTCATCAAGATTCTTATATCGATTTTCGGTTGGAGTGTTTAGCACCTGGAAAAGTTGCTGAATTCGTGGGGCAAGATCACTGCCATCTTCGTTGGTTCTGTATTCAATATATTCCTGAAATTGCCTTCTGTTAAAAATGGTTGTATCTTCAGCAAAAAGGATATAAAGTATTCTTACAAGATATACTTCGAGGTGGTGACCGGTGTATCCAATTTCAAACAGACTGTCGTGGAATCTTCCAAGGAGTTCAGCAGCCTGGATATTGGCAGGGTCTTCGGGTTTGTAAACAGTTTTTTGGTAGCCGATAAGGTAGGCAAAATGATGTACATTATTTACGAGTTCGTTCAGAGTAAATAATACAAAAGAATCCTCCTCAAGATCGTAGAGTCGGAAATGTTCAAAATCGGAAACAAGTATAAATTTGGGGAGTTCGGGTTCTGTTATGCCGTAGGTGTAGCTTTTTGCCTGTTCAAAAGCGGCATCCAGATTTTTCCCCCTGCTCTTCATTTCGATCAGAATCATTCCCTTCCAGAACAGATCGATAGATCCTTTCCTATCTCCAAGTTTGGCCACTTTATGTTCAAATGTAGAAACCCGTTTTCTACTAATCCCAAAAACATCAAAAAACTCAATAAGAAATGGTTTTGCATCCGCGTCCTCGTTAACTGCATCAGCCCATTCCTTTGAAAATTGAATCGCTCGTTCTTTTATCTCATTCCAACTCAGTGCCATAGGTTTTACCATACCGGGGAAATTACTAATCGATTAACCACACAAATATAAGAAAAAAAGATTTAGGTAAAGATATTTGCTTTGAAATATGCTTTTTACCACCGATTATTGAATTACATTATTGTCACATATTAATATATTAGATAGTCAAATGATTCTTATATTGTTATAAACATATTTCGAAAATGCTTTCTAAATGTTCTTTATATCTTATTGTATATAATAAAGTTATAAGGATTAAATATTATAAATGATAAATATTTTGTTATAATTGTTTATTTATCTGTATTTTTGTTTGTTATCTTTTTAACAATTTTAACAACTTCCATTTGACGGAGCGTCCTATGCCTTTAATAGATAAGTATCCCCATCTTAAATTTGAGAAACAGTGGAATGTTAACACCGAATTATCTTATCTGCTTGGGAGCTGTGAGTCTCTTGTTGAGGCGATTAAAGATGCTCCTCTGGCTCCCAAAGTACATACTGAGTTACTAAAAGTGTCTTTAATAAAAGGAGCAAATGCAACAACTGCCATTGAGGGAAATACTCTCTCAGTAGAGGATATTAAACAGATACTTAATGGAAAGAATCTTCCGGAAAGCAGGGTTTACCTTCAAAAGGAAGTTGAAAATGTTTTGAGGGCTTTTAATTTCATTCTTGAGGAAGTTGTGAGTAATTCATTTGATGGATTAATCCAACCGGAACTTATACAAAAATATAATTCTTTTGTGGGGGCTGAACTCGGGGAACACTTTGATGCAATCCCGGGAATCTTTCGCAGAGACAACAGGATTGTTGGAAATTACAGATGCCCTGATCCTGATGATATCGAAGAATTGGTCAACCTGTTATGTAGTTGGCTTAAGGTCGAATTTGGGTTCAAAAGAGAAAATCAAACTTTCTCTCAAAATGTTATTCAGGCAATTGTAACACATATTTATCTCGAATGGATCCACCCCTTTGGAGACGGCAACGGGAGAACTGGACGGTTGTTGGAATTCTACATATTACTCAGGCATGGGAACCCGGATATTGCATCACATATCCTGTCAAATCATTATAATCTCACACGATCGGATTATTACCGACAAATTCAGAACGCGACAACAACAAGAGACTTAACTTCTTTTCTGGTCTATGCACTTAGAGGGTTTAGAGATGGACTTAAAGAAACATTAGCTATTGTTAGAGATTACCAGATTGGTATCACCTGGAAAAGTCTGATATATGATGAGTTTGAGGAACTGAATAAAAACATGAAAAAACCCAACTCCAAAAGAATCAGGAGGTTAATTCTCGACTGGCCGCTGAATTCAAATCTTGAGATCGAATTTATCAGGTCCATATCCAAAAATGTTGCCCAACTATATAAAGACAAAAGTAATGTGACAATCAAAAGGGATTTGCAATTTCTTATAGATCATGATCTTTTGCTAAAAATAGGCATTTTGTATGTCCCTAACAAGGATAAATTGTTGAGGTTGCTTCCTAAAAGAAAAATAAAAGAAGCGTAGTTTCGAGAATCTCATTACAATTTCCAAGTTGTATCTCTTTCATTGAAAAACTATACTTGTATAAACAACGAAGGTATTTCATGAAAACTATTACAATTAACAGCCTCACGTTTGATCATAAACCCAGATCAGCTTACAGTGTAATTGCCACCGAACTCTACACCAAAAGATGGGAAGCCCGGGACTGGGCCGCGTTGCTTCTGACGGTAATTGTTGTATAGGCTCTAAAATTCCACCTCACTCATGTTCTTCGGTGAAACCTCCGCCTTTCCTTCAGAATCAAAAAGGTGATAGAACCCGCTTCTACTTTAATCGGTGTGTGTCGCCGAAGGATGCCTTCGGAGTATGTCCGATTAATCGGGGAATCTCGTTGGTCAAGCTTTGATCACCCTTGTAATTTTATATTTTACAAGGATTTTATCCCATATTTTCTAGCTGCACTCGAATAGTGGCAGTATGAAGTTTTAACCAAGCCTCGAGTAGACAAAACATTTAAATTGTGTAGTGGAAAACTATTCGAAAGCCCCTTTTTCCGCAACGATTTGACCATAATTTCCCATGTTCTATGCCATTTTCGCTGTCACTACCTTATAACTCTTTATATAACAGTTACTTACAATTCCATCCCTTTCCCTTTTAAGCAGAGGGTCGATGGTTCGAGCCCATCCGCGCTCACTAATGTTAAGCCTCAAAACGGCTCGTTTTGAGGCTTTTTTATTTTAAATGGTTTGCGAATGACAGCTCAGACAGATGCTATTTAGGTAGGATTTTTTTTGTGCGTTTATTTCCTCTATTCTTACCAGCGACACTCTTCATAAAGACTTCAGCCGAGATAAGTGAATCGTCAATTCGTTTCTTTAAAGCTTCTTCCAAGCTCAAATGTTCAACTTCAGCATAACAAATAGCTTTTAATTCCAAAGTTTCATTCATCGTTTTACTATATTTGTGACTATCCATAAGAAACCTCCATTGGTGTAATCAATCTAAATGGTTTAGAATATCCCTCACTCACATTAATTAGAAGAATCATCCTCTCTTTGTTAACATTTGCAAGGTGCTTATAATTCCAACTTAATAGTATTTCAAATTCAAAAACAGTTGCGATTGCCACATGTAATGCATCTTCTAATTTATTCACCGGAATAATCTTACTATTAATATATAGACCGGCGAGTTTTTCTATTTCTTCCCGTTGAGAATTTATGTCAATGAGTGGTATATTGAATTCGCGAATAACATCGAGAAGTTTTTGTCGTTTAATTTCATCGCGAGTTTTGTTAATCTCATCCACCACAATGGGTGAAATAAAAATTTCGTAAATATTCTGACTTACAACCCCACTGAAGAAATCAACTGTAACCTCCTTTTTTTCCGGAGCATCGTCCGCAAATAGAAAATTGATAACAGATGTATCAAGATAAATTTTATATTTTCGCATGGGAAAGATATTTATAATTGTTAGTGACAAATCAATTCTAATTGGTAATTCTCAAATTAGTCAAAAAGAAACTTCTTAAATATACAATTTTTTCTGAACCAACTTACCCGACAAGCCTCCAGTCGATAAGCCGGCTGTGCTCAAATCAGCGGGGTTTTTCTAGCAATCTCACCTCAAAAGCAACATCTTCCCTCGTTTGATTTTCCCATTAAATCTTAGTTCGTAGAAATAGACGCCACTTGCGGGTGAACTTATCTTCGAAGGGAAAGTAAATGAATGTTCTCCTGCAGGAAGTGAACCGTTGTGAAGTTCTTCAACAACTCTGCCTTGGGTATCATAAACTGTGAGTTTTGTTTCGCCATCTTCGGGTAACCTGAACCTTATTACCGTTTCGCTGGTGCCGTTTTCCTTTCCGGTAGAAAAAGGATTTGGATAGTTTTGGTCAAGTTCAAGTGTGTAGGGTGAAAATCCAATCGCCACTTCCTTACTGTATGAAAATTCTCCCGAAAGATCAACCTGTTTTAATCTGTAATAATTGCTGTCTCCCTTATCAGGTTTTACCTCGTCAAGGAAGGAATAAGATGAAGGGTTTAGAGTTGTTCCCATCCCGGAGACAAAAGCGAGATCACTCCAGATCCCGTTGCTTTTCCTTTGCACAAAAAATCCATAATTATTCGTCTCGGTAGCTGTTTCCCATTTTAGCAATACTCCTTTTGACACCACCTCAGCATTAAATGAGGTCATTTCAACGGGAAGTCCGTTATTATGCATCAGAAACAGTGACCCATTGGCACGAAGCATCAGCCCAAAATTTGGCGGGTTAAGTTTAATACTCACAATATCAGAGGACGACGGATAAGATTGAGTTAACCCCCAACTCCTTCCTTCGTCTGTGCTCTGAATAATTTTTACCGGAGTTTGTTGCATTACCCACATATTTTTATGCGGATAAAAAGCCTTTGAGGTGTTCAAGGCGTAAGTAAGTGTCTGCCATGATATTCCACCATTTTCTGATAAATACATGTGATTTTTCTGAGTGCATATCCACATTCTATTACCGTTTCTGTATATGAAAATCAGATTTTCACCGGGCACAGGGCTCAACCATTTTTCAACCCATGTGAAACCGTGATTAGTGGATTCGTAATAATACCCTCCATCTGAAGCAATATAAAACAGGGAATCGGTAGCAAAAAAGAAGTTAACATTTGCTGTGACAGGTATCGTCCTTGTCGTCCATGTATAGCCATGATCTCTTGAATAACTAAGATTTTGATTGCTCTTAGCTATAAACAAGACTCCATCATAATTATAGATTGTGGAAGTGAAGTCGGGAAAAGTCTGTGAGATGTTTGTGAGAATACCACTTGATGCATTATATCTGAAAATATATTCACCGGGTGAATATACAAAAAAAGAAGTGTCAGTTTCGCGGGTTAACTTTGTTAAAGTTGATGGTAACGAATCTTTGATAAGATTCCAGGTACTTCCATAATTGGCGGATCTGTAGAGTTGACCATTTATTGCGAGAGCATAAGCGGAATTGTCAGCAAGTATTTCGATATCCTTTATTAAATTTGAACTCAGATTCGAAATCTGATGCCAACTCTCACCGGAGTTGGAAGTGATATAAACATCATCAGTTAATGTTAGCATAAACCCTTTCTCCCCTGATGTTGTGCAACCTCTTAATATCTTAATTGACTGATGTTTGGCCCATGTCTTCATACTATCGGTGGTATAATATAATTCATTGGTAATTGATTTTGCAAAACCCCTGGCTGGAGTTGTCATGTGAAGTTCAAGAAATTGGATTGGCATTGCAATGGAATCCCAAGATTCACCTTTATCTGAAGAAAAATATAGAGTCCTTTGAGAATCTATCCCCCCCCATTAAGACAACATTTGAATCACTAAATGTCTCCAGAATTGAAATTGTTTTACTGAAGTTTGCTACCTGATTCCAACTGGCCCCATCATCAGTGCTTTTTATTATTTTGCCGGAAGATGTAGCAAATAATATCTCACCGGAAGTTTTAAACGATGCCAAACCTTTTATTGTCTCATTACCTGCAAGGGGCGGAAATAATTGTGTCAAATCCCAATTGAACGGCGATTTCCGGTAAATGCTCTTGGTAAGTGCGATGAAAAAAAGATTGTTTCTTCCCCCTTCAATATCAACGGTTGACTCGTTGGTTTGGATATTTGTTGTCATTTTCTGCCATAAACCACCACGATCTGTTGAGTAATAATAGCTTTTTAAATCTAACCCAACAAACATAAGGTGACCTCCCGTAGTGCCTGAAATCTTTTTGGGTCTGGGTTGGGGTTCAAACCAGTCAACCATCCATACTTCGCCATTATTAAATGACTTAAAAAGGAAGTTTAAACCTGTGGACACTATCGCCATCTCCTCATCACCATAAATGTAAACATCTGTATATGGAGGAGTTCCTGAAAGGCTGATATTTACTGGGAGCCACTGCGCTTTTATAAAACCAGCTAACACAATTACAATAAGTATAAAATATTTTTTCATATCAATTTCCTAAAGTTTAATTCCGCCTGACTTAAAATAAAAATTTAGTTGCCCATTTCCTACAAAAATGAATGAAATTTTGGCAGAGTGTCATTTCTATCGAGTCGAGTGGGTGTCATTTCTATTGTGTTATTACAAAATTTGAATTTTTCCTTAAAAACTGTTGGAATTCTAAAAATTTTTATCGAAGTTCAAGAGTCACAATTCAACATTTATGTCATGTTAGAAATAATTAATAAGACTATTGATTTATTTGATCTGACTCATTTAACCATGAGCCAACCAAATAAAAAACTTTAAATCAGGTGGAATCAAGATGGCAAAACGAATAATTCTCATCATCATCGCTTCATCATTCATGCTAAATGCCCAATGGGTTTTGCAAAATCCATATCCTACAATTAGCTTCCTTATGTCTGTTAAATTTGTGGACACTCAAACCGGTTGGGCGGTGGGAGGGTTCGGTACAATTTTAAAGACCACAGATGGAGGGGTAAATTGGGATGCTCAGGTTAGTGGCACAGAGGCGAGAATCGAAGAAGTTTATTTTCCTGATGCACAAACCGGGTGGGTTGTGGGTCAAGATGGAATTATTTTGAAAACATCAAATGGAGGAACCTCATGGATTAGCCAAAACAGTGGAACAACCAACTCGTTACAGTCGGTCTATTTTACAGATGAACAAAAGGGATGGGCAGCGGGGCACAAAGGTACAATTATAAAAACCACAAATGGTGGCAGCTTCTGGCAAACTCTAATCAGCGGAACAACAAATGAGTTGGAATCAATTTGTTTTATCGATTCACAAACAGGGTGGGTTGTGGGGTATAAAACAATCTTAAAAACTACAAACGGTGGGATTTCCTGGGTAAAACAAATTGGAGATACTACTGATTGGATGTACTCAATCCATTTCAGTGACTCGCAGACAGGGTGGGTTGTTGGCGAAAAGGGTAGAATTTTCAGAACAACCAACGGCGGCGAGACCTGGACACCTCAAATAAGCAACATTACAACTTCTTTGTCTTCAATCCATTCTTTCGATCCCCAAAATGCATGGATCACTGCTCTTTTTGGTACAATCTTAAAGACAACCAATGGCGGTCTAAACTGGCTGCCAATGTACGGTGATACAGTTGGTTGGTTACAATCAATTAATTTTATCGATTCACAGACAGGTTTTGCTGTGGGGCGCAACGGTGGGATCATAAAATCAACTGATGGGGGTAATTCCTGGGAAAAGATGAATCGGGGTTTTATCTACAGTTTGAGTTCCATGGATTTCATTGACGCACAGAACGGTTGTGCGGTTGGAGGTTCGGGAATTGTCCTTACAACATCCAACGGGGGAAACAATTGGGAGTTTTACGAAAGTGGAGTTTTGGACCACCTGGCATCTGTTTCCTTTATTGATGTCCAAACAGGCTGGGCTGTTGGTGGCTCAGGGCGAATAATCAAAACAACCAATAAAGGAGCAAATTGGGATACTCAGGTTAGCGGTACTCCGAAATGGCTAAACTCTGTTCGATTTTTAGATGCCCAAACCGGGTGGGCTACCGGAGACGATGGTGTAATTTTAAAAACGACAAATGGTGGAGATACTTGGGGAAAACAAAATAGCACCTCGGTTTACAATATAGAATCAATTTTTATCATTGATGCACAAACTCTTTGGGCTGTGGGTCAAGCCGGAACTATTCTAAAGACCACAAATGGAGGAGCCAACTGGGCTTTAAAACCCATCACAAACACCCAAACTATGCTTTCATGTTATTTTATTGACTCCCAAACAGGATGGGTTGTGGGTACTGAGGGGAGAATCTTTAAAACAACAACGGGAGGCGCAACCTGGTTGCTGCAAAGTTTCACGGAGAATAGATTTTTATATGACATTGAGTTTACCGATGCACAAACCGGGTGGGTTGTGGGGAATTATGGTACAATTCTAAGAACCACAAACGGGGGTGAAAACTGGATATCATACGGAACCCCCGATTATGGGTATCTGACTACATTAGATTTTATAGATGCACAAACTGGTTGGATAGCAGGATTTTCCGGCGCAATTCTAAAAACAACAAATGGGGGAGTGACCTACCTTAAGCCTGAAATTCAGAACGAAACTCCTGCCTCAATCTCACTCTCCCAAAACTTCCCAAATCCGTTCAACCCCTCAACAGTTGTAAACTATGCACTCCCGGCAAGTGGAGTGGTAACGGTAAAACTATATAACATCCAGGGTAGAGAAGTTGCAACAATCTTCAACGAATTTAGAGATGCCGGCAATCATTCCTTCTTTATAGATGCAACTAAGTATGGACTTTCTTCAGGGGTATATCTATATCGTATGACTACAGGAGGAACTGCCATTACGAGGAAGATGGTGTTGTTGAGGTAATCTTAAACCACGGTTATTCATTCTTGCGAGCGGGATATGGAAAAACTCAACTTTTCTTTCTCTCTACTAATGTAACGGTGTATAAAATTTATGGAAAGCTATATCCCCATGCAGTGTCCGGCACCTTACACACAACTTGAAAATAGAAAATATGGAAGAAATAAATGATTTATCTCGGTAACGCTTTTGCACTTTCGATGGTTGATGAGAATTGTGTAATAGAGGTAAACACTTTGAGTGTAGATGAGGTGTTGGAGAAGTTAAAGGGCGGTTTTACTTCCATAGTTGGGCATCAATCCACCTCACTTCTTTACAGTAACCTGCTTGGAATCGAAATCCCGATGAACCGAACCACACTGATGCTTAAAAAAGATGATATCCTGATTGTTGGTCAGTATCTGGGTCCCCGCCTGGAAGAAGGAGCAATTGACCTCCCTGAAAATTCCACAATAATTTGGAAGATGGTGAGGATGTTATGACTAACTACTTAAAATGATCCATTGGATTTTTTGATTCCGGAACTGTTTCGATAGTCACATTTGATTCAGGATTTCGATCATAGCCTGAAATTACTTCAGGGGGACTGTTCTGATGGGAGTAATCATTTGTGGTTTGGTCGATGTCGTCACTATTATCGGGATGAAAGGCATCATGATCAGAACTCTTTGATCTTTTAGAGATCATAAAGTAAATTGAAGGAGCAAAAATAAAAACAATGATTCCGGATACGATTGCTACAATTAACATGGTATTAAAATATTAAATCTGAAAATACTGTCCCTAAACTTAGCCAAAAATCAATAAAACTACAAAATTCATTTCAGATCAAGATTGCATTCATTAGATTCATTCATCCTCCTAAGGGCGGTTCCACCGGTCAGATAAAATGTAATCCTCACAACCACATTTTGTTTAGGAAATTTGTTATTTTTGGTTTCACATTTGTAAACTCATAAAACTTATGGACTGGAACATAGAATGAAAAAGATGACCCTATTTTTTGTTATAATCCTTACGGGATTTTCATTCGCTCAAAACGAAGTTGAGATGAAAGCTTATATGGAATATCTTACACCGGGAGAAGCGCACGAGTATCTGACGCACGCTTTGGGTGACTGGGATTATGTCCTGAAAATTTGGACAGAGCCCGGAAAAGAGCCAATAAACAACAAAGGAACTGCAAAAGGTGAGATGTTGCTTGGTGGAAGATATCTGCAGATTTCACACGACGGCGTCGCATGGGGAATGCCAATGCAAGCAATTCAATTGTTTGGATTCGACAATATCAAAAAAGAATTTCAGGCGTTATGGATTGACAATATGGGCACCGGATTTACCATCTCAACTGGCACTATGAACAATGAGACCAAAAACATCGAAATGTTTGGCAGTTTCATTGATGCTGTTCAGGGAGAGTCAAAATTTAAAGGAGTCTGGAATTTCGCCGATATGAATAATCACTCCATTAAAATGTTTACTCTTAAAGAAGGCAAAGAAATCCTTTCGTGGGAGACAATTTATACAAAGAGGAAATAAGTTTTTCTGAATTTATTTTGGCAACTACTCGAAAAATTCGAATAGTTCAAAAGGAGGCAACTATTAGAAATTTTCTAATGGTTCGGTAATAAGAATGCCTGACAGCCCTAAACTCCAACTATCCGGAAATTCCGGATAGTTCAAAGGATTTCTGAGGTGTTAAAGTCTTTTGAAGTTCAGCTTTCGATCTAAAAATAAAAACCGAATCCTTGTTTCCAAAGATCCGGTTACAAAAATTGGTTTTTAACTAATTGGCGGGCGAGATACTGTGTATGATGCTTTGAACATCTGCAGCATATTTTTCAATTGTTTCAGGAGCGCCCCATGCACCAACCATCAGGCTTTTACCGGCAACGGGGGTGTCGATAACACCAATAGCCAAAAGAATTCCATCTGCAGAACCTTCCACAAATACTCCACTCATTCCATTTATTTCATAGGCCTGGCCTTCGCCGAGTTGAAGATCAGAAACCTGGGCAGCAAGCATTTTATCAACTTCATCAAGAGCAGCTGAAAGATCATCAGCACCAAGAATATTAAAATGGACGGCAAATCCACCCTCGGCAGGGTAAGCTATTATTCCGTTTGCATCTGATTCATACATCCAGCCGGCAGGAAGTGTAACACTAACCTTGGCGTCTGCATTGGTGAATGTTTCCTGAGCAAAGCCCGGAAGTGCTATAAGAGCAAAAAACAGTATAAAGAGTGAAATAGATTTAGACATATCGTCTCCTTCTGGAATATTAAGATAATGATTATTTATAAAATTAAACAAAACAGAGAAATCTGCTTTTTGGAAAAACTGAAGATCAGTATTTTGATGTAACCGGGAAGTGGGAACCAACGATTCCTTGTCGATTAAATAATTTCAAGTGCAATATAACTACGATTCACACAATAAAAAAGTGTAAATTGAGTTATAAGACTCAATCGAAATAATAAATTAAATCAATTACTTTTATCTACAATAATATACTCTCAACAAGGTCAATTAGTTCCCTTTTCCTGAAAGGTTTTGCAAGATAGTGGGTGCAACCGCCTCTTAGGAATTCGGACCTCTCGTTTCCCATTGAATAAGCGGTTACTGCAATGATGGGTGTATTACAATAATCAGGCATAGTCAAAAGCAATTTAACAACTTCCATCCCACTCATTGATTCACCCAGATTGATATCCACAAGGATAAGATCATATCGTTTCGAAGTTGCCATATTCAGAGCAGCTTCGGCAGAGCCGGCGGTGTCAACCTGACAGGTTTTTTTTAGAAACATAACCATTACATCTCTGTTGATGGGGTCGTCTTCAATATAGAGAGCAACGGGAAACTTCTGTTCTGTTGAATCGGCAGGTTGAGTTGAATTGTCTAATTTTTTCCTGTTTTTTGCGAGAAGTGGATTTTGTTTCCCTGGAAATTTAACGGTAAAAGTTGAACCTTCACCAATGTTACTCTCAACCGAGATAATCCCACCCATAAGTTCAACAGTCTTTTTGGTTATTGTGAGACCAAGTCCCGTTCCTTCATAATTTCGAGAAATTCCCTCGCTCACCTGTCTAAAATCTTCATAAATAAGGTGGAAATTCTCTTCTTTAATGCCAATTCCGGTATCTTTTACTTGTAACACAGCCCAGGGAGTCCCCTCTATATCTTCCTTCACAACCTTGACCAAAATCCCACCCGTTTGGGTAAATTTAATTGCGTTATCAATTAGATTGTAAACGATCCGTTTAAACAGTCGTTCATCCAATGAGGAATAGATATCTTCATCGGGAAATTGAGTTGTAAGTATGAGATTTTTTCGCTCCAGATTCTCTGAAAATTGTTCGATACAACTTTCAACAACAGGAACAAATTTAATATCCTGGGGGAACACTTCTATTTTATCAGCCTCGGCAACAGAAAAATCGAGAATCAAGTTAAGAGTCTCGCTTAATCTTTTTCCTGAGTTATAGATCCCCTGTGCCATATTGGATAGCTCGGGATCATCAAGTTTTTCACTTAAAATATCGGCATAGCCTAAAATTCCATTCAGAGGAGTCCTTAACTCATGGCTCATATTTGCGAGGAAATGGGATTTAAGACGACTCATGGCTTCAGCTTTTTCTTTGGCTACAAGAAGCTCATTTTGTGCATTTAATCTCTCAATTTCCAATAATTTGCGTTCAGTGATATCCTGAAAAGAGCCGTAGATTTTTGTAATTTTTCCGTTTTCATAATGAGCTTTGCCTATTGAATTAACCCACCGGTGATTTCCTTTGGCAGTAATAAACTCAAGTTCAAGATCGTAGGGTTCACCAAATTCAATGCATTTGGCAACCGCTGCTTCAATTATCTCTTTTGATCCGGGGGCATAAAAACTTATCCCTTTTTGAACACTGTGATCAAACGAGAGGTCAACCTCATGGATATGGTAAACTTCTTCAGTCCACATCATTTCCATCGTTCTTGGATCAAATTCCCAACCGCCTATTTTTGCGGTTTTCCCCATCATGTTTAAAAGAATTTCGTTTCTTTTCAACTTCAAATCTGTTTTTCTGAACTCAGTAATATCGGTAAAGACGATGATAGCTGCATAAACATTCCCAACTTCATTTTTGATGGGCGAAGCATTTGCAAGAACTATTCGATCTTCACCATTGTCTCTTTTTACGATTAATTCTTTTGAGTTTTTTTCACCAAATTTTAGTGCATACGCCAAAGGAATTTCATCGGTGTGTAAAGGATTACCGTCAAGATCATATGTTTGCCAGCGTTCCACATACTCATCGATCACCAATCCCTCAACCAAACTTTTATAATCGCCACCCCGAATCATCAATGCCGCTTCGTTCACATAAAGGAGTTTACCGTCGGGTGCTGCAGCGATGATAATTCCTGCTGCACTGTTACCCATTGCAGCCATGAAAAATGTCCGGCTTTCTTCCAGCTCTGCAAGAGCTTCTCTTCTTTGCTTTCGGATTTCATACTCTTTCAACTCACGCTCAACAGCAGGCACAAGCCGCTGGAGATTTCCTTTCATGATATAATCCTGCGCACCCGATTTCATCGCCATTACAGCAATTTCTTCTCCTATGGTTCCTGAGATGATAATAAAAGGAATCTCATAATCTTTGGCCTTGGCCATTCGAAGCGCTGTAAGACCATTAAATTTTGGCATCGAGTAGTCACTGAGGATTATATCCCACTCGCCACTCTCAAGAGCACTTTGCATTGCTTCAGGAGTATCCACACATAAATAATCAGGAGCATAGTTACCCCGACGCAACTCGAGCAATATAAGTTCTCTGTCATCTTCAGAGTCCTCAACAATTAACACACGCAATGGGATTTTCATATCATCTCTCAAAGTTTTTAAGAATTTCGATTGGCGATTCATTTACGGCAAGCCAATATAAACCGATATTACCTGCTACTTCCAAAAATTTGAGATAATCGACCGGTTTTCTGATAAAACTGTTTGCCCCAAATCCGTAACTTTTTAATATATCTTCATTTTCATTTGATGAAGTGAGAACCACAACTGGAATCATAGCTGTTGTAGTGTTGGTTTTTATCCGTCTCAAAACCTCGATACCTCCCATTTTGGGTAATTGAAGGTCTAAAATAATCAGTTTGGGTAAAATGGAAATATCTTTGATATTCTCTCTGCTTTTCTCAAAAAGATAGTCCAGCGCCTCAACCCCGTCCCTCGCAACATGAATTTCGAAAGATGGATCGTGTTTTTTCAACGCTCTGATTGTGAGAAGTTCATCGTCCATATTATCTTCAACAAGAAGGATGTTTTTGGAGGTCAACATCTAAGATTCCTTTAACTTATTAAGTGTAAAAAAGAAAGTGGTGCCGACTCCAACTTCGCTCGAAGCCCACACAATACCATTATGTCTGTGAATTATTCTTTGAACCGTCGCCAGTCCAACTCCTGTTCCCTTAAATTCTTCCACAGTATGCAATCTTTGAAAGGGAGTGAAAAGTCTATCGGCTTGTTGCATATCAAAACCTGCACCGTTATCTTTTATAAAACATGCCTTTTTTCCGTCAATATCAGTTATCCCAAATTCGATTCTGGCAGAGGCGACTTTCGAGGTAAATTTCCAGGCGTTATTGAGAAGATTCTGAAGGGCAATCCCAATAAGCGAAGGATCAGCAAAAACCTGAATTCCGGGAGTAGAAACAAATTCAACCTGACGATGTGGATCTACCTCTCGTAATTCTTGAATAATCGAATTTGCCATCTCAGTCAGGTTGACTTTTGAAACTGTCATTTTAGTTCGCGTAACCCGGGCAAGTTTTAGCATGTCGTCGATTAACAAACCCATTTTTTGAGCGTTAAACCGCAATCTGTCCAAATATTTTTTGCCCTGTTCATCAAAAGTTTCTGAATAATCTTCAATAAGTGCCTGGCTGAATCCATCGATGCTGCGAAGTGGTGCCCTCAAATCGTGGGAAACGGAATAACTAAAAGCCTCAAGTTCATTATTTATCGTTTTAAGCTGTGCGGTTCGCTCCTCAACTCTTTTTTCAAGTTCAAGATTTGTTTTATCAAGCATTTCTTTAACCCGTTTACGCTCCACAATTTCTTCTTGAAGTTTACGGTTCGCGACAACAAGTTCCTCAGTCCGTTCTTCCACACGAAGTTCTATCTCATTGTAAGCCTTTTGTAACTCAGACTGGGTGACTATCAGTTTGTCTTTCTCTCTCTGCAATTCAGCATTGATATCACGGAGTTGTTGAGGACTCGGGATTGCGAGCAGTTTGGGAAGCATTGGCCAAACAACGATCGCAGTTCCCACTGAAATAATGGCACATGCAGCGTCAATGGAGGCCTGCCACCAGTCAACTGACCACCACAACCCGATGATATGAACCACATGAGTTGTTCCACAGGCAAGAATAAACAACCCAAAAAGAACAAATATCCAACTGAACGGAAGGTCTTTCCGTCTTCTGATAAAGATAATAAGAAAGACCGGGATTGAGGCATATGATATCGCAATCAACCCGTTTGAAATCGCCATTATCATCATCAATAGTGGCGTCATCGTTGTTGTCAGCGTGTTTTTAATCTCCATCTCACTCTCCGACATCGCCAACATGGGGAGAGTTATCAGAGCTGCAAGACAAAAAGTTGGAAATGCCAGTTTTGGAATCAATCCAAGAGTTTGCCTTGGAATCGATTTTGGAGCAGAAAAAGTTTTAACTTTATAACCCCTCAGTCGAAGACTGTTGGTGACAACAAAGATTGAACTGAATGCCATAGCACCCGCAGCAAACATGGGGCTTAACAAACCAAATCCTGCAACAGGGATAAGAGCGATGTTGTAAAACAGAGCCCAAATCAAATTTTGCACAATTGTCTCCGATGTTCCTCGGGAAAGTGAAATCGCTTTGGCAACTCCTGAAAGTTCACCACTTACCAGAGTTATACCCCCGGCAGCAATTGCAACATCAGAGCCGGTGCCAATCGAAATTCCAACATCTGCTCTGGCAAGAGCGGGCGCATCATTAATTCCATCTCCCACCATTGCAACCACAGGGCTGCTATAGTTACCGAGTGATTCCAACGCCTGCATCTTTCTGATGGCATCAGCCTTACCCCCCGGTGGAACTTCTGATATCACCCGGTCGATACCAACCTCTTTGGCAATTGCTCTTGCCGTTCTTTCATTATCTCCCGTCATCATCACAAGATCGAGACCCAAACGATGCAATTCACCAATCGCTTCGATAGCTCCCGGTTTAATGGTATCCGCTACTGCGATAATCCCAACAGGTTTAAACGATTCGGGATCTGATTTTTGTGCAATTGCAACGGTCATCACCGTCTTTCCTTCATCCTGAAGGTGAGTGATCTGCGACTCAATATCTTCAATGTCAACCCCTGAGTTTGTCATCATTTTATTGTTTCCAATTAAAACAATATACTCGTCAGTGGTGGCTGAAATACCAAAGCCTCCAAATGCCTTAAATTGAGAAGGAAAAGGAATCGAATTAAACTTTTGTTTGCCTGCTTTTACTATCGATTTCCCGATTGGATGTTCCGATCCATTTTCTGCTGTTGATGCCAAAAGCAACAGTTCGTCCCGGTTAAATCCATTCAGGGGAATAATGTGTTTAAGTTCAGGTTCTCCTTTTGTGATGGTTCCTGTTTTGTCGAGAACAACAATATTAATGTGCCCTGCTTTTTCGAGCACTTCACTGTTTTTATAGAGTATCCCGTTCTCTGCCCCTTTTGAAGCCCCAACCAATATGGCGGTGGGTGTTGCAAGTCCTATCGCACAAGGGCAGGCAATTACCATCACTGCTATTGCGTTGATCATTGCCCCCATCCAGTCAACTTCAGCCACATAAATCCACCCCATGAAGGTGAAAAGTGCCAATCCAAGAACTATAGGAACAAAATATCTTCCCACTTCATCGGTTAATTTTTGAATTGGTGCTTTTGTGTTTTGCGCATCCCGAACCTGTTCGATTATCTGCGAAAGCGTAGCGTTTTTTCCTATCCTCGAAGCTTCAATTTTAACCGTCCCTTCACGATTTATGGTTGCTCCAAATACATCATTCCCGATTCCCTTGTCAACAGGCATCGATTCACCCGTCAGGATCGACTCATCAAAAGATGATTTCCCTTCATAAATTATCCCGTCAACAGGCACTTTTTCACCGGGTCTTACAATTAGCAGATCACCTGTTACAACATCCTCAGCATTGATCCGTGATTCTATCCCGTTTCTAAGAACCGAGGCTGTTTTGGGAGTAAGTTCAATCAATGCTCCAAGTGCACTCGATGCTCTGGATTTCATCCGGGTTTCGAGGTATTTTCCAAGTCTTATCAAAGTAATGATCGCTGCACTTGTTTCAAAATAGACATTTTTACTGTCGATAATATCAAAAGCGACAAAACAACTTGAAAAAAAGGCTACTGACGAACCCATCATTATCAACACATCCATGTTTGCCACACCATAACGGAGCGAATGGTATGCCCCCACATAAAACTTCCATCCGACAACAAACTGAACCAAAGCTGCAACACCCATCATTGCAAACTCATCGCCGGCGAAACCAACAATCTTAAAATCACGGAGCATACTAAACGATATCAGGGGGAGAGTGAGGAAAAGTCCTAAAAGCAGCAGAAGTTTTTGATTGTTTAATTCTGAAGTTCGTGCCTGCAATTCAACATCGTCAGGTTCTTCAGTTCCCGCAGCATCAATTATTTGAAAACCGGCTTTTTTGATAACTGCAGAAATCCCCGCAACATTGGCGATTCCGGGAATATATTCAACATGGAGTATTTCAGAGCCGGGATTTGCATTGGCAATTAATACTCCATCCAATTTCAAGAGGTTTTTTTCAAGTAATAGAGCGTTCAAATTATCGCTGATGCCGGTTAATAACAGCTCCAGCTTCCCGGTGGGCACACCAAAGCCAATCTTTTCGATGAAATTGATTAAATCTTTATAGTCTATTCTATCAGGATCAAAGACAACTTTAAGCCGTTCACTGGCAAAATCCAGTTTTGCTTCAAAAACACCGGGCAGTTTGGCAACTGCCATCTCAATACCGGTAATACAGTTGGAACATGTTATGCCCGTAAGAGGCAAAAAAATACTTCTATGATTGTTAATCATGGCTGCTCTCAATCTGAATCCTGCAACCCCGATAAAGAATTAACTACAGTCTTTATCCGGGGTTAAATAGAACACTACTATCAAAAACGAAAAATACAAAAAAATTATTAATAATAGTTATCAACAAATATTCATTTTTGAGAAATAATAATAGAAAAAATCAATTTTTAAGGTATGTTTCCATAATTTCATTGATTTTTTGACCTGCCTTCTCAGATGGCCTGTTCTCCTGAGGGGCAGCATAAAAGTTTTTTAACTCTTCGGCAAGCCATGCAAGTGGATCATCCTTGCCAATCTCGTTTACTTTTGCCAAAGCTTTTGGGAGGTCGCCTTCAACTTCAAAATAGATAATTGAGTATGCGACGATAAGTGAAGCATTCATTCCTGATTTGGCAGCTTCATCAAGCACTGAAAGATATTTTTGAGAAGAATAGTTAATTTTTGAAGCATCACCACTTTTAACAAACGGGATCATTTTGGTAAGGAACTCCGCTTCTTCGATGTAGCCCGTAATAGTTTGAATAAACTCACCTTTTGAAGTAAAAAAGGCAGTGGCAGGATAGCCCGAAACCTTAAACACTTTTCCAAATTCTTCGGGAGTGTATAAAGTACCGGCAATACTGATATTTCCATCGGTCTCAGGGTTATATTTGATGCAAACAAAATCTTTGTTCAGCTCTTCAATTACGGCTGTTTTACCATAAGTTGCTGTGTCCATAACCTTACACCATCCACACCATTCGGTGTATGCATCAAGCAAAACCATTTTGTTTGAAGTCTCTGCTGTGGGAAAACCTTCAGCCGGGGTGTACCACTTCAGCGACTGGCTAAAGACCGAAAAAGAGATTAAAAAGAGAGTGAGAGATAATTTTAAGATGAATTTCAATTTTGACTCCGGATGTTAAATGTTTTTAACTATTGCGGATGCAAGATATTTAATTCTTCTACAACAATGTGGTGAAAAAGCGGGGCATGAATTGAAAGTTCATAATTATTAACGGGAAATGTTCCCAGTTGGTTAGAAACCTGTCAGAAAAAGGATTAAACCAAGGATTAAACCAATCGAGAAATTGAATAATTTTATCTTCAGCGCATCCTTAAGTGAGTAAGACAACATTGGGAGCATCCCATGCCCGTCTTGAACTATTGAGCTGGTTAACAAAACAGAGAAAGGAACAAGACCCTGTGCAAAAAGTGTAACAAAAATAAGGTGGGGTCCCGATTCCGGAATTAATCCAACAAGAGCTCCGAGGAACAGAAATACAATTTTATATTCGGAAGTGAATGAGGTAAGGTCAAAATATTTTAAACCAAAATGGACAATGAGGAGTGCGCCAAAAGTCCAAAGAGATGTCCGAATCAGGTGTTTTTTTATTATATGTGCCCATATATGTTCTTTGATATAGTGTTTGACTCCGTGGCTGTGTTCGTGAACCACCATTTCGGTGCAGTTATCACAGGTTTTAATCTGAAACTTTATTACAGCATAATCTATCACATAACTCCCCGCAACCCCAATGAAAAAGAGGATCACAATAAGAATAACAGCCTCTTGAGGAAACATGGCAAGCATAACAAACGCCTCATCACCCGAAACAGCCATCATGGACCCCGCAAGAGCTCCAAAACTTATAACACCATGGACATAAAGCGAAACATTTGTGAACCCTCCGATACACCCCGGGAGGGCTCCAATAAAGGAGGCTGAAATATATTGTACCAATTTCTTTTTCTCTCTGAAAAAGGTACGGAGTTTTTTTCTTGTGATTACATTCAGCAGATCCACAATAATCATCATCACCATCACAAGGAGTGAGATCTTTGCAGTTTCAACCACTATTCCTAAAATCTCTTCAAACACTTTTACACCATTTTACCTGTTTTAATATCGATTCGTACACATTTTTGTTCGGCTTTTGCATGCAATCCTTTGCCGGATGAGATAACAAAATTCAGGCGAAGTATTCCACTATTATTTTCAACAAGAGAAATTTTTCCGGAAGCCAAATCAAACAGTTTTAATGGTTGTTTATACCTGATATATGTTGATACAACCACAAAATAATTGCCGTTTTCGATTTCCTTTGTAAAATCAAAATATTTATCTAAAAAAATGTTCCTAAGCTCTTCAAGCCATCTGATATATACGATGTTGTTCAGATGTCCACCTGCATCCACATCAAAAGTTTTTACCTCAAAATCCATTTCCACTGATTTCAGACCCTCAATCATACCGAAGCAGCCTTATAAATCAGAGCGGCAGTCCCCTCGGGTTGTCCACATCTAAGAGCAATGGCAGGACACTTAACCTTAAACATGAAGAAGATGTCGCGACTTACATCAAGCAGGGTTTCATAATTCCCTTGTCCCTTGGCAATCACCACATCGGCAGAATTAAAAAGCTGTAGAAATTGATTATTACACTGACTGATGTCGGTTCCTGCAATCCGGCTGCCACTCTCCACTACTTCACACAGTTCATCTATCTTTAGCTGTTTACATTCTTTTATTGTGATATCGTTTAACACAGGTCTGGATCGAACAGCAAAGACAACCCTCTCGGGACCCAAAGCCTTAATAAGGAAGATGTCAAAAACGGCTTCTTCCGTGTTATCTCCGATATAGAGTATTGTTTTTGCGTTTTTAACGGAATTGAGGAAATTGTGAAGTGTTGGTTCATCAAGATTAATTTCTCCAATCTTGTGAACTTCTTTTGAAATATTAAAATCTGGATTTGCTCCGTAGTCGATCGCATTTCCCGCGATTGCAGCTTTAATCGATTCAATAAGTGGATATTCAGATAAAGATATTTTTTCTTCAATAACAGGTTGGAAACTGAGAGCTATTTTAAGATTTTTTTCTTTGATTTCTGAATAGACATCAGAAATTTTAAGTCGATCTTCAATCAGATCCTGAATCACAGTTGAGAACCAGGGAGCAGCAGAGTCGGGTTTAATTTCTGCCACTCTTGCACAAACAGATTTTAATATCTCCAACTGAATCTCTTTACTATCGGTAAAGAGACTTGCAGAATTATATGCCTGCTTTAAAATGCAAGGGATACATTGTGGATCAAAAAACATCTGTTACTACTCCACCCCGGTTTTATCCTTTAATAATCAGTTTTGATTGTGATGATGATTGTGATTGTGATCATGATTGTGGTTGTGATCATGATTATGATGATGATGCTCGTGGTCCTGGCTGTGTGCACAAACCTCAAAACCGGAGATATCACCCTTTTTGTAGAGATCGAGAGCTTCTTCAAATAAAAGCCCCGAAGCAGTAATTACCTCAATACCAAATCCATGGAAATTGTTCACTGCTTTTTGTCCCATCCCGCCGGCTATGATGGTTGCCACATTAAATTGACTCACATATCCCGGTACCTGGCACTGACCACTGTGTTGCCCTGCCAGAGGATTAAAATATGACTCCTGTTTTACAGTTTCATTATTTTCATCCAGTTCAAGAACAAGAAATCTGGAACAATGCCCAAAGTGATCTGCTATTTTAATTTCTTTTCCATCTTCTTCAATCGCCAATGCAATACGCTTATTCATTTTAAACCTGTGTTATTATTGTTTACAAAAAAAAAGAGGCAACAATTCAAAAACGAAATCCTAATCAAATCAAGCATGTCGCCTCTTGAACAACAAAATCAAATCACCCAGCCCTCTGTCTATTATACGATTAGCACTTTATTTTAGAGGAAATTTCTTTTCTGTGTCTCAATGACCACATCAATGTTCAAATATTGTGCCATTGTTTCTTTCTTAACTGCAGAACCAAAATGAGACTTAATTAATTGCAACAAAACGCAAAATTGCAATGTTCGTTGCATCTCTATTGCGATATTGCAATGATATCTGATTTCCGGGTGAACTCCGAACACTAGAATAAATCATCCGGTAGCTGCCTGATAATAGTTTGCTTCCTTACATCCGAGTATAACCGCACCGGGGATTTTCCTCTTTATCATATCGGTAAGGTTCAAATGCATCATGGGATCAGTGATTTTCTGCGTGGCTAATTTCGAGTTATCAACAAAGGAAAAGTCTGAAGCAACGGCATTGAGTGAGGCGAAATATTCACCCAATTCTTTAATTTCTTCACTATTATCATTGTAACCATCAACTATTACTGTTTCAGTTGAAAGTTCACCTCTGAATTGCGAGGCAAATTCCCTCACAGATTCGAGGATTGCATTTAAACTCAACCGAAGATGTGGTCTGTTAATTTTTTCCCATGTCTCGGCATTTACAGTATCAATCTTTACAATTACATTATCAGCAGAAAGAAGGTTCTGTTGCACATTGTAGTTCCAGAGTAGCGAAGCGTTGGTAAATACTGCGGTTTTAATCCCCATTTCCCTTATAAGTTGAATTTTTCGTCCAATGTTTGAATCCAGTGTAGCCTCACCATCCGGCATAAAAGCAACATAGTTGATCTCTACCCCTTCTTTTTGAAGGTCTGTAATTTTTCTTCTGACACATGAAGCAAGGTTCCATGCGTTTAAACAAGTATCACAACAAATGGAGCAACATGATGTATTTCCACTTTTACAGTAGATACAGTTATAGGTGCATGCTTTCGACTTAACATTGTTGATCCCAAGACACATCCCAAGCCTGGTGGATAAGAAGGGCCCAAAAATCACTTTACCATCTTCGCAGAGGTCTTTTGAAATCCCGGTTTGCAACTTTTCGCTAAAAGCCTTTAATCTCATTTTAAAGGTTTCCATAATTCCGGCAATAAATCCGGTATCTTGTTTTGTATTTAAGTTTTTCATAATTGTCTCTAATAAGGTTTCTTCTTTATTAGCAATAAACATACCAATATGAAATTTCAATGGATATGAAAGATTTTGGCATCGAATCATTTCATAAAAGCAACGAAAGACAGACAGAATTGCATTTTTGCAATTATTTTAGTATATTTAGGTAAACACTGAAAAGTATGAGCATGAAAGAAGTCCAACATATAATTAACAAGAACAAAGAAGCCGCCGCTACACCGGACGGAATTGTGGTAATTGGAAAAGACTACTCGGTGGTAGTATTTAATGAAGCTGCATCCAGAATCACAGGTTTTACACAACGGGATGTGCTAAATAAAGATGCTTCTATCCTTTTCCAAAATTGCCCTGAAGGGCTATCCCATCTGGAAAGTTCGTTTAATGATAAAACCTCATTTACCAACTTGTCATTAGACTTGACGACAAAAAAGTCGATATGCAAAAGTGTTGTGGCATCTTTTACGCCGATAGTTGATGACGAAAAAGTTCTGAGTGTCGTTTTTGTTTTTAGAGACATTTTTGAAATGATCAAAATGTCGGAAACTCTCGAGAAGCGGACTGTGGAACTGATTGAACAAAAGAACAAACTTGATGCTATCTTTAACAGCAATATCGAAGGTACATTCACTATCAACGGGGACTGGGAAATTACCTCCTTCAATGCATCAGCTCAGCGGATTACCGGCTATTCGATGGAAGAAGCCATTGGACAAAAATGCTGGTCGATCTTTGCATCAGGAAAATGTCAGAATGGTTGCCACATGGAGCTTACAATGAGCAAAGGAAAGGGAACAATTGGGAACGAACTTGAAATTGTCAGAAAAGATGGCAAACGAATTCCAATCAGAGTTAATTCGGCAACCCTGCTCGACAACAACAAAAAAAACATGGGGGCAGTTGAAACCTTTCTTGACATCTCTGAAATTAAAAACCTGGAGAATCACCTCTCTGAAAAGTATAATTTCAGCAATATCATTGGAAGCAACATGAATCTCTGCCAGGCACTATCCTTGCTCGAGAGTGTATCGCAAAGCGACTCCACAGTGGTTGTTACGGGCGAAAGTGGCACCGGGAAAGAATTAATGGCAAGGGCGATCCATTTGAACAGTAACAGGAAGTTAAAACCATTTGTAACTATAAACTGTAGTGCATTTGTCGAATCTTTAATTGAAAGTGAACTCTTTGGTCATGAAGCAGGATCTTTTACCGGTGCAATAAAAAGTAAGCCGGGAAGGTTTGAGATAGCCGAAGACGGCACTCTTTTCCTCGATGAAATAGGTGATCTTTCGCTCGCAGTGCAAACAAAACTTCTCAGAGTAATTGAATCCCGTGAATTTGAAAGAGTTGGCAGTAACAAACAACTCACCTTGAAAGCGAGAATAATAGCAGCTACAAACAAAGACTTATTAAGTGAAATCGCCGCAGGAAGGTTTAGAGAGGATCTGTATTACCGGATAAATGTTGTTAATATCCACATGCCTCCATTAAGAGACCGTATGGATGACCTTCCAAAACTCACTACTCATTTTATCGAGAAATTTAACGCTCTCTTTAAAAAGAAGATTAAACAGTTTTCATCCAATGCGTTTGAAATATTAAAGGAATATAACTGGCCCGGTAATATTAGAGAGTTGGAAAATGTGGTTGAACACAGCTTTGTTCTGTGTCCGGGTGAAATAATTCAGGTTGAACATCTGCCAACAAGAATAAGAGAGAGCAAAAGTGATGGTCAAACGATATCTCAAAAGCCCGAAATGAAGAGTTTTGAAGATGCAGAAAAAGAGATTTTAATAAAGATTTTGCGAAATAATTCAGGAAGCAGAATCAAGACGGCAAAAGAACTCGGGATAAACACTTCCACCCTTTGGCGGAAAATGAAGAAATATGATCTCGTTTAACCACAAATTGAAAAGAAAAAAAATGAACCTCAATAAATTTCTTAAAGTCCTTGTATGCCTCGCTATCCCGCTTCTCGTGGGAAGTGTTGCCGGACTTGTAACCTCCCCAAATATCAAGGAATGGTATCAATATTTGGAGAAACCGGTTTTTAGTCCTCCAAACTGGATATTTGGTCCAATGTGGACTCTGCTTTATATCCTGATGGGAGTTGGTTTATTCCTGATACTCGAAACAGAAAAAAATGAACTTCGGGATAAGGGAGTGAAAGTATTTGCAATTCAACTTGCTTTTAACTTTGTATGGAGTTTCCTGTTTTTTGAATTCAGGCTTGTTGGGGTGGCATTTTTTGAGATACTATTAATTTGGGTATCTGTTATTTGGATGATCACTTCATTTTACCCGATAAACAAAAAGGCAGCTCTGCTTCAGATCCCATATCTTTTGTGGGTGAGCTTTGCCTCGGCACTTAATGGAGCTGTCTGGATTTTAAATTAACATTTCTCTTAAGTTCTGACTGAATTACAACTTGGTAAATACGGGAATACACTCGATGTATGAACTCTCTAAACTGAATAAGAAAAGAGTTTAATTAGTTCGATTTATTAATGTTTTTAAGCGAAAGCCTCAAGTTATGAAAGATGACAACATTTCTCCAAAAAGCCGGGGAGTTCCAAATTTGGAGCAGAACGAAGAAAAATATCGACGAATGTTTCAGGATAATCCACAACCAATGTGGATATTCGATCAAGAAACTTTAAGGTTCCTTGAAGTAAATAATGCAGCGATAAATGATTATGGCTACTCCAAAGAGGAGTTCCTTTCGATGACTATCGCAGATATACGCCCGGTAGAGGATGTTCAGGCACTCAATGAACATATCGACTCAACCCGTCAGAAATATAACAGGGCAGGTGTATGGCGTCACATTAAAAAAAACGGAGAGACGATCCGGGTTTCAATCGTTTCACACATGGTGGAATATGAGGGGAGGAAAGCCCGTCATGTGATGATAAATGATGTTACAGAGGAGCTCAAATACCGCGAGGCACTTGAGGTCAGTGAATCCAATTTTAGGGAACTGTTTGAAAACAACTTCAACATAATGCTAATTATTGATCCAAAATCCGCTTATATTGTTGACGCTAATAAAGCAGCATTAAAATATTATGGATACACAAAAACAGAGATGTTGACTCTGAAGATTTACGACATTAACACAATGGGGCAAGCTGTTCGTGAAGACATCGAGAGGGCAGAAAAAGCAGAACAAATCCTTTTTGAATATAAACACCGACTAAAAAACGGTATTATCAGAGATGTCGAGATTTTTAGCACAAGAATTTTTCAGGGTGGTAATCTAAGACTTCATTCGATAATTCATGATGTAACCGATAAAAAATTAGCTTTAGACAGAATCAAACTTCTTGGGAAGGTGATCGAACAAAGCCCTGTGAGTGTCTTTATTACAGATATTGCGGGGGCAATTGAGTATGCAAACCCCCGATTCACTGAAACATCAGGATATTCGACCCTTGAGGTTATCGGAAAGAATCCAAAATTTCTAAATTCCGGTCATCAACCAAAAGAGTTTTATAAAAATCTGTGGGATACCATAAAATCGGGAGAAATTTGGAGAGGAGAACTTCTAAACAAGAAGAAAGATGGTTCACTCTATTGGGAAAGGATGATTGTTTCTCCTGTCCAAAATCAAAGCGGGGAAATCAGACATTTTGTTGCTGTGAAGGAAGATATAACTGATATAAAAAAGATGATTTACGACCTTACAGTTGCAAAGGAAAAAGCCGAAGAGGCTAATAGAATTAAAACCTCTTTCCTGAATAATATGAGTCATGAATTTAGAACCCCACTCATAAGCATCCTCGGGTTTTCCGAAATATTAAAGGAAGACCTCACCGACCCTGATCATATTCAGATGCTTTCAAATATGGAAAAATCTGGTAGAAGATTATTTGAGACATTAAAAGCTATTCTTGAAATATCGAGATTAGAGGGGGGGAAACTTCCGATAAACTTTGATCTTTTTGATCTTAAAGAGGTAGTTGATTTTCAGTGCAGAATGTTTGATGTGGTTGCCGGGGTAAAAAAAATTGAACTGCTAACAGTTTTCTCAGATGAAAAATTGATTGTGTCTCTCGATAAAAGCTTGTTTTTGCAGATTATTGATAATTTGCTTGACAATGCCATCAAATATACATACGAAGGACAAATTATCGTTGAACTGAATAAAATCTCACTCCCTTCTATTGATAATGTCCCACAATTTGAAGTGGAAATTTCAGTTAAAGATACCGGAATTGGGATTCCGCCTGAAAAAATTGATACTGTTTTTGAGGATTTCAGACAAGTGAGTGAAGGTTACAGTCGCTCGTTTGAAGGACCGGGATTAGGACTTTCAATTGCTAAAAAATTTACTGAGAAAATGGGAGGTAGAATAACTCTTGAAAGTGAGTATGGCTCCGGTTGCACTTTTAAGGTCTTTTTCCCTCTCATCAATGATGATATAATTTATGGTGAGCATATTTCTGCCACATCCCCAAAAGAATCCACCGGTTCCGGTCAAAGACAAAAATACAAAATCCTGCTCATCGAAGATGAATCCATCGTGGTTGACCTGACCCAAAGGATGCTTGCTGCCACTTGTGATTTGGATTCGGCACCCGACGGGTTAAGTGCAATTGAAAAAGTACTTAAAAACCGGTATGAATTGATATTCCTTGATATTAATTTGGGAGTTGGAATGGATGGACTGGCAACTCTATACGAAATAAGGAAAGTACCGGGATATCAAACAATCCCCATAATTGCCTTCACCGCTTATGTGTTACCGGGAGACAAGGAATACTTCCTCCACTCTGGATGTGATGACTATATAGCCAAGCCATTTACTTATGTTCAGATCATGCATACAATAAATAAATGGCTCGACAAAAAGAGTTAAACCCGTCGGGGTGAATTATATTGAAACGAATAGTCTCGTTTGAATTTACCGGGAATTTTGTTAGTTTGGTTTCTTAATGTTTTTTATTAGTTAAGAGTCCCCTGTTATGGAAGAAAACCGCAATAAAATAAATCAAGAACTAAACGAAGAAAAATATCTGCGATTATTCAGGGACAATCCACAGCCCATGTGGATTTATGATCTTGAATCCTTACAATTTTTGGAAGTAAATAATGCAGCGATAAACGATTATGGCTACTCCAAAGAGGAGTTCCTTTCGATGACGCTCGCAGATATCCGCCCAAAAGAAGATGTTCCGGCTCTCTACGAAGATGTAAAAAAAACATGGCGAAAGTATAACAAAGCAGGTGTTTGGCGTCATCTCAAAAAAAACGGAGAGTTAATCCTTGTCTCAATTATCTCACATGAAATAGATTATGAGGGGAGAAAAGCCCGTCATGTTATGATTTCCGATATAACCGAGGAGATAAAATTTCGAGAAGCTCTTCAGGTGAGTGAATCCAACTTTCGACAACTTTTTGAGAACAACATCACTATTATGTTGATTGTTGATCCTGAAACTGCAAATATTATTGATGCCAACCAGGCTGCGCTTGCATATTACGGCTACTCTAAATCTGAAATTCTTGCTCTAACACTTTACGATATTAACACAGAAAGAGAAGCAATAAGAGAACCTTTAACCAGGGCACAAAACTCAGAACAAATCTATTTTGAATATAAACATCGGCTTAAAAACGGGATAATAAGGGATGTTGAAATTTTTGCCACTCGTATCATGCAGGGGACAAAACCAAGAATACATGCTATTATCCACGATGTAACGGATAAGAAGATGGCTATGGACCGGATAAAACTTCTCGGTAATGCCATTGAACAAAGCCCGGTTAGTGTAATAATTACCGATATTGATGGGTATATTGAATATGCCAACCCTCGATTTACTGAAACATCCGGCTACCCGACCATAGAAGTACTGGGCAAAAACCCAAAAATCCTTAATTCAGGGCATCAAACTCAGAAATTTTATGAAGATTTATGGAACACTATAAAATCGGGTGACCTGTGGAAAGGTGAACTTCTTAACAGAAAAAAAGATGGCTCGCTCTATTGGGAGAGGATGATAATATCGCCTGTCCAAAATCTGAGTGGTAAAATCAGCCATTTTGTTGCTGTAAAAGAAGATATCACAGAAGAAAGAGCAATGATTGAAGGCCTGACTTTGGCGAAAGAAAAAGCTGAAGAGGCAAACAGAGTTAAAACTGCTTTCCTTAATAATATGAGCCATGAATTCAGAACCCCGCTCATCAGTATCCTTGGATACTCTGAAATTTTAAAAGAAGAGATTACTGACGAAGAACATATTGAAATGCTTTCAAAAATGGAGACCTCAGGGAAAAGATTGTTTGAGACCTTAAGGGCTATCCTGGAAATCTCGAGACTGGAAGGAGGAAAACTCCCAATCAACTTTGATCTTTTTGATATTAAAGAAGTTGTTGAGTTTCAGTGTAAAATGTTCAAACCGATCGCTGAAGCAAAAAATCTTGAGTTTATCAACGTTTTCCCCGATAAAAAGATGATTGTTTCTCTTGATAAAAATCTTTTTGTTCAGATCATCAATAACCTTCTCGATAACGCTGTTAAATACACAAAAGAGGGTCAAATTACAGTTGAATTGTACCAAATTCCCCTTCCCTCCATTGAGGATGTACCGCAGTATGAAGTGCAACTCTCAGTAAAGGACACCGGAATGGGAATCCCTCCTGATAAAATTAATACTGTTTTTGAGGATTTCAGACAGGTAAGTGAAGGATACAGTCGTTCGTTTGAGGGGCCGGGTTTGGGGCTCTCAATCGTCAAAAAGTTCACCGATAAGATGGGGGGCAGAATATCGCTTGAAAGTGAGTGTGGTGTCGGAAGCACTTTTAGAGTCCACTTCCCGATAATCTCAAATGACCAGATTTCAGGTGTGGCTAATCAAGGAACCATGCCAAAAGAAGAAGTGACTACCGGCTCAGTACAAAAGCACAGCATACTGCTAATCGAAGATGACCCGATAGTAGTAGACCTGACCCAAAGAATGCTTGCTGCCACTTGTGATTTGGATTCGGCACCCGACGGGTTAAGTGCTATTGGTAAAGTTCACGAAAACCGGTATGAATTAATCCTTCTCGATATCAATCTGGGGCTTGGGATGAACGGTCTTGCTGCCTTAAACGAGATCAGAAAAGTTCCGGGATATCAATCCATACCGGTGGTTGCCTTTACTGCCTATGCATTACATGGAGACAGAGAATATCTTCTCGCATCAGGATGTGATGATTATCTTGCAAAACCATTCACTTACACACAATTGATGTTTACAATAAATAAATGGCTCGACAAAAAGAGTTAAACCCGTCGGGGTGAATTGTGTTTACTTCACATTTTCGCAAGGGATTTTATATGGATCTCCCACTCCACTGAATTTGGTTTGGCGAAATACATTTGAAACATAATCCTGTTGAAAGGTTATTAACTGCCATACGGTGCAGGTTCCATCAGCATTTTTCACTGCTACCGTTGCTCTGATATAACGATCAAGAATTATACCTGTAAGTTCGTTGCGTCTTATCGTCCAGTCCGGATCAACAATTACCAACTTGATCACCTCGCCCTTTATTCTCTCCTTATATGTGTTGGAAGCTTTTAACACTTTAATCATTTCGGCTTCAAGTGCTTTATCAGTCAGTGCGGCTTTGGGAAATTCTGCCGACTGAGTGGCGATGTTTCCGGCTCCCTCATTCAGATTTTCTGCCATTGCCTCATAAACACTAAAATCGTTTCCTGAAATTGTGAAAGACCCCGTAGCTGCAACTGCGTAATGGATATTCACTTTAACAATTATTTTATGTTCACCGGGTCCCAGAGTTGCAAGTGCCTTTGCAAATAAAACGGGACCATAATAATTGGCGCCAAATTTTTTATATTCAATCTCCTTACCACCATAAGCAGTGGTTTTATCAGGTATCGGGACAATATCCACCGGCAAACGATTGTGCCCAAGGAGAGACCCCGAAACCCACATCGTGCTAAACTCAAGTTGCATTTCGCCCGGCTGTTGATAATCGTAGAGCGGGGGTTTAAGTTCGTAAAGAAAAATTTCAACTTCAGCTTTTTTTACGGTTTTGGATTTTAAAAGGTCGGCTATTGTTTTGGGAAAGGAGGCGAAAGCGTAGATGTGGTCTCCGGCTTCAAATTTTGTTTCCAAATTTGCCGGGCTGCCGGGGTCGATCATTTGTTTCGAAAAAATGATCTCTCCGATGTCTTGTGCGATTGTATTTGGTTGAGAGGATAAGAAGAGAACCAAAAGCAAAATACAACCTAATAGTCTCATAATCACTCCATGGATAAAGGATGTTTTTTTGACACAGTAAACTTAGAAAATTATTTTGATTTTTATGTATCAATTGTAAAATATATTATTTCAAAATCTATTGGCCCTAAGCTGTGAATATTTATCCCTTAGTTTAATTCATTTTGCAGACGGCAATCGGGACGATTACCACTCCTAACACTGACGCCTAAAAATCCGTGGAATTCCGTGTAAAATCCGTGGAATCCGTGGAACTATCCACAAAAAAAGCTGCCAGCAGTAAATACTATTGGCAGCTTAAAATATTCAAAGAAAAGTGATTACGACTTTTTATACATCGATTCCACTTTATCAAGGACATCATACAATTCCTGTGGGACATGTCCCTCAAAAGAATTATAATATTCGCGGATACTCGCCATTTCAACAAGCCCCTCTTCCTTATCAACTTCAAAAAGTTTATTCATTCTTTCAGGTGATATGTCCAAACCTTCGGTATTTATTGTGCCGGGTTTTGGAAGGAATCCTTTAGGGGTTTCCACTGCGATATCTGCTCCATCAAGACGATTGAATATCCACTCAAGAACACGGATGTTTTCACCATATCCGGGCCAAATGAACTTTCCATTTTCATCTTTTCTGAACCAGTTTACATAAAATATCTTTGGAAGTTTGGTCTGATCAGCTTTTTCTCCTGTTTCGATCCAGTGTTTAAAGTAATCACCCATATTGTAACCACAGAACGGAAGCATTGCAAACGGATCTCTTCTTATTTGACCAACGGCACCAACTGCTGCGGCTGTGGTTTCGGAGGAGACTGTTGAACCAAGAAAAGTGCCATGATTCCAGTCAAATGCTTCAGAAACAAGAGGAACCACTTTGGCTCTTCTTCCACCAAAAAGAATTGCCGAAATCGGTACACCGGCGGGATCTTCCCATTTGGGATCGATTACAGGACACTGTCCGGCGGGAGCAGTAAATCTTGAATTTGGATGTGAAGATGGTTCGGTTGATTCAGGAGTCCAGGGGCGATTTTTCCAGTCGGTAAGGTGAGCCGGTTTTTCATCCGTCATTCCTTCCCACCAGATATCACCTTCGGGAGTCAATGCCACATTTGTAAAAATTGAGTTTTTGGTTGCCGATGCCAAAGCATTTGCATTTGTTTTTTCAGATGTTCCCGGGGCTACACCAAAAAATCCATATTCCGGATTAACTGCATAAAGCCTGCCATCAACACCAAATTTCATCCAGGCAATATCATCACCAACGGTTTCAACTTTCCATCCGGGAATTGATGGGGTTAACATTGCAAGATTTGTTTTTCCACAGGCACTTGGAAAAGCTGCTGCAACATATTTCTTTTCACCTTGGGGATTTGTGATTCCCACAATCAGCATATGTTCAGCAAGCCATCCTTCATCGCGTGCCATGACGGATGCAATCCTGAGGGCAAAACATTTTTTACCGAGTAAAGCATTTCCACCATACCCGCTTCCAAATGACCAGATAGATCTTTCTTCAGGGAAATGACAGATATATTTTGTCGGGCTGCAAGGCCAGGGAACATCCTTTTCACCCGGGGCGAGAGGTTTACCAACGGAATGGAGACAAGGTACAAATTCTCCATCAGCAAGCTGGTCAAGCACTTTTTGTCCCATTCTTGTCATAATCCTCATATTGCAAACAACATATGCAGAGTCGGTAAGTTCCACACCGATATGAGCAATGTTTGAGCCGAGAGGACCCATACTGAACGGGATGACATACATTGTTCTCCCTTTCATTGAGCCATCAAAAAGTCCGTGTAATTTAGTTTTCATTTCAGCCGGAGCCATCCAGTTGTTGGTTGGTCCTGCATCCTCTTTCTTCTCAGAACAAATAAAGGTTCTGTCTTCCACCCTTGCGACATCGCTGGGATCAGACATACAGATATAGCTGTTGGGTCTTAAATCATCATTCAGCCGTTTGAAGGTGCCATTCTCAACGAGTTCGGCTGCCAAACGGTTATATTCTTCTTCACTTCCATCACACCAATATACACTATCCGGTTTACAGAGATTCGCCATCTCTTCTACCCAAGCCAACAACTTTTTGTTTGTGGTCATATAAATGCCTCGATTTGTTTTTTATTATATTGTTTATGCTTATTTTTGAGTGCAATAAACAACATTGTATCCTTTTAAATCTCAAAAAAAGAGTGCTCTTTTTTTTTTTCCCGTTTTCAAAACTACAAATTTTGAGACATTTTTCAAAGAAATGAATGAGCCACACTCAATCCTTTTAGAAGTCAACAGAAATTTTTGTGAACATAATACTTAGTAAGTTAATTAAAAAGCCAACGGATATTGTTTCCGAGTTTGGTGAGATATCAATTTTGTTTTATAAGATCATTTTGTCGTTATCAAAAGTGATCAAAAACAGACGACAGGTTCTCTTCCAGATGGAACATATCGGTGTGGGGTCACTCCCTTTGGTTCTGATTATAGCTGTGTTCACCGGGGCGGTGGCAGCCTGGCAGGCAGCATACCAGTTAAAAGGAATTGCACCTCTTTCGTTCCTCGGTGCCGCTACCTCCAGAGCAATAATTACTGAATTGGGACCCGTTCTAACCGGAATAGTAATCGCTGGAAGAGTGGGTGCTTCAATTGCAGCCGAACTTGGAACGATGAAGGTAACAGAACAGATTGATGCCCTCGAGAGCATGGCAATCAGTCCAATCCGGTTCCTCGCAATGCCAAGATTTCTTGCATCAATAGTTATGCTTCCTCTGCTGGCATTGTTTGCTTCTTTTATAGCAGTTTTTGGAGCTTTTGTGGTTTCAAATTATTTTCTTGGGGTTTCTCCTGCCGTTTTCTTTCAATCGGTAAAACAACATTTTCTCCTCTACGATCTCTTCACCGGACTTATTAAGACCGTCTTTTTTGGTGGCGTAACTGCCCTGATTGGTGTCCACAATGGACTGCGAACTGCGGGTGGCGCCGAAGGTGTGGGTAATTCAACCATCCGCTCATTTGTACTCTCCGCCGCTTCAATTTTAATCCTCGATTATGTTCTTTGGATGCTGCTGTTTTAATGCAATTGGGGACGCAGATACACGCAGATTAAACGGATTTTCGCTGATGAAGAGGGATAGTAACACGGATTCCACGGATTTAACACGGAATTCCACGGATTATTTTTTATTAGCCATCCTGGGCTGGTGTCATGTGCAAAGCAAATTTCTTGAATCTTCAAGATTTCAAGAAACTTTCTTGACAACAATCTAATAATTGTTTATATTGCAAATGTTATTTTTAGAATACCAGAATCTTCCCAAAAGATGTGAGAACCAAAATGGAAAAAACATACAAAAGCAGTACCAAAAGAATAAAGATTGGGACTATTCTCGATGCAGATGTTGTGCAACAGCTCAAAGAGAGAGCTCTGCGTGAGAAAAAAACGATTAGTGATGTAGTCCAAGAGGCTGTAATAAGTTACAACCGGATTGAGACAACAAGAGCAGACCAAAGGAAAGAAGCTGCACGAAGACTAACAACAAATCCTTTTAATGTATCCACTGAACAAATCATCGCCGATCTTGAAGAGGACTATTACGAACAATGAATTTGCATTCGCTTGACCCTTCAAAATCTATTATTCTGGATGCTAACATCTTACTTTATGGAATCCAAAGAAAATCGAAGCAGTGTGTAGAATTGATAAGCAGGATCGGCGGTGGTGAACTGAATTGTTATATCACTTCCCATATTCTGGCTGAGGTAATGCATGTATTGATGATAGAAGAAGCACGAAGTATTGGAGAGATAACAGGTGGAAATCCCGCTAGAAAGTTGAGCGAAAAACCGGGACTTGTCAATTCGTTATATCTTTATGAATCAGTGTTTGAAGATATTCTTAACTTGGGGATGAATATTGAAGTTGTAGAGAAACAAGACCTGATAGAAGCACTTGCAGTTCAAAGGAAATACGGCTTACTGACAAATGATTCGCTGATTATTGCAGTTGCAAAGCGATTGCGGATTACTTCCCTTGTCTCGGCTGACAAAGTCTTCGCCAAAGTAAGAAGCATTACTCTTTACTCTCCGGATGATATTATTTAATACAACGATCCAATTATGTTTAAAAGTTGACGGATTATCACGGATTTTTAGCGTTAGTGTCAGGAGTGGTAATCGTCCCGATTGCCCTCTGCAAAATAAAATCCGTAAGCTGGAGATGGAAATAGTTAGAGGGAAGAAGCGGACGCAGATTCGCAGAGGTGTATCTGCGTCCCTTCCTTACCTGGAACCATCTTAAACAGAAATTATCTTAACAGGTATAAATCTGTTTGCCGTTCGCTCAGCCAGTTAATTCCGGTATCGGTAAGTACAACTTCTTCCTCAATTGTAACGATTCCGTGGTCTTTAACATAAAGACGGGGCTCTATGGTGAAAACCTGGTTTTTTTCGAGGGGAATGAAGGGCAGATTACCATATTTTTCCCACGCGGGGAAAAGACCCGGACCTGCATCATGTGCTACTCTACCAACCTGATGACCCAATCCGTGTGGATATTCATCATAACCGTTTGAAGTGATGTGACCACGGGCTGCAGCATCCACTTCCACTCCGGTAATACCCGGTTTCAGGGTTTCAGAAGCTTTTGTTATTGAAGTTTTTAGAACATCAAATCCGTGTTTTACTGCATCAGGAGCATCAGTTTCACCATCGCGGAGGATGTACCAGGTGCGTTGAAGATCGGAACAGTAACCGTTGTAGTTAATTCCAAAATCGATGTTTATCAGATGACCACCTTCAACCTTACGATCGGTGGGGCCTGCATGTGCACCGGCGGTGTCAGGGCCCGTAAAAACTGCGGGGCAACTGTCTGCTTCCCAAGCAACCTGATAACCTCTGTCGTTGGCTCTTGAGGTCATAAATGCGGCAATTTCTTTCTCGGTTCTTCCTTTGGTTATGAACTTACCCGTTTCGTCAAAGATCTCGAGAGTGATTCTGACAGCCTCTCTCATAATTTTAAGTTCTTTTTCCGATTTTCTTCCTCTTAAAGATGAAACGATCTCTTCCGACGAAACAAGTCTGTCACCGTAAGGTGTACCTGCAAAATGGTCGAGCAATACCAGATAAAGTCCCATCGTTAGCCCATCGGCAAGATTCATATTTTTCGAAAAATTGACCGCTATATTTTGCGGATCAACAGATTTAACAAACTCGAGCAATGGTTCTCTAATCGATTTTACATATCCCGTAATATCTTCAAATGTTCCCATGTCTTTAAGGTTTTGTATATCGAGTGTGCCAAGAATCGCTTTCCGGTGTCCCTGTTTTGTGAGGATAAAAGCCGATTGCCAGGTTACATTCACTCCGGCAATTGTATCGAGCACGGGGTCGTGAATTGAGGCACTTTCGCGCACAAAGGTCAACCACATATCAACATCTTTTTCTTTAAGAATCTCGATTGCTTGAAGTTGTTTTTCTAAAATTATATCTTTCATCTGTTTCTTCTCCAATTTTATTTGATAAGGAAGTTTTAATCACCGGGTAAAGAAGGATAGTTAAATCTTCCCTTTAACTGAAACTTTTGGTTCCTTTAACTGACATAATATTTTTCGTATGCATCTATTATTTCTTTGACGAGGCGATGACGGACAACATCTGTCTTGTCAAAAAATGAAAATCCAACCCCTTCAATTCCGCTAAGAATTTCCTGGGCTTTTACGAGACCACTCACTGTTTTTGTGGGAAGGTCGATCTAGGTGATATCCCCTGTTATAATTGCTCTTGATTCAGTACCAAGACGGGTGAGAAACATTTTCATCTGTACATCAGTGGTGTTTTGTGCTTCATCAAGAATTACAAAAGCTTTGTTAAGCGTTCTGCCTCTCATATAAGCGAGAGGAATAATTTCGATAACCCCTTTTTCGAGGTAGGCTTTCACTCTCTCTGTTGGAAGCATATCCTCGAGGGCATCGTAGAGTGGACGAAGGTAGGGATCAATTTTTTCCCGAAGATCACCCGGAAGATAACCAAGTTTTTCTCCTGCTTCAACAGCGGGACGGGTTAAAATGATCTTTTTAACGGTGTTCTTTTTTAATGCAGCAACGGCAAGAGCAACTGCCATATAGGTTTTTCCGGTGCCTGCCGGTCCAATTGCAAAACAGATATCGTTGGTTTGAGCAGTTTTTAAATAAACAAGTTGCCCGGGAGTGCGTGCTTTGATAACATCATCTTTGGTGTATAAGATGATCTTGTCAAAATCTTCATCCCCTTTGGCAGGTTTTCCGTTTCGGGTGAGCTCAATCAGGAGTTTAATATCCTGCTCTTTTAACCTTCCGGAAGTGTTAATGGCATAGATCATCTCTTTGATAATTTTCTCCACTTGCTCCACTTCCTGTTGATTCCCTTTTAAGGTAAGAAGTTCACCTCTAACAATAATTGCAGAGTCGTAAAACTCTTCAAGAAGCCTGATATTACTGTCGTTTGGTCCAACTAATTTTTGAAGGTCGATTCCTTCGAGAGAAATTTTCTTTTCAAACTCTGACATAAAGTCCTAAATTTATCGATAAAATATAAAAAGCCCTTAATGCATGAGCATCAAGGGCTTTTGAAGAAAGTCGTCACAAAAATGGATTTAGTAACTAACTGGCCACTAAGGAGCCGGTTTGTAGTTTCTTCCCATTTTGGAAACTGTGTTGATCTCATCAGCTGTAAGGTTAGGAATCGTATAAACCTGATTTGGGTAAATCAAGTCAGGGTTGTTTCCAATTACATCCTGATTAGCTCTCCAAATTGCCGGCCAGGCAGCGCCTTTTCCATAGTATTCACCTTTGGAAGCGATGCACCATAAGCAATCACCTTTAACAACTGTGTACTGTTTTACATCAGGAACCACAATTACGTCAAGGTCTTTTTTCCATTTAGCCATTAAGTCTGGCAAATAGACATGCAATGTGTTGTAAAATTCAGGAAGAGCTGAGAGTTTGTTGCTCTGAAGTTCTTTTAATTCTGCTTCTCTTGCAGAATATGGAGCTTCTCTTCTTTCAATTTTACCTTTGAGGTCGTTAACCTTCATAGCGAAGATCGAAACATCAGATTTGTTAGCGCCCAACATTTTATAGAGGTCGTCCATACAATCTTCGTAGCTTTGAATTCCATCAAGCTGTTTCTGAACATTGGCGACATCTTTATTGAGCTGATCAACGTTAGAGCTAAGATTCATTTCAACTGCTTTGAGTGAATCCATCTTGGCTTTATACTGATCACAACTTAAATCTCTCTGTGCAAAAAGCGAACCTGAGAGAAGTACGAAAGCGAATGCAGCAATTTTCATTGAGAATTTCATCTTTTTTCTCTCCTGTTACTTTTGAATTTTATTTAAGTTTTTGTTTACTTCGTTCTTCAGCTGATTACATTCTTCAAGCTTTTTCTGCTTGTCTGCAATCTGTTTGTTAATATCGGCTTTTTTACCATTCAGCTGGCTGATAGTATTATGCTTCTGATTAACAGAGTTCTGAAGAGCATCTAACGCTGCATACTCTTCGTCGCTAACACTGCAGCAGCCGGCGAAGAATAATGTCGATAAACCGACTACGGCAAGCATTTTACTTAGCTTCATAGGCTTCTCTCCTTGTTTTTTTGTTGTTTAATTGTTTTACGAAAATCAAATATGGTAAAAGTACAAAATTTTCTACTTTCAACCAATTAATATATGGCATTTAATCAAGATTTAATATGCCAAGATGGGAAAAACTTACATATTTTGTCCCTGCGATCAATATATGGTCTAAAAGCTTGATGTCGAAGAGGGAACAGGCCTCTTTTATCTTTTTTGTGATCCTTCTGTCTTCGGGGCTAATGTCGGGTGATCCACTGGGATGGTTATGACTAATTATTATCGATTTTGCGTTATGATCCAAAGTTTTTTTTACTATTTGGCGAACATCCACGAGGCTATAGTCGAGCGACCCACTGAATAATTCTTCAATTTTAATTATCCTGCCGCCTGCTGAAATGAAAGCGACCATAAATTTTTCAACGGGTTCATTCTTTAAATAACGAATAAAATGTTCGGCGATCAAGTCGGGAGAAGAGATTTTCCCCGAAAGATAATCTTTATCGGTGGTTTGCACTCTTTTGGCTATTTCAAATAGAGCCGACAGTGTAATGGCTTTATCTGAGCCGATGCCAACAAACTCATTTTTGAAAAATCCATCAGTTTTTGATGAAAGTTCATTAAGTCCACCGGCTTTAACGATCATTTCTCGTGCAAGTTCAAGAACGGATTTCCCTTTGGTGCCGGTTCTTAAAATTATTGCGAGCAATTCAGAATCAGAAAGTGAATCGATTCCCTTATTTCTTGCTTTTTCTCTTGGCAGCTCGTCTAAAGGGTGATTTTTAATTGCCATACAACAAACTCTACAATTTCAAATTAAGAAAGAGATTAAACTTGCCAAAAGTATATTGAAGAATATTCAACGAATGATTCGACCTTGCCGAGTCGATTACAATTTTTCCTTTAACACCATCAAAATCGATTCCGTTATTAACTTCGCCCGTAAATGCCGGAATATCAAAGTTGTTCTTTTCCATATATTTCAGAAACATCGCAGTGGCATCAAATCCATAAAGCGCATTTCTATCGAAGAGATAACCCGTAAGCTCATAAAACTCTTTGTTTTGAGCCTGATAAGCGGGCTGGGTCATATCCAGATAGTAGTCGGAATCGACATAAATAGTACTTAAAAAGGGAGCGGGATCTCCAAAAACATCGCTGAGCAGCCAATCCTGATTGCCATATACATTTCGGCCGAAGGTTAGGTCTCTTAATCTTTCGTTTAACAGGTTACACTGTTTTACATCTCCCACAGGTAGATAGAGCCCTTCGATCTCGTCTGAAGCTTCCGCAAACTCTTCAATCAGGGTTTCAAATTTTGTGTCTTTGTTGAAGGTTGCTGAAAAAGTAATTTTTCCGCCGAGTTTCTCAAATTCTTCCTGAAAACTTTGCGCCAGCAGTGATGAATAGCCATCTTTTGTGTAGATAACCGCCATATTGGTAAGACCGTGGAAGTTTTTTGCAAAACTTGCCATTATCTTTCCCCGGGTTGAAAATGTTGGATTTGCCTGTATTACCATTGGTGAAAGGGATGGAATTGTTTCATCAGTGGCGGTGGGTGATATTATCGGAATATTCATATCTGAAAAAACTGCGATGATATCCCTCGAGTCCTTTGTAGTGGTTGAACCGATCACTCCAATCAGATTTTTAACATTCTTCATCTCTTCTTTTATTAAGACAATCATGGAACTGTCGCTCTGTGTGTCTCTGATAAAAAGTCCAATTTTGGTTTCACTTTTTTTATTGTGAAGATGGACTGCATATTTAATTCCTTCGAGTACCTGATATGATCTTCTCTCAAGGTAAGGTTTCCCTTTATCTGTTAAAGGGAGAAGAACTGCGATGTTTTGAGAGTTCTCCGACTGCGCAGTGAGAACCCCTGTCGGGAGGAACGAGATAAAGAGTATCGAAATTAAAAACAGTTTAGACATTCTTAACCAGGTCATTGTCTCTTCTTTCAATTAGTTCATCAAGAACATCTTTGGCTTTTTTGTTTTTTGGATCAAGCTTCAAAGCCAGGGTAATATAGTCCTCTGCCTCGCTGTATCGGTTTTTGTTCAAGAGAGTTTTACCGTAAAATGTGTAGATTATTGCCGAAGGCTCATTATTTTCAATATATTTTTTACAAATCTCTTCCAACTTTGCCGTTTCACCATTTTTCTCATAAATCTCAACAGCTTTTTCGAAGATTTTTTTGTCATCCGCACCAAGTGCAATTGAAGTGGAAATTCTCTCGGAGGCATGTGCATACATACCAATTGAAAGGAAATAAGCGGCTTGATAAAAATAGACTTCGGGGTTGGTTGGAATCAGTTTTTCCGCTTTTTCCATATACGGAATTGCGATATGAGGCTGTTTTAATTCAAAATAACACTTGGCGATATAAAGATATGAATCACCAATAAATGAGGAGGTTTTTTCAACGCTTACAAAGTTTACGAGGTGATCTGCCGATTCCTGGTAAAATCCTGTGTGATAATAAGCCAGCCCTTTCATAAAAGAGGCAATTGGTTCGATTTCAATAGTGACATCTGCAAGTGCTTCGATCGAGTCTTCCCATTTCTGATGTTTAAAATAGAAATGCCCGGCATAAAGTTGAACATCAATATCAGCGGTTTTTTGTTCGTAGAGATCAGTTACGATACCGAGAGCAGCTTCTATTTTATCCATTTTTTCATAAATTTCAACAAGCTTAAACCAGGCGGTGTTGTCGTCGGGGAAATCGCGAGTAATCGCTTGATAAAGCTGGATGGCGTGGAGCATTTTACCACCACCCTCAAACTCATCGGCTCTTTTTAGTCTGTGTACCAGTTCAAATTCTTTGTTGTTTTTCATTCCCATTCAATAGTTGCCGGAGGTTTTGAACTGATGTCGTAAACAACTCTGTTCACACCTCTTACATGATTAATAATTGTGTTTGAAACATCAGCCAGGAAATCGTGGTCAAAACGGTACCAGTCTGCGGTCATACCGTCAACCGATGTAACTGCTCTAAGTGCAAGCACATTTTCGTAAGTTCTCTGGTCACCCATTACACCCACGGTTTGAACGGGCAGAAGCACAGTAAATGCCTGCCAAATCTTCTCGTAGAGGTCGTATTCTTTAATTTTGCCGATGTAAATCTCATCAGCTTCTCTTAATATCTCAAGTCTTTCCCTCTGAACATCTCCCAAAACTCTTACAGCAAGCCCGGGACCGGGGAATGGATGCCTTTTAATAAAATCTTCCGGGATATCCAATGAAAATCCAATTTTGCGAACTTCATCTTTAAAGAGTTCTCTTAAGGGCTCAATCAGTTTTAAATTCATCGTTTCGGGCAGACCACCAACATTATGATGGGATTTGATGGTTACCGAAGCACCTTTAACAGGAACCGACTCAATAACATCAGGATATAGTGTCCCTTGCACCAAAAATCCGGCATTTTCGATCTTCTTAGCTTCTTTTTCAAAGACTTCGATAAAGGAATGACCTATTATTTTCCGTTTTTCTTCGGGTGAAGTAACCCCCGAAAGTCTGTCAAGAAATAGATCGGAAGCGTCAACATGGATAATCTTTAATCCTGTCCGTTCTTTTAACTGCTTCACAACTTTGGCTGATTCATTTTTACGCATCAATCCATTATCGATGTGGACACAAACGAGGTTGTCGCCAAGAGCTCTGTGAACAAGAACAGCAGCAACAGTTGAGTCAACTCCCCCACTTAAGGCACAAATTGCGACTGAATCACCTGCCTCTTTCCTGATTTTTTCGATGCTTTCCTCGATGAAAGCTCCCGGATTCCAGTCAGGTTTACAACCACAGATCGAAAAAAGGAAATTTGAAAGAATTTCTTTGCCGTAACCGGTATGAAAAACTTCGGGATGGAACTGCACACCATAAATTGGATATTCAAGTGATGTTATTGCACAATTTTCGGTATTGGGTGAAGAACCAATCTTTTTGAAGCCGGTCGGCAGGGTTTTTACATGATCACCGTGACTCATCCAAACAGTGGATTCAACAGGTATTCCCTCAAACAGGGGGTTATCTTCAAGAACCTGAAACGACGATTTCCCGTATTCTCTTTTATCAGATTTTTCAACTATCCCACCAAGAGTGTAAGAGATCAACTGAAGTCCGTAACAAATACCCAAAACGGGAATATCCATCGCAAGGATTCTCTCATCAATTGCGGGAGCACCATCATCCTTCACCGACATGGGACCCCCGGAGAGAATAATTCCTTTTGGATTAATCTCTTTTATGGTATCAATATCGATAGTGTGTGGATGGATGAGGGAGAAAACAGACAATTCTCTTACTTTTCGTGCAATAAGCTGAGTATATTGCGATCCAAAATCAATAATCAGAATTGAAGAGCCGGTCATAAGATTCTACTTTGGTTAAGATGGTTTATGCTGCTAAAAAACAGGCTGCATCATCAGATGAAGCAGCCTAAAAAGTTCACAATTTAAAGGGTGTTAAGCTCCGGTCAATTCACCATAAGCCGCGGCATCAAGAAGTTGATCAAGTTCTGCAGCATTTGCGATTTCAACTTTTATCATCCAGCCTTTTTTATAAGGATCCTGGTTGATAAATTCGGGTGAATCACCAAGTTCAGAATTTATCTCAACTATTTTACCCGAGCAAGGAGCATAAAGTTCACTTACGGTTTTTACGGCTTCGATTGTTCCAAAATTTTCGTTAAGGTCGAGTGAATCGCCCACAGATTTGGTAATATCAACAAAAACCACATCACCAAGCTCGCCCTGAGCATATTCTGTGATGCCGATTACTCCGATATTGCCTTCAACGCGGATCCATTCATGTTCTTTGGTATATTTTAATTCTGTTGGAATACTCATTTTATTCTCCGGTAAAGTTAATTTTTATTTCGGGGTTTAAAGTTCTCGAGGAAGGATGTGTCAAAATCCCCGGAAATAAACCTCTCGTCTTCTAATACATCAAGATGAAAAGGAATTGTTGTTTTAATTCCTTCAATAATAAACTCTCCTAATGCTCTTTTGGCTTTTTGAATTGCCGAGGTGCGGTCTTTATCCCAAACAATCAGTTTTGCAACCATTGAATCGTAATACGGTGGAATGGTATATGACTGATAGATATGTGAATCGATCCTGACACCCAATCCCCCGGGGAAATTCAACGATTCAATTTTGCCGGGTGAAGGTCTGAAATTGTTATCAGGATCTTCAGCATTAATTCTAAATTCAAATGCATGCCCTTTGGGTCGGTTATTCGGCACATCAATCACCTCACCGGCTGCTGCAAGTATCTGTTGTTTAACCAGATCGGTTTCATAAACCATTTCCGTTACGGGGTGTTCAACCTGAATCCGGGTATTCATCTCCATAAAATAGAAATTTTTATCCTTGTCCAAAAGGAACTCTATGGTCCCGACACTTTCGTAATTAATTGCCTTGGCAGCTTTTACCGCAGCGGCACCCATTTTGTCCCTCAACTCCTGGTCGAGGGCCGGGGATGGGGACTCTTCAATAAGTTTTTGATGGCGGCGTTGAACCGAACAATCTCTTTCACCAAAATGATAGTGATTTCCGTGTTGATCGCCAATCACCTGAATCTCAACATGGCGAGGATTGAGTACAAGTTTTTCTATGTACACATCACCGTTGCCAAAAGCGGCTTCAGCTTCAGCTCTTGCGGTAACAAATGCAAGTTCAAATTCAGCGGCTTCTTTCACAACTCTCATCCCCTTACCACCACCTCCGGCAGAGGCTTTAATAATTACGGGAAATCCGATCTCTTCAGCAAGTTGTTTGGCTTCATCAACATCATCCACAATCCCCACACTTCCGGGAATTACGGGTACATTGTTAGCTCTCATTGTTTTTTTTGCCATAGCCTTATCGCCCATTGTGCGGATCATTTCGGCTGTTGGCCCAATGAATTTAATTCCTGATTCATGACAAATTTCTGAAAAGTTTGCATTTTCGGCAAGAAAACCATACCCGGGATGAATTGCATCAGCACCGGTGACCATGGTAGCAGACATAATGGTGGGCACTTTCAGGTAGCTGTTACGGCTTTCTGCGGGACCGATACAAACTGCTTCGTCTGCAAAAGTGACATGAAGAGAGTTCTTGTCAGCTTCTGAATAAACCGCCACAGTCTTTATCCCAAGCTCTTTACAGGCTCTAATAATTCGAAGTGCTATTTCACCACGGTTGGCTATCAGTATCTTTTTGAACAATAATTACCTCAGTAAGTTGTGATGTCCGGTTTAGTCGGGATTAATAAGGAAAAGTAATTGTCCATATTCAACAGGACGACCGTTATCCACCATAATTCTGGCGACGGTTCCTGCAATATCTGATTCAATTTCATTCATCAACTTCATCGCTTCCACTATGCAAAGCACTGAGCCCTGCTCAACTCTGTCGCCTACTTTTACATAGGAATCAGCATCAGGGGCGGGCGAACGATAAAATGTACCAACTATCGGAGATTTTATCTCGTGAAGTTTTTCGACTGTTTCTGCCTGTTTTACTTCGGTTGTCGGAACAGATGAACCGATTGAAGCAGCACCGGGTGCAGAAATTGGTTGCTGAGCGGGGGCTACATTATAGCTCACAGCTCCGGGAGCAGCAGGACCATATTTTGATATATATATCCTTGACTCCTTTTCCTCGATTTCGAGTTCGGAAATTCCGCTTGTTTCAACTAATTTTACAAGACGACGGATTAGATTAATATCCATTTTTATCCTGTTTAAATATTAAAAAAAATTACGACTTAACTCTTTCCATGTAGTCACCCGTGCGGGTGTCTATCTTCAACAAATCATCTTCGTTGATGAAAAGTGGAACCATTACCGTAGCACCTGTTTCAAGTTTTGCAGGTTTTTGTGCGTTTGTTGCAGTATCTCCTCTGAAACCCGGTTCGGTCTCAACAACTTTTAATGCAACATGAACCGGAAGTTCAACACTGATGATTTTTTCACCATCCATTAACATGTCAACTTCGGTACCTTCCTTTATGAACCTGATCCCGTCACCAAAAGCAACGAGGGGTACATTCATCTGATCATAAGTTTCATTATCCATGCAGACAAGTGATTCACCATCGGTATAAAGAAACTGAAATTTTCTTCTTTCCACTTTTACAATATCAATTCCTTCGCCCGAGCGAAAGGTATTATCCAAAACTCTCCCTGTTGTAAGGCTTTTAAGCGAAGTACGAACAAACGCTCCGCCCTTACCCGGTTTTACATGCTGAAATTCCACAACTGTAAACAAGTCGTTCTTAAATTTAATAATTAATCCATTCCTGAGATCTGATGTATCAGCCATAGTCCTTTTACACTTTTGTTGGGGAAAAAATAAAAACTGAATTTGCAAAATATCAATTAAACGGGAGAGTACAAAAAAGAACCTCAGAGACCCGGAGTTTCGGAGATTCAGAACTTCAGAACTTCGGAGATTCAGAACCTCCGCTACTCTGATACTCTGATTCTTCGCTACTTCGACACTGAGGTTCCGAGGTTCTGAGGTTCTGAAGCTCTACTCACTTCCCCACCACCATCTTAATCGCCGAAGAATATTTCCCTGACTCAAGTCGAAAGAAATAAACACCCGAGGATAATCCCTCCGCATCAAACTTCACTTCATGATTGCCGGAATTCATCTCGCCATTCAGAAGAGTTTTTACTTCTCTTCCAAGGATGTCGTAAACCACACCTTTTACGAATCCCGCTTCGGGAAGTGCAAACCTTATGACTGTTTCAGGATTGAAGGGGTTTGGGTAGTTTTGGTAGAGGGTAAAGGAACCGGGTTGTTGCACTGGGCTCTTCTCCTCAACGGAGGTAGTGACTGTATCGGAAATATCTATCCGATAATAACCTGCTCTTCCCGTTTGGACCATCAGTGTTGACTCATCAACGAACTGTAAATTCTGAACATTTTCAATGAAGTCATAATTGATGGACTTCCAGGTTGTCGTATTCCTGTGTTGATATTTCACGATATTGTTGCTGCTGAAAGCGAGCAAACCGTTAGGGCTCAAAGCGTAAACACCGGCGCCCGCGAAGTTATAGAGGGTTGTAGACCACGAAGAGCCGAAGTTTGTCGATATATATAGATTGCCCGATCTTCTGACTATGATTGTCCCCGCCTCATTGGCAATTACCTCTTGAAACCCTGGCGAACCACCGGGTTTCAAAATTGTTCTCCAGGTCTTCGCACTGTCATAGGAAGCCATAAGTGAATCGGATGTGGCAGCCAGGATCATTTTCCTTGAATTAATTGCAGCAAGATCGATTACCTTTGCGGGTAGAGTGTTTGTTCTGTAGTAGTAACCGGATGGATCTTTGAAAACAAGTCCGAGGTAATAATTCCACCCCATTTGGGTTCGGATGAGGGCGAATATTATCAATGAGTCGCCCATGGCTGTAACATCATAGGTTAAATGACTGTAATTTTCCTCTCTTACACCCCATGTTACGCCATGATCAGTGGTTATCAGTATCGCAGTGTAATCGACAGGTGATGGATTCGGAGGAAAATAATTGTAAGAGTTGAAGGCGATAACACCCAGACCCGTTTTTGAGAGTGAAAGATAACTCCCCCTATCCGGTGCTCCAATTGGAGGCCAGGCGAATCCATCCCTCCAGGTTTTTCCGCCGTCAGAGGTCTGGTTACCACGAGCAGTGATAGCATGAAGGGTGTCAGCAAACCATGCATTGGATGAGGGAAGATAAGCCTCAGATATCATACTTCTGTTTAATTCCGCTCCTGAATAACGATAAATATATCCATAGTCCCCAACCAAAAAGGCAAGGGTATCAGTTATTGTGAGAAATCCTCTTGGAGAACCTTTAAGGTATGTCCCGAGATTTTTAACCATGGTCCAGTTTGACAATTCATCAGTTGCTCGATAGAGAGTATCAAATCTCATGTTAGAAACATATACATCTCCATTCTTTAACAGAACTGCCTGACTGCTTTTCAAATTTTTTGGTGAATTAGCCCGGTATTCCCATGACACACCCCTGTCAGAAGATGTGAACACTGAATCCGATGAAGAAAAAAAGGATATCTTCCCGTTCCCATGATCGAGAAAATTTCCCTGTTTTGAGTAGTATACCGGTATCCATGAATTTCCAAGATCTGATGATCGATAGATACAGTAACGGGAACTGACAACAATTGATGAGTCGATGAAGATAAACATGTCTCCGCCAAAATATTCCGGGGGTGCTAAGATATTTGATTGTGTCTGCCATCCGTCAGTGGTTTTTAACAGATATTTTGCTGTCTCGGCATAATAAATTGCAATACTCACCCCTTCATTTGCAAAACCTATCTTCGAAAAAGTAAATGTTGGTAATGCCCCCGAGAGCAAAGATTTCACTGTAAATGAAAGTCCGCCATCGTGGGTAATAAAGAATTCACCTTTTGTGGATGTTCCCGCAAAGGTTTCTTCAGACAGATACACAATATTCGAAGGTGGATTTGAGGTTCTAAGTGTGAGATCTTCTGTCCATGTGAGTCCATCATCACTACTGTAAATTAACCCTGTTGGGTTCATAGCGGCAACAATCCTGCCATCATTTAGTTTTGTGATGTAAGAAATGTCTCTTGAGGTCGGTCGCGGAGCAATTCTTCGGACGGAGTGATCCAAAGTCTGTGACACTATTATGCACTGTAAAAGTAAAACGATAACAATTGCTGTTTTTGATCTCATTGGTTCTCTTTGCGAAATTCTTTACTTACTTATCACCATCTTTATCGCTGAGGAATATTTCCCTGACTCAAGTCGAAAGAAATAAACACCTGATGCGATCCCTGCGGCATCAAACTTTACCTGGTGATTGCCGGGATTCATCTCTCCATTTAGAAGAGTTTTTACTTCTCTTCCAAGGATATCATAAACTACACCTTTAACGGGACCTGTTTCGGTTATGGAAAACTTGATAACGGTCTCAGGGTTAAAGGGGTTTGGGAAGTTTTGCGAGAGGGAGAAAGATTCCGGAGTATTCAAGGTTGGCTCTTCAATATCAACAGGTGCCACCTTTAATTTTACGGTGGAATATAGTTTGAAATCCTCCGAAATCGCATAACCATCTCCGTTTCTTGTTATATCAAATCGCTTAATTTTACTGTTTGTGTTCATTTTTTGCAAATGAAAAGTGACCCCATAATCGCTCGAAGACGCAATATATCCTGAATCAGAACCGGCATACAAGACAGTGTCTCCTGCCGATCTGAGAGTGTAAATCTTATGAGTTTTTGGATAATTGTAAAATGTAGTGCCTCCATCGGTACTGAGTCTCACTTTTGTTTGATCAATGATGAGAACAACCACATTGGGATTCATCAACTCCAGATTGCTATAATTTTCGAGTCCACCATAACTATGTATTAACCAGGTATCCCCATAATTGGTAGAATATTTTAAAATGTTCGCTGCTTGTGGAAAAGGTCCAGGTCCAAAGGTGTACCATCCCGCGCCCCAGACAAGACTGTCCACTTGATCAACATAATCCAGACCACCTGCAAGATTTGCATCCCTCCAAGTCCAGGTAAATCCACCATCCGTTGTCCTGCCAAAAAAAGCATCCCAATTCCAACCCCATCGGGCACTTATCCCGGTTAATGAGTCGAGGAATCGTATTTCGGTAGAGAATGTGGCAGCGGAACCATCGGTCCAGGTAACCCCGCCATCTGATGTGTACTTAATAATGTCTGCATTCTTAAGGATCCCTTCGTTTATAGAGTGAAACCTGATATATTGTATTCCAACCTCCGAATACACACGGGTCCATGTGATTCCGCCATCAGTCGATCTGTTAAGACCGGGATAATCGGCGATATACATACAAAGTGAGTCGACCACTGAAAATGCTTTAATTGATATAAACGGGAGTTGTTTTCTAAAATGCCACTCCTTTTGAGCAGAAACATCTGTAATCAGTAAGAAAATCAGTAGAACCACAACTTTCATCGTTTTAACTCTAAATATTTGGAAAAGTTCTTTCAAATCCATTTTATCAGAATTATTTTGATGTTTCTTCATTTTCGCTCATGGAATTACTTATTTACTATCATCTTAATCGCCGAAGAATATTTTCCTGCTTCAAGTCTGAAAACATAAACCCCAGATGCAATCCCCTTGGCATCAAACATAATTTCATGATTGCCGGAATTCATCTCGCCATTCAGAAGGGTTGTTACTTCTCTTCCAAGGATGTCATAAACCACTCCTTTAACATATCCAGCCTCGGGAAGTGCAAACCTTATGACTGTTTCAGGATTGAACGGGTTTGGGTAGTTTTGGTAGAGGGAGAAGTTGATTAATATCTCGTTTTCCGTTTTAATTTCAGTAATAGTCTGATATTGAACCTCCACAGTCTTGGCGTTGAAAGACATCAAATTACTATTGTTGTTGTACCACAAATAAAGGTTGTAGTAGATCGGCAGCCAGTCCCGGTCAAAAGCAGAGGCGTAGATACAGTTTCCATTGACATCATATGAGTATTCTAAGTTGTAATTTGTAAGCCAACCACCGTTCACAAGTGATTGACCTAAATGCGCCACAAAATTATCATTTTCATCATAACTCATGATTTGTCTTGCAGAAGTGACCCAACCACTATCGCTCCATTGTCCTGTGCTGCGATACACCAAATTATTGTGTGCATCATAGTCATCATGCCATATCCACTGGTTGTCCCAGTTGTTTATAGTTCTGTTCCACCATTTTTGAATTTTCACACTCATTGAACCATTTTGATGATACTCCTGACTATAGAATGTGTGATTAATCCAATTACCTGACTCCCAAACCTGCATAGTGTCTAATAAATATTTCCCCAAAGAATTATTTGTGTATAAAGCACGAGATACATTAACCCACGAATTTCCGGACCAGATTTGGGTTAATTGTGATATTACATAACCAGACTCATCATAGTAGTTACTATTAAGATTAACATTCAGCCAGTCACCATTTACCCATTTCTGGGTCAGAAATTGCGTTAAATTAATTCCGGCATCATATGTATGAAGTCTGCGATTATCAAAGACCAATACTCCGTTTGTGCTTTTTTCATAGGTTTCGATCAATGGGGAGTTAAACTGATTGTAACTTATGGTATTCCTTGATGTTGCGACCCATGCTTCATTTGACCACTTAAAGTATGTATTTACCAATTGATAGCCTGAAGAGTTATAGGTATGAGTGCTAAAAGAGATATTACTCCATGATTCATTAACCCATTGCTGAGTTAACATTGATGTTCTGTTGTTGTTTTCATCGTAAGTATAAGATATAAGTTCGACATTCTTCCAAACCCCTGAAACATAATTTTGTTTAAGTTCTGTTAACCTGTTCTCGCGTGAATCATAAGTGTTAAACACGGCTGATGTATATACACCATTACTTTCTATAATTCTAGACAATGTACTACCGGCATTATTATAGGTGTAATAGTAATATCCAGTACCACCATTAAGAGAAACCTTTAAAGGACAATAAAGGATTGATTCTCCACCTCTGTTTTCACTCTTTACCGATCGAAAATTTTCCGTGTTTAAATCAGATTTAAAATCCTGGTTCAAACTGATTTCATTATCGTTATGATTCTCTGTAAAATATAAACCATTGATTTCAGGAATTACAGGAAGTTTGTTTTCAAACGATTGTTGAGCAAATGTTAGAACTTGAAACAACAAAAACAAACCGATCCCCCGAATAATGTATCCGGAAAAGGAAAAACGAGACTTTGTTACCATTTTATTCATTCCTCTCATTTTGTTAAAATCATTTTTATGTGTTTGCTGCCACTGTTGGTTGTAAGCCTGAAAACATAAATTCCCGAGGCAAGCCCATTGGCTTCAAACTTAACTTCATGATTTCCGGAATTCATATCTCCATTTAGAAGGGTTGTTACCTCTCTTCCAAGGATGTCATAAACTACTCCTTTAACATATCCTGTTTCCGGGATGGAAAACTTGATAACGGTCTCAGGGTTAAAGGGGTTTGGGTAATTTTGTGAGAGGGAGAAGTGTTCAGGGAGATCGGTCGATAAATCATCAACATCAACCGGAACCGGTTTCAGTTTTACTGTGGAGTACAATTTCCTATCAACTGATATTGCATATAGATCCCCATTCCATGTAACATCAAGTAACTTAATGTCGCTGTTGGTATTCATTTTTTGGTATTCAAATATTTCTCCGCAGTCACTTGACCAGCCGATGTATCCTGAATCAGACCCACAATATAAAATTGTGTCTCCCACCGTTTTGAGTGAGTAAATCTTTCGAGTTTTCGGATAATAATTAAATATTGCACCACCATCGGTGCTCGACTTGACATCTTTGTTACCAATGACAATAACAACCGCATTCGGTTTCATTAACTCTAATGCGGTACGATTTTCAAGCCCACCCCTTGAATGCTGGATCCAGGTATTACCGTTATCAGGGGAATACTTTAAAATGTTTTCGATAGGTGGAGGGCCCGCCGGAGATGGTACATAAGTCTGACCCGATGTCCAAATGAGACTATCCATTTGATCACATAAGTACATAAAACCACTATGTCCGATAGAAGTCGTCGACCAACTCAAACCACCGTCCGTAGTTTTTCGTAAATATGCCGAAGGTATATAATCCGATATAGAAGCCAATACAGTTAATGAGTCAATATAACTAACTTCTGCAACACCATTAGCCCAGACCGAATGGTTTGATGTGACACCTCCGTCAGTTGTGTACCTTAAATCATCACCTCTTCTAAGAAACCCTCTGTTTCGTGTGAAGAATTTGACGGATTCCAATTCCGAATCCATACTAACACGGCTCCATGTGTACCCTGCATCTGTTGAAATGTTAAGACCATAAGAATCAACCACATAGATGCACATTGAGTCAACAACAGAAAAAGATTTTATTGCAACAAACGGGATTTGATATCTAAAATACCACTCCTTCTGAGAACTAACATCGGTAAACAGTAAGAGAATAGCAGTTATGGTTATGATGACAAATCTGCATTGTAATCTCTGAACAACTGAAAACATCTGAATTTAACCTCTCATTTTGTCAAAAGCATTTTTAGGTGGTTACTGCCACGGTTGGTAGTAAGCCTGAAAAAGTAAACGCCGGAGGATAATCCAACAGCATCAAACTTAATTTCATGATTTCCGGAATTCATCTCGCCATTCAGAAGAGTTTTTACTTCTCTTCCAAGGATGTCGTAAACCACACCTTTTACGAATCCCGCTTCGGGAAGTGCAAACCTTATGACTGTTTCAGGATTGAAGGGGTTTGGGTAGTTTTGGGAGAGGGTAAATGAAAATGGAGTGTTTTCCTGTGAATCTCCTATATCCGAGGGAATCGGTTTCAGTTTTATAGTTGAAAAAAGAATGGAATCTTCTGAAAGTGCATACCCATCGCCGTTTTTCGTTATCTCTAAACATTTTATGGCTTTATTGGTGTTAAGTTTGGTATAGGTAAAGGTAATTCCATAGTCCCGCGAAGAGGCGATGAATCCGGAGTCAGAACCGGCATAAAAAACAGAATCGCCTGACTTTCTTAAAGAATATAGATTCCTTGGATGATAATAATGAATAAAATTATCTCCCCCGTCTGTGCTGACTTTAAGAATACGGTCAAGTGCCAAGGCTATAACCACGTTAGGGCGCATAACCACAAGTCCTGTCCATTTGGTATAATTAACGTATGTACTGTCTGTTATCCATGTGACGCCATCGTTTGTTGAGTGTGCCACCAGTGTTCCCATAACAGGAGCGGGATAACCCTGTGTCAGGATAGAGCCGAATCCCCAGATTGTACTGTCAACCTGATCGATCCATTGTAAAACTCCGGGGTACAAGTGAGTAGACCGCCATTCCCAGGTTGCTCCGCCATCATATGTTCTTGCAAGTGTGATTGGGAAACCGTTTGATTGCGTACCGGTCCTGAAGGACACAGCTCTGAGTGAATCAGTAAAGACTATGTTTGCATGTGCGGCGGCATCGAAAACCGGTTCCCAAGTAAGACCTCCATCCGAGGTCAATTTTATTGGACCTGAAGTTACGAGTAACCCATTATTTCTCGATCTAAATATAACTTGTGCGGAATAATAACTTGCAGAGATCAATTTTGTCCAAGTGTAACCGCCATCGGTGGACTTATGAAGTCCTTTTCGGTCGGCAACATACATGTATAACGAGTCGACAACTGAAAAGGAAACCACGTTATCAAACTTTGTGGAGCATCTGTAGTACCACTCTTTTTGAGCCGAAACATCTGTAAACAAAAAGATAAAAGCAGATACAGTTATCAAGATCAATTTGTTCTGAAATCTCTTAACAACATGGAACATTTAACTCATTCCTCTCATTTTGTCAAGATCATTTTAATATTACTGCTGTTTTGTCCAGCTTGAAGCCTGAAAACATAAGCCCCCGAAGTTAACCCCTTCGCATCAAACTTCACTTCATGATTGCCGGAATTCATCTCGCCATTCAGAAGGGTTGTTACTTCTCTTCCAAGGATGTCATAAACCACTCCTTTAACATATCCAGCCTCGGGAAGTGCAAACCTTATGACTGTTTCAGGATTGAAGGGGTTTGGGTAGTTTTGTGAGAGGGAGAAAGAGGTTAAATACAGATTATCAGCTTGAATATCTGTTATATCTGTATATTCCGCTGTAACTCTTTTGCCGGAAATCGTGATTACATCACTCATATGATTATAATAAAGATCATTGTTCATTGCATAAGAAACCCATGAACCACTCTCCCATATAAAAGCTTCAGCCAAAACACAATTCCCAAATGCGTCATAAGAAAGTTGTGACTTGGAGTAATTATCCCAATTATTTAATCCCCATATTTCCATAAGCTCCTGTAATCTGTTCCCATCAGTATCATAGTAGTATGTAGTTTGGTATTGTTTTCTCCACGAATTATTCATCCAATACTCTTCCAAAACGGTAAAAAGTTCACCATTGGAGTCATAAGAATAAGTGAAGCGAGAAGTATTCGTCCAATATAGACCCGCCCAGCCTTCAATTAGATCGGTCGTCAACCTACCGATTGAATCATATGTGTAGGTTTCACGGAGATAGTTTCCCCAGCCATTGTTGCTCCAAGATTCTGAAAATCTGCTGAGTCTGTTCCCCAAAGAATCATATGAATATGTCCCTCGAAAAACATTGTTCCATTCACCATTACTATTATTCCAGGATTGTGCTACATATGAAAGTCTGTTGCCGGTTGAATCATGGGTATAGAAATTTTGCTGCGAATTCACCCATGCTCCATTACCCCAAAGTTTATATAAAAAAAACATCAGGTTTCCAGTGTCATCGTAGGTGTATGAAGATTTTTGATTATTTACCCAAGTGCCATTACTCCATTTTTCATTTAATTCAGTCTCAATTTCTCCATTTTGATTATAGGTTTTGGTTAATCGATATTCATTAACCCAGGAATTTAGCTTCCAAACTTCAACAACCATTGTAACGGAATCTCCCTCCGTACTATATGTGAAGTAATATTTTTGCCTTTCATCAGCCTGTATAAATGAAGGTTTGTAACGATTGCTTTTAAACCCCTTTTTAAGTGACCGGCTATTAAGGTATGTATCCTCAAGGATATTCATATTTAACATATTACTTTCCAAACCAGTGTCTTCAATTTTAGACGGGATGCCCCGATAACGGGGATGTAAAGTTTTGTTCACAGCATGATCCAATTGAGAAAGACTATCGATATTTAATAAAGATAGCATCAATAGTGAAAAGTATAAATTTTTCATAAATATTTCAGTTTTGTTAAAAATCTAACTCGATACTCTTAAAAATTAAATCATCAGTATGAATGACCAGTTGGTTGCCCGGTTACTTATTCACAACCATCTTTATAGCCGAAGAATATTTCCCTGCTTCCAGCCGAAAGAAATAAACCCCCGAGGATAATCCAACAGCATCAAACTTCACTTCATGATTTCCGGAATTCATCTCGCCATTCAGAAGAGTTCTAACCTCTCTTCCAAGGATGTCATAAACCACTCCTTTAACATATCCAGCCTCGGGAAGTGCAAACCTTATGACTGTTTCAGGGTTGAAGGGGTTTGGGTAGTTTTGGTAGAGGGAGAAGGAAATAAGGCTTCCGTTTTCGTCTGAGATATTAGTGAAAGTTTGATATTCAATCTCCAGGGTTTTGGCACTGTAAGATATTGCACTGGTACCGTGATTGTAATACATCTGAAGCGGATCAACCATCGGTTGGCCGACACTATCAACTACGGTACCGTATATACAATTACCATGCGGGTCATAGGAGAAATCTTTCATATAATAAATTTTCCAGTCACCGGTATATCTCGTCCTTCGTAACTCACTCAGCATGTTATTATTTTGGTCAAAGGTCCGTTCTCTTTGTTCTACGCTGAACCATGCACTGTCACTCCAGATCTCGTTGCTGTGTAAAACCCAGTTACCTTGCACATCAAACTCATTCACAAATTGGCGTTGGAGTATCCAGTCGTTCAATCCTCTATTCCATAATCTCTCGATATGCCGGGTCTGTGTTCCATTCTGGTTATACTCATAACTATAAAAGAGGTTGTTAAACCAGTTGCCGGATTCCCATATCTGGCTCTTCATACTCAATCTTTTACCCGCAGAATTATAGGTATAATCAGAGCGGAAAGAATTAACCCAGGAATTGTTCAACCAGTCTTGAACTTCTGCGGTCAAGTCATTTCCCGAGGAATCAAAAGTTCTGAGAGTACGTTTTAGATTTTGCCAGGCACCGTTTTCCCAATTTTGAGTCAGGTACTCCACAAGATTACCACCCTGATCGTAAGTAAATGCCGATCGACCATAAAAAGTCCATAATCCGTTACCACCTGTCTCAACTGTCTCGGTGAGTTTTAGGTTTGACTGATCGTATGTTATTATCTTTCTGTATTTATGATCCCATGCTCCATTTGTCCAGATAGAGGAAACAACTTCCAAAAGATGCCCTGAAGAGTTATATAAATAAGTTCCCCGGTCTGAGTTCACCCATGCGTCATTTACCCAGATTTGGATCAATGCTTCTGTCCAGTTGCCGTACGCATCGTAGGTGAAAGTCCTGAGCTCGGCATTTTTCCAAGCCCCTGAGACAAAGTATTCATACAGTTCGGTTAAGCCGTTACCTTGTGCATCCCAAGTAAATGTTTGACGCGATTCAAAATTACCGTTATTCTCGACTAAACTTGTTAAGAGGTTCCCACTCTGATCATAGGTGAAATAATCTTTTCTTGTACCACCATTCAGTACTGCTTTAAGTGGTCTGTAAAATGTTGCGGCGGAAGTATTCCGGGTCTTACTGAATTTCGACGCTCTGAAAGGGAATAATCCCCTGATAATGCTGTCCTGTTTGTTATTTGCAGAACTAAAACCTTCAAAGAAATAATCTTCGGGGTACTGTTGTCTAATATCACCGGAAGAATTTTGTCCGAATGCGAGAATAGAGCATAAAAAGACCAAACAAACCGATCGAGCAGATATTCCCGGTTCAAAAAAGTGAGTTTTTGTTTCCATTTAATTTGCCTCAATCTACTTTGTCAAAATCATTTTTATGTTACTTGTGTTTTGTCCCGCTTGAAGCCTGAAAACATAAATACCTGAAGTTAACCCCTCCGCATCAAACTTCACTTCATGATTTCCGGAATTCATCTCGCCATTCAGAAGAGTTCTAACCTCTCTTCCAAGGATGTCATAAACCACTCCTTTAACATATCCAGCCTCGGGAAGTGCAAACCTTATGACTGTTTCAGGATTGAAGGGGTTTGGGTAGTTTTGTGAGAGGGAGAAGGTATTAATGATACCGGCTGTTTCTTCATCTTCTATCGAAGTGTATGACATATCCTTAAATCTGATAATTGTGCCATTCTGTCCGAAGATATAAGCGGTTGAAGGGTCAGCCATCTTCATAAATGTTCCTGTCAATGGAATTGGAAGGTCTTCTTTATACCATTCTCCACCATCTCTCGACACTCCAATTGTTATTGAGGGGTCATTGTATCCGCCTGAGATTAATGCCATCCCGTTTTGTCTGTTAAAAAAATCAACAAAACCAAATGCAGGCATCGAATCTTTTTCACTCCATGTTTCACCCCGATCGGAAGTATAATATACATTGCGGACAGGATATGTTAAGCTACCGGAAGTAAAAGCATAACCTTCCATATCGTTAAAAAAGTGGAGTCCAACGATGGGGTACCCTCCGCCTTGAGTTTTTCTGTTCCAGGTCAATCCCCCATCCGTGGTTTTGAAGATCGCCATGTTGTTCCCGGCGAGGAATCCGGTTAGTCTGTCAAGGAATTTGATGCCGTTTGGATTTTCATTTAGATTGATATATATTTTTGACCATGAAGCCCCTCCGTCGGAGGTTTTATATAAATTTATATTTCTATCAAGAATGAATCCGTAGAGATCGTCAACAAAAACGATTTTTTTTAAGTTGGATGTAGAGTTTAATCCGGCCGGAACCTCTGACCAATTCATTCCTCCATCTGATGAACGATAGATGGCTTTTGGGGCTATTGCCACTCCGGTGTTTCCACCATCTATGAAAGTTATATCAACAGCAGCCACAGAAGAATGTGGCCAGGGGATATCCTCCCATGTTGAGCAACCATCAGTGGTCTTTTTCAGGAATGGTCTCATTGCGTCTGTCGCTTCATAGCCGGTGAAGAATGCGGTTTCAGGTGACAGGAAGAAAACACTGTTGGGTTGATAATTATTCCTTTTTGACAGATCTGTCCAAGAATTCCCATTATCGGTAGATTTCATCATCAAACCCTCAGAACCAAAAATATAACTGTTGTTAACTCCGCTCCCCGTACTTCTCATATATCTGTTATCACTGATCGTGGTCCAGTCTTCGCCCGTATTAGTACTTATAATTGAAATAGAACCGGCGATAATCAAGGTTGTGTCATTCAGAAAATGGACATCATTGAAGGACTTGCCGGGATACTGATAAAAAGACCAATACACTCCGTTGTTCGAAGTTCGTGCGATGTAACTTCCTGACACACCAACGATAACCCCCTGAGAATTTACATCAAAATCATGGAGCGGTTTGCCTAACACTGAATAAATCGTCTCCCAGGTATTTCCAAAGTTGGTTGTTTTTAGAAGTTTTCCACCGGGTCGCACTACATCGAGTTCGGTAGAGAAATAACCTGTATTTCCTTTGAATTTAACTTTGTAAACGGTAGAATTTAATAACCCTTGCCAGGTGTTACCCCCGTTTGAGGTAGCAAAAAGGTAATCTTGCGTGGATACATAACCATTGTTCTCATCTCTAAAATAAATAGCACCGGAAAAGTCCCAAAGGTTTGCATGCTCCAACCATGTGACCCCACCATCATACGTTTTGAATAATTTATCATGGTCATTCAATAAATACCCGATATTTGAGTTCACAAAGTGAATATCCCTAAAATTAGAGATACTGTTGATACTACATTTATTCCATGTTTCACCTGCATCAGTGGTTCTCAAACATAAACCGGATTTACCCACTATTATAACAGTGGAATCATTAAAAACCCATGAGTCATAGATATCTGCACAGGTAGGATACGGGCTCAGTATCTCCCATTTAACCTGTGAAAAGGTGATTGATGTTAAACAAATAAAAGAAATAATCAACTTTTTCATGTGCTTTCACTCCTTTAAATAGTATAAATTATTTATTCACCACCATCTTAATCGCCGAAGAATATTTCCCCGCTTCAAGTCTAAAAATATAAACTCCCGAAGCCAAACCTTTTGCGTCAAATTTTAGCTGATGTTCACCGGCGGGAACCTCTTTCTCCACCAGAACAACAACTTCCCTCCCGAGTGCGTTAAAAACGGCTCCCTTAACATATCCGGATTCAGGAAGTGCGAACTTGATCATGGTTTCAGGGTTAAAGGGATTGGGATAGTTTTGAGACAACACAAATGTTTCAGGATTTGCACCCGGGTTGTGGGTAGTGTTAACCTGAATGTATTGCATATCCGCTGATGCAGCTACAAATTTCATGCTTTCAGAGTGATTATTAAACCAGAATTCCAGACTGCCTAAGATACCTCGCCACCCTTCTGTAGTCAAGTAATATGAATCACCGGCGATTGTATTCCCAAATTCATCAAACTTATAAACCACTCTTCGGTCTTCTTTCCAGATTTGATTTTCCATGGAGTATCCCTTTACTGTATCCAATAAAAGGGGTGAAGAGTAGATAAATTCAGTCTTCTTATCCGGGGTAAACTGGTTGTTAATCCATTTTGAGAGTATTTCAGAAATCACATTCCCTTCGGAATTAAAATTTCGCTCTGTTTTGGTTTCATTAACCCATTTTGAACCGTCCCATTTGCTTCCTGTGATTAATTCTTGATTCCCGGCTTCATTATATTCATGACTCTGGCGGGAGACATTTGTCCAACCGGAACCCGATCCTTTCTCGTAAGTCTGAGATACGAGTCTGTTTTGTGAATCATAACTGTAAGTTTTACGATTCTCGTTTTTCCAGGCATCTTCCGACCGGTAATAAGACTCGTCTGAGAGAATTTTAGAATTGGAGTTGTATCTATTGTTGATGAGGTACGAGGGCTCCATAACACCGTTTGACATTACATCCATCCTGAAAACAAGCCGATTTCCGTAACTGTCGAAGATGGAAGTGCGGATTTCGTTTGTAACCCAGGAATCATTTTTCCATAAATCAAATGTTTCCACAACCTTATTATCAAGCGAATGATACTCATAACTCCATCTCATCCTGTTAACCCAGGAGTTGGTTCCCCACCTGTCCATGATTTTTGTTTTTAATTTTCCGTTTTTGTCATAAAAATAACTAAACCGATCTTTATAACGAGTCAGAGTGAGCTCTTCAAATATTTGTTCGATCAGGTTACCCGACTCATCATAATTTAAGGTGGTTTTAATAGCCTGATCATACCCGCCATGCTGATAAAATGAGGGTTTAAAAACTGTTGCCGAAGTTTTCGACGATGATTGCTCTGTTTTTACAGAATTATATTGTACATCGGAAAATTGAGAATTGTACTGTGGAATCGCTGATACTGTGATCAGGAAAAAACAAACCAAAAGTTTTATATAACTGTGCATAACTCCTCCCGAAGATTAAATATTAAAAAAGCTCTGCTTTGAATTGGTGGTGTGGGGTAAGTGGTATTTATCAAACACGGGTATTGGTGAGGGGGACGCAAAAAGGCTATGATGTAGTGCAACACCCGATTTTAAGAGTTGTAAAAACGAGAAATACAAATAGTTGATATTCTTCATTTTTGTCACCATAATTTCTTGAATAAATCTGATTTTTCACAAATCAAGGGATTTGAGGCATCAGTGTTCGTAAAATACACATTTTATTTTAAACAAAAAACATCCATCAAATAATATTTTTTTACGAATTTCATCCTGTTATTTTATTAAAATTAAATGTTTCCCTGTCTGACAGGTTGTATCAATCATTGTCGTTAAATATGTTTATTAATATATTTGCGGTTGAAAAACTGTAACATTATTAATCGTCGGAGAGTTATGCCTTCCCTCAAAATTTTTCAACTGTTTACTCTTTTTTGTGTTATAAGCTTAACAACACTTCAAGCCCAAAAGCCATACGACGGGCCAATCCCGACTCATATACAAAAAGACAAAAAATGGATCTACCGCGATTACGCAGGTAACAGAATTTTTGATGGCGAATACGATGAGGCATGGTTTTTTTATGAGGGACTTGCGGTGGTTAAGCAGTTTGGCAGTTATAAATACATCGACTTGACGGGTAAACCTGTCCTTAATAACATGTATGAAGTAGCCGGCGACTTCAGCGAAGGACGCGCAATGGTAAAAATGGCGAATACCGGTCGTTTCTACATTAACAAAAAAGGTGAGAGGAAAAGCGAAAAGGAATATCAAACTCTTGGAAAATTTAAAGATGGTGTTGGGATTGGCTACAGGGAAAACAGATATTTCCTGATCGATTCAACAGGAAAAGAAATAGCCGGCCCATTCAACTATGTTGAAGGGTTCAGGGAGGGGATGTCATGGTTCAGCATCGACCGTCAATTTGGATTCGTGAACACCAAGGGTGAGAAAGTCATAAAACCGGTTTACAGAAACGCCCGAAGTTTTATCGATGGATATGCCTGGGTGCAAAAGCAGGACAGTACATTTTGCCTGATCGATCTGAAAGGGAAGGAAGTAACCCCGGCGAAAAAATATGTTAATCCGATACAGCTGCCATATCAGACGAAATATCTGATTGAAGATGTTAAAGACGGTTCCACCATTAAGTCGAGAGATGGTAAGGTTCTGCTCAAGACAAAATTTAAGATAATCCGTTGGCTTCAAAAAGACCTCTTTGTTTACAATGATAACAAAGGGAGTGGTGAAGGGGTGATTGACATAAAAGGGAAGGAAGTAATAAAAGCCGGTTGGACTGATCTTGACGAGTCGAAGGGGGATTTTGTGATCGTACAGAAGAACAACAAATACGGTATTTACGGGTTGGACGGGAAAGAGATCATTCCGGCCAGGTACGACTTCTCCTGGACCACCACGGCCGGTACTTTTATGAAAGAGGGAAACAAATACTTCCTTTACCATGAAAAGCAAAAAACACTTGGCAAAAAAGTTTATCACGCCCTGCCTGATGTGCCGTGGCAGTTCACGGTTCCGGAGGGATATGGATTCATACAGTGGCTTTATTATAAATTCTTTATCGATGCCTCAGGCAAAGAGTTCCTCGATCGGGAAGTGTACACTGAAAAAATCAAGGGAACAAATGGTAAATTTGCCCTCAAAGACACCTACACCGGTGATACTCTGACAGAGTATATCTATGATATTGTTGAGACCCAAAGCGAGGGGATGTTACCCGTTACGATAAACGGCAAATACGGTTTCTTTAGCAATGATCTTGCAAAGGAAGTGATCCCCTGCATCTACGATGAAATAAGTTTCTTTTTGGAGGGGGTTTGTGCGGTAAAGAAGAACGGGAAATGGGGCTATATCAACAAGACCGGAGCTACGATGATCGCATTTAAATTCGACAAGGCCTGGCAATTCCTTAAAGGAGAGGCAGAGGTTCTCATAGGGAAAGAACTGTTTTTTATCAACCATAAAGGTGAAATTATACGTAGTGGCAACAACTATTATGCGTATGATCCATGGGAAGACCGCCCAAAATTCAACGACAATGCGTTAACAGGTACCTTCTATCTGGAGTATAACCATGTGATCGATTCTCCCTATTCAACACCTGTGAAAGGGCAGAAATCGCAGGAACTTGACGATCCCGTTTCTATAAAGGTAACACCAAATACTATCTCAACACAATACTACCATTTCACGGTTGAAAGCAGCGGATACCACAACGGACAAAGAGTATATAACCTCGAGAGAAACTCGGGCAACAATACCTATCTGATGTTTGTTTTCTTCGGGAACGGTGAAGACAGGTGCGCCTTCATGACCCGCGACGGGATGGTTGTTTACGCGACGGGGCCAATGCAGTTCGGAAAATAAAATTTTCTCTAACCCAAAAGCTTCTTCTCTTGAAATTACCCGGTTAACGACCACGGATTTGAACTTCTAATCACTGTCCGTGGTCTCTTTATTTCTCCTTTCCATTCGAATATCGAAAGAAGTGACCATAAAGACTTTTTTTGTCCGGTTAAATTGTTAAGTTACAAACATCTAAAAGATCATTTCATAAATGAATCCTCGAAGGAAAACCTCATGAAAAATTATAGACTATTTTGGCTTTTTGCCGTCTTTTTTGTAATAACTACAGCCACCTTTGCCCAGGATGAAACCGAACAGGAAGCGACTCCTGCACCTGAGTTTAAGGATCATCCCTTATTTAATTCCATGCCTAAATACTTCATCAGTTCACTTGAAGAAAAAGAATTTGACTCATTTGTATTCCCCGTTGAAAGCAGCACTTATGATAATCGTGAGTTGAAGACGGTGGAAGGAAAATTCTTCGACTATACTTATCAGATAACCGAGGGAGAAAAAGAGGCTTCACCCTTGCAAATCTTCAGGAACTATGAAAATGCCATCACAAAAGCCGGGGGCAAAATCATCGCCAAGGTGATTGAAGATGGTAATTCCTACAGTTTTGTTACCGGGATGTTCTCAAAAAACAAAAGAGAAGTCTGGGTTTATATCGAAGCTTCCGGTTACGACTATCGTTTGGTGATTATAGAAAAAGAAGAAATGGTTCAGGTCATTAAAGCGAACGAGATGCTTGATGCCTTGTCAAGAGATGGATTTATCGCACTTGACATTTTGTTTGAAACCGGAAAGGCAACAATTCAGGCTGAATCAAAACCCCTCATTGATCAGGTCTATGAACTTTTGAATACAACACCCGATCTTAAAGTTAGTATTGAGGGACACACCGATAATACAGGAACCGTGGAAGGAAATAAAAAGCTTTCAGAACAGCGCGCAAAAGCCGTTGTTGATGCTCTGATAACCCTTGGAATCAAGAGTGATCGCCTCACATCAGTTGGTTGGGGGCAGGAAAGACCTGTTGCTGATAATCGAACTGAAGACGGCCGCACCAAAAACAGAAGAGTTGAGATAGTAAAAAAATAGAGAAATATTCCGGAGCGATGGCACGGCCTTTTTGGGGTTGTGCCATCGATCTATGGTATTTTCTAACGCAGTAACAGCATTTTCCCCGTTAACCTGCTCCCGCCAGCTTCAAGATTGTAAAAGTAAATCCCGGAGGCCAGTCCTTCGGCTGAATACCTGACGGAATAAACTCCGGCCTCCCGGAAGCCTTCCACCAGTGTTTTAATCCTCTCACCTGCAGAGTTGTAAACATCCAGCCTGACATCCCCCGCGACGGGTAACGCGAAACGGATAACGGTCTCGGTATTTCCCGAAAGGGATCCTGCGGAAAACGGATTAGGGTAGTTCTGTTCCAGGGTGAAACCGGTGATTGCGGAAGCCTCTATTTCAATGATGTTCGAGTAAGTGAATGTTCCATCACCGTCGATCTGTTTCAGGCGGTATTGGTATTTTTCACCTGAGAGAACTGATTTATCGGTAAAAGAGTAATATTTTGGAGAGTTGCTCGTGCCGTGCCCCTCCACAAAACCGATCTTCAGCCAGTCTGATTTTGTGGATTTTTTCTCGATTTCAAAGCCATGGTTATCAACCTCGGTAGCTGTTTGCCAGTTGAGCTGAATGGCGTTGTTTCTGAGTGCACCCGAGAAAGAGACGAGTTCGACGGGAAGCGGGTTATCAGAGTCGGTGAATTTGGCGAGGCGGCCTGCGATTGTGGTCTGATCATAGTCGAATGCCAGAAAACTTCCCCCAATAAGGAAGCCTTGCTGCTCCCATGATGGAACAATTGTGTATGCTGCAAAGTCAAGGTTGCCAATAGATAACCATGCTGTACCGTCCCATTTTGCAATATATCTGGCAGGATTGCCACCTGCTGTTGAAAAGAGTCCAACAGCATAAACAAAGTTATCCAAAACGGCAATTTTGTAAATAATGTTTCCCACTCCTGATCCGAGAGCTGACCATGACGAGCCATCCCATTTTGCTATACGGTTTGCAGGGTTCCCCCCTGCATTGAAAAACTGACCTGCGGCATAAAGTGTGGTACCTGAAAACTGAATATCAAATACAGCATTGTCAACTCCTAAACCCAAAGACGACCATGTTGTGCCATCCCATTTTGCTATACGGCTTGCAGGGCTCCCACCCGCATTGATGAAATATCCTGCAACATAAATGTCAGAACCATTTATTTCAATAGCCATAACAACATTATCAACCCCGGATCCAAGTGCTGCCCATCCGGTTCCGTTATATACAGCTATTCTGGAAGTGTTTATTCCTCCGGCAATAGAAAAAGTGCCTCCGGCATAAAGTTTACCGTCAGCATAACCAAGGTCGTAAACAGTTCCATTAACCCCTCCACCCAAATCACTCCAGGCAGTTCCATTCCATTTCGCAACGCCGGTAATTGAATTGCCTCCAATAGAACTGAAGGTTCCTCCGGCATAAAGGTTAATTCCATCGGTCTCGAGAGTGCGGACTTCGCCCGGGGTCCCGGTTCCTAATGGAGTCCATGCTGATCCATCCCATTTAGCGATGGAGTTTGCTTCTATTCCATTAATTCTTGTGAACTTGCCACCAATGAAAACAGAGCTACCGATGATGCATATCGCTCTGACCAAGACATTATCACTTGGCCCATCAAATCTGTGGTCGGTAGTTGAATAGGAGGTTCCGTTCCATTCAACGAAAGAGTAACCACTTACACTTCCAATCAAGAGTTTGCCGTCGGTTTTTGCGAGTGCAAGGACACCATCTGACACCCCTGTTCCGAGTGCAGACCATGCTGATCCATCCCATCTTGCTATGCCTGGAGTGTTTGCCGGACCTGCCGAGAAAAAACTCCCGCCGGCATAAAGGTGGGTTCCATCGTGGTAGAGGGCGTTGACTGTACCATTCACGGTATTTTGAAGCGGTGACCAGTTCAAGCCGTCCCACGCAGCGATATAATTAAGTGTAACTGTTGCTGAACTATTCTTGGTAAAAGAACCACCCGCGTAAAGAATTCCGTTATTGTGTGCGAGAGAATATACGGTGTTGTTAAAACCATCACCCAAAGCCGACCATGAAAAACCATTCCACCTGGCAATGTTTCTCATGATCACACCATCGATACTAATAAATGATCCGGCCATGTAGAGATCAGAACCGACAGCTTTTAGCGCGTATATCCATATATTCATCGGAGCACCACCTATCTGAGGACCCACGGTGGTCCATGAAACTCCATCCCACTTTGCGATCTTATAAGCAGCGTTTAATCCGGATTGCGTAAATGTTCCACCGGCATGCAGTTCACCATTATAAATTTCCAGAGACAGCACCTGCTGATTAAGTCCATCACCAAGTGCCGACCACGAAGTTCCGTTCCATTTGGCGATATTGCTGGCATTTACACCTCCTGCAGAAGTAAAAACCCCTCCGGCATAGAGATTTGAACCGTCCATTTTCAGTGTATAAACGGATCCATTGACTCCGGCGCCGACAGTCGACCATGAAGTTCCGTTCCATTTAGCGATACCATTAACGCGCATACCGGCAACAACGGGGAATCCTCCTCCGACATAGATATTTGTCCCGTCCACTGCTATTGCCCGGATGGATACTGAAGTTCCGTTGTTTGGCGGAGTCCCACTAACACCATAACCGGGGGCAATAGTCCCCCATGTAATGGTTGAGGTTGTTGAATTTGGATTGGCGACAGGTCTAAAAAACGGTTTACCTGTTTCCGGGTCAAGCTGCATATCATAACCGCTTGCATTAAACGAACCGTTGAGTCCGCTTTTAATTGAGCCTTCAGAATCCAATATGGAGCCGAGTCCTTCACCGGCTGAATTCTGAGAGAAGGAAGTACCGACAGCAAGGATCAAAAGGATAAATATCCAGATCATTGGAGATGTCATGGTTACTCCGGATAGTTTTGAGCTATATTATTTTCGATAGTACATAACTGTACAAAGGAGAGGTTAAAAACCGCTGATGCGGTTTACCTCGGCAGGTTATTCAGGTTAGGTTTATGCTCAAGAATGAGAGGGAAATCACTCTTGATGGTGCAACTTAATAAATAATTCAATAATAGTCAATACCCAAATGAAAAAAAATACAAAAAAGAGTATTTTATCACAAAATAAATTCCTAAGAAAACAGATTCTGAGAAGTGCGAATTAATCAACCATCAGTAAAAACCTGATAACTACCGCAATTTTCGTGGCAGTCTGTTTTAATCAAGAGGGGTTTGTTCCAAAAGAGTTGGATAAATTAATTTATTTGTATATTTAGGGCAGATTTTTATCTCTTTAATTATTTAATCTTTTAACAATCTCAAGATTATTGGCATGATATGAAAAAGTCAATTTTGATAATAGTTATTCTCCTTTCTTCAACTGTTTTAGCTCAGATCCCGGCAGAAATTTTTGCAGGTGACAAAAAAGCCACTCTGGATGTCCTTTTCTTTAAATCTTTCAGAGATTCTGAAGGAGAAAACACAGCCTGGGTGCTTTTCAACCGTGAAAAAGTTACTCTTGACTACAAAATGACCCCTGATGACAACAAACCATTTTTTGTGGCTATGCAAGCCATCAGCTATAGCCCTGCTGTGTTGGGTGGATTTGGACCCGTTGCTGTTTCATTAATAACCAATGATGGAATGTACCCAAAATTAGGTTTTCAATATGTTCATGCAACAAGTGATTTTATGTTTTTTGGCTGGTTGATTGGAGAAACTCTAAAAGACCCCGATGTTGATCTTTATCTTTATGCAAAATATACTCCCTTGATTTCGGGGAACACCCGGTTATTTGCACAAATTGAAACAAATACAGCATTTCCTGCTTATTCGGGAGGCGAACCTTCACTGTTTCAGTGTTTAAGACTCGGATTGATGTTTAACGGATTCCAGGCGGGACTTGGGCTTGATCTTACTCAAAAGGGTAAAGACCAGCTTAAGACAACTGAGAACACAGGTATTTTTATCAGATATGAGTTTTAATCTGTGTGAATCAGAGGTAATATCGCCAATCAAAAGCGAGTCTGAAACCGATATACCACAGGTTCTGTAGATCTTTTAATTTGAAATCAAGGTTTTCAACTAACTCCACATCATAGGGAATATCCACCCCACCATAGAACTGTATAAAGAGTTTTGAACTCTGATCAGCTGCAAATGTTCTGAATGGACGGTATTCCAGTATCGGGAACTCTATTCTCGTTGATTTGTAGGAAGCCAATACAAATCCGCGCTCATTATTTGGGCTAAGCCCTTCATGAAATGCAACATCCCTGGTGTTTAAACCAAACAACTGAACATCCACCTCTCTGCCGAAAATAAACTGGAATCTGCCGATAGATGTGGAAATTCCTGCCTGCCAGGGGATAAGTCCTCCGTTTGCAGCAAAAGCTGCCATCTTCTCAAGTGTCTCAGGAGCCATCCACGAAAGGAACGGAGTGGTAAAAATCAGGTCACCCGGGATCAAAAAAAACGGACATCTAAGCTTAATATTGATAGAACTTCTCGCAGGAATTGAGGAGAGAAGGTTTCCGTAGGCTTTTGTTTCGGGCAAGTCGAGAATGCCCGAAGTGGCACCACTTTCACGCTTGTAACCCACTCCAAGAAATGCAAGTCCGTCACTCGACTCACTGAGAACCCCATCGAGCCCTACACCAAATTTAATTGTTGCGTCCACTCCGGAGATAACTCCCGGATAATCCTGACTTGGTCCAAAACTGCGCGAAACAACTGTGCCCGAAAGTGATGCACTAAGCCCGATAAAAAATCCGAGCTCCGATCTGAATCGTGGCAGTTCACCCAGCCCCTTGGCAAGAGCAGGAACGGGAGTAATAGTGAATATCGGGATAGCCATTGCGATAACCGTGCTGTCGATTTTAAGCGGTGGCATAAAATCCACTTTCGAGATGTTGAAGTCAGCCGGTGAAAAGAGATTAACACTATCCAATGGAGCGGAGTTTATATTTATCGTACCCGCAAAAGCATTGAGCACCTGTTCCAGGCTCATTTTAACCAGAATAGCGGTTTTTTCTATGTCTTCGTCTCTAATCCATGCATCACCAACAAGGATAATCGGTACTCCCTCCCATGTTGTTGTCTGTATCCCGTGTTCGTTGTAATAGTCGTGAGAGCCTTTTTTCTGTGAAGGGTCACCCCAAACTCCGGCTGCGTGCCCGGCTGCGGTAAAATCTTCGAGGAAGTGGATTGCAAACGCCTCATCCGCCAGAGCTGAAAGCAGAAGTTGAGTCTTTTCTTCAATGGTGAGTGAAGCAGTTGCGAAGTAAGATGCTTTATAAAGTGCCAATTGGTGATAAAGCATATACACACCAAGTGCATTAAGAGGAACACCTTCTGTAATTGAGTTGATGATATACGCAGAGAGAGTTTGAGTGGTACCACTTACCGAACAGAGGAAATGGACATCATTATGTCCTGCTCTTGAGGCATATTCGGGGTCTGCCCTTTGGAATCGGAGGTCGGAATCCCGCAATGCATTTAAGACATCATCCCGTGAGTCAGCCTCGGAAAGTTCGATTCTTAAATCATTGGCAATCTCGCTAACTTTTAATATCCAGTCTGATTTCAGAACGATATTCAACATATCCCGGGAAGAGATGGAGTGATCACCACTAATGGAAGGCCAGGAGACAAAATCGATCAAATGCCGGGAAGCGACATCCCCGTTATTAATCAGTTCCGGAGTGAGCCTTCCTTCTGAACCTGCTATTGCCATTTTCCATAGATTCTCGAGAAGTTTCCTTTGATCCGGAGAAAGTTTTTCCACTGCGGCTCGAGTAATATCTCTGTGCTCTGGAAATATCCAACAATATGTTAAACTTGGTGAAGAAGTGATAATCAGGTTTAACAGAATAAGGAAAGCAGTTTTTTTCATTATTTAACCAAAGATTTTACTGCGAAGAGCTGATTGCCTTCACTGTTTTGCTTCTGCCGATGAACATGCCAATTCCATCTCCAAGAATATTCCATTTCACAGAAGTTGAGGGTTGACCAAACACCGCATCGGAGAGTTTGCTTGAGCCTTTTGTTTTGAAATAATCGTAGAAAGAAGTGTCGTACACATAAATTCCTGCGCCAAGATCTTGAGGTTTTGAAGCATAAGATGCCGGCACCTCAGCCGATAATATTTGTAAGGTGTTGGCGGCGGCACCCGGCAGTTTCCTTACCACGGTGTTATATTTTGTATCTTCGGTATAGATTTGTCCCGATTGTGTAAATGCGAGCCAGGTGGCAGCATAAGCTTCATCCGCCCTCGGAGTTACCTCGATGCTCATCACTCTTATCGCTTTGCCTGTATCGTTCACAGAATTTACCATAAAAACTCCACCTACCGATCCAACATCGGGAATTTTTGTAATTGCCCCAGCTGAATACCCACCCCATGAAACCAACAGTTCATAGGTTTTCCCTGCTCTTGCTTTTACGCCTGCGGGTGCATTATAAAGGCCGTCTTTGGTATGTTTTAGAATATATCTGAGAGAATCAACTCTTATCGACACCACGGCATCGGGCAGATTCGAAAAATCCGCTCTGAAGGGAACAGCCACAGGAAGAGTTCTTCCAATAAATATCTCTTTAATATCCTGACCGTCTTCGAGTAAACCCCTAATAACCAACTTTGTTTCATAAGGGAATTCTTCCTCTTCAACGGCCTGTTCACATCCTGCGAAAAGAAATCCTGCCACTATCAAAAGCAGGAAAGGGAAGAGCCTTAATTGAATTAAAGACTGAATATTTCTCATAAATGAACCTTTATCCCAAGAGATGGTAAAAATGGATAGAGGGTAAACTGCTTCAGAATTGGAGTTCTGATCCCGGTGGCTTCATCAGTTTTATATCCCACATATTTCGAAAAAACATTAAACCGGTTGTAAACATTATAGATATTCAGTGAGAGTTCAACATCCTTGTCATTCCATTTGAGGATGTAGTTTACACTCAAGTCGAGTTTATGAAAAGCAGGAAGACGGAATGCATCTCTTGCTGAATATTCGTAAAAAACCTCGTTTTCATTCTCTTTTGCGTTGTTCATCCCAAGGAATGAATATTGCATAATTGGCAGAGGGAAAGCTTTTCCTGTTGAATAATTCCATGTTGCGGCAAAGGAAATTGTGGTGGAAGGCTGCCAGTTTAACACAACAGAGACATCGTGCCTCCTGTCAAACTGCGGATAAAAAGGTTCACTTCTGTTCAGATCATCAAAATATCTTTTTGTCCAGGAGAGTGTGTAGCCAAACCAGCCCGTTATGTTACCAATCCTTTTATTGAAGAACAACTCGACACCATAAGCCTCGCCTCTTCCTGTGGTAAGTTGCCTTTCGTAGTTGCTGGAATAAGCAAAATCGGCATCCTCTTTATACTCATAAAGGTTTTCGAGGTCTTTGTAGTATCCTTCAAGAGTAAATAAAAAGGTTTTATCGGCACTTGTTGCTTCAAAACCAAATGCGCCCTGCATCGAACGGGCGGGTTTAATTGTTGCAGTAGATGGAAACCAGACATCAGTAGGGAGATAAACATCATTCCTTGCGAGGAGATGAATCGGTTGATTTGCGATTGCAAAAGACCCTCTTAATACCAATCTGTCGAATGCATAATAAGTAAATGACACTCTTGGTTCCCAACCGTAAAGTTTTCCTTCGTTATAATAATAGAAGCGCATTCCCACATTGGTTTTGAGGTCAGAAAAAACAGTTATTTCATCCTGAGCAAAAAGGGAAACTTCAAGAGCTTTATAACTTCTACCGGGGTTCACTGAATATTTTAATTGTGTATTGTAAAAATCACTCGTGAGCACTTCAAAATTATGATAGGTTACTTCGGCACCCATCTGAAGAATATTAGAAGGATTCAGATAAAATTGAATATCGGTTTTTAATTGAAAATCATTAACAAGAGACGAGGTGAAAAAATCGAGAGCATCCTTTTTAGTTGGATTTTTGTCCTTCATTGCAGTTTTAAAATCATAATAGGTATAAACCAATGAGGTGCTTGTAAAAATCTGAGAAGAATAGATTTTTGTCCAGGTCATATTCACGGTAGAATTTTTCCACCCGATATCAAAACCTATATCTTTGCTTGCCGGGGGTTCGGAGAGCTGATCACTGCTGAAAAAGCCGGTAATAAAAAGTTTGTCGGTTTCCGAGATATTGTAGCTGATTTTTCCGTTTGCATCATAAAAACCATATCTGGGAAACTTGTCAGCCTGTGGGATAAGAGTTAAAAGTTTGTCGAGATACATCATTCTGGCAGAGAGGATATACGTTGATTTTTCCGCCAGGGGACCCTCAATCGTGAAACGACTGCTGATATTAGAAAGACTTAGAGACCCGATAAATTTTTCCGATGAACCTTCACGGGTTGTAACATCGAGAACACTTGAGAGTCTGCCGCCATACTGCGCAGGAAATGCTCCTTTTATCAGTTTAATGTTCTGAATTGCATCGGAGTTAAATGTGCTGGCAAACCCACCAAGATGAGAAGGATTATAAACCTGCACTCCGTCGATAAGTGTAAGGGTTTGATCGGCGGAACTTCCTCTTACATAAATTCCTGCAGAAAGTTCGTTTGCGTTTGATACACCGGGCAGAAGTTGAAGAGCGCGGAAAATATCGGTCTCCCCTCCAAAGGAAGGAAGTGTCTGAATCATTTCGGGATCAAGCTCCACCGTGCCGGATGTATTGGCAAAATCTTCATATTTTTCCGCCATAACGGTAACTTCACTTAAAAGAATTGAGGATTTTTTAAGATGAATATCCAGGCGGATACCGGCGGCTTCTCCCGTCATTTCAATATGTCTGCCAAATGTTTCAAAGCCCAGCGCACCCGAATATAGATAATATTTACCGGCCGCCATTGCTGGGAGTGAATAAAAACCAAACTTGTTGGAAGTGATCGATCTGAGGGGGTTGCCTTTTTTTAAGGAGTCTTTGTAAACGGCAACATAAGCGCCAATAAGCACTTCGCCACTCTCGGCTTCAGAGATAACTCCCGAGAGTGTGTAGGTTCTGCCCTGCGGACAATTCTCAACAGTGAGGAAAACCAATAAAAGTAGAGGAAATATTATTCGCATTTAGTGCAGATTATCTTAAATTGGATACGGTTTTTAAATTTTCTTGGCTTTATTGCCAATTACATTTCAAATATAATTAAATACATCAAGTAAAAATAAAAAGAATTTATAAGATTGAATAAAGTATTCTTTTTGCTGCTCATCTCACTTGCAGTTTTTTGCAATGCCCAGCCCGGAATCAGACTACAGGGTTCTGCTGCCATTCCTGCGGGACAACTTGAAACCCATGTGGATGCCGGCTTTGGCGGAAACATCAGTTTTAATCTGCCTGTCCTCTTCCCCGGTCTCGAAGCAACACTTACCACAGGATATTATTACTGTGGACTAAAAGAGGATCTGCCCGGATACGACTTTAATTTCAGCTCTATCCCCGTTACCCTCGGTTTGCGTTATGTTTTTGTGGAAGGAAGTGAAATTTCACCTTATGTTGGAGTTGAGGGAGGGGTGTTCTTTACAGAATATTTCCTTCAGATGGATTATGGAGTATTAGGAAAACCGGAAGAAATCACCAAAGAAATTTCCCCGGGTATCTCACCCGAAGTTGGCTTCAGAATTTATCTTGCTCCCGGACTTGATCTCGATGTTAATGCCCGATATAGCAGAATAAGAACAAAATATGTATCCCGTGCATATATCGCCATCCAATCCGGCTTTCGGTTTAAGTTTTAGGTTCGACTATGATACAAAAAATCTCAAATCACTTTAAATATTTTGCCGGTTTTTTTCTCGTTATTACTATCTCCACATTTTCACAAACCAACTGGATATGGCAAAATCCCCTCCCTGTTGGGAAAAACCTTAATGCGGGTCAGGCTTTTGACGCACAAAACTGTTACATAGTTGGGAATGCCGGAGCATTTATCAAAACCTCCGATGCCGGAGCCAACTGGCAGGTGATACCCACCGGAACAAACAATGATCTCATTTCGGCATCCTTCATCGATATGAATACCGGTATAATGGGCTGTTCTTCAGGTAAGATATTAAGAACAAGCGACGGTGGCAACTCTTTTCAGTTGATCACAGTTGATTCAGTGCGGGATGTAAAATCCATCCAACTGCTCCCCGGCGGGAAGGCTTTCGCAGCGGGTGACAAAGGATTGTTTCTTTCTTCACAGGACAATGGAATCACCTGGTCAAAAGGATTTTTCGACACTGTTTCAATCGCATCTCTTTTCTTTTTTGATAATAACAGAGGTTTTCTCGCGGGTGAATCAGGGTCTATTTACTCCACTTCCAATGGAGGTAACTCATGGAAACTTGTAAACAGTAACATTTCATTAACCATTTCTAAAATTCTTTTCACCGACAATTTAAACGGGTGGGCTTTTGGAAGAGAAGGACTTGCGCTTAAAACCGTTGATGGTGGGATCACCTGGACAAAATTTAACGCCGGCTTCTACGGCTGGTTAAAAACCGCTTCCATCCTTCCGGGAAATCAAATAATTACAGCAGGAGCTCCGGGTGTTGTCTTCAAAACCGATAATGGCGGAACCACCTGGAATAAAATCTCCGACAGTTCAAAATTCAGTTTTAATTATTCAACTTTTTCCGGTGACAACGGTTGGGTGTTTGGCAACAATGGCTTGATAATGCACACTACAGATGCGGGTGCAAATTGGGAATTTCAATCAGAAGGCTCTGAAAACACAATAAATTCAATCGATTTTCTGGATCCCATGATTGGTACTGCCGTTGGAGACAGTGGACTTATCCTCAGAACAGAAGATGGCGGCGATACCTGGGTAAGACAGTTTACTGATCAAATGACTAACTTAAACGACCTCTACTTCCTCGATACTATAAGAGGATGGATAGTGGGAGACGACGGAACAATCCTCCAAACTCTTGACGCAGGTCAAAACTGGGTGAGACAGGATATCAGCCACTTAACCACCGATGATCTCTATTCAATCGAAGGAACAAAAAGATCAAATAAAGTTGCCGGACAAAACGGCGCCTATCTTATTTCAAACAATGAACCAACAGGAGCAACCTGGGGAAAAGGCGGAACCCTCTTCCATACTTACAGAGGAATTTACAGTTTCTCCTCCCGCTCGGCTACTTTAATTGGAGATGGTGGAACCATTCTATTGATGCTCTCGCCACCGTCCGGAATTATTGATCAATCTATTGATTCAAGGTTTGATTTACGGGATATCTATTTCCCTCCGGGGGGAATTGGATGGATTGTTGGAAAGTATGGTATCGTACTGAAATCAACTTTTCTGGGAGGATCATGGAAGATTATAGACACTCTCCCTGTCAACTGGCTCAATTCAGTCTATTTTTATGATACACTTAACGGTTTTACGACAGGCTCTTTTGGCAGTTTTTACAGAACTTCGAACAGTGGCTATGACTGGGTGAAGGTTCCCACCGGAGTTACAAACACATTTAAAAAGTCCTACTTTTTTGATCAAAACAACGGCTGGCTTGTTGGCACATACGGTTTGTTGATGAAAACCACAAATGGTGGAGGAACCGGAACACCAACTTCAATTGACGAAAAACCGGCGATTCCCGTTTCATTGGAACTGCAACAAAACTATCCAAATCCGTTTAACCCAGTAACAACAATTAATTTTGTGGTTCCCGATGCAGGCAACTACCGTCTAACCGTGTACGATATTCTTGGAAATGAAACAGGTACTCTGCATGAAGGATTTCTCGGTGCCGGTTCACATTTTGTATCATTTGATGGCAACAATTACGCCTCCGGAGTCTATTTTTATCGGCTTTCCGGCAACGGCCAAAACCTTGTCCGAAAAATGGTGCTTTTGAAATAATTAGACGAAGTGGGACGCAGATACACGCAGATTAAACGGATTTTCGCAGAGTGGAGATTTTAATCGTAAGAGGTAGGAGTGGTAATCGTCCCGATTGCCGTCCGCAAGACGAAAGGGGAGGGATAGTTCCACGGATATCACGGATTTAACACAGATTTTCACGGATTTTTTTGTCGGGATGTGATTTAAACCTCCCCTCTACTTTTAGGAGAGGGGTCGGGGGTGAGGTCCTTTTCCACAGATTTCTTTTTTTAAAGTCTAATTTTTTTTAAGTTTAATATCGGTATTAACTTTTTTATTGATTAATTTGTAAAGTAGAGTATATGCCTGAAATCCTTCTGGTTGAAGACAATAAAGAGAACAGAGATGTGATGATGCATTTCCTAAAAAAAATAGGAAATGTAAAAACAGCGAGTGATGGGCCCGGCTCCATTGAAATCTGTAATCAATATCCGTTTGATCTTATTCTTATGGATATCAATCTTGGATTGGGAATGAACGGCATTGAGGCTACAAAAAGAATAAGAAAAATTCCCGGATTCGAATCAATTCCTATCGTGGCAGTTACTGCTTACGCAATGGCAGGTGACAGAGAAACATTTCTAAACATCGGTTGCACCCACTATATATCAAAACCATTTACAAAAAGAGAATTTATTTCACTTATCGAAGAAGTACTGGAATCGATCAAGAAGTAAGAAATTTAATAGCCTCGTTGTAAACCCTCACCACTTCAATCTCCTTGATACATTTGTATTTTATATCGTTTCGTGTGCATTCCAACGGTTTTGGCGAATAGAAAAAACACGGGGCACAGTCGAGACCAAGTGAAACAATTCTGTAATCTGTTTTCCAGGGGTGGATGTAGTTGATATTTGTGGGACCAATAATTGCAAGTACTTTCACTCCCATCGCAGAGGAAGTGTGCATCAAACTTGAATCGTTTGTGATAAAGAGGTCACATTTTTTAATTAAAGCGGCTGATTCACTCAGATTCCTGGTTTTTGGCTCGTGAAAAATCCCCTCGCCTGCCATCTCAATTATCTTTTCTCTCAACTCTTTTTCTTCAGGACCGCCAAAAAGGAGCAATTCAAAGTTGTTTTTTTCTTTCAACAATCTGCCGAGTTGGGCAAACTTTTCAGGTTCCCACCTTCTGTTGATATGGTTTTTAAATATTGCGCATCCCGGGTGAAACCCGATTACAGGAACACCTTCTGACAACTCATTTTTGCAAAAATCATCTGCAAATTTTTCATCTTCACTGTTTAAAGGGAATAAAAGGGGATGTAGAGTTGTATCCGTGATTCCAAACATCTTTTTAACTAATCCAACATTCTCTGTCACATTGTGGAGTGAGTCGTCTTCGGTTATTCTTACATTGTTGAGGAATCCAAGATTTGATGTGTCGGCTCTGAGATATTTTACCTGACCACGCTGTTTTGCTCCCAAAAGAAACTGAATGGCATTATATTCTTTGCGGTTTGAGGGGTAAACACTAATGGAATGAGAATATTTTCCGCGGGTTTTCATTACAAATTTAAGAGAGGCGATGGCACCTTTAGCCATAAAATCGAAGTGGATAACCTCGTCAAAAAGTCCTGTGCGGTCATACATGTTTTTTACACCACCAAACATCACAAGAGCATCCATTTTTGCAGTGGGGAAGTTATCCCGGATGAGTTTGGCTGCCGGGGTGAACATCAGTGCGTCACCTATTCCGGAGAGTGCGAGGATCAGTATTTTCATGGTGTGGTATTACTCAACAAAAAGAAAAAGTACCGGGAGTGTTAAAATTCCCGGTACCTTTTTCTTTTTCAAAGGCTATTTGTTAGCAGTATCTTTTTTAGCAGTGTCAGCAGGAACCTTGCCTGTGAGAATTGCATTAAACTTATCCCTTTGCGCCTGAACATCAGGATTGCCGGGATAATATTTCTCGAGAAGATCCACAAGAACCAAGGCATTCTCAGCTTTTTTAACTGTTTCATAATAATCCAGAAGGATTGTTACAGTAGAAACATCCATCGAAAGAATCTGAGGATTGTCGCGAATTATTGAAAGAGCTTCGGGTTCAAGTTCCGCCATCATCTTTTTATAAGTTTCGAGGTCACCAAGCCTTCTGTAAAGATTTGCAAGATCGGCACGATAACGATAGTCGAGTCCTGTTCGTGCCAGTGGCATCTTCTTTTCCATGGTATTTAACACTTTAAGAGCAGTGGCATTATCTTTTTTCTCGATCATATAATAGTTCGAGAGGCGGAGGTATGCATTTCTATAGTTCAGTGTCATTCTTTTATGGTTTTCATCGAGGAATATCGAACTGTCGGCAAGTCCTCTGAACTTAAAGCCGGCTTTATATTCCTTGCTGTAACCTTCAGGTTCTTCCATCACCTGTTTCCAAAGAACTTTTTCATTTACTCCATCTTTTCCTGCAGGGATTTCAAAAGGCATAAGTCTGAAAGCCATTCCTTCAAGATAGAGGAATTTTTGCAGACCAATCTTTGTATCGTCGCTACAAGTGGTGGAGAAATAAACAGGGCGCTGCCAGTTGTTGTTTTCGATAATTTGCATAACTACAAAATCCTGAACACGGGCATAGGTTCTGCCATCTTCAATTTTTGGAAGATCAGGAACCCATTTAAGTGACGGTGAATATTTTACAGAATCAAGTCCCATGCTAAGCGGGGTATAAACCTCCTGCGGAACCTGAATTGTATATTCCTTTGCCGTGTAGAGTGTCGGGCGCAGTCGCTCAATCTCCTCATCAGAGAATTTCATGGCAACCTTTGCCGAGCCGTAAGGTTCAAGGTTTTTAAGCTGTTTTATATACCATTCAGTGTTGGCGAGACTAAGATTTGCAATTCTAACATCTCTTCTTACTCCCTCAACATCCTGTAAATACCAAAGCGGGAATGTATCGTTATCACCATTGGTAAAGAGAATCGCATTTGGTGCGCAGCTCTGTAAAAGGTTATAAGCATAATCCCATGGTATCCAGTTGTTTGAACGGTCGTGGGTATAAAGATTTGCGGCATACATTCTTACGGGCACAAAAAATATTCCAAAAAGAAGGAATGCATAACCAAGCACCATCGCAAGGGAATTTTCCTTCAGTTTTTCGTAAATCAACTGTGCAATTTCCTTGACGGAGATACCAATCCAGAGAGAATATACAAAGAAGGCACCCACATAGAAGTAGTCCCTCTCCCTCGGTTGAGGCTGCTGCTGGTTCTGGTAATAAGCGGTGAGATAACCCATAAAGAGAAACAGCACCATATATACCATCGCCATCTTTTTATCCCGCCGGAAGTGGAGGAATATTCCAATAAGTCCCAAAATAAACGGAATTCCAAAGAGGGAATCCTGAACATTTCCTTTAAAATCGAGTCCAAATGGTTTCCCTAGCACTTCACCAACGCCGTTAAACGGTGCGATGTTGCTGCCGGCATCCTGATCCCATGATTCTCTTCCTGCATAATTCCAGAGCAGGTAGCGGGTCATCATGTGATTCATCTGATATGTATAGAGGAAATGAAGATCGGATGAGTAGTTTGAGAAAACGCCTGCCTGATGAGGTTCACCCGAGAATCTTCTTTTGAAGGTCGGGAAGTCACCGTATTGTTCACGATTGAGATATTTTACAAGTTCGGGGAAAGTGTCAGGCTCATTTTCGTTCATGGGCGGTTGAGCGTTTGATCTGATAATTACCTGTGTATAGGTCGTAAATCCAAGGAAAATAAAAATGGCTGCAAGCCCCACAAGGTGAAGAGTTGCCTTGTTGTTTTTGTGACCATAATAAACTATCCATCCAAATATTCCAAGAAATACTGCGATAAATGCAAGTTCACCGGCAAGAGTTTGTCCGCCAATTGTTGACATAATCGAAGGAAGAATTTTAACCACACCCGGATATGTTAATCCGAGAGCGATCCCGCCGATGATCAATGAAAAATAGATTGAATTTCTTGTGAGGAGTTTTTTATAAAAAACACCCATAATCACTGCCGAAATAAGCACCAGCATCACTTTAAAAGTTCCGTCGAACGACTTGTAAATCTCAGGTGTTGGTGGTTCGATTGAAGTTTCATTCAACCACAAACCGGAAGCAACAAGAAGAATAACACCAACATGAATCAGAAAATATTTAACCGAAGTATCATATTCTTCTTCGTTGTTAAGATATTTTTTGAAAACAACAATCATAACAACAGGAATCATCGCAAGAACGCTCATAAGATGGATACCCGTTGAAAGGCCTATCAGATAACAGATGAGCAGGAGATATTTTTCACTTCCCGGCTCTTCCGATCTTTCGTTCCAAAGCATGATAAAATACATGATTGCTGCGTAGATAACGGTACTTGCTGCGTAAACCTCGGCTTCTGCACCGTTGAACCAGAAAGTATCACTGAAAGAAAAGGAGAGGGCACCAACCGCAGCGGCAATTACTGTAGAGACAGTTCCAAACATGTTTTTGGCAACTTTTCCACGGTAGTTTTCAATTACTTTTACAATAATCAGATATAAAAAGAGAATTGATAGCGCACTTGAGATAACCGACACCATATTCACCCTGAAACCGATGTTTTCGGCGAATGGAATCATCGAGAAAAATCGTCCCAAAAGGAGGAAAAATGGAGCTCCCGGTGGGTGAGGCACCTGTAGAGAATAGGAAGCGGCTATAAACTCTCCGCAATCCCAAAATGAAACCGATGGCTGAACTGTAGCCAGCAATACAAAAAACGAAATTAAAAAAACCACACCCGCAGTAATACGGTTAATTAACTTAAAGTCCATTTACTCCTCTATTTATCGTTCTCTTCATTGTTTTGATCCTGTCTGGGTTTAAACAGGTTATCGAATGCACTTTTGTCCCGTTTCACTTCATATTTGGCAACAAGCTCGCGTAACCGCTTCATTGAGAGGGTATCAAACTCCTCATCATCCTTTTGCCTTTTAATAAACATCTTAAATTCTGAAAGTTCCGACCAGGTTAACTTAGCCTGAAGCTTTGTCAACTGTTCCATCAGATTTTTTTGTTCACGAAACTGGGACATCTGTCTTTTTAAAAATTGTTTAAGACCCTAAATATAAGCATTTTTAAGGAGTTAACACGGTATAATTTTTTGGAGCCTTGGAGGGTTTAATAGGACAATTCGTTAGTATCTTCGACTTAAAGATTATAATTTGAAATTGTTGTTTTGCTTCTCTTCTAAATTAACGGCAAAGAATTCATTGTTATATTTACAGATATAGTCTTATTTTGTAATATTAACAAATTAAATTTTCAGAAATATCTACTCCCATTTCAACCTTATGAACACAATCGGTCATCACACTTGTGCCAACAGGAACGACAAACCTTTTATCCTTCAAAACGCTCCTTTTTACTCGGAATTTAACAAAGAACAGGGTAAAATCCCATTTCTGGGAGGGGGTTACTACTTTTGGGATACCAATCCTGAAGCTGCGCACTTTTGGGGAGAGAATCACTACAAAGGGAACTATTTCATTTACGAATGTGTATTAAATATTGAGGATGACAAGTTTCTCGATCTGGTTGGCTCGCGAAAAGATATGATTCAGTTGCGTGAGTTAATCGATAAATTTTCGAGAAAAATTGGCGGAGAAAACCTCTCTTTGGGTGAAATCCTTGAATATTTAAAGAAACTTCACAACCTTGATCCCAATTTCTTTGATGTAGATGCTGTTCGCGCAATTGACTCCTCGAAATCGTAAAGAAATGAGGATATTATATATTTTAACAACAATAAAAAACAATACACTGATCTGTGCCCTCGCCTCATCATTTGTTTTTATAGAAAAAAACCTGTATTCTTCGGGTCACCAAAAATTATTTTTCCATGAGAGAATAAAATGGCAAATCTTGACAAATCAATCGAATTAGCTGATTCTTTATTAGCCAGCGTACCCGATGAGGTGTTTGAGCGCATATTGAATGAAGTTAAAGCTCTCGGCATCGCGGGCCCAACCTATGATGAGTATCTCGCAAATTTCGAGAGCGAGTATGATGGTCAATTCGATCTGAATTCCGGCGGAGACAAAAATCATTTCGAGTTTATAAATGATTTTGAAGTCGCCGGACATAATACTTTGGTGGTAAGAAGTACGCGAAAAGATGCGCCTGTTTTTACATGTGAATCTGACTTTGAAACGGGCTTCTTTTTTGATGAACCAAGCTTTTCGCTCGCAGCATGAAGCAAAACGCTGAGATACAATATTCAATCCGCCTGAAAGATATTTTCTTTCCTAAAGTTGTTCTAACTGCTGGTGAAGAATTACAGAAGGATGTTACTTCGGAGATAAGTGTGCGGTTGCAGTATGAAATCGGCCCTAATCCGACAGATAAGCGCGTTTATCAGGTTGTTTTCACAATCAATGTTGTTGACGAAAAGACAAAGTTCGATCTCGAAGTTCAATCCGTGGCATATTTTGAATGTAATAATGACATAGATGATGCTTTTATGAACTCAGGTTTTATAAAGGTTAATTCTCCTGCAATTGCTTTCCCGTTTGTCAGAAGTTTTATTAACACCTTAACAACGAACGCAGGTTTCAACCCAGTTATTCTCCCCGCCTTTAATTTCACCAGAAGCAAACCTGTCGAAGATGAATCACCGGACAATGCTGAAATCTAATAATTAAATTAGGCATTAAATAACTATTAATTTCACTACCTGATACTTAATACCCGATACCTGTTTTCCCCATCTCCTCAATTATCTTCATTGTCTCAACGCTTACGGTTGTTACCCGCTTCAAAAGATCAATAACCTTGGTTTTGTGATCCGCAAATTTGTAGGTGTTAAACTTCTCTGCAATTGTCGGATCCTTTAGCTTCTTTTCTTTGTATTGGTCGAGAATCCATTCCAGGGTTGATCTGTTCCCCAATTTATATTCCCAGGCTTGCGGGGGAACACCGGTCAGAGTGGTAACATCATCCAACACTATCGTTCCGTTCACCTTTTCGGCAGTAAGCCTTGTCTTATTTTTTGGTTGTATGCCTGATGAACTTACCGTTTCATCTTCATTTTTTGTCACCTCGGTGAGCGGGAAGGGTTCTACTGTTTCAAAGTTTAGATGTAGTTCCATTAACTTTTTGCCCCACTCAACCCATTGCCAAAAATCAGTGTAAAACGGTAACCGGGGGAAATCGCGCTTTAAATCAATTTTGTATTTCTCCCTGTAGGCCGGGTCATGCAATACAGCATAGGTATAGTTAAAAATCCCCTCTTTTGTAATGGTATCGTCACTATAATAATTTACAAACTGTGCAAGTCCCCAGTCTGTGATGTTATCTCGTTTTTCACCGTTTTCATACCAGTATAGTGGCAAACATTGAGTTTTTTCGAGGAGGTCCAAACTATAAATAACATTTTGAACTAAGACTTGAAATGGTTTTGAGGATCCCGGGCCAGAGAAAGCTATGCAAATATTTGAATATCTATTCTTCAATCCAAAGATGGATAAATTTTGATAAAGTCTGTGTGTGATGATTCTATCCAGATACAGATATTTATTTATAAAAGGCCTGTAAATAGATGGTACGATCATCTCTTCTCTGAACTTAAGAGGGTGACCTTTCTTCAGATGATCTTCCAATTCCGTGGTCCACTTAATATTTCTATCAACAAAATCGCCTAAACTAATATCTGATTCGTTTTTAATCCATCTTTCTTTTTCAGCTTCGTATTTACCACAAAAATACTCTGTTTTACTTATCAAACTTGATTTATCAAAATCATAAACCCAATCATCTCTGTTGGTTACTACTCCTAAAGAGAAAGATTTAAATAATGCCTTGTCGCTTTTTCCAAGTTTCACCATTTTATCAGCTACCGGAATCAACTCCTCAAAATTTGATTCACTATGATTTAGCCAGTTGTTTTTTTCATCGGGGGAGATGAGTTCAAAAGGGATATCCCTGAGTTTTGTCTCTCCCAGCCATTGAAGTTTAACCTCTTTGCGCAGGGTTTCATCCATCTCGTGATAGTGAATGCGGCACATTCCTTCATGCTCTTTTTTCTTTACGAGAAACATTATAGCTACACCAGTTTGGATGCCAAAAACATTGTGAGTAGTCCCGGCAATCTTTGGGTTAACTCTTACATCACTTTTTGTGTCAATTATGTAACATGCGCTGAACTCATCGTTAATACACTTTCTGAATCCATCGAATGTGCGGCTGTCGATAAAACTTCTGTTTGTAACAAACGCAATAATTCCGTTTTCATCGAGTCTGTCCATAGCCCATCTGTAAAAACGGGCATACATGTCATACACCTTTGTTTTCTGTGCCGTGCTATGGTGGATAAATGTGCCCTTAATTCGTTTATCCACTTCGGGGTAGGTCCGGTTTTTATTATTCTCATTCTCGTTCATCTGATTGGCATTATAAGGGGGATTGCCGATCACAACTGCGATTTTCATTTCGTTCTGTCGTTTGATACGCTGAGAATTTTCAAATGTCAGTCCAAACATGTCGTCGCTCTCATGCTGATATCCAAGCGCCTGAGTATTATCGAGCGTATCTACAAAACAGAGGTTTTGAAACTCGCGGTACAAACCCATTTTCTGTTTGAAAGTGAACTCGATATTCAGGTTCGCGACATAGTAAGGAAGAATCGCAATCTCGTTGGCAAAAATTTCGTTGTCATACTTGTGGACAAGCCTTTGTTGAGGCATGTAGTCTATAAGTGAGGTTATAAAGGTGCCGGTGCCCGTTGCGGGATCAAGGATTACCACATTGTTATCAGAAAGGGTCTTTCCAAAATGTTTATCAAGCAGAAAATCTACACTCTCGATCATGAAATTAACTATCTCATTTGGAGTGTAAACGACGCCCAACCTGTCTGCGGCTTTCGGGTTGTAAACCTTATAAAAGTTTTCGTAAAGAACTTTCAGGAATTTTTGTTTTTCATGATGGTCCACAATATTTGAAGCGGCGATCTTGATTACATCATAGTAGTGTTCGATGCTTCCCATCAGGTTTTTGCGGTCACTAAAAGTGAAGAGTGAGCCAACAAGCTTTTCAAGTTCCTTGGCAATATTGTTATGCTGATGGAAGGCAGCATCATCAAATACCTTGTTAAAGATGTCAGCAGTCAGCACATGCTGGATCATCATTTCTTGTACATCATCAAAGCTAACTGCAGGATTTATCTCAGCCCGGCAAAGCTCGAGAAACTGTTCACTAACCGCAACAAATTTCCTGTTTATTTTTCGGGTATCATCAATCTTCAGCCTGAGTGAATCCACTATGTTGGGGATATCAGTTTTGAAGTTATCCAATGCCTCTTCAAACTTATAGATGTATTCGTTCTTAAAAGTTACAAATTGATGGAGTATCTCATTAAGTGCGTCAGGGTCTTTTATATCAATGCGCAGTTTTTCAGTTTCCCTTTGTATAAGAACAGCACTACGCGAATCTTCAAAAAGAATGTTATAAAAAGGATATCCTTTTTTGAATTTACTATCTATTTCCGCATCAATTGTGTCTTTTTCATCCTTGCTCTCCCAAAGCCCCAGATCAAGACTAAACATGTTTTTCATCACCCCGTCAGGTATCACATATCGTCCCTTCGTACCCATACATTTTACTTCAGGGATAACCTCATAGTTGTGTTTCCGGGCGTATTCGTTTAATAAATTGAAAAAGGGGGTGCGGATACTCTGCTCATTGAAAGATTTACCATATTTGACGGCTCTTTCATAGTGGGCATAGTATTGATAAATCAGATAGAGGGACACAGGTTAGACTTCCAAAACTTAATATCAAAAACCGTTTATTAATTCGGTTAATATAGTGAAAAAATCAGATTTAGGGCAAAAATTTATTTCTGTAAATTACCCCTCATTACGGTTTTTCATTTTGCATTGGCAATCGGGACGTTACGAATATTTATTCTATCCATACGAAACCCCTGGCGGGGCAGAGGCTTTTTGGGATTCACATTTCTATCCATACGATACCCCTAACGGGGCAGAGGCTTTTTGGGATTCACATTTCTATCCATACGAAACCCCTAACGGGGCTGAGGCTTTTTGGGATTCACATTTCTATCCATACGAAACCCCTGGCGGGGCTGAGGCTTTTTGGGATTCACATTTCTATCCATACGAAACCCCTGGCGGGGCAGAGGCTTTTTGGGATTCACATTTCTATCCATACGAAACCCC
>Ga0209573_1000398_pt1 | contig 94573 bp, 77 predicted proteins | sample TNRBio252014_DNA_FD_185870 | JGI IMG/M metagenome (GOLD analysis project Ga0209573, IMG submission 185870) | Wastewater treatment Type I Accumulibacter community from EBPR Bioreactor in Madison, WI, USA - TNR Reactor_6/25/2014_ DNA (SPAdes)... | ecosystem: Engineered > Bioreactor > EBPR >...
GGGAGTATCATTGATGCTCTCCGAATTACAAGCGAAGAGCTCGGTATAAAATTTTTTCTTATCGGCGCTCAATCAAGAAATGTTTGGTCTTCTCATCTGAAGATGAATAAAAGAGAGACAAAGGATATTGACTACTCGGTTCAACTGAAAGAATTTTCAGATTGGCAAAAACTGAGTGAGTACCTTATTAGTGAGTTTGGTGCTGAACAGGATCCCGAACTGCCATATCGTTTCAAATTATACGATCAAATATTTGATATTATCCCGTTTGGCGAATTTGCCCAAAATAGAGAGGTTAGCCAAAGAATTACACGGTCGCCAATACGATGCTGTTGATCAAGAATATCGGAATGAGAAACAAGATTCATCGGAAGATATTACCAAATATAGATTGTTAGCAGAACTGAGGAGAACAATCGACACTAATTATTAAATCACAACAAACAAACAATTTCAAAAACCAAATGCCGGGGGATAACCCCTATCTCCCGGCACTTAAATGGTCAAATATTAAAAGAAAAACTGTTCTAAAACAATTTTTCCGTCTTTCACCTGATAAACACAAACCTCTTCCATATTCATTCTTGAGCCGTCTTTCAGGGTGCAATCAACACCCATGGTTACAGCAAAATGAGTTCCGGCAATTATCGGGTCCCCAATATAAGAACCATGGAATTCCTGAATCATTTCATTCCATTCTTTCCCCTTTGCAAGGATTGCTTCCATTCCTTTCACTTCTCTGACCGGGGCACCTTCGCCTTCGATGCTTACGCAATCAGGAGAGTATAATTCGTTGTAACATGTTGCATAGTCCCCTGCTTTGCAGAGATCAACTAATTTGTGAGCAATTTCTTGAACTGTCATCTTTTAACTTTCTTTTGTTGAATTAAATAGTAAAATTATGATTAATCAAAATAATAATGACGATGGGATAATCACTTTTTTCTTTGTTGGATGGTCATATAAAATGATAAAACAATTAAACTTGTTTCTCTTTATATTTGTCAAATAAAAGTAACAGTTTAAACTTTCCGGTAATTTATGACATTCAAAAATCTCTCCAAAATATTATTCCTCCTGCTCTTTGTTTCTGGATCAGGTTATTCGCAAAATTTTAGCCTTAAAGGGTCGATTATTGATTCCACAGATGGCTCAGGTCTTCCGGGAGCAAGCATTTCCCTTGTTCCTGTAAGAGGTGATCTAAAAACTCTCAACATGCTCTCAGGTTTGAATGGTGAGTTCGAGTTTAAATTATCGGCTCCCGGCAGGTATCTCCTTGGTATTACTTTCCTCGGTTACCTTGATTTTGTTGACAGTGTCAGAGTAACAAGGAACCAGCCCTCAGTTGATCTCGGCAAAATCAAATTAAAAAGATCGTCGGTTCAGATGAAGGAGGTGGATATTACCGGAACTGCGATTCCAACTTCACAAAGCGAAGATACTTTAAGTTTTGCCGCAAAGGGATATAAAACAAATCCTGATGCAACCGCAGAAGACCTGATCACAAAATTACCCGGCGTTCAGCAGGAACAGGGAAGTCTAAAAGCACAAGGTGAAGAAGTTAAAGAAGTATTGGTGGATGGACAACCATTTTTTGGGGAGGACCCAACGGTGACACTCAAAAACCTTCCTGCCGATTTGATCGAAAAAATCGAAATATTTGACAAACTTAGCGATCAGGCTCGATTTACAGGATTTGATGATGGGCAAACATCAAAAACCATCAACATCGTAACCAAAAGAGATAGAAGAAACGGTCAGTTTGGAAAACTTTATGGAGGTTATGGTTCCACGGAAAAATTTCAGAGTGGTGGCGTAATCAATTTCTTTGGTGAGGGAAGAAGAGTGAGTCTTCTTGGAATGGCAAATAATGTGAACCAACAAAACTTTTCACAGCAGGACCTGCTCGGTATTTCACAGGGAGGTGGAAGTGGTGGCCAAAGAGGTGGATTCCAGGGAAGAGGTGGAGGTCATGGTGGCGGACGCGGCGGCAATGTTGCAAACAATTTCCTTATTGGTGCGATGGAAGGAAATACAAAGACATATTCATTTGGACTTAATTACCAGGAAAACTGGGGAAAAGTGGCAAGCCTGACCGGAAGTTATTTTTTCAACCACTTGAACAATAATAATGTGCAAACCATCGATCGTGACTATTATTCCACTCCCGGAGGTTTACAAAAATATACCGAGTCTTCCCTTTCAAACTCAAAAAACTTCAACCATCGACTTAATATGCGATTTGAATACAATATCGATTCGATGAATATGCTCATGGTGAGACCCCGACTTAGCTTTCAGACGAGCGAATCAGGCAATTCATATCTTGGCGTCAGCTCTTTTGGTAACTCTTTAAACAGAGTGAATTCCACCGATAACCTGTCTGGCTCTGATGGAAACGGCTACAATTTTAACAATGAATTGATTTTTCGCAGACGATTTGAAACTCAAGGAAGAAGTATCTCTTTAACTTTAAATAATGGATTAAGCAGAAATAATATCGATCGTAATCAGTATTCGATCAATCGATATGTAGCCGGGAATGGCTCTTCAACCACTGACACCATTGACCAAAAAGGAGATAATTTAGCAAAGGGTTATAACTACTCTGCGCAAATTGTTTACACAGAACCGATAGGATCGGGACAACTGCAATTTAATCTGAATGCCGGTCTTTCAAATAACTTCAGCGACAGAGAAACCTGGAATTATAACAGCTTTTCAAGTTATTATGATCTGCTTGACTCAATTTCCACAAACAAGTATGACAATGACTATTATACATACCGGGGTGGAATTGGATACCGGCTAAGAGAGGAAGAGATATCTCTGAATCTGAGCATTAATTACCAAATATCTCAATTGAACGGCAGTCAATCATTCCCGTCGAATCTTCTTACTGAAAAAAGCTTTTACAATTTTTTACCATCACTTCGGTTCAATTACAAAATTTCCGATTCACAAAATTTCCGCGTCTTTTATAATACCAATGTGAATTCACCGTCAATTACACAACTACAGAACTATTATGATGTCACAAATCCCCTTTTTATAAGAGCAGGAAATCCCGATCTGAAACAGGAATTTTCTCACAGAATGTCCACTCAGTATGTAACCACCGATAAGACCACGGGTGCGAACCTGTTTTTGATGCTTTTTTATCAAATTACAAACGATTATGTTGGCAGTTCCTCGTTTACAGCTGTTAATGATACATCCATTGCTCCGGGTGTTCTGCTTAAAAGAGGATCACAATTTTCGTATTCAAAAAACTTCGATCAGAGTAAAATTCTCAGAACGATGTTTAGTGGCGGGCTTCCTGTCCCATTCATCAAAAGCAATATTTCGTTGAATGCCGGATTTTCATACCAGACAATACCTTCTGAATATCAATCGATTACTTCGGAATCAATGGTTTATGCATTCAATCAGGGAATCACGGTTGCAAGTAATATCAGTGAGGATATCGATTTTAAGGTGACTTACACTCCATCATATTACATTTCAAAAAACGAAAGTCTTCCCGATACGGACGACGAATACTGGGTTCATTCTTTAACAGGCGGGTTTTTTCTTAATGTGTTTGATTTGTTTTTTCTTAGGAGTGATTATGCACTCTACAAAACCGCAGGCATTGTTAATAACGGAGATGTAACTTACAGCCTCTGGAATGCAGGTATTGGAGTTAAGTTTTTGGAGAATAATGCCGCAGAACTAAGATTGGATGTCTTTGATATTCTCGATCAAAACAATAGCTTTGTAAGAACAGCAACTGATATCTACATCGAAAATAAAACAACACAGGTTCTTAAACAATATTTTATGTTGACTTTCACATACAATCTAAAAGCTTTTTAATCTTCTCGATAATTTAAACCAATCTTCATGGGGTTACCCCCATGAAGATTCTATTTTATCAAAACCATCTTTTTTACCACCCGGTATTCACCGTATTTTAGCTCATAAAAATAGACTCCACCCGGCATTCCTGAAGCATCAAAAGTTACCTGATGATTTCCCGGTTCCATTGATTGATTCAACAATGTTGCAACCTTTTCACCTGTCGAATTATAAACATCCATCACTACATTACCGGTCACACCCGATACTGAATTTTCTTCAGGTATATTAAACAGGATTACCGTCGAAGGATTGAAGGGATTGGGATAGTTCTGTTTTAGTGAAAATTCCATGGGTATAACATCCGGTTCTTTGATATCCGTGAGGGTGTCCGATTTGTAGTATAATCCGTCCAGCCTCCCCACCCAGATTTTCCCGCCACAAATTGTCATTGAAAGAGCTATTGATCCCGATTGCATATCCTCCCTCGACCATGAAATTCCGGAATTGGAAGAGTGCATAATATAAAACCTGGCTGCCTTTGAAAGTGTTACAACGATATTGTTTCCACTAACCACAATGTCACTTTTCTCGATCAATCCCACCCCGGGAGAGTATTTCAACCAGGTGTTTCCACTGTCGCTGCTCCTGTAAATACCAATATTTGAAGTAGCTATAATTCCACCGGAATACTTTTCAAACGCCAACATTCCATTGGCTTCCCCTGTGAACCAGTCAAATGGAATTTCCTCCCAAACAGTGGTATTTTTTCGATTCCTGTAATAGTACGCATTTACCCCTCCTCCGGCATAAAGGTCACCATCAACATTTTTTAAACTGTAGATAGACCAGGATGTATTCCAGGGAATCCCTTCAGAAAAATGACTCCACGATCCGGGAGTTGTGAGCGAATTTTTGTAAACACCACCACCGATTGTTGCCACAAATATTTCATCACCCCTAAGAGCAAACGCCCTTATTTCCATCGCCCCAGGATTTGTTAAACCCGCTGATCTTTGGTGCCATTCACCCCCCATGTTTGAAGTGAAAAAAACTCCTTTTAGTGCTGTTCCAATGTAGATTCCCCCTTGAACCGGCTGAATTGCATTAATTCCATATTCAACACCGGGAACGGGAGAGCTCTGATCCCAATTATTTCCTCCATCAAAACTGTAGTATAATACACTGTCGCCACCGGCAATCAAAGTATCACCTGATGACCATAACGACCAGATTGATGTGCCTGAAGCCAGATCTAATTTTGTCCATTGGGCTGTGACGGGAAGACTAAATACTGTTATAAATAATGCGATTAGAAAAATGTTTGAACGCAAATGAAAAACTCCAAAATTTATGATGTCTAAAATAAGTTCCCGTAAATTCTGATGCAGTTGAATATTTAACTTCGGTTAATTAAAGTGACAAATGGTCACAATTATTGGATAAAGCAAGAGATTATTATCTTTGTAAGTCTGATTAAATTTAATCAAACAAAACAGACAGAATATCCATTAAATAAACGCAAACATGCTCAGTTATTTTGCAGTAGCCATCGGATCCGCTATCGGCGGAACCCTCCGTTTTTGGTTGTCAAACTTTGTTTACGAATTCCTTCCCCCAACTTTCCCCTTCGGCACCCTTTCTGTTAATGTATTAGGAAGTTTTTTAATTGGCATCATAATGTTTGGTCTCGACGACCGGGGTTTGATAAGTCATGAAATGCGACTCTTTCTAACGGTTGGTGTTTGTGGTGGCTTCACAACATTTTCAACATTTTCGCTCGAAACCATTAATCTGCTAAAAAGTTCAGAATATACTATGGCATTCATCAACATTGGTGTCAGTGTTGTGTTGTGCCTTGCCGCAACATTTCTTGCCTGGCTTTTATCTGCTCAAAGAGGATGATATGAACATTCAACGAGAAGCCAAACTTTTGAGGATATTTGTTGGAGAATCTGACAAACATCACTTAATACCGGTGTACGAAAAAATTGTTCTTGCTGCCCGGGAACACGGGCTTGCAGGAGCAACTGTTTTCAAGGGAATTATGAGTTTTGGTGGGAGTAGTAGAATCCACACCAACAAAATTCTACGTCTATCTGAAGACTTGCCGCTTATTATTGAAATAGTTGATGAGATTGAAAAAATTGAAAAATTCCTTCCATTTGTAGATCAGTTATTTACTGATGCCAACTGTGGCGGATTAATAACAATCGAAAAAGCCGATGTCATCAAATACACAACCGGAAAAAATTAACTTTCACCAAACCAAACCCATACCATGAAAACAAAAACCATTTTTCATCTGTTTATCCTTCTTTCCGCAATTTTCACAGCCTCAATCCACTCACAAACAAAATCATATGAAAAACAGATCGATTCCGTGTTATCATTAATGACTTTGGAAGAGAAGGCCGGACAACTCCATCAGGTGTCACTCTCGTGGGCGACAGGACCGGCTTCACCCGAAGGTGACAAACTGAAGGATATCAAAGAAGGAAAAATCGGATCGGTTTTTAACATCCGGGGAAGTGAAAAAGTAAGAGCCCTGCAGGAACTCGCTCTACAGTCGCGACTAAAAATTCCGCTGCTTTTTGGGCTTGATGTGATCCATGGATTTAAAACTACATTCCCGATCCCCCTCGCTGAATCTGCAAGCTGGGATTTGGAGGCTATCGAACTCGCTGCCCGGGTCGCCGCAGTTGAAGCTTCTGCATCCGGATTAAACTGGACATTTGCTCCGATGGTGGATATTGCCAGAGACCCAAGATGGGGCAGAATAATGGAGGGAGCCGGCGAAGACACATATCTCGGCTCTTTGATCGCTGCTGCCCGTGTTAAAGGTTTTCAGGGCAAAGGTTTTGGAAGTGTTGATGCTGTTATGGCATGTGCCAAACACTATGCTGCTTACGGAGCTGCAACGGGTGGCAGGGACTACAATTCAGTTGACATGAGTGAAAGGATGCTTCGTGAAATTTACTTGCCTCCATTCAAAGCTGCGGCAATGGCTGGTGCGGCAACATTTATGAACAGTTTCAACGATCTTAACGGAGTGCCTGCTTCGGGAAGTGCTTTCCTGATGAGAAATATTTTAAAAGGAGAATGGAATTTTAACGGGTTTGTTGTGAGCGACTGGGCTTCCATCCGCGAAATGATCCCTCATGGCTTTGCCGAAAATGATCGTGACGCCGCTAAACTTGCATTAAATGCCGGAAGTGATATGGATATGGAAGGTTACTGCTACAGAGACAATTTAAAAGACCTCGTTGAAAAAGGTGAAGTTTCTCTTTCCAATTTGGATGACGCTGTAAGACGGGTTTTAAGAAAAAAGTTTGAAATGGGGCTGTTTGAAGACCCGTTCCGATTTACCGACCCGGTGAGAGAAGAAAAAGCGATGAACAACCCGGAGCACAGAAAAGCCGCCAGAGATATGGCGCGGAAAAGTATCGTGCTTCTTAAAAATGACGATGATCTATTGCCTTTAAAAAACGGACAAAAAATTGCTTTAATCGGACCTCTTGCAAAATCAGAGGATGATATGCTTGGGGGCTGGGCTGTTGGTTGGGACGACAATAGTGATGTGGTGTCTCAATTTGAGGGATTCGAAATTCGATTTGGCAAACAAAATCTTCTCTATTCCAAAGGATGTGGAGTATCAGATCCCTCAAAAGATGGTTTTGAAGATGCAATAAAAACTGCGAAAGCGGCAGATGTTGTTGTGTTGTCAATTGGTGAAAGCCGTTCGATGAATGGCGAGGCTGCGAGCAGATCAAACCTTGGGCTTCCCGGAGTGCAGGAAGATCTCGTTAAAGAGATTATGGCTACGGGGAAACCTGTGGTTATTCTCATTAATGCAGGCAGACCTTTGGTCTTTAATTGGGTTGCGGACAATGTCCCAACTATCGTTTACACATGGTGGTTGGGCAGTGAAGCAGGAAATGCAATCGCAGATGTGTTGAGTGGTGACTATAATCCTTCCGGGAAATTAACCGTCAGCTTCCCGCGCAATGAGGGACAAATTCCAATATATTACAACCATTTTAACACGGGAAGACCATCAATGCAGGATATTCCTTCAAAAGATTATCGCACCGGTTATATCGATCTGAAACAAAGTTCAAAATTCCCTTTCGGATATGGACTCAGTTATACTTCCTTTGACTATTCGAATCTGGTATTTTCATCTGATAGATTATCAAAAGACGGCGTTATTGATGTCACTTTAACTGTAAAAAACAGCGGTGATTTTGATGGTGAAGAAGTGGTTCAACTCTATATCCGCGATCTTGTTGCTTCGCTTGTGAGACCCGTTAAAGAATTAAAGGATTTTAAAAAAATATCTCTTAAATCTGGTGAATCAAAAAAAGTAACTTTCAAGGTTGATAAAGAGAAACTCTCTTTTTACAATGAAAAGCTGGATTGGGTTGCGGAGGAAGGTAAGTTTGATATTATGATAGGTTCCTCATCAGCCGATATCAGACTTAAAGGTACAATTGTTTATGAGTGACGCAGACAACTTTTATTTGTGATTATTCCAAAAATGGTTCTCAAATAAAATTATTGTTTACAACAGACTTACACTAAAACAAGGCAAGTCCCTTTAGTGCAAAAAATGTCATCATGGCTGCAAAAAGGAATGTTGCTATTGATGACCTCCAAAGTCGAGCCGGAGATTTGGTTTCGTCAGTAATGTATCTGTAAGTGTGCAACATTGCAGCCTGAAAGAGGTAGATTGCATAACCAAGCAGAATAACAGCCTGTGGAATCATGCCCCAGTTTGTGAATGAAGTAATAATTCCGATTACTCCAAATGCCAAATTGGCAAATCCCACCTCGAACATCCAGTCAGGACGATCTGTTTCCCAACCAAGTCGCAATGCGTCTGATTTGTGAAAAACCACATGCCTTATAAATGCCAAAATCCCCACAACTCCCACGCTTGTGGCGGTAACAATATGCAACGCCATCGGACTGTTTCCATCCGAAAGAAAATAGAATCCAAAAAATATCCCCACACTTCCAACCAACATACCTAAAAGATTTATGTACTTAGACATATACTATTTGAATCCATCTACTTTTTGAAAAAACGCAAGTTTAATGATCTAAAATACTTAAATATTTCTACTAAAAAGAAAGGTGCGATCAGATAGATTAGGGGGTTTGTGTTCCATGCACTCAGAAAATCAAATTTCACGAGATGCACAGAAGCTCTTGTAATTCCACAGCCCGGACAAGTAATATCAAAAATTGATGAGAATAGACATGGTGGAAAAATATCCAACCCCAAGATCATCTGTATTCCGATGCCAACTGCAAAATACAAAACCAGAATGAGCACAGGAATATCTCTGATATAAGTCTTTTGCGAGGGTGATTTGATCTGAGTTTTATATTGTAGAATATTAATAATCTATTCCAAATAGTTTTAAAATGAAAAAAGGGCTGAAAAAGTTTCCAGCCCCCAAATATTTAGCTCAGTTCTCTACCATCAGCCATTTTAAGACTTCCGGTGACAATCATGATGAGATCAATAATTGTCCAGATTCCACAACCACCAAGTGTGATAAGCATCAGCCACCAATTTGAGTGCCCCATCATCAAACGATGGATACCAAGCGAACCCGCGAATACACATATCAGGATCATCATTGTTTTTTGTTGAACAGGTTTTTGCTCTGCCATAGTGCTTCCTTTTTATTGTTCCTAATCGTAAGGCTTTTCGGTACGCCCCGTTTTTTAAAGTGGGTTCTGGACTCCACATGGATTTATTAAAATGAATTATTTCCATAATTAAACCATCGCCTGGTAGTTAAAAGCGAATGGAAATGACATATTTTGGATATCTGAACAAAATGAATCTTCTACATTACCGGCGAAAAAGTTGAATTGGTAAGGAGCCCGGTAAAACTTAGGAATGGAAATTTTAGTGAATTACAATTACGATTAACTATTATTAAACTATTAGACGAAATTAAGTTTTTTTTTGATCACTACCAAATATAAATTCAATAAAATCATTAAAAAAAGTTATTATTAATTTTTAGTATTATGCGATCTATAGTTGAATATGTATTTCGATGCTCATATTTCAAATAAAGATGTATTTAGATTGGATTGTGATGTGTAAAGCTTTATTCTATCGCCATATTGAGATAATCGATCATCGGTTTAATCATCAAAAAGGAATCTTCAACAAGTTTCTTCATATCAGACTCCATAACCTCCTTGTTGGATAATTTTTTGATCACTACAAAACTCTTCATTCTCAACTTTTCAATGTGTGGATGGTCTTTTTCGTAACCGAGTGGTGCCGATTTTAGTGCTTCTTCTTTAAGTGCAAGTCCACCATAAAATCCGGAAAAATCAGTCTCGTTCAAGATTTCATCCAACAAATGCCCGTTATGCTCAATTTGTATTCTTACTTTGGAAAGGATATCCGAAGGTGGGCGATATAACCCTCCACCTACAAACGAATTACCGGGACTGATCGACAGATGGAACGATGCGGGAGCAATTTTCATATATGGGGTAAATGTAAAATTGTCTTTGTAAAGTGGTTTATCAGGGTGGAATCTCCTGTTGTTATTGATTCTATGCACCGTATCTTTTGCTTGAACCATCTCCAATTTTTCATCATAAACAGCAAGATTCGCAAGGAATCCTTCCACTCCGGTCATCCAGATGTTTTTTGCCTCTGTGTAGCGGGTTTTGTTTTGTTCCATCCACTCTTTTGAATTATTCGTTGACAGATCGCGTAAAAATTCAAGGATTAATTTTGTGTTCATCTGATTCTTTCATTGATTTTAATGGAATCTGTTTATTCATGATGTAAAATGTGGAATCAATTCATCATTTTCAACTTCTTTACTCCGGCGATTATCATCAGGATAAGAAGTGTCGTATAAAAGAGTGTGGAAAATGAGCTTTTTAATATAGAAAAGATGTTCGAAACTACCACTAAACCTTCCGGTATATCAGGATAATTTAATAACATGGAAATGAAACCGATTTAAACAAAAAAAAGGCTGTCATTTCTGACAGCCTGATTTTTATCGCGTTGTAGCGGGGGCCGGACTTGAACCGACAACCTTCGGGTTATGAGCCCGACGAGCTACCAATTGCTCCACCCCGCGATGTTAAAACTTTATATCAGAAGCCCGTATATCTTGAAATATTTAATTTAATTTGGACTTCAAAGATAACACTTTTTTTATTAAAAACAAAATTTTAGTTAAAATTGCTCATTACTGCACCGCCTCAAACTCAATATCCATCAACGGAAAATTCTGCCAGCCGGAGAAGTCATAATGCCACCATTCAGTTTCGAGAGGCACAAATCCATGTTTCTCCATTACTGTTCGCAGAAGTGCCCTGTTAACTCTGATTTCCAGCGGGATATCCGCAAAATCATGATGAGCTTTTACGGTAAAATCATCAAAAACGGTTGGCATCAACAATAGCCTACCGGTTTTTAAGTCATACAGTCCCAGATCGATGGCGCAGCCCCGGTTGTGGCGGCTTCCCGTTTTTGGAGAAGCTGCATAATTTTCATCCATCACTGAATCCCAAATCTTTTTTGTAATTGTATAGGGCCTGTAGGCATCATAAATCACAATCCCGATTCCGTTTAGTGCAAGTTCCCTGGCAATCTTTTTAAGCGCAATTGCCGCGGGATGCCTCATAAATACCCGGGGTGAAGTATAAAGCACCTTTCCCGTAACATTATCCACCGTGGCATATTTAATATCCTTTTTTAACGATGGAACAACAATCTCAAGGTCAGTTAATCTCTGTGAACTGTCTGCCGCAACCAAAGAATTATAAAGTTTGATGTCGTTTACAACTTTTAGACCATACTCATTAACCGGAATTTCAACCTGGGCGAGCCCGGTGAAATATAAAATTAAAAAGAGTATGGTTGTTTGGATTGTAGATTGTCTTTTTATCATATTAATTCAGAACTCTTAAAATTGGATAAACACAATAGTTTTTATCAAAATATGGTGATCTTTTATAGATGAAATTTAACCGGGCATCCGGGTCGTTTCTGAATTTTTCATCTGATGCAAGTTTTTCTTCAAAATCCTTTTTCAATTGGGAATCATTTTTTAGGATGTCAGGGGCAAGTCGCTCCATCACATAATCCTCATAATATTCCTTCTGCTCAAATATCTGGTTGAAAAAGCCCCATGCAAGGTAGGAATCATCCGATTTGGGTTCAAATAAATATACAATCAATTTAAGAGTTGCCTGGTTGCAACTAATAAAAAAGGAACCTGCCGGAACAGTAATTTCTTCAATTTGTGAGTCGTGTCCAAAACTGACTCTTGTTCTTCCTTCAAAAGTATAAGGGGCAAACTTATGATCGTGGAATCTGAATCTTTCGACTTTTAACTTTCTTGGAGAATCAAGTTTTTCAACCTTTATCCCGTGGAGTTTTGCTTTTTCAACTATATCTTCATATTCTGCGGGTATAAGGTAACCTGCAGGAACTCTTACAGAGTCAACGGCATGAACCTGATCAAAATAAGGAATTACCTTCTCAAATTTTTTCCCCGTATAAACTAATTTGTCACCCCCCGAAATATCACTTTTTTCTACAACAGCCTCTATCCCCTTAAATGAATAAGTTTTAAGAGCCGTATCCTTCAGCGCAAATTTTATGGGTAGCCACTTCCCCTCTTTTCCGAGATACTGACTGATGTTGTTATCAGCTTTCCTGTTCTCCTCAATTACCATTTTTCCACTTATTACAAGGTAGTTTGCTGCAGTCTCGATCACTTTTTTTGTGGCAAAAACTCTTTCTTTATAAGGTTTCATCATGTGGGTTTCCACGAGAAGGCAGATTCTGTTTTTGGAAGCCATATATCCGTTTGAAAAGCGTGGAACTGATGCCCACTCGAGAAGACCTTCTTCAACCCGGTTATTTTTGAACCCAACATAAGGCGACATTAACCACCCCGCTGATTCCACATTCTCAATCAGAAAAGGAAGAAATGACCTCTCAACCAATTTTGCAATGTTTGGTGCCATATTGCCAAAGCGTTCAAGTCCATATGTCACTGTATATTGATAATCAGCTCCATTGGTTGTGTGATTGTCGATGATAAAATCCGGACTCCATTTTGAAACCATCTTTAACATAGCCTGCATTTCAGGAGCATCAGCTTTCGTCCAGTCCCTGTTCAAATTTAAATTCCTTGCAGTGGTACGCCAACCCATGTTGACGGGACCATCCTGATTAATTCTGTTGTAACTTGATGCTCTCTCGTGTCCATCCACACTGAAGATTGGTACAATCAGAAATATCACATTATCGAGAAGTGCGCTGTGTTTCCCCTCTACCAACATCTCGCGAAGGAACATCATAGAAGCGTCTTTTCCTTCTATTTCTCCTGAATGGATACCGTTAATTATTAACAGCACCGGCTTTCCACTTTTTGCAGCATCAGCCGGAGTGAAAGCCTTGTCCTTCGAAACTGTAAACAGTTTTATGTCTCTCCCCTGTGGTGAAACACCAATTGTTGAATATTGTGCGAACATTGAAACCTTTGCCAATTCTGAGAAATATTCGTCAGTTTGACTGTAGGTGGAAGTGGCAACAAAACCCGACTTTTCAAATTCGGTTTGCCACTCGTTTTGCGCAAAAATTGCCACTGTTAAAATAATGGAAAATGATAATCCTCGTAAAATGCCGCTCGTCAATCTGTCGCTCTTATGGTTATTGTTTTTTGGTAAATTTGAAAAGAAATTTAACGAATTATGATGAATCAAGGAAATGTTGATCTACATCACTACAAGAGATTGACTTGAAAATTAAGTTTACTTTCTGTATGTTTAACAATCGTAATTCCTCAATATTTTTAATCGGGAGGACATAATATGCTCACAACTATAGACAAAAGTAATTATCTCAAGGGATTGTTAATTGTAGCAAGATTGGATGACAGACTCATTGATCGCGAAAGAGATCAAATAAGAAATGTTGCGACGAGACTTGGATTCAGTAAAGATTTTTATGAAGAGACACTAAAAAATTTAATGATTAATGAGAACATCAGTGATAATCCATTAATGTTCAGTTCACCAGCCATAGCCGAAATATTTTTGAACGAGGCATTAAATCTTGCTTATGCGGACAATGAATTATCGAAAGTGGAATTGGACTGGCTTCGAAAAACTGCAGAAATTAATGGTATTCCCAACCAAAAGTTCACAGAGTTCCTGGCAAGTTTTCAATCTTTTTTACAAACGGATATCTCGAGACAAAAAACTATTTCTATACAATAATATTTCTTGCAGAGTAGCAGCCTAAATCTGTTACTCTGCAGGTCTTTTTCCACCCTTTTATTTTAAACACTTCCACTCATCCCCCTTCAAAAACCATTAGTCACAATTGAACTAAATTCTACAAAAATCTTTTTTTATATTGAATACTCTTTTAAAAACTAACAGGAAAAAAGGTACTATGCATCGATTCCTCATTCTTTTTACACTTGTTTTGTGTGTAAGCCAGATTCAAGCTCAGGAGGCAAGACTCCTCCGCTTTCCAAATATCAATGGAGAAAAAATTGTTTTCTCCTATGCCGGTGATTTATATCTCGTTAGTGCCAATGGTGGAACTGCACGAAAAATAACAAATCACTCCGGTTATGAAATGTTTGCCAAATTCTCCCCCGATGGTAAAAATATCGCCTTCACAGGGCAATATGATGGTAACACAGAAGTTTACACCATCCCGGCCGAAGGTGGTGTCCCTAACAGAATTACCTACACAGCAACTCTTGGAAGAGATGATCTTTCAGATCGAATGGGTCCTAACAATATTGTTATGGCTTGGCGAGACAATGAGACTGTTATGTTCAGAAGCAGATGGACTGAACACAATGACTGGAAAGGACAACTTTTTTTCGCCAACATCAATGGCGGGTTAGCCGAACAACTTCCGCTACCCAGAGGTGGTTTTGGTACTTTCTCTCCTGACGGTAAAAAACTTGTTTATAACAGGGTTTTCCGCGAGTTCAGAACATGGAAACGCTATAGAGGCGGACAGGCAGATGACCTCTGGATTTACGACTTTGCAACAAAACAAACACAAAGAGTGCAGGAAAATCCGGCACAGGATATTTTCCCGATGTGGGTTGGAAATAAAGTCTATTTTGCTTCAGACAGAACGGGAACAATGAACCTCTTTTCTGTTGATCTTAATACAAAAAAAGAAAAACAGATCACAAATTTTACAGAATTTGATGTAAAATTCCCAAGTATTGGCGGAAATTTTATCGTTTTCGAAAATGCCGGATATATTTACAAACTTGATACATCCACCGACGACTACAAAAAAGTGGAGATTATGATCCAGGATGATCTCGCAACCGGCAGAGATGGCATCATCGATGTAAGTAGAAGTGTTCAGAGCTGGGAAATTTCACCCGACGGAAACAGAGCAATCTTTTGTGCCAGAGGTGAAATTTTTACTGTTCCGGCAAAAAATGGACAGACCAGAAACCTGACCAACACTTCCGGAGTCCACGAGCGATATCCAAAGTGGTCACCCGATGGCAAGTATATCGCTTTCATCTCCGACAGAAGTGGAGAAGATGAAATTTACATTATATCACAGGATGGAAAAGGTGGTGAAAAACAACTTACTTCCGGTGGTGATGTTTACAAATATTCGCTTCAATGGTCACCCGACAGCAAAAAGATTTTATGGTCTGACCAAAACTATACACTTAATTATATCGACATAGATTCAAAAGCTGTATCACAAGTTGATAAATCAGATGTAAATTCCTTCTTTGCATACGACTGGTCACACGACAGCAGATTTATAACCTATAACAAGATTGAAAGTGCTGTCTCATCAAGAATATTTATCTATTCGCTCGATGATAAAAAAGCCAATCCCGTTACTGATGGATTTTTCGATGTTGGTCAAACTGTCTTTTCAAAAGATGGAAAATACCTCTTTTTCACCTCTGAGAGAACATTTAATCCAACCTACGGCTGGACTGAATGGAACCACACATACACAGACATGACCAAAATCTATTTGGTCACTCTTCAAAACACAACAAAATCACCTTTTGAACCAAAAAGTGATGAAGTTACTGTAAAGGAAGAGAAACCGGCTGAAGAAAAGAAGGACTCTAAAGAGACGACTCCAAAAGACCCAAAAGAGCCCGGGAAAAAACTTTCGATCGATTTTGACGGAATAGTCACCAGAATTGCAGAAATTCCAACTCCGGCAGGAAGTTATGGAAATCTTTCCACCACTGCCGATAAAATCTTTTACAACAGACGAGCCCCTCGTGAAGAGAAGTTTAATCTTTATTCCTACAGTTTAAAAGATCTCGAAGAAACTAATCTTGGTGAAGTTTTAAGTTATGAAATCTCCTCCGACGAAAAAAAGATGCTTGTTCGAGTTGGAGGATCCTATGGAATTGTTCCCCTGCCATCTGCTCCCGTTAAAATTAAGGACGCTCTGAATCTTTCAGACCTTAAAGTAAAAATTGACAGAAAAGCTGAATGGACTCAGATATTTAATGAAGCATGGCGACAAATGCGCGACTTCTTTTATGCAAAAAACATGCATGGCGTTGACTGGAAAGCGATGAAGAAACAATATGGACAACTTGTTCCTTTTGTTAATCATCGTGCCGACCTTACATACATTATTGGTGAAATGATTGGCGAGTTAAATATCGGTCATGCTTATGTTGGAGGTGGCGATTATCCTAAAGCTGCAAGAATTGCGCTTGGTCTTCTCGGTGCCCAATTAGAAAAAGATGCATCAGGATATGTAAAAATCAAAAAAATACTTGCAGGACAAAACTGGGATAAAGATTTCCGTTCACCTCTTACAGAGATCGGCGTAAATGTAAAAGAAGGTGATTACATCATTGCTATTAATGGTAAGTCTGTAAAGGAGATGAACAACATCTATGAAGCTCTGGTTGACAGGGCAGGCAAACAGGTTGTTCTTACCGTTAATTCCACCGCAACTGATCAAGGAGCGCGCGATGTAACTGTGATCCCAATCGATGATGAACAAAGCCTTTATTACCTCAAATGGATTGAAGGTAACATCGAAAAAGTAACAAAAGCAACAGATGGCAAGGTTGGATATATTCATATCCCTGATATGGGCGTAAACGGCTTAAACTGGTTTGCAAAATATTATTATCCACAACTGAACAAAGAAGCTCTTATAATCGATGACAGAGGAAATGGCGGAGGAAATGTCTCTCCACAAATACTTGAGCGACTTGCAAGAACACCTGTAATGATGAATTACAGAAGAAATTCAATCCATTCATTTAATCCCACGGGGATGCATGTTGGTCCCAAAATCCTTTTGATGGATGAATTTTCAGCCTCCGATGGAGATATTTTCCCATACAGATTCAGAGCTGCCAAACTTGGAACTCTTGTTGGTAAAAGATCATGGGGTGGAGTTGTTGGAATTGCAGGATCACTTCCATTTGTTGATGGCGGATTCCTCAACAAACCGGAGTTTGGTCCTTACGATCTTGACGGAAAGAACTGGATAATGGAGGGACATGGAGTTGACCCGGATGTTGTTGTTGACAACGACCCCGCTCTCGAATTTGAGGGTACTGATCAACAACTGAATAAAGGAATAGAACTTATTCTTAAAGAATTAGAGAAAAATCCTGTTAAAAAGAATCCAATTCCCCCATTCCCCGATAAAAGCAAATAGTAGCAATTATTGAACAAAAAAAAGGCTGTCGATTGACAGCCTCTTTTTTTATTATAAGATTTAACTTTACTTCTTGGGAGCAGGAATGTTTTTAAGGTTCTCTTGTGCACCTTTATTTGAAGGATCGATTACAAGAATTTTTTCGTAGGCATCTCTTGCAAGTGCTGCCCATGAATCCTTAAATTCCGGATTATCCTGGTTTACTGCATAAAAATATCCAAGATAATCGTAAGCAGTGATTAACTGTGTTTTGAATTTATCAGGTGTTGGTGATGCCAACTCAATAAAATACTGATAAGTTGGTCGCGCCAGGCCCATTTTTGAGCTGTCGAGAACTTCAATCTGTGATTGACAGTTACCTTTCCAGTAATATGAAAGGGCAAAATCAGGTTTCTGAGAGATCAAACTGTCGAATGCCTGAATACCTTCTTCATATCTCTTACCAAAGTAGTATGCGCGTCCAAGAGCATAATATTCTGCTTGTGAAAGACCATTCTCCAATTTTTCTTTTCTTTTATAAGCCGCAGTTGATGCATCCCAATCTTTGTTTTTAAAGTAGTAGGCAGCAACATCAGCAAGGAGCATCGACTTGGTTGAATCAAGAGCAACTGCTTTCTCAAAATTAATGACAGCAATTGAATCGTTACCCATCTTTTTGTGGTTCAAACCATAAAGCTCGAAGTCATAAGCTTTAACTTTAGCAGGGTCAACCAGGCTAAAATATTTATCAAAAGTGGCAAGAGTATTTACAGAATCACCAATCATGTCAAAAGCATAAGCCTGAAGAACAAGCATGTCAGCGTTTGAAGGTTCACCTGCAAGATATTCTTTTGTTGTTGCAATTGTACCGTTGTAATCTTTTCCATTATACTGGATGATTGCAAATCGGCGAAGGTTTATAGCTGTTTTTTCCGATTTTGAAAGATATTCTTTATAGAACTGGATAGCTTTTGCATAATCTTCAATATCATAGTTCATTTCAGCGATTTCTCTGTAAGCAGGAGCATACTCCGGATCGAGTTTTAAAGCATCCTGAAATTTAATTTCAGCAGAACCAAACTGTTTGATAAGTCTGTAAACCTGTCCATAACCAACATGAGCTGCAGGCAGGTTGTCTTTTATGTCGAGTGCTGATTTGTAGAACTTCAACGCATTTGTTCCATCAGGAACTGCATAATAGATTTTTCCGGCAGCAATCAATAATTCATAATCCTTTGGATCTTTTGAAAGATTTTTCAGGATTGCATCCACACCGATCTCACAAACATCTTTGTCAGCTCCTCCTGTGTAGAGCGCATCAGCCATATCAATCAGAAAATCACGATCGTAAACAATTGATCCTTTTTTCTCTGCAGAAACTTTTGCGAGTGACTGAGTGAGCATGTCCTTGGCTATCGCCAAATTTTTATCTCTAAAAGCGATTGCAGCCGTACCGAGCATATAATATGGATCCGATCCATTATTCGCATATTTCTCCATCACTTTTTTTGCACTGTCGAGTTCTCCAACATGGAGGTAGGCATGTGACAAAAAGTAGCCAAATTTCATGTTTGTTGGCTCTTCTTTTACAAGTGCATTATACATTAAAAGGGCATTTGTGTAACTCTCATTTTCCAGTAACCTGTGTGCCTCTTTCAGACTCTGAGCGTTCACTTCAGATGAAGTAAAAAAGAGTATTGTTGCTGCTAAAATGAGTGAAAACTTGAGTGTCTTTTTCATATATCTTCCGGCTTTACTTGATTTGAATATTTTCGTTTTTGATTTGTAAAATCCTTACAGGCATGGTGGCAGGCACCAAACCAAATCTTAAAATTGTCCTTTGTCCCAATTCGCTTGCAACATAAGCTGCAAATCCCTGTCCCAAACCCACTTTTCCTTCAAGATTGATCGAATAGATTGATCTGACGAGTGGATAAAGAGGAGCTTCTCTGATGTCGCTTACACTTGGATCATATCTCATTGCGACATAATATTGGTATGGTCCCACAGATTTCTCTTCAGATTCAATTGAATCCGCCACTTGAAGTTCAAGTATTTTTACATCCTTTATAAAAGTTGTGTTGGTTGTATCAACATCGTCATAAACATAAATTGAACTTAAAAACCCTATCGCATCACTATTTTGAGAAACATAATCTATCAATTCTTTTGGTGATTTAGCATCAAAAACATTTTTTGCTGTTAAAACCTGGTTACCATATCTGTTCGCAAAATAGTTGATTGTTCCCGCTTGTGGATTTTCAAAAACAAGTGAAAACTTCTGATTTGGCATCCCCCCGGCAAGTTGATCAAAAGATTCGCTTTTACCCAGGAACATCGATTTCAACGATTCCTGGCTGAGGTCCTTAAGTTTGTTTTCCTTGTTCACCAGAATGGCTACGCCATCGTAGGCAATTCTGGTATTTCTTGGATTAATTTCTTTTTTAGCAATTACCGCTTTTTCCTTTTCAGAAAGTTCTCTCGCTATAAATATTGCCTGTACAGAATCCTGAAGTAATAGTTCTACAACTTTGGTTTCAGGGGCAAAAATAATATCAAGGTGTGCATCGGGATAAAGTGACTCGAATTGTTTCTCGAGTTCTTCAAAGACAGGTTTAAATGTTTCATCAACTGCTATTCTTTTTTTACCCATTGTTGGTTCATCAACATTTCCTGTTGCAACTTTGTTTTCACATGATGCAAAAACAAGACCAAATAACACTGCTATCAATAATATTTTATTCTTCATCATCGCCGTTTTCCTCACGACTCTCTTTTAATAATTTATACGACCGGTAAACTCTGTATGTTCCATAGGCGATCAATCCGCCCGAAATCAGATATAACTCATACCCACTCAAATTTTCAAAGAGTGAAATATCGCCAAAAAGGACGACAAAACCGGCAGCTACATAAACGAGCGCCATTAACATTTCAAAATATCTGACCGCTTGTGAGAACAATTTGATCCACCAACACCAAAAAGATACCGCTTAACCTTTAAATTTCGACGGTATCACAAATCTTAATTATTTTAAAGGCAACTATTAATATAAGAATATCGAAAAAAATATTTAGGCGAATAAACCGTTCCTAAAACATTTTAGTTGATGGAATCCTTTTTCTTCTACCATTTTTAATCTTTTTTTGTATTTTTACACTCTCCCTTTCGATAATCAAAAATGCAGGCACCATGCTCAAGAGAAGTCTCCTTTTAGTGATTGTTTTAACCACTCTCTGTGTTTCACAATCAATCGACATCAAAGTCAACAATTTTTTGGTCTATGGACCGATAAAAGTTTTAACTCCGGTAACGGGTTCAAATGAAAAACCGGATCCACAGATTCTCTTCTCTGATGGAGATAATATCAACCCCATCATTTCGCTTTTAAGTGACCGGGATAAATGGGATATCCTTTCGGCATCTTTCCTTGAGAATGTCAGTAAAAATTCCAACAATTTCTACTACGCCGCTTTTTATATCGAAAGTAAAGGTTTTAATAAAACCGACCTGAAAGTCTCTTCAAGAATGCCTTACAGAGTTTTTGTGGGGAATGAGGGGAAAAAGTCGAATATTGATGCCCCCGATAATGATACCAATGTCACCAAAACTGTAACAGTGCCACTTAATCTCGAAACGGGAAAAACTTTGGTTGTAATAAAAGTGCTTAGCCTGGCAAAAGCAGATGGTGAAAGAGAATTGAAGGTAACTCTCAGCAGATCAGCCGATTTAAAGTCAGAGCTCTTCGTTTCTACCGATGATGTCAGTTATACTTCTTTTGAAAGACTTCTTGATGACCCCAAAATTCAGGGAATTTCCATCTCACCTTCAGGTGAATATTCGGCTGTAACAGTGAGCAAAAGAATCAAATCAAAAGCAACAAACGAAAGAGCCATCCTGATCTTTGAAAACTCCACAGCGAAACAGATCAGAACTCTTAATGTGCAGGGATTTAAATGGGTAAAAGATGATATTTATGCTTATACTTCCTCGGGAAATAAAACAACATCAATCCACACATCATCAATTAAAAAGGGTGAAGTACTAACAATATTGGAAGGTGTCGAAAACTTTGCTTCCTTTTTCTTTAGTACAGACGGTAAAAAACTAATCTATTCCATATATAAAGAAGTGAGTGAATTTGAAAATGGTGCCAAACGCCATAAAGGTTTGCAGGACAGGTGGGACGGATGGCGTAATACTTACAAAACTTTCATGATGGATTTAACTTCAGGTACCTCATCGGTGCTCATCAATTTTGATGACAATCTTCAGGTTGAAGACCTCTCTGACGATAACAACCGGCTGCTCCTCTCCCGGTCGGATTATGATCTTAAAACAAGGCCCTTCTCATATTCAGACTATTTTATTTACAATTTTTCTACTGAAAAACTTGATTCACTCTTCAGGGTGTTTTATGGCGGGAACGCAACTTTTTCAAAAGACGGGAAATCGATCTATTTGACCGGAGGACCGGCATTGTTTGGAAATCTTGGTGTCACTACCGAACCGGACCTTATTCCAAATGACTATAATAGCCTGCTCTACAAATACGAAATTTCATCCGGCACTGTTTCTTGCCTGACAAAAGAATTTGACCCCGCAATCTCGGATTATTATCCCGATGTAAATAACGAAGGGATTTTCCTTCTGACAACTGACAAAAGTTACAAAAATGTTTATTCGAGATCAAATTCAGGGGGGTTCGCTAAAATTGATATGCCCGTTAAATCAGTGGAAAATCTCAGCTTTGATGATGATTTTGGTTATGCACTTCTTAGTGGTTCAGACCCTGACAGACCCGACAGAGTATATCTGTATGATTTAAAGAAGAAAACATCATCTCTGCTTTATGATCCAAATGCCGAAACATACAAAAACATAAAACCGGGGAAATATGAGGAATTTTCATTTGTTTCCGATAAAGGGAGAAATATAGAATGTGCCCTGTTTTTTCCGCCTGACTATGATCCGACCAAAAATTATCCATGTATTGTCAATTATTATGGTGGAACAACCCCCGTCTCCAATACATTTGAAGGACGATATCCAAAAAATATCTGGACTGCAAATGGTTACATAGTACTTGTTCTTCAACCTTCGGGCGCAATTGGATATGGACAAAAATTTGCCGCATTCCATGTAAATGACTGGGGGGGTGATGTTGCTCAGGAGATTATCCAGGGAACAAAGAAAATGCTGGATAAATATCCATCAGTTGACCCCAAGAGACTTGGCTGCATTGGTGCCTCATACGGTGGATTTATGACCATGTCACTTGTAACTAAAACCGATATCTTTGCGGCAGCTATCTCACACGCAGGGATAAGTTCACTTTCAAGCTACTGGGGTGAAGGATTCTGGGGTCCCGTTTATTCGGCGGTTGCAACAGCCAACAGTTACCCATGGAACAGAAAAGATATATATGTTGATAAAAGTCCCCTCTTTTCAGCAGACAAGGTTAATACGCCAATACTGCTGTTACATGGCAACGATGATACCAATGTTCCTCCGGGAGAGTCACTTCAGTTTTACACTGCATTAAAAATCCTCGGAAGAGATGTGGAACTTATTGAAATAGATAAACAGAACCACCACATTCTTGACTACGATAAAAGAAAACACTGGTCAAAAACAATCTTGGCATACTTTGATAAATACCTTAAAAAAGACTCTTCATGGTGGAATTTTCTATATGAATAATCGGAAAAGTAAATTTTATGCTATATTAAAAGTTGTAAAAATCTATTTTTAATCTTAAGCTACCACGATGAGTCAATATAAGTCAATTGCCCTTTTTTTAGATAATCCAGGTTCCATCGAAATCTATCACGAGTTTGCCCGGAATGGCAACCATGATCTATTGCACCTTGCAAAAAATCCTCAAAATATTAATGAGTTACCCACAAAAAAATATGATCTGATCATAGTTGAGATTTCTCACCCGTCGATGACAGAGATAGAATTCATCGATTCACTTCATACAATTTGTGAAAATATCCCCATCATCGTTGTTTCCTCATATTTCTATGATACAAGAGAGATAGTGTTTGGGAATAAAATCAGGGGTTTCATTCAAAATCCACTGACAGTGCAGAAACTTGAGGCACAAGCTGCATTATACCTGATTCAGGAAACCCAGCCTGAAGTTCAGGCACCGGCACCAAAAGTGGTTGACGACATGGTACTCTCAAACAGACGATTAACGGTCCTGTTGGAAATTTCACGCTCCCTGACTTCAATCACCGATCTTGATGAACTTCTGTCACATATTATCAAAATGGCTGCCGAGGTGCTTCAGGCTGAGAGGGCAACTCTTTTTATCCATGATAAAAACAGAAAAGAGCTTTGGTCACGAACCGGTATCGGCTTAAAAGCCTCCGAGATCCGATTCCCTTCCAATCAGGGAGTTGCGGGAGAGATTTTTCAGAGTGGACAATCGCTAATCATAAGTAATCCTTATGAACATCCAACTTTCAACAAAGAGTTTGATCTTAAATCAGGGTTCACCACAAAAAACATTCTTGGTTTTCCTCTCAAAAATATAAACGGTGAGGTTATCGGAGTGATTCAACTCCTGAATAAAAAAACCGGCAGTTTTGATGCCGAGGATGAATCTTATCTCGGTGCTCTTGCATCTGCCGTGGGAATTGTCCTTGAAAATGCACTGCTTCGCGAAAAACTTAAAAAACAACTTGAAGATATTCAACAGGCTTATGTCGAACTGGATATTGCCCAGAATACCATCCTCAAAGAGACAAAATTTGCAACTATTTTTGAATTGACGGGCATTGTCAGAAGCGCAGCCTCTGAAAATGATGTCCTGAGAGTCATAGCGAATCTAAGATCTGACTATTTGTTTGATTCAAAACTCTTGAGGTCGCTGGATATCATCGAACATTCTTTTAATAAAATATTATCAGATACAGAGGCTTTTGCGCAACAAAATGGTAATTAAAAAACTTCTGCTACTACTCCTCTTTTTTTTACACTTCAGCGGTTGTGCAAAAAATGAGGAAAATGAAACAATAAATAAATTTGGAGACAAGATGAGCGTCGATTTTTCAAAACTCGATACTGCCACTTTTGGAGCCGGTTGCTTCTGGTGTGTTGAAGCCGTTTTTCAGCGTCTTAAAGGCGTTGAGAAGGTAATCTCAGGCTACGCCGGTGGTTCGGTTGTTAAACCAACTTACAAACAGGTGTGCGAAGGAAACACAGGACACGCTGAAGTTTGTCAGATATATTTTGATCCGTCGGTAATATCGTATAAAGAACTGCTTGAAGTATTTTGGAAGACCCATGACCCTACAACTCTCAACCGCCAGGGTAATGATGTTGGTACGCAATACCGGTCGGTGGTCTTCTATCATAACGAAGAACAAAAAAAACTTGCAGAGTTCTACAAAAAAGAACTTGATAGTTCCGGAATTTTTAATGATCCCGTTATTACTGAAATTTCCCCCTACACCGAGCTTTTTATAGCCGAAGATTATCATCAAAATTATTTTGATGAAAACGGGAACCAACCTTATTGTTCATTTGTAATAAGACCAAAACTCGAAAAATTTGAAAAAGTATTTAAAGAAAAACTTAAATAATTTATTTTAACCAAAATGGAGTTCATATGAAATCTCATGAAATTGATTATAAAATTATAGGCGACGACCTTCAAATGGTTGAAGTTGAACTTGATCCGGGCGAAACTGTAATAGCCGAAGCCGGCGCCATGTGTTACCTCGAAAGTGGTATCGAATTTGAAACCAAAATGGGTGACGGAAGTGATACCAACTCCGGTTTTTTTGGAAAACTTGTCTCTGCCGGTAAAAGAGCACTCGCAGGTGAATCCGTTTTTATGACACACTTCACCAATCGTGGAAGTGGTAAAAAAAGACTGGCTTTTGCATCAGCAGTTCCCGGTAAGATAATTCCAATTGATTTGGATCAGTATGGTGGAAAAATTTTCTGCCAGAGTGATGCATTTTTGGCTGCGGCTCTTGGTACAAAAATAAGCATCGCATTTACAAAAAAACTTGGTGCCGGTTTCTTCGGCGGCGAGGGTTTTATTCTGCAAAAGCTTGAAGGTGATGGGCAAGCGTTTATCAATTGTGGTGGTAGCATCATCAAAAAAGAGTTGGTAAATGATACACTCCGAATCGACACCGGATGTCTTGTCGCTTTTACTGATGGTCTCGATTATGACATCGAAAGAGCCGGTAACATGAAAACAATGTTCTTTGGCGGTGAAGGATTGTTCCTTGCCACTGTTAAAGGCACAGGCACGGTTTATATCCAGAGTCTGCCTTTCTCCCGTCTTGCTGACAAAATTATTGCAAGGGTGCCGAAGTCATCTACAACAATTAGCAGTTCCGATTAATTTCGACAACTTGATTATTATTTGAAAAAGGCGGCACTCAAGTCGCCTTTTTTTTGTCTGATTTTATCCTTTCACACCAAACACATCAACTTTAAAAAAATAATTTTAGATTAGTTTCATTTTTCTCTTGTTTGATATTTGCTTATATCGTATATTTACGATATACAATTTAGGAATTATATGGCGTACTCAAAAAAAGAAGAATTCCCGGATCAGGATTTAAGACTGGCTGAGATAGCGAAAGCACTCTCCCACCCGGCGCGAATCAGAATATTAAGGATACTTAATGAAATGAATTCCTGCATGGTAGGGAGTCTGGTTGATCAACTCCCGATTTCACAGTCAACCGTTTCACAACATTTAACTGAACTGAGAAAAACAGGTTTGATCATTGGTGAAATAGACGGACCAAAAGTCTGTTATTGTATAAACAAAGAAGAATTAATAAAAACAAAAAAGGCATTCGACCGGTTATTCACCGGTATAGGATGCTGTTAACTAACTGAAAGGTTAAAAAAATGAATACAAATGATGAAATCAAGAATAGCGTAAAAGAAAGATATTCCGAAATAGTTGAAAGTGCAACTCCTTCAGGTTGCTGCGGTCCTGCGGCTACAAGCTGCTGCGGACCCGATGTCAAAGATTTTACTGTTTTTTCGGATGACTACACCAATCTCCCCGGTTATGCAGCAGATGCAGATTTAAACCTTGGGTGTGGACTCCCAACTGAATATGCTGAAATAGTAGAAGGAGACACTGTGATCGATTTGGGCTCGGGAGCCGGTAACGATGTGTTTGTTGCCCGTGCTTTTGCGGGAGAAACCGGAAGAGTAATTGGACTCGATTTCACAGAAGCAATGATCAAAAAAGCACAAATCAACAATGCAAAACTTGGTTACAAAAATGTTGAATTTGTGTTTGGAGATATAGAAGAGATGCCTTTTGAAGATGGACTCGCCGATGTTATCGTTTCAAACTGCGTTTTGAATCTTGTACCTGACAAACAAAAAGCATTTGGAGAAATCCACAGAACACTTAAACCGGGTGGCCATTTTTGCATCTCCGATGTAGTGCTTCAAGGTGAATTGAGGCAGGAACTTAAAGACTCAGCAACCCTTTATGCAGGCTGTGTTGCCGGTGCAATGCAGGAAGAAGATTATCTTGGTGTGATTAAAGATGCCGGATTCAAAAATATCTCGGTAAGAAAATCAAAAAGAATTCATCTGCCTGATGATTTACTTTCCAAATATCTTGATAAATCTGCGATGGAAGAATTTAAGACCAGTGGTGCGGGAATATTCAGCATAACTGTAACAGCGGAAAAATAAGCAGAAGTAAAACAAGAAATGCCGAACAAGCAGGTAAAAGTGTTTACATCAAGCTAATACCTGATAATTAATACTTAATACCTAAAAAAAATGGTACCCCCGGCAGGAATCGAACCTGCGCTCGTGGTACCGGAAACCACTGCTCTATCCACTGAGCTACGGAGGCATTAAAATTTGACACTGCAAATTTACTAATTTTTCAGCATACATCATAAAAAAGCCCCGGAAAACCGGGGCTTTTTAATTATCGTATTTACTTTATGTGTCGAATATTATTGTAACTGGAATCTGATAGGAACAGTTACCTGAACATTTACAGGTTGACCGTTTTGTTTACCCGGGTTCCAACGGGGCATCATCATAACCACGCGAAGAGCTTCTTCATCGCAGCCACCACCGATACCTCTAACAACTCTTGGACTGGCTATCTGTCCGGTTTTTGAAACCGTGAACATAACGATAACCTGACCTTCAACACCCGCTCTCTTGGCAATCTCGGGATAAGAAATATTTTGTGCCAAAAAGCCATATAATGCACCATCTCCACCCGGGAACGAAGGCATTTCCTCAGCAAATGTAAAAACTTCTTCTTTCGTGTCTTTTTTTACATCTTCCTTGGTAACCTCGGGTTTTTTATCATCAAGACCATCAGTAAAATCGACATCGCCGTCTCCACGAATGTCACCGGTTCCGTCAACACCCTGACGGGTAACGGTTCCAACATTCTTGTCCTTCAGTTCTTCAACTGTTGGTGGCGCTTCTTCTTTTACCTGATCATCCGGTTTGATAACAGGAGGAGTAAATTTAACGGAAGCTCTTTCAGGAGCTTTTTTCTCCATCTCTTTAAAGACAGTTTCCCGTTTCTCTTTTTCCTTCTGTTTCTTCAGGTTCTGGAGTTGAGCTTTGACATCCATCGTCACCGTTTGGTTCTCTTTAGGTGTGTTTTTTTCGATCGCATTAAGAATCATGGGAGTCGAAATAGCAGTACTAAAAAAGACGGCGGTGATAATGAGAGCAATGGTAACGAACTTACCATAAAGTTTGCGAAGAACAAAAGCACCATACTCTTTATTCTTCAGAGCAAAAACGATATCAGTTAAATCAATTTTTGACATTGTTCACTCTCACTTTTTACGGTTATTGTAAATACTCAAGTCAGACTCCGCAACATCAACTATGGCGTATTTCTTCACTTCAGTAAAATTCATCATATCCAGCACATCAACCAGGTTTTGATAAGACGAATTATCAGTAGGTTTGATAACAACAAAAAGATTTATTTTTTTGGTCTTTGGGTCGTCATCTGCTTCCAATTCAAGCTGTTTATCTGTAATAGATTTCCTGATAGTTTCATAAGCTGCTTTATTAGAAGGCTTAAATTCTCCGATAACCTGAGTTTTGGCGGTATCGAGTCCAAAATAATAGATCAGTGTATCTTTACCACCGATTATTATTGTCATGGCCTCGCTCTGCCTTAACTCTGTTTGGTTAATCTGTTCTTCTTCCTGTTTTTCTTTATCTTTAACAGGCATCACAATATCCATTACTTGGGGCTTACTGAAGGTCGTGGTAAGCATAAAGAAAGTAACCAATAAAAAAGCAAGATCCACCATCGGTGTTAAATCGATACGCGTGGACGACTTCTTCGGTCCTTTCTTTTTCCCCTTACCATGTCCTCCTTTACCCGAGGTATCCAGTTCAGCCATTTAAATTTCCTTTTCTAATTTTTAGCCTTAAGCTCGGTTACAAATTTGAACTTGTTAAGGTTCTCTTCTTGTAGAATGGCGATGATCCTCTTAATAACAGGATAACCGGCATTTTTATGGCCTTTAATGGCTACGCTGGGAACTTTCTTTGTCTCAACACCTTGCATAATATACCAGGCATCAAGACTGTTGGTAACCCACTTCCCAAGTTCATTACTTGCGGTATCTATCGGGATACCCGTCATAAACTTTGGGTCTTTCCTGTCAGTCGGCTCTGCATTTAACAGATTTTTGAATTGGCTCAATGGTGCGCCAAAACTACCTATCTTACCAAATGCATTGATCTCTTCAGGAGTTAAATTCATATCATAAGCATCGTTCATTGCACTCATTACAGTCTTCTTAAGAACCTCATGATTGTAGATACCGAAGTATGCTCTACCGGCTGAGTCAACGATAACTGTAAACACATCAACATCAGGGAGTTTCGATTTTGAGATCGATCCCGGAGTTTGAACAGTTACAGCCTCATCCGGCTTAAACTGGGTCGTAAGAATAAAGAAAGTAAGCAGCAAGAACGAGACATCGCACATCGCTGTCATGTCCACGAGGGTGCTCTTACGGGGTATTTTTACCTTTGGCATTTCTTAACTCACATCTTACTTCTGTTTTGCAATGAACTGCTGTGTTATCGCAACACCGGCTTCATCTATGCTATAAGTCATTTTGTCGATCTTTGTCGTGAAATAGTTATAGAACACGATAGCGAAAGCTGATGAACCGATACCAAAAGCTGTATTAATAAGCGCCTCTGAGATACCTGTTGCAAGAGCTGAAGCATCAGGTGCACCAGCGTTTGCAAGAGCAGCAAAAGCTCTAATCATACCCAATACTGTTCCCAAAAGACCAACGAGGGTCGAAAGGTTTGCAAGTGTTGAAAGAATAACAAGGTTCTGCTCTAAAACAGGTAACTCAAGTGAAGTTGCTTCTTCAAGTTCTTGTTTAATAGCAACAACTTTTTGATCTTTGCTAAGATCTTTGTCCCCAAGCATTTCTTTGTATTTCAAAAGACCGGCTTTAACAACATTGGCTACTGAGCCTCTTTGTTTATCACATTCTTCAATTGCCTGGTCAAGATCAGATTCTTTCCCTGAGAGCAGTGTGTAAACTTTTGCAATGAAATTGGAAATATTTCCTTTTCCTTTTGCTTTTCTGATTACGATGAATCTCTCTACAGCAAATGTCCATACAGAAAGGAACATTGTCATAAGAATCGGTACGATAAATCCGCCCTTATAAACCATTCCGAGATAGTTTCCAACTTTTGGATCTTTCGAGGGATCATTTCCCTGGAAATTTTCGGGATCTCCCATTATAAAAAGAAAGATCAAGACTGCAATTACAAAAAGCACTGGAATTGCTACAGCTGCGAATCCTGAAAAGAATGCTTTTAGAGGTGATTGTTTACTCACAGTTAACTCCTATTACTAGTTAATTATACTTGTTGGTTCAGAAATATGTTTCAAACAAAAATGTTTTATTCATTAGGATATAAAATTAAGAAATTTTAAGTTAACGAAAAAAACAATTATTGATTAATACAGTTTTTATTCTTCATTTTTTTTACTATTTTAAGAAACTCATCACGGGAACAAAATCGGGATAAGTGTTATGTATAAGCCTGCAATAATGGCTGTTGTAATAACACCGCTGATATTTGCCCCAATGGCTTCAGGTAAAATGATTGATTGGGGGTTCGCTTCGGTCACTGATTTTTGCGCTACTTTTGCAGTAGTCGGCACGCAACTTACACCGGCAATCCCGATAACGGGATTAAATTTCCCGCCTGTAACAAAATACATTATGTATCCACCCATTAATCCACCGATACCTGAGAGGAGCAATGAAACTATGCCCAAAACAAGTAACAAAAGAATTTGAGGGTCGAGAATCAAGGATGCGTCGCATAAAACCCCGAGCAACAGCCCCAACAAAAAGGTTGAGCCATATAACAATGGACCCGCTATAAAATCAACTATGTGTTTTAGTCCCGCTTCTCTTACTGCCACACCAACAAACAATGATAAAAACAGTGGAGCTGCCACAGGGAACAACAAACAGAGGACAATACAGGCAATGACAGCAAAATAGAGTTTCTCTGATGATGAAATCTGCCTGATATTTTTCTTTGGCGGCATTTTAATGGCTCTTAATCGCTTTGGAACAAGCAATTTGATCAACCATGGATATCCACCATATGTCAAACCAAGATATAAGTAGGCAACTACGGTGATTGCGACAAACAATTTTGGTGACAATTTGAGCGATGTAAACAAAACCATTGGCCCGTCTGCTCCCCCTACCATTGCAATTGATGCCGCATCGTTGATATCCAGACCCATCGACATGGCGATTGGTATCGTCAAGAATGTTCCAAGTTCTGCACAAACTGCCAGAAACATGCTCAAAAAGGGTCGTGCAAGGAGGAACCCCACATCCAAAAGAACCCCGATCCCCATGAAAACAAAACAGGCAATTAATCCGTTACTAAAAGTCAGGGTGTAGATTGGCTGTAAAAAATCGATTTGTAAGATGTTTATCAATGCATCAGGATCGGATATCATCGGATCAAGAAACAGGTTTGTATTTTTACCGCCAATAACCAAAACACCCGCATTAACGGCTGCCATTCCAATTCCCATTGGAATCATAAGAAGCGGTTCGAGAATCCCTTTTTTGCCAAGGTAAACAAGCAAAACGCCCAATCCCATCAAGCCTATTCGCCCTAATGAGATGGTTAAATCACCTGTGAAAAGTGTAACAATTCCGGGAAAAAGCTTTTCTAATATGGAAGCATCCATCGATTATCTCCCCTTCGGATTTTGTCTAAGACCGTAAATTTTTGAACTCCAGGGTGAATACGGTCTTACCACCTTCTGAATTGTCATTATCGTTCTTTCGTAATCGTGTATATCTTCAAGATATAGTTTGATTGCCAGTCCAATCGCTGCAACAGTTTCAAGTTGTTGATCCTGCCCCGCAGCTTCATTCTGAACCTCGGTTAGAGATTCATGTTGATCAGTCGTTTTTGTCTTTTGAATTCGTAAAAAATTGATACTAATGGAAATCAGTCTTATCATTCCTGCTACTGCGAAGGAAATCACAAAAGTAGAAATGACCATGATACCAATGACCAGAAAGATGTTCATTGAGTCCACTCACTTTTGGTAGAGTTGTTAACCTGCCATTCAAATAATAAAAAAAATTATCTGTCAAAAATAACGATATTTTTGGATATTACGACCGACTGATACATATTTTTTTATTCTTTCATAAATACTTTTTTGTTGATTGAGTGATTCAAATCAAGAGTAATGAGCTATTCAGATGTTATATTGGATTATATTTCATCGTTATATTTATTTTTTTTCAACAGATTTTTTATGGTCAAATTTCTCATAGCCGTTTTTATAATAATATCTTCAAATTTTGCCATTTTAGCGCAAAAAGGCTATATTCTCCCTCAACTTGGACATGCCGGCACGATAACTCAATTAACTGCATCCAACAATGGAGATTTCATTTTTACCTCATCCGAAGACAATACAATAATTGTCTGGGATTCACAAACTCTTGACCAGTTAAATATTCTGGGGGGACACACAGCCCCTGTTACTTCTTTCCTCCTGACAAGCCGCGAAAGTTACCTCATCAGTAAATCGGAAGATAATTCTTTTTCGGTATGGAACTACCTCAGCGGGGAAGTTGTCACCTCGGGTGATATTCCGGGCGGGGCAAAAACAAATATATTTCTTACCCGGTCTGATAACACACTGTTATTTGTAAATAGCAATTCCGACCTTATTTCTCTCGATTATCTCGAAGACAGCGCCCCTGTTTCATTAGGCAACCTTTCCTTCCCTGAATTTCAGGCGATAGATTTCGAAAAAACCACTGAACGATTTGCTGTGGCTGATAAAAATGGAGAGATTTTTCTCGTAAATGCAGACAATCTTGAACGTGGTTCAAAACTTTCTCAGAGCTCAAGAAACAACTATACTAAATTGATTTTTTCGCCAAATGGTACTTACCTCGCAGGAATCACCGGGAACTCTGTAATCAATGTCTGGAATCTCGAGACAAATTCTATTATCTTTAGTACCAAAAGTGGTTATCATGTGCCACCCCAGATCACTTTCTCCAACGATTCAAAATACCTGATATATTTCCTCAGCGACATAAAAATTGCCGGATTTAATTTAATTGAAAAGTCAGAAGTTTTCTCTCATAAACCCAAAGGTGACATCACTGCACTCGCGATTTCGCCAAATGATCAAAATCTTATTGCTGCCTATTTTGACCGTTCAATCAAAAAATTTGAACTGCTTTCTACCGAACCAATATTAGAACACAAAGCAATCGAAGAAAAAATTACAGGTATCCACTTCAGCGATGACAACTCAGCGCTCTGTATGGTATCAAACGAGAACTCTGTCCATATATTCTCAAATTCCGATTCGAATCCCTACAAGTTTCTGCAAATGTGGGACGGAGGTTTTCTAGGGATGGATGTTTCCCCTTCAGGGAAATATTTTGCGTTCGAAAGTTTTGATGAGAATATAAGAATATTCTCTACTGACGATGCAATTGAATATGGCGTAATAAATGACCAAACCGGCACTTTTATTAATACAATCAGATTTTTGAAGGATGAAAACTTCCTCGCTGCAAAATCTGAAAACCACGATCTGAAAATCTGGAATCTCAATTCAGGAGAGGTTGTTAAAACTTTAACCGGAGCATCTGTCTCTCTGTTCGAAATTACACAAAGTAATGATGGTAAAACGCTTGCCGCAGCAGGCGCCGATGGATATGTATATCTTTGGGATCTAAAAGCCTCCTCGGGTGCAACAAAATTTAAGGCGTTTGACCAATCAGTTAAAAAAATCAAGTTCTCTCAAAATGACAAGGAACTTATTGTAATTTCAGAAACAGGGCTCACTAAAGTATTTGATCTAAATGGTTTTAGTGTAGTAAAAGAGATTAAAGAAAAACAGAGTGTTATTTCAATAACAGCACTATCGCCATCATCAAGATATCTGGCTTTCGCAGGTCACGATAATTATATTATTTTATCTGAATTGTCTTCCCCACTCAATTCAATGACCGCCAATATCGGCTTCAGCCCGGTTGATGCGATAAGCTTCTCGGGTGATTCCCGTTTGCTACTTGCATCCTCAAACGACAGGTCACTCTATCTGATTGATGTTGAATCGGGTAATAACCTTGGAATACTCTACTTTTTTGGAGGAGGAGAGTGGGCTTTTATCACCCCTGATGATGAATTTGAATGTTCTTCGGGGGCGTTCGATTTCCTTCGTTTTGTTGAAAATAACAAGGCAACCACTCTGGGCGGAACCAACCTCTTCAGCTTTAAGGAAGGTTTACTCCGTTTGATTTTGTTTTAGATAACTTCTTGTTTTCAAATAATTTAATATTTCTTCTACCCTTGACTTATTAGCTAATATTGATTATATTAGTTTGCAAATCATAAATTTTTAGTCATACCAAAGAATCTACTGATGGAAACACCCACAGTTTCAGCAGATTTTTTAGTTTATTAATCAAATCGCTTCATGCGTCATTGAGTTTGAGGAAGTAATGGACCAATTGTCAACACAAATAATGCTCTTATTCCTGGTTATCGTCATACTGGGTCTAATTGTTATGGTTACGGTAGTCATGTATCAAAGAATGGGCAGATCCCGTGTGGATCATTCAGTTGAACAGTCGTCTTCCGGTATAGTAATGGAAGACCAGGAAGATATTGAAAAGAAAATTTTCCTCGAGGATAAAATCCAACATATCTCTCCAGTTGCGCCAAAAAACGATAAATTGTTAAAGTTTAACTAAAACCCGTTTTTTTTAGTTTTTTTTTAAGCCCTGAATTGTCAGGGCTTTTTTTTTTGGTCAGTTTTTCATTAATTGCTCTTCGAATTAAAAGATATTATTTATGAGATACTCAAGAGAAATTGCCCAATCAATTTCCGACCATCGATATCAATCCGCTAAAACAATTTTTGACGAGATAAAACACGGTCATACTCCGTCTGAAAATCTTTTGTCTGATCTCTTCCCTCCCGATCTGGTAAAAATAGTAAAAGATGACCTTGAACTCTTTTTCGCCAATAATTCTTTGCCCGATAAAAAAGTAAGGCAACATATAGACACAGCACCAACTGAAATCTCTGATGCCCGTTCGAAGGCGGAAAAAATGCCATCTTTTCAGGCACTTCACAGTGCGCTGTTAACCAGGCGAAAACCCGATGAACTGATTGTAAAAGAATTTTATGGAGAATATGCGGATTTTGCCCAGCTGGTATTCGAGATGTTCAGAAGCTATAAGATGTTCAGGAAGTGTGGACTTCCCTCTGCAGCACATCTTAACCGCGTTGGAGCAATCTCCTCGATAATCAATATAAATGATCCGGGGTCCAAACTTTACTCTGCTATAGCCGTGGGTCACGATCTTATCGAAGATATGCTCTATAAAGCAGTTGATGAATTTGGAGTACACTACGGATTTGATCGCTACGATGAGTTTATTCACAAATTTATCCCCGAAGAACTCAGGGAAGGTATAGCAATTCTCACAAATCACTACGATCTGATAATTAAATATGTTATCGAATTTTTGGATGAGCGGGGTGTCGGTATTAACAATGGCACAATCTTATATGCTCTTGAAACTTTGATGACAAGTGAACATCAACTTTTGTCGAAATATGCCGGAAGAACACTCGAAGTTTTAAAAGGATTACCCGCTGAAACAAAAGACCTCGAAGTAATCAGATGGGTTTGTTACAAAGATTTGTATCTCAAAGATATTGCACAACTATCGAAAAAAGTGGATAATTTCCGCTTTTACGAAATTAAATCTTTCGATTTGTCAGATAACGGGCATGGCATCGGTTCATTGAGCATGGATGCTCGAATGAAAAATCTCCTGAAACAGGAAGCCTGGGCAAGAGAAGGTTATTTGTTCCAAACCGAGTGGGAACCGATTAACCGCAGAATAATGGAGCTGCACGAAGATATCCTCGTTTTTGCGGAGTATTTTGTCATAAGAGACTTGATGGAATATCAGTCGATTCAGGATTTTTTATTTTCAGCACTGCACAAAATAAAAAGCCTCGAAAAAATATTTTATATCGATTAGCTTGTGATCAGCTTATATCCGATACCGTGAACCGTAAGAATAATTTTTGGGTGATTCGAGTCGAGTTCTATCTTTTGTCTCAATTTAAGTATGAAGTTGTCCACTGTTCTGGTGGTCGGGTTTTCATCATAACCCCAAATATCATTCAGCAGATTATCCCTGCTTACAGTACTGTTTTTATTCTGCCAGAGATATTTGAGTATTTCATACTCTTTGTGTGACATCTGAACCGGATTACCATCTACAAAAGCGGAATAAGTCTTAAAATTTACATGCAATAAACCAATTGTTGCTTCTTCATCCTGTTCAACTTCATTAGTGCCTCTTCTTAAAACAGCCTTGATTCGTGCCAATAGTTCTCTGAGACTAAAAGGTTTCGTAACATAATCGTCGGCACCAAGTTCCAATCCAAGAACCTTGTCGATCTCTTCACCTTTGGCTGTGATTAGAATAATTGGTGTTTTTATCCCTTTCCCGCGTACTTGTTTACATATCTCAAATCCGGAAACTTTTGGAAGCATCACATCAAGCAGAATCAAATTATACTTCTCAGTTGTTGCTTTTTCAACTCCCTCTTCCCCGTCTGAGGCGAGATCCACCTCATATCCTTCAAATTCAAGGTTGTCTCTTAAACCCATTCTCATGTTGGGTTCATCTTCAACTATCAATATCTTTATCATCACTAACACCATTTTTTATTAATTGTTGCAATTTAATGTTTGTTTTTAATGGAAAAACCAAACGAAACATGCTTCCCCTGCCGTAGGTACTAAAAAGTTCAATCTTTCCTTTGTGGTTTTCCATTATATGTTTTACAAGACTTAATCCAAGACCGGCTCCCTTTGTGTTGTGAACTGATCCTGTTGTCTCACGATAAAATTTATCAAATATCTTTTTTTGGTTTTTCTCTTTTATACCAATTCCCTGATCTCTAACTTCGATAAAAACAGAAGCCTCTGAATGTCCGGTATGAAGTTCTATAAATTTTCTGTCTTTACTGTATTTGGAAGCATTATCAATAAGATTAATCACTGCTTCAGAAAGTGCTTCGTAATCAGCAGCGATTACGGGAACATCTTTTCCCTCAACATATTTAAAAGAAAATCCATTGTGTTCAAGATGGAACTTGTAAGTCTCATTTACTTTTCTACACACATCATTTACATCCACATGGTCAAAATGGTAGGTTCTTTTTCCGGCTTCAGTTTGTGAAAAGTTTAATAACCGGTTAACAATTTTCGAAAGCCGGTTTGCCTCCTGACTGATAATCTTGTAATATTCCTGTCTTTTTGAGTCATTTCTTACTCTTCCAAGTTCAAGAGTTTCGGAAAACATGCTGATTAGTGCCAGCGGAGTCCTTAGTTCATGTGAAACATTTGACACAAAATCACTTTTAAGTCTTACCAGTTCAAGTGCTTTTTTGATATTTTTGAAGACTACCCAAACTCCCACCATGATAACCAGATTCAAAACAAATATCAATGCGTAGCTCCGCCAGGCTCTTTCATAAACCAGCTCATCAATTGTTTTCCCTTTGGGACTGATACCAATATAATAACCCGGCAGAAACCAAAGCTCTTTTCTTATAGTAAATTGAGAGGCAAGCAGAGAATCGGGACCTGCGATGATCGAATCCCTCACCCCGTTTATTACCGGAATTGTGAAGTCAGTACCCGCAACCTGTTGCACTTTGTTTTTCAAAATGTCGCGAACAAAGTTTTCAGGCTGAAGCAAAATTCCATAAAGTAAATTGCTGCCGTTTAGTGTGTCAGGCACAAAATAGAGCGAAACAAGTGGGGTGTCAAGCGGGATATAAAAAGGCTCTAATTTTGAATAACCTTGTTTAAGGAAAATTTTTAATCTGTCGAGTTTTGGTCTTCTTAATTGGATAACCGAATCGAGCAATTGATATAGTGAATCGCTGCTGGAGGGTGGATAGATATAATTGGAAGTGCCGGAGATGATACTTATATATTTTACCGGTGGTTTGTCCTTCATAAAATCATTTAGTGTAAACCCCACTTCGTCTGTTTTGCCCGCTGAGAGTGCATTTCTAAGCTTCACAGCCCAACTGGTGAGTACATCTTCGGAATATTGATTTATCGAGAAAAGCACTGCTTCAAGCTGACTGTTGTAAATCTGCAAAATCTGCTCTTCATTCTGATTCAACTTGGTGAATTCGTAAACAGAAAAGATTATCGAAGGCAAAAGTATGGCAAGGAAAAGAATTATTGCAAACCGTTTTTCAGGTGCTCTCATCTATTATACAAACTCGTTTTCGGCAAAATTAGTTAAGACTTAATCACAAAAATAGGAATATTTGCCCATAAACAAGAAGAACATTATTAAACAAAAAAGAGGCTGCCCTTTTCAGGACAGCCTCTTATCTTCAAAGAAGATTAAATTTTACTGTAACTGCCATGTGAAGTCTGGAAGCTCATCTTTGTAAGCTTTCAGATTGATCTCACCATTCCAGTAGAAGTATGTATCTTCACCTGAGTTAGGATCTTTGAACATATCTGTTTCAGCATAGAGTTTTGTTGTTCCTGAGCCTACTTCAAGGAATTTAATGAAGTATCCTGGTTCTACTGATCCCATGAATACATCGTCAACATAAACATGAATTTTGTAGGTTGAGAAATTCTCTATCTGAAGTGAGCATTCTTTTGCTCCCGGTCCTCTAAGGCCTTTGCTCTTGTCAGCTTTTGCCTGAGCGGATAATTTAGCAAGTTCAGCGGACATTTTGGAATCATTTCCCATCGATTTTGAACCCCAAACATCGGAACAAGCAAGTAGAGCTTCAGCATTGTTCTGATTTTTGGCTTTGGTGGTGGCTTCGTCGAGAAGTTGTTTTCCGGTAATAGCGGCTTTTTTACCTGTTAATCCTTCTTCCATAAAAAGAATCATTGCAGCAGAAACGAGGGCTTTTACATCGCCGTCTCTTCTTGCATCACTAATCAGTTCACCTAATTTAGAAAGTGCACTGTTTGATGATCCAAATTCTGACTTAAAGTCAATGGTGTTAACATTAATTACCGTAGCGGCTGCCTTGGATGGGGTTTTGATAACTACCGGGTCTTTCTGAGAAAATCCGGCAAAGTTAACTATGAATAGAGATGCAAGTACAAAAGCAAAAAATTTGTTTGATAGCTTCATTGTGGTACCTTTTGTTGATGATTTGTGATTTGTTGTTTGTTAAAAATTATTGTTTCTGATTCTTTAACTTCGAGGTTTCAGGTTGTGTTCCCGATGTTTAACTAAATAACGGCGCCATGTGATTCAGTTAACATAACCCTAAAAGCAGGGAACAAATTCATTTTTCGTTAAAAAAAATTATTTCAACGACATACACCCAAAAATTACATTATTTTATTATTATATCCAAAACTTATTTATAATTATGACATCTGTGCAACTATCGCGCCTATCTACTACTCGTTATAAACAAGTTCTTCTGCGTATGATGGATTATTGCCACAAAGGGGGTCACCCCAATATTTAGCAACCAGTGCAATTTTATCTTTATCTTTTGATCTGATTGCAATTTGAGTAGCTTCCTTTAAAATATTCAGTCCCGTAAGTTCGGCTGATTTTCCTGAATTTTTCTCTTCAAGAAAGAGGATGAAAGAAGCGCTGAGAAGTGTTTCCACATTCTTTCTTTTTCTGCCTTCCTCAATAAGCTGTGTTACTTTCGACAATGCACTGTTTTCACTATCAAAAAAGAGTCTAAAGTCGGTTTTAAAAGGTGATTTAAGTCCTGCCATGTTAGACTTTGAACTTATCACTTCCTGCGCATTCACAGCAAACGACAATGAAAAGCCCAGCAGGAGTATCATTCCAAATTTTCGCATTATTTATCCTTTATGTTGTTTACAATAAAGGTTATACCCGGAAATGACCACTCAGGTTCCGAAAATATTAACTCTTTCTGATGCCGCTACAAATCTACCACCTCTTAGGATGGTCTCCAATACTTTCTTGTAATGCTGAGATGTTCTTAATACGCTGACTGAGCCAAGAATTATTATTTGTTCCTGAGCCCGACTGAGTACTACATTTAATTTCCTGTCAACCTCAACTTCAGCCTCGGTCGATCTGTTTATCCCAATTGATCCAAGTCGTTCCAACTGAAAGTGATTTGAAACAGATGTTGAGTAGATAATTACTCTGTTTTCACTCCCCTGAAACCTCTCAACCGTGTCAACCGGTACACCGGTAATCCCGATTTCTTCAAGTTTTTGTTTTATTGTGGCTATCTGCGCTCTCCAGGGGGTGATAATTCCAAGATTTAATGACCCGTTTTTTTCGGATAATCCGTTAATCTTTATTTTCTCTACAATCTGCGCCACAATATTAGCTTCACTCTCATTGTTTTTACCCGTCTTGGAGAGAGGTGTTTCAATAAAAATGAGCCGGTTCGATATTAATAACTCCGAAATCTTCGATTCATCCCGGGTTGGATAGATGTCATCAAGGTTTTGCTTCACCGAAAATGCACACCGAAGACCATCATGATAATAATGGTTGATCATCTGCATGATCTTTTCATCCATTCTGAATTGTTCGATCAAAGTGCCATAAGCGTTTGTCCAGCCGTTTTGTACTGCGGTATTAAACATACGCTCAAAAAGCGAGATTTTCATATCATTGATGCCGATTTCATTTAACACAGGATCGCTAATTAATGTATTAACATCACTCTGTACAGTAACTGCCGGCAGTTGATTTTGGTCACCAATCAGAATAAAACGATTAAAATTCACCACTATCCCTGCAAGTTGTGGTTCGAGCAACTGACTCGCTTCATCCACAATTAGTGTATCAAATCTAAAAAATGATTTAAGGTCGTTGCTGTACTTCACAAACGATGCAACGGTTGAGGTGACTACCCTGATACTCTTGACATATTCACCAAAAGACTCAAGATCATGAGTTTTAACCATTGTTTTGAGTGAATTGTCATCCTCCTCACTTGAACTGTTAAAGAGGTATTTTATCCCGACACTGTTAAGTTTATTACAAACTTCTTTAATGGCTTTATTTGTAAATGCAAGGATTGTAACTGTCTCATCGGGACTTCTTTTAAGAATCTTTTCAACAATTGTTAAAAGAGCAAAACTGGTTTTTCCTGTTCCGGGAGGACCTTGAAGGAGAAAATAATCTTTGGCTGCGAGTGCCTTTAAAACATTCTCTTCCTGACTTGGGTGAAGCTCCGGAAGCCCTTCTGTTGAAATTGGTCCGGACTCAGGAGCAGTTAAACCCAGGAGAAGTTCTTTGTTTCTACTGAATGCATCCAAAAATCCAAACATCATTTTTACATTGCTTAAAATTCCGCCATCTTTGAAGTCGGGCTCAATCGCAAAATATTTTGATGTATTAAAGACTGTTCGATCCACCTGTTTGTTAAAAAGTTTAACTGCCACTATTTCATTTGTGAGTTCCGCAATCGAACCCTTCAATATTTCACGATGAAGCGGATCAAGTTCTTCAGTGTAGGGATATAAAATTATGAGATCTTTTTCTCTGAATTTTGCAACCACTTTTTTGGTTCTTCGGAAAAAATATAAATCTCTTTGTTCATCATAGTTATCAAACTTAAGCCCTCTGATCAAACTAAACTGAGATTCTTCTTTTATAAGTGGCTGTTGCCTCCAAAGTGAAGCAAAACTTGAGTCACCACCTTCGTTATCATTAGCTGAAATTTTACTGTCGAACAGTTCATTTATCAAAAAAGAGACCGATGCCCTGTAATATTTTTGTTCAAGTGGTGATGATGCCTCAAAAACAGTTTTAAATCGAGCGATGTTTTTTAATATAAATTCGGGAAGTCCGTTTGCACTAAATTGAAGTAATCTGCTAAAAACCCGGTCATCATTTTGTTTAAGAAGATAGAGCATCAGGAAAATTTCGTTCCGACCCGTCAGGAATTCTATCGACTTTGTGGTCATCACGGGCACATTTCTTACAGGATTGTTTTGGGCTGCGGAATAAAAGATTGAACTGTCACCCCTTCTGTCATTACCAAAATTTGACTGCATCAAAAGATTATAAGCAGTAACCTGCATCTCTTCCTGTTTCCAAACGCCAAAATTTGGGACTTTACCCGATTTTAATTCAAGTACATTTTTCCTTTTTGGGTCGGTGACGGATGATTGAAGAATATCAAGTCGCCCGGTGATTCCAAACATCGGGGAATAAAAAGTGGGTTCGGTGGTCACTGTATATTCGCCGTTGTTTCCTTTTAGAATGGGCAATGAAGCCTTTATCCGGGGAAGGTGAACAGTTTTGATTTCTTCTTTAATTTGCCCAAGATATTCTTTAATCGAATAAGTGGTAATCAGATTTTCAGTAATAAATTCGTCAAATGCGGCTTCAAAGTTAACTTCATCCTCAAACAGATATTTGTCGAGGAAGTTGTTTACGAGTGTCCCCTTAAACATCTTCCAGTTACCCTCACCTGGAAGTAATTTCTCGATTACATAATAGACGGGATATCTTTCATTCCTTTGGAAAAGGGAGCCTACATCTTTCGCTTCGAGTAAAAAATCGGGCTCCAACACTACAAGTGTTTTTGTATAATCAAGTGAAAAATGTTGTGGATTTTCCGGGTCTTGAAGAATATTAAAAAAGTTAACCCTGGAATACTCGGGAATAAACTGTCCCCAGTCATACAGTGTTTTAATTGACGGTTGCCCTTCAACGGGTTGACGAACCGACTTATAGATCCGTACAGTAAAATTTCCAAGTTCCTCTGCATAACAGATAAGATCGATGTAGTTTAAGCGTTCCCCGGACTTTGCACGCCATATTGTTCTTTTTATGGTTGCTGATATAAACTCAACAATTTTTTTATTTTGAAGTATTTTGTGTCTGAGAGGAGGCAGTTCCCTCCCTTCATAAATCAGTTCGATTTCTGTCGGGACGGGGCATGCTGTTAAAGTAGAGACAATGGTCGAGAATGCTTTGATACAGGAATCGACTTCATCATTTGTTGCGTCAAGTGGAAATGTATGAGAAGCTTTATTCCCAAGCCTGATGAACCCGAAAAACTCATCTTCAAATCTTTTTGCATCAAGATTTTTATCAAAAAGGAAAACTGCCATCGGGATGATTCCTGAAATTCGAACTCCGTTTCCGGCGATCAATTTTTTCAACATCTCTTCGGCAGTTATCCTTAACAATCTTAATTTTTCATCATTTCCCGACTCGCTCGAGTGAATTGTTAAGATTCTCTCAAAAATATAACCGGCAAGTTCTTCCATGTAATTTTGAATTATAGCTCCGAGATTACATCAAGCCCTGAAGGCATGGGAAGATAAAACATCACTTTTTGAATTGCTCCATCTTTTCTAATCTGACGGTTAACCCGTTTTTTAATTATGACGCTGTGCTCAATATGTATGTCATCTTCAATTATTGAACCAAAAACATAACTTGTTCCTTTTATCAGAACATTTTTGCCGATGATAAGTGGATGTTCATCGCTACCGGTCATGTTAACACTTGATTCGATGGTTGAATTTTCACCTATTGTGATGTTCCCTTTGATAATGTCACCCCACAATATGGAGACTCCGTCACCTATTGTAAAGGTCTGATGTGGGAAGGTTGAAAGATAAGCGTTCTCGGAAACCTTTACATTCTTCCCAAAAATGACATTACCCGACACATAAACATTTCTTTTGATCTGAACACCATAGTTAAGTTTTACACCTTTACCGATGTGCACTCCTCTTTCGATCGAGATATCGAGAGGAATACCTAAATGATCAAGTTCTATTATCTCTTTTACGACACTTTCGTCTATAAAAAAGTCATCCGGATCCTGAATCTCAATGATGTTTTTTAACTTGTCGTACACAATCTTTTTGTAAAGCTGTTTCATATCTTTCAAAACAGATTTGTCGTTAAATCCCATAACAACATATTCATTTTTGGGACTGACTGCATCTACCGAGTAACCGGACCTGTTGAACAACGCAATAAGATCGGTAATGTAAATTTCATTTTGTGCGTTGTTACTGGAAATGTTATTTACCTGTTCTGTTAATTTTTCAAAATCAAAGGCATAAACACCCGAGTTGTACTCTCTATTTTCAAGCAGTTCTGCTCTACTGTAACTGTATTTTCTTCCGTTATATTCTGTTACATAAGGGATGTCAACTTTAATTGCAAGGATGTCTTTATGTTCAATAATCTCAATAACTTTATGTTCATCTTTGCCGGAAGGCTTTCCCTCAATATCGTGACTCTTTACTCTGACAATTCTTCCATATTGATTAAACTCAATATTCCCTTCGTATATCCCGGTTAAAACCATCATATCACAACCGGAATTTTTAAATGCATCTCTAAACATCGTTACAGTTTCGTTGTCAATAAGCCCCATGTCACCCGGGAATACATATACAATCCCCGTAAACTTTGAGGGATCAATTTTTTCGAGTCCCACCTGAACGGCATGCCCCGTCCCTTTTTGAAATTCCTGATATGCATAACCAACATTTTCCCTTTTCCCAAAAACATCAAGAACATCAAGAGCTTTAATTCCCACAACAATTATTGTGTTCATCGAAGAGAATTCGTTGTTACATGCGTTATACACCCGTTCCACGGTCGGGATTCCCCAAATTGTATGAAGCATTTTTGAACGCTGCGATTTTATTCTTTTACCATGGCCTGCTGCAAGGATTATAGCTGCTTCATTTTTTGTATAATCAAGTTCGGAACTTAGTTCCTCAACATTTTTGTAAACTTCTTCTGAATAATTCATTTCCATAACATCTCCACAATTAGATTATTAAAATTATTTGCTCTCTTCGATCCATTTTTTCCAGATTTCAGGTTGATACCCCACAGTGCATTTCCTGCCGTTTCTTACCACAGGCGTTTTTAGCAACAACGAATCATCGAGCAATTTGTCAAATTTATCAAACACCATAAATTGAAGGTTGAGTTTTTTATATCTGTCGCCTTGTTCATCAAAAACATCATCGATACTTAGAGCAGCCGTTATATTTTCCAACTCTCCTTTTGCCAGTCCCTTCTCACTTAAATCTCTGAAATGGAACTGTATTCTTCTTTCCTTAAAAAATCTCTCGGCTTTCTGCGTTTCTTTACATTTTTTTGTGCCGATCACAATCAAATTCATATAATTAATCCGTATAAATCTTTGAGTTGTTAGTCATATTTTTTTCTTCCCTTCCAAAGGGCGATTAATCTCTCTTTAATCGTTTTTTCGTTTCCATTTTCGGAAGGAAGGTAATACTGTTTCCCTTTAAGATTTGGAGGAAGGTAATCCTCCTGTACAAAATGCCCGGGAAAACTGTGGGGATATTTGTAGTTGGTTCCATACCCGATATTTTTCATGTAACCGGTGGGAGCATTTCGGAGGTGGAGTGGCACCGCATAAAGTGGTTCATTCTCAACATCCGACAAAGCTTTTTCAATTGCCTGATATGCAGAATTACTTTTTGGCGATGTTGCAAGATATGTGGCACACTGGGACAAAATAATTCTCGCTTCGGGCATTCCAATTTTATCAACAGCAGAAAAAGTGGCTTCAGCGAGCAACAATGCATTTGGTGAGGCATTGCCAATATCCTCAGATGCCAAAAGAATCATCCTGCGGGCAATAAACTTTGGATCCTCGCCTCCGGCAAGCATTCTCGCCATCCAATAAACAGCAGCATCGGGATCGCTCCCCCTGATACTTTTGATAAAAGCCGAGATGATATTAAAATGTTCTTCTCCTGTTTTATCATAAATGATATTTTTCTTCTGGATGATGTTTTCGATCTTTTCCTTGTCGATTTCTAAAAGATCATCTTCCGGTGAACTGTTCACAACGGCTTCAACTATGTTTAGAGCTGAACGGGCATCACCGGCGGAGATAAAATATAAATAGTCAAATGCAGTTTTGGGTACGTCAACTTTCCACTGCGAGAGAACGGGATCGTCTTTCAGAGCTGATGAGATGATTGAAGTAATATCTTTTTCAGTGAGTTCGTTGAGTTTAAATATTCTCATTCTTGATCTTAAAGCAGGGATTACTTCAAAAGAAGGGTTTTCGGTTGTGGCACCAATAAGTGTGATTATCCCCTGCTCCACTGAACCCAGCAATGCATCCTGCTGCCCTTTGTTGAACCTGTGGATTTCATCGATAAAAAGAATGGTTTTAAAGCCTGTCTCCTTCGCTTCGGCAGCTTTTGAGATAATCTCACGAACATCTCTTACCCCCGAGGAAACTGCATTTATCTGATGAAAAATAGAACCTGATGAATTTGCAATTATTCTTGCAATTGTGGTTTTTCCTGTTCCCGGAGGCCCCCACATCAAAAAAGAGGAGATAAAACCCGAGTCAATCATATTCCGGAGCGGTTTCCCCTTCCCAAGAAGATGTTCCTGTCCCTTGAATTCATCAATGGTTTTTGGTCTGCATCTTTCAGCGAGTGGTGACAATATTCCTGAATCGATCACTTTTTCTCAACTTTTATAACTTTTTCATTCTCTTTTTTCATACCGTGTTTTTCCCTTGCCACCTGCTCAATTTTTGCATCATACTGTTTTTGAAGTGAATCGATCTGTTCCCTTAATCTTTGGTTCTGGTTCCTCATTGTGTCAAGTTCCAGCCTCAGATCATTAATTTCACCGTTCAACTCGCTTTGTTTCATATAGCCATTGCTGTTAAATATGATAAAAACTGCCAAAACAACCAATGCAACAGATGCCAGATAGATAGCAGTTTTTTTCTTTTGGGGAGCTGTCATTAAAGGGATATCCTGACTATCGTATCCACAAGTTCCTCGTAACTCATACCTTTATGTTTAGCCATCTTTGGCAAAAGACTGGTTGCAGTCATCCCTGGAAGTGTGTTCACTTCGAGGCAAAATGGTTTGTTATCGGGGGAAAGTCTAAAATCCACTCTTGAATAGCCCTTACATCCCAGGGAATGGTAAGCAAGCAGGGTCTGCTCCTGGATAAAAGCTGCAAGGTCGTCATCAATTGGCGCCGGAACAATATATTCGCTCATCCCTGATGTGTATTTACATTCAAAATCGTATAAACCATGTTTGGGTCTTATTTCAAGCACAGGCAACGCAGTGCCATCCAACACACCAACGGTAAGTTCTCTTCCGGGAATATATTCTTCAATTAACACATTGTTGGAATATTTAAAAGCAAATTCAAAAGCCTGTTCAAGGTCTTCTTCTTTTTCAACAAGTGTGAGACCAAAAGTTGAACCTTCATCATTTGGTTTCACAATTACAGGGAATCCAAAATCTTTCATTATCCATTCTTTATCAATAGCATATTCAAAACTCTCCTTAAAGACATTAAACCCTTCAGGGACAATAACACCACTGTTTTGAAAGATTATTTTTGCCTGCCCCTTGTTCATCGCAAGAGCACAAGCAAGAACCGCCGGTCCGGTATATTTGAGACCTCTGAGTTGCAGAAGTGACTGTATAGTTCCGTCTTCTCCCCATCTACCGTGTAAACCAAGAAATACTAAATCAGCATCATCAAAAACAGGAAGACTTATTGCCGGGATGTAGTTCAGCGATGAAACTTTTGTTCCTTCTTCATCCGGAAGGAAATATTTTTCGGCATTATCATACTGAACAATTCCCAAAGCTGGATCGATAACTGTGACATTGTATCCAAGCGATTTTAATGCCTTGTAAATACCTGCAGAAGAGCTTTTCGAAACTTCCCTTTCTGTGGAAGCACCACCTGCCAGGAGTATTATTTTTGTTTCATTTTTTGTTTTCATTTATTCTTTTTCTTGCCGGATTATATGTTTTGTAGCCAAATCATGTCCATCTCCGGCATATTCTCTATTTTTTGTTAATATCTATTTTTTTGATGTAATGATATTCCGTAACTTTTTCCGGCAATCGCATATAATTCATCTATCTGGTAGCGTAGAAGCGGTTTTATCCCACCGGACTTTGTGGCTTCAAGAATTACTCTTGCCGTGTGTTCAAGTTTATCAGTTCTGTAAAAAGCCTCTTTTATGGATCTACCGGTAGCTACAGCTCCATGATTCTGAAGAAGAAACACGGAGGCATAATCAATAAAAGGATCCAGCGAACGGTGTAATGCATCAGTTGAGGGGGTTGCATATTTACAAGTGGGGATTCTTCCAATTGATAAAATTACCTCGGGAAAATATGGCTTGTCCATAGAAATATTTGAAGAAGCGCATACCAAAGCAAAAACGGGATGGGTGTGTATCACCGCATTAACATCACTTCTGTTTTTGTATATATGGTAGTGAAGTTTTGATTCAGTGCTCGGTTTCCTGTTGCCTGTGATAATATTTCCATCAAGATCGGTCTCAACGAGATCTGACTCAACAATTTCTCCTTTACAAACCGAAGAACCTGTTATCAATATATTTCCGTTGGGGAGTCGTGCAGATAGATTCCCATCTGTGGCTGCCAGAAATCCTTTTTGATATACAAGTTTAGAGTATTTTATCAGTTCTTCTGCGACTTGCATTTTTGTTCCAGTTCTTCCATAACAAGCATATTTGCGAGACCGTCAAAAGAATTGATCGGGGGTTGAGTGTGTTTCAGGAATGAATTATTTACATCTTTTAAAAGTCGATAAAGCTTGTTTGCCCTCTTTCTGAAAACTTTTTGTGCCTCACCCTCAAAACTTAATGTCAGTTTGGATGAACTGTAGCGCATCCCGATTAAACTGTCAATTCTTAGTGAACCTTTGTGTCCGGTAATCTCGAGTGCGTTTATTGCTTTTTTTGAGGAGTATGAAACGGTAAAATTACCATAACTTCCATTCTCAAATTTCACCATGGCAGTTGCAAAATCTTCAACATCGGCTTTATACACAACATTGTCGAGATACCCCGAAATTTCGGTGATCTCACCCAATAGATACCTGAAGATATCGATCATGTGGGTTCCAAGGTCTCTTAATGCTCCTCCACCGGCAAGCTCCCTGTTATACCGGAAATTGCTGCCCGGTAAAAGATCAACATTAAAATTTGCTCTGATACTCAACACTTTTCCCAATTTCTGATTCTCGAGCAGATCTTTTGCTTTTTGAATGAACGGGTGATATCTGTATGTATAATTTATCGTAAAGATTCTGCCATTTTGGGTAGCCAGTTTGTGCAGTTCTTCTGCCTCGGCCGAAGTGTTTGTTACAGGTTTTTCACATAACACAAACTTCCCGGCTAAAAGTGCTTTTTTTGCCTGTTCAAAGTGACTTGCATTTGTGCCTGCGATATAAACAGCATCAATTCCGGAAGCAAGGAATGAATCAAAATTATCAAAATGGTGCAACGCTCCAAATTTATCGGCAAATGCTTTCGCTCTGTGATCATCATGACTGAATACAGATAACAAACGGGCACGACTGAGCAGATTTAATGCAGGCATAAATCCTGTCTCAGCAAAACTACCCAGACCTGCAATTCCCCACAGAATTTTTTTTCGTTGGATCGATTTTGGCAATTTCAACATTTTTTTGTTTCCTCGGGATTAAAGTCCCTTTTAAAGTTTAAGCTTCTCCATTAACATGTTTACCGGTTTTGGATTCTGCATTATGTAAAAATGTAAACACGGTACACCCGAGTTAAAAAGCTCTTCAGCCTGTTTTACCGCCCAGTTTACCCCAACTTCCATCACATGCTCCGGTTTGGCTTCCATGATTTCAGTCGATAATTCTTCCGGAATGTTGATGTAAAAATTCTTTGGAATCCCCGTCAAATGTGCCTTGCTGGTAAGAATTTTTAATCCGGGAAGTATTGGTACATTAATTTCCAATTCTTTCGCTTTATTTCTATAGTCGAAAAAAGCTTTGTTTTCAAAAAACATCTGAGTAACGATATAATCGGCACCTGCTTCGATTTTTTGTTTTGTGAACAAAAGATCGGTTTTTAGATTGGGTGCTTCATAATGTTTTTCGGGATATCCTGAAACCCCGATGCAGAAATCAGATGGTTTTGCATCAAGAAGTTCTTCTTCAAGATAGATCCCCTTGTTCATATCGCTGATCTGTTTTACAAGGTCGATGGCAAACTTATTTGTTGATCTGCCACCTGAAACCTCTTTTTCAAAGCCCTTGTCGTCCCCCTGAATGGCAAGAACATTGTTTACCCCAAGGTATCCAAGTTCAATCAAAAAATCTTCGGTTTCTTCTTTTGTAAAGTTTTTGCAAAGGATATGGGGAACTGCTTCAATTTTATATTTATTCTGAATCAGAGCACAGATTCCGAGCGTTCCCGGGCGTTTTCTGATAACTTTTTTCCTGATCCCCTTGGGGGTCTCTTCATAAACTATTTCAGCTGCGTGACTTGTTATATCTATAAATGGGGGCTTGTACTTTGCTATACTTTCTATGGTTGATAAAAGACTTTGAATGTCTCCCCCTCTTTTGGGTGGAATTATCTCAAAACTTATCAGTGGATCTTTGGAATTCGCAAGTACTTGTGTAACTTTCATCTTGTCTCAATTATGGTTAATTCTTTGTGATTATAATAAACAAATTCAATGTCGTAAATTTAAACTATAATTATGAAAAATTATCCGTTTTGCATCATATTTTATTTATAGAATGAAAACTGCTTTGCTGCTCTCAGGCGGAGTTGACAGCTCCGTTGCTCTTGCTCTTCTTAAAGAACAGGGCCACGATGTCACCGCTTTTTACCTCAAAATCTGGCTCCAGGATGAATTTACCTCACTCGGCGACTGCCCTTGGGAGGAAGATATCGAGTATTGTGAGGGTGTAACCCGTAAACTCGGCATCCCCTTTGAAGTAAAAACGATGCAAAATGAGTATTGGGAGGCCGTTGTTTCCTACACAATCAAAGAAATAAAGGAGGGTAGAACCCCCAATCCTGACATTTTTTGTAACAGTCTGATAAAATTTGGTAAATTTTTTGATAAAATTGATGATTCCTACTCAAAAGTTGCAACGGGACATTATGCCGGAGTTGAGGAAGTGGATGGGAGATCCCTCTTAAAAGTTACCCCTGACCCAATAAAAGATCAGACTTATTTCCTTTCATATCTTAATCAAAATCAACTTTCAAGAGCTCTCTTCCCAATCAGTGACCTGAAAAAAAGTGAAGTGAGGAAAGTTGCCGCAAAATATGATCTTCCAACACAAAATAAAAAAGACAGTCAGGGAATCTGTTTCCTGGGACAAATAAAATTTAAAGACTTTGTTAAATTTCACCTCGGTGAACTCCCCGGCGATATGATTGATGTTGATACAGGAAAAAATATGGGGAAACACAGCGGCTATTATTATTATACCATTGGACAGAGGTCGGGTCTCGGGTTAAGCGGCGGTCCATGGTTTGTTGTACAAAAGGACATCACAAATAATATAATCTATATCTCCCGTGAAAACGAATCGATTGATCGTGAACGGGATAAATTCCATGTTACCAATTTCAACTGGTTTGCCGGCATTCCACCTGAAGACTTTGAAGGTCTAAAAGTAAAGGTTCGACACGGTCCCAATTATTATGATTGTACCCTGGAATTTGAAAGTGAAACTTCAGCCCTTGTCACCATAAACAAACCCGACAAAGGCATCGCCCCGGGTCAGTTTGCAGTATTTTACCAAAATGGCTATTGCCTCGGCGGAAGTTTGATTTATTGAGGAAAAGTTTCTCTCTTTTATATTGAATATGGTTTTTCACAAACATTTATTTTATATTCCCAATATTATGTTTGATTTTTATTTAACCACCATAACCTTCCACGGAAATCCGAATGAGTCAAATCGATCTTGAATATCTCTCAAAAAGAGAGAGCGAAAGAGTTGAATGGAAAGAAAATGTTGCCGATATCGAAGATATCGTAAAGACAGCAGTAGCTTTTGCCAATGACTATTCAAATCTTGGAGGTGGGTATATTGTTTGTGGAGCAGCGGAAACCAAAGATGAATATGGCTTTCAGAAGATTGTTTTAAAAGGATTGGATTCAACCAGATTTAAAGAGATTGAAGGTAAAACAACTGCCCTGCTCAGAGAAAGAGTATCACCTGCTCTTGTACCGGTTATAGAAGAAATTCAAGTAGATTCCGAAAGGAGAATTCTTGTTTTTATAATCGCTGCAAGCGACAAAGCCCACTCATTTCGAAATTTGCGAACAGGTGAAACCGTTTATTACATAAGAATTGGCAGACAAACGAGAGAAGCCCGCAATGGGTTGATGATGGAGCTTTTTCGATCAAAAGGAGTGATGCCACCATGGGACAAACAAGTCAACAAATCTGCCTCACTCAAAGATATTGATCTTATCACTTTAAGGAGTTACCTTCAGGTGATGGAGTTGTGGGACTCAAGTAAAAGTATAGATGACTATCTTTCATCAACCAGAGCCATTTCTGCACATATTCCTCCACTGCTCGGAAGAGAAGGAATAACTCAAAATGAATACCCTCGAAATTTTTCCCTTCTTCTGTTTGCAGAAGAACCACTTGTATTTTTTAAGGGTGCATATGCTTATCTCTCAATCTATAACGGAACCGATCGAAGTGAACCATATGGCGTAAGACATGAAATAAACGGCAATATAGTGGCTCAAACCAGAAAATTGATTGATCTGCTTAGCTACGAGACCGCTACAATATTCAAAAAAGAGAACCCGATGCCGAACCTGACCCGATATCCTAAAAGGGCAATTCAAGAAGCTGTAGTGAATTGTATGGTACACCGTGATTATGAGATTGAGCAACCGATACGAATAACAATTTTTAATGATCGTATTGAATTCTTCTCACCTGGAAAAATTTCCGGACAAATAAACAAATCACAATTCAGAAAAGGAAAAGCTGCACCATTTTGGAGAAATCAGACTCTTGCCTATTTCTTTAATAAAATGCAATTGGCTCAAGCGGAGGGCCAGGGAATTCCCACGATAATAAGTTTGCTGTCAGAAGCAGGATGCCCCGCCCCAAAATTTGAATTTGGGAAGGAGTCATTTACAATAATTATTTACCCAAACAGCAGTATTTAATTGTAATTCGATTTTCCAGTTCAAATGGGAATCGACATTTACTCCCAATTCCCGTTCTTCACAACCCCCATGTAGCCTGTTACCACTTTTCGTGTTGAATCAAAAATCTGATAGTCATTTTTGAGATCATATTTTGCAGGATTGTGGGGTCTGGTAGTGATTAAAGTTTCATGCACACACCACTTCGCCCCGGGTAAGCATTTGCTGTTTTCAGCGATATATTTATGAAGTATGGTTTTTTCGGAAAAATTTTCTTTTACCTTTTTTGCCTCGTCAGCCATTCCTGATTCGGTTCCTGTTTGCGCATCAACTGCATAAATCGAATAAACCATTTTTAAATTTTTAACCATCCCTTCGACAAGTGGATAACCCTTTGGGATTCCCATTTCCCCATCCAACATTATATAGTTTATTTTGTTTTTTGTGATTCCCTCAGGATCGAGTATCTCCAACTTTCTCATGTTCATTTTTTTTATTATCGGGTCATCACCCCCCAAGTAGAGATAATCAAACATCTGATGTGCCGGAAACACACCACTCGAATGTACAATCAAAAATGTTTCTTTCATTCCATATTCTTGATAAAAAGCCACAAATCTTTTTGTCATTTCCTTGATATCAATCTCCCTGGAATCATAATATTCTTCAACAGGTCCCTTAACAACGATTATCAAACCGATATCAAACTCATTCAGCTTTGATTTGTAAAGCTCCTCTGTCCACTTTTGAACCCATTTTAATTTGGCTCCCATCCCCCCCATTGTAATCAGAACATTTTTCCCCTTCATCTCCGAATCGGGGACAATTTGAGAAATTAAAATCTGATCTTTGCCAATTGTGTCCTGCCAAACCACTCCCGAATCACTTTTTCCGAAAATGTCAGATGTATCCGGAAGTCGGCTGTTAAGCACTTCAACCGGGGAATTTGGTTCTCGAGACACACCAAAGATCAAGATGATCACAGCAAAAATTAATATGAAGATGATTGGTACTATTTTTTTCATTACGGGTTTCCCGGTTGTGAACCATAAATTCTTAAAGCGAAAGTTCTATAATATTAAATATTTTAACATTTTCAATAAAAAATAATCCGTATTGAGGAACTCAATGAACTGTAAATTTTTTACATATATTTAAACAGTATTTAACAGAATTTTTTGAAGAATAATGAATAAAAAACGAATTCCATCTTTGTCATCAAACTTTGCCGATCTCATCTCCGAGAACGCTTATTATGTGGATAAAACTCCGTTTATTCATAATCTGGAAAACCTGAATTTTAAGTATCTTTTTTTTCTTAGACCACGCAGATTCGGGAAATCCCTCTTTTTGTCTATGTTACAATACTACTATGGAATTCAATATAAAGATCAATTTGAGGCACTTTTTGGAGAGTATTTCATCGGGAAACCTGAAAATCGAACCAAACTTCAAAACTTCTATCAGATCCTAAGATTTGACTTTTCCGGAATTTCCACTCAAAATTCAGTCCAGATAAGAGACTCATTTAATCTCCGTTTAAACAGCGGATTTAGAGAATTTTATTCAAATTATGGATTGTTGGATGAAAAAATATTGGATAACAGCGAGATCAATCTTGAGCCTGCTGATTATTTTCTAAACCTCATCTCAATAATAAGTTCGAAAAATTCGGGCAAAAAAATCTATTTGATGATTGATGAATATGACCATTTCACTAACGAATTGTTCGCTTTTGATACCAATCATTTTGTTGATATTGTCTCAGGAAATGGCTGGGTAAGAAAATTTTATGAAGTCATTAAACAATTTATGGGGAGTGGTTTAATCGATCGGTTTTTTGCAACAGGCGTTACACCGGTCACTCTTGACAGCATGACAAGCGGTTTTAATGTAGCCAGGAATATTTCCCTCTCAGAGGATTTTAATAATCTCGCAGGTTTCACGGAAACGGAACTTCGGGGATTAATCACCAACACCCTGGATCAGAACACCGGTTTTGATCTTGAACAAATCATTCTGGACATGCGTAATTGGTATAATGGTAGCAGATTTTCTCCCGAAGGTGGCGATAAACTTTATAATCCCCAAATGGTAATTTCATTCATTTCAGATTTTTCGTTAAAATATGCCTACCCTGAAAGAATGATTGATATTAATGTAACCTCCGATTTTAAAAAGATCGCAAACATATTGAGGGGACTTCACAAAGAAGAACGGGATTCAATTATTGATCAGGTTTTGTCAAATGAAACCATTTCTGAAGGGTTAACCATCCAATACAATTTTGAAAAACCATTCTCAAAAACGGATGCAGTTTCGCTCCTTTTTTATAATGGTTTGTTGACAATCGTTGATTCTTTTTCAGGTTTGTTAACCTATGTGATCCCAAATTATGTGATTAAACAACTCTACTGGGAATACTTCAGGTCCCTCAAAGAAACTGAGGACAATTTCAGTTTTGACATCGCGGAAATCGGGTTTTCTCTTAAAGAAATGTCGATTGACGGAAAAATCCAAAGATTGGTCGAATATTCTCAAAAAGTGATGAATTCAATCTCATTCCGCGATCTTCAAAATTTCAACGAAAAACACTTAAAAATGATCTTTATGACTCTGCTCGCCGGTAACAGCGCATACTTTGTTTCCAGTGAACTTGAGACCGGGCCTGGTTATGCGGATATTTACCTCAAAAGGACAAAATCAAACCCGGGGCAGTTTGATCACTTAATCGAATTAAAGTATCTCAAGGCGGCAGAGTTGAATTCCCTCGAAAATATTAAAACTAAAGGGATCAAGCAGGTTATCGATTATCGTGATTCCCTCCCTGAAGAAATCAGGAGTGGACTAAAAACCTGGTTACTTCTGTTTCACGGTAAATTTGAAGTTGTTGTTGTGGATGTATGATTTCTTTTGGTCTGTTTTTCCCACTATACCTGATAATCAGTATGTCCTGAAACTTAAATTAATTTCTCACTTATTTCAACAAAAATCAAAACAACCTTGATCCAATTTAAAGACCTGACTAAAAAATTTGGCAGTTTTACGGCTGTTAACTCGATTGACCTTCACATCAGAAAAGGTTCACTCTACGGATTCCTCGGACCAAACGGTGCCGGAAAATCAACGACAATAAAGATGCTTACAGGAATTTATTCCCTAAGCGGTGGCGATATTGTGGTGGATGGAATGAGCATTCTTAAATATCCACAAAAGATCAAAATGATCACGGGTTACATCCCCGATCAACCATACCTTTATGACCGGTTAACCGGAAAAGAATTCCTTTTTTTCTGCGGAGGATTGTTTGGACTTGATAAAAAGAGTGTGAAATTGCGCATCGAGGAGATGATAGAAACCCTGAAACTTGGAGACTGGCTCAACAAACGGACAGAAGAATACTCCCAGGGAATGAAACAAAGAGTTGCCATCGCATCCGCATTTCTCCATCACCCACGACTTATTATTCTCGATGAACCAATGGTTGGCCTTGATCCACAATCCGCCGTTTTGGTTAAACAATTTCTGAAACGAAAATCGGAGGAAGGAATAACCGTTTTTATGTCAACCCACTCACTTAATGTGGTTGAGGAAATCTGCAGCGATGTTGGAATAATCAACAAAGGTAAAATTATTTTTTCCGGTGGACTGGATGAACTCCTTTCGATGAAAAATGAACTGTCTCATAATTTTGAAACTCTGTTTATTGAGTTAACTTCTGAAAATCAAAATTAAATGCAACAAATCCTCCACATTATCCTGTATAAAATTCTTGCCTTCATAAAACCCGAAATGGATTTTTCACTTCGCGGAGTTGTGAAAAGTGTGGGGAGCACGGTTGTTTACGCCGGTTTTGCTGCCGGAGCATTTATTGTTGCTCTCCGGGCTCTCGATTTTTTATTGATTGAACAGAGAATTGGTCTTTTCCTGCTCCACAGATTTATCTCAATTGTGTTATTTATTTTCTTCCTTTCTGTAAATGTTGGCAATATTGTGGTCTCCTATTCCACTCTTTTTAGATCCCCGGAAGTGGCATTTTTGTTGACAAAACCGATCAATCCTGTCAGAATTTTTGTAATAAAGTTTTTTGACAACTTTTTCTACAGCTCCGGTACTCTTCTTATGGTTCTGGTGGCACTGCTCACTGGGTTCACCTGGTACTTCAAAATCAATGTTTTTTATTCTCTGATCCTTTTCTTGTTCAATTTTTTGCCATTTATGCTAACCGCCGGGCTTATTGGTGTTTTGCTCCTGTTGCTTTTGATCAACACAACTCTAAAATTTGGATTCAGGAAGGTGGTTTCGATTCTCGCCCTGGGGTATGTGAGCATCATAATAGTGTTCTTCCAATTCTCGTCTCCAATGGATACCGTTAATGGAGTAATGAAATACTTTCCAAATGTTGATGGTTATTTCGCCAATCTTATTCCGGCTTACATCAAATTTCTTCCAAACAACTGGCTCGCCGAATCGATGTTTTGGATGGCAAAAGGAGAAATTCAATTAGCGATTCCTTACATGGTGCTTCAGGTTTCTCTTGCCTCGGTTCTCCTGATAATTGTAGTCCTGGTCGGAAAAGCAAACTACCTGAAGACATGGCATAAATCGATCGATTTTCAGGAAAACACCCGTAAAAAAGCAGAGGGCTCAAAAGTTTTTTCATTTGAAAAACCTTCAATATTCAAAAATCCACTCACTGATGTGTTATTAAAACGGGATTTTCATCTTTTCCTTCGTGAGCCGGCTCAGATAATTCACTTTTCGGTCCTGTTTTTCCTGATACTTGTCTTTGTATCAAGCCTTCCGGGTCTCTCGATGATGGCATCCAAACGGGTTGTGCTATTCACTTTTGTTTTCCTGGCAGTTTATATATTTAACATCTTTTTTATCATCACGATCTCGCTCCGTTATGTTTTTCCTTTGGTCAGCATGGAGGGCAATGTGATCTGGAAGATAAAATCTGCCCCAATTGATACAGGTAAACTGTTAAATCGAAGACTTGCTACACCACTTTTGGTTATAATGTTGCTGTCCCAGTTTATGTCAATTTTTATTGTTGGAAGGTTTTCCGGTCATCTTATCATTCCGATGTCAGTCGTGTCATTTGCATCCACATTTTTTCTTGCTATGATGAGTTTTGGAATGGGTGGTTTGTTCATCGATTTAAAAGAGAAAAACCCTGTAAGACTTTCATCTTCACAGGGAGCATCAATTTCATTTTTATTCAGTATGATCTATCTTGTTATACTGATAATTCTTCTTTTCATTCCTCTTTCTGATTTTTTCACGGGCTACCTCCGCCACAGAATTTATGAAACAGCCGCAGTTTATAAAATTTCGGGAGTCATTTTGATCCTCTCCCTTATCGGCGGGTATCTGTTTTATCGGATTGGGGTAAGGTCTCTTGAGAAGGATGTGTAGCGAAGGTTATGTATCCAGAGAAGGATCATTGTTCGGTTCCCTGTAAACAAGTTTCATTACCTTTTGCATCCGTTGCGGAATCTCAGGGTGCATATCCAGATATTGTTGGAGAAGGAAAAAACAGGCATCAAGTTTTTCAGAATAACTCTTCTTCGACCAGTATTCCAGATCCTGGACTTCCTGCTCTTGCCGGGTTACGATGCTTATTTCTTTTTTAAGTTTAAATTCAGCCATGTTGCAATATAACAAATTATGATTGGATTATGGAGCCGGATTATCCCTAATTAAGACAAAAAAAAGGACAATCTGCCACCCAAATGACGAGATTGTCCTGAAATTTTAACCGGAAAAAGTCAGACTATGCCGAGCAATCGCAGTCGTCTGACAAAATGAGGTACCATTTTTTGTCGATCTTTGCAAAATAGAATTGTTTTACGATCCACTTATCAACAAGAATAACCACTTTCATTACCTGAGCAGATTTATATTTCGCAGGTAGTGAAAAAGCCACTGCTTTTTCCTTTTCGTGATTCCAGTATTGTGGAAACTTTTTAAGTTTTTCGTAATAAACACCGTTTTTGTCTTTTGACTCTTCACAGGAACCCTTTTTAGGCATTTTATTATAAAATTTTAGGCCGGTAATGTCATTCATTTCCCAACCAACTTCCTGTGGCACCATTACTCCATAGTTGTTATCTTTCTCCAGGACACAGAATGCTCCCGGATTTGTGGCACGAGCAAACCCGACAACGGGATGGAAAAAATTGGTAACTGCCTTGTCACCTTCAAACAGTAACTTGTTAAAATTATTCTGATAGTAGGTTTGTTCTAAAAAATATTTCAGGAATTTTGGAAAATCTGCCTGATTTCTGAGTTTATCATTTGAAGTCTGCGAGGTTTTGGTGACTTCTTTATCACCCTCTTTTTTGGTATCCTGAGCTGTTAATGTTGTTGCCATAAAAACACAAATTAATGACATAACGATCAACGATGATTTTATTTTTTTCATTACTGTTCCATATTAACTGTTGTTAGAAGTTTAAGAATAAATGTTTATTCATATTTTACTGCTGTTCTTACTGATTTAGTAATCTTTGTATCTTTCAACGCGGCTCCAATTTCTCCTTCATGATTATTGTAGATGATTTCCTGCAATAAATCTCCTGAATATTGAAATGAAGTGATCTCTGTTATTCCACCTTGATAAATTTTCATTTCGGATAGTCTCCCACTCGAATCATAAGTATTATCCATCCCTATATTGTGGGAATAGACATTTGTGGTTCGGCCATATTTATCAGCGATAGTTGACATAGTTGTGTTTGTGTCTTTTGCAACAAAAACACCATCATCCCACACAATCTGGATGGCATCTGCTTCACCAAACATAAGCTCGATTTTAGTCAGTTTTTCTTCGGTATAGTTGAATTTGTAGAGAAGTTTGTATTCGCCTTCGAGATAATTAATTGTAATTATCCTCCCTTTTGTGTCTCGTTTGATTTCAAGGAAATTACCCCGGTCATCCTTAGACCCAACAAAAAGACCATATTCATAAATGAAGTTAGTGGTAACTCTGGCAGTTTCTTCTGCTCCGGGAAATGGTGAGGTATGAGTTGATGAGGTTAATCGTCCTGTTGAATCGTAGTAGAAGACAGTTGAATCAAAAGCGATTGGAATCCGGTCGGTCAAACTGTTGTTATCATAGGAAACATAAGTTTCTTTTTTAACACTGTTTTTTTTAATTGCAGTCTGCCAGTCGGGCAGGAACTTATCTCTAATATTGTTTGAATAATGCAGATAAACGAGCACATTCTCAGGGATAAAATCCTGTGAATATGAGCTCATATACAACCCCATTAAAAGTATCAATAAATATTTCTGTAACATTATTACCATTCCTCAAAATAAATTTAATCTTATATGTAACATAATAAATGGTTTTGCACAAAACACAAAAAAAGGTCGCCACTCTCTCGAATGACGACCTAAAAATTATTGGATTATTGCATTATTGAATTACTGCATTAAAAAAAAGGTCGCCACTCTCTCGAATGACGACCTAAAAATTATTGGATTATTGCATTATTGGATTACTGCATTAATAGGCGTACAAAAATCCCTGCCGTTTTCGCGCTTCCTCATCCCATTGTTTTGCAACGGTTTTGAGGAATTCTTCCTTGTCGGCAACCATCGCAGGAATATCGAACCCAAGTATCGCCTGTGCTTTTGCTTTGGTTGAAAAGTCAGGTAGGGCGACAGGATATGTTTTCCCGTGTTTTATTAAAATAATTGCGAGAGCTTTTCGAGCCTCTTCAGCTTTTGCCAGGGAGGTACCCACTACGCGTAATGCTTCAACGGGAGCATGGAATCCAAGTCCGTTTGCAGCAGCCACCCAGTCCCATCTCCATTGAGCATGTCTGATCAGTTTAAGCGCGGGTTTCATTTCTTCAGGCGTGGCACCGGCATCCCAGGCAGCTTTGGCTTCGAGATGGGCTGAAGCGATTGCTTTTTCAGCAATTCTTCTCAACTCTTCAACTCTGTCCTGTCTGTCATAAACATCCTGAATCAGGCTCTCGGTCTCCTCGCGATGACATACCTGGCAACTGTTTGCCACATTAGCCAACGGACTCTGGATATGATGATCTGTGAACTTGATACCACCCTCAGATTTGTAAGGCATGTGACAATCGGAGCACGAAACTCCTCTTTTGGCGTGAATTCCCGTCATAAAAAGTTCATAATCAGGGTGTTGTGCTTTCAGCATAGGAGCTTTGGAAAGCTTGTGCTCCCAATCTTTGTAGTCCATTTTATCGTAATAGGCTTCCATTGAATCGGCGCTAAAGCCGTTATCCCAAGGGAAAGTCAGATATTTTTCGTCGCCTTTGAAAAAATATTCCACATGACACTGAGCACAAACAAGTGATCTCATCTCTTGTCTTGATGCCTTGGTGATATCTTTACCTCTTCTTTGGAATGCCTCAACAAGTGCAGGTCTGGTGATCCTGAGGTTCATGCTTTTTGGATCATGACAGTCCTGGCAACCAATCGGGTTAACAATCTCAGCGCCCTTGTCTTTCCATTTTCCTTTGTAAAACTCTGCGGCACCAACTTTTGCCATAACTCTCGGCACATCTGTACTCTTACAACTCCAACATGTTGCAGGCTGCGGACTGTCTTTAACTCCCCCTGTTCTCAGGGTATTTCTGATATCCCGGATTGCATGCCCATGTCCTCTGCCCTGTTTGTAATCTTTGGCAAAAGCATATCCCGCCCACATTATTACCAATTCAGGGTATTTTTCAAGGTAATCGATATCTTTTGATCCGCCGTGTTTACTGGCGAAATTAGTATCGAGCGTTTTCATATAGGTTTCATATTCGCGCGGGTAATTTTCGCCCCACACTTCATTTCTCGGCTCCCAATCTGCGATCGGTTTAACAGCCTGAAGTGTAAAGCTCTCAGCCCTTCTCTCAACAACAGTTGATGCAAAAAGACCAAGTAAAAAGACAACTAATACAGTGGCGAGAAAAAAGACCCAGCCAAGCCATGGTTTTTCTTTTAATAATGTAGAAACAGGTTTCATTTATTCCTCAGATACTATTTTGAAGTGTTTGTTTTTAACCAATCCGGTACAACCGGTGTAAGTCCGGGTACCTTGGCATCCGGTGTTGAAGAGAGTGAATTCACTCTTCCATGGGGCACATCACGGTGGCAGTCCCAACAGTAAACGCCCTCGATATCTATCGATCTGTTGCCTGTCTCATAACCTCTGTTTGAGATTGGATGGATTGTATTGTCGTGGCATCTGATACAGTTAGCCTGAACAGCCTCTTTCCCGGCATCTTTTATTTTGATGACCTGCGGTTCGAGTCTGAAAGTGAACATGTAGGAATGCCTCATCCCATCCTGGGCTTTAAAGAAATATTTCGAAAAAACATTGTCCTGCGGAACATGGCAATCGTTGCATACCGTGAACCTTCCGTGGCTGCCTCTCTCCCAAGTGGCATAATAAGAGTTCATCACATGACAATTGATACAGGCTTCAGGCTTGTCGGATGCATACGATATTGCGTTCGATACATATAGAACATGAAATCCGAGACCAAAAAATATACCAAGTGCAATGATGACGGGAAAACGCCAATTTTGGGGTGGAACTAAAATATTGAGTAACTTTTTTATTACTCTCATTCCATTCTTTCTTATTGTTGTTGATAATCAGAATTTACAATCTGCTTATAATAAAACTACAAAAAACTTAAATTGTATGCAAGAATAATCTTTCGAAAGATACAAATTATTTTAGAATTGTAAAATATATTTAGGGATTTTTTTTGAGGGGGTGTAATAACACATTAGAAATGACACCCACTCGACTCGATAGAAATGACACTCATTTTGAAAATTTTCTACAATAACCGGAAATTCGACCAAAAATTTGGAAAATTTTCCACAATAACGGCATTTTTTAAGATTTTTTTCTAGAATAGAGGTTTGTGTTGAAGAGGTTTCATCAATCATCATATAAGTCAGTCGCCTGTATCCCTCCACGGACATTCCATTGCATATGCTATGATGTCAAGCTTCTCGTCACTTGTCAACCAGGTACAAGGAGGTTTTCTTGCAAGAACCGGGAATTCAAAAGAGAATATCAAAGAGTTTATCTCAACCACATTTCAGAATAATTTGGGGAGGACTTGTGACGAAATCCGCCCGGAATATTGAGTTGATAAATATGATCTTTTTGCTCAAAATAATTGAAAACATGTTTTCAAGTACAGAATAACTGGATATATATTATTTCCCATCCCTGTAGATTCTATAGACTGTGGTAGTTACAACATCGTAAGAATCCATATCATCACTTGCAAAGTTGTTGGTCTCTTGAAGTTGAAACATTAGTCCATCTTTGTATTCGATTGAGATGTTGTAATTAAAACTCTCAGCACCTCCATCAGTATTTACCCATCGGTAACTTGTATCATAAAAAAGTGACACTTCAGCTTCATGTGCTCTTAATTCCCGGGGTCTACCATATTCATCATATTTTATTTCATACATATCAAACACCTGACCGTCATTTTTGGCATCAATTAAATAATTTCCATCCTTTGAGATTTTTCCGACTTTTTGAAGTTCACCTTTTTTGTAAGTATATGAGATACTACCGGCTCTTGTAATTTTACCGTTTTTATCTCTCGTATAGCTACGAAGTGTTTTTTTATCGCCCCGAATTTTGATGAGATCACCCTTTTTATCGTAATCGAAAAAGAGAGATACAGGTTTTGAGCCCGGCTTAGCAATTCCATTGCTTACTGAAATTGAAGTTAATCGACCTTCTTTATCATATTTGCATACAGCACTGTCAAGAAGTCTCTCATTTTTTTTATAATCAAGTAAGGAAGTTGAATGAACCTCCATCATTATCCCTTGCTCCTTAATTGCATTACGATAATAAGGCATCAACTTTTCTCTTATAATGGGATCGAGTCTGAAATCGGTGATTTTGGTTTGACTATAAGTGCGAATAGCATTAAAATCCAATTCCGCATAAGTTTCAGTCAAGATAAAATCCTGAGAAAATAAAGTGGTTGTAAGAAACATTAAACTCACTGATGGAAGAAAGTACTTTATTTTCATTTTTGCCTCTCAATAAAAATTGATTTTCGAACATAATAAATCAACTGAATTGTTGAAATTTCTAAAAAAAAGGGTTTAGTTCAAATTATATTGCCGGTCTGGCAACCATACCTCTGAATTCTGAAATGCAAACATCCTGCCATCTTCTTCCCGGGACAACCCCTCTGCAGACAAGTTTGACTGTAGAGGTCAGCACTTCCGGAAATTCAATCGCCTGCATACCGTCATATATTTTTAGTGTAATATTTCTTCTAGAACCATCAGAGAATTCAAGCACTGCTTCCTTAAGGATAGCATTCTGGTAATATAGATCACCATAATTGTAGCCACCATTAGAAAAATTGGGATAGTGTGAACCATTAAGAATTTTTATACCACGCAACTTTTGAGGTTGCCCAAAATGGTATTCAATCCATTGTCCGTAGTAATCACCGTTTGGAGTCCACCAGGTGAACTCATTTCCATCAAACGATTTTTCTGCCGTGTAACTAAATCCGTAACTATCCGGAAGAGTTGAACTGACATTTACGGTAACCGGTAGCATTTCAACTATCTCTACTTTTTGGGACGCATCAGTGTTAGCATCCTCTTTACCACCGGGGATCCCTCCTTTAAGTACAACAATTCCAAGAGCTGCTATTAGTAATATAATGATAATAGAAAGTAAAATGATAATTGTCCGGTTATTCTGTGCCATCTAAATCCCATAGATAATGAAATATTTCAAAAAATTTGTTGAGTAACTATCTTTACTCCTAACGATTTTCACACGGTTGAGTTTATGTCCATAAAAAGCACATACTTTTTACAGTGATAGCATTACTTTACTCCAAAATAAAATTTCCATAATGCCTCCCCGATGCTCCCGGGTACAATTTCATAATACTGAGCAGACTTGTCTGCTTGATAGCTGTCCTTTACATTACCGTTAGAATCATATTTGTAGTAGCTAAGAGTTTTATGTGCTTGTGGATACTTTTGATATGAAACCTTTTGAACGATGGAAGACAGGAATTTTGTATCCAAACTCTCTTTTGCATTCATGGAATTATCTTTTTCTACAAACGAAAATAGCCAAGGTCGTACATCAAAATCGATATCAACCGCTTTTATCCAGGATTCAACATAATTTCCCGTTTTAATTAATTTAGCAGGTTGATAAAAATACCACTGCTGCTCATTCCCTGCAGAAATTACAAAATCCTCACCACCACATGGAAGCCAACCGTTGGCCTTCATCGAGGAAAGCAACGAAAATGTTTTGGCAGCATCCTTATATTCCTTACATGGGTTGAGTGAAAATGCCATCGATGCAAATGTAAACGCGTTTGTAAAATCTTTTTGAGTATTGTAATAAGTAACAAGGCGAGAGAAACAATTAATTTTTAAGGACTGAAGGTCTTCTTTTCTTTCTCCGTACTCTGATGTGAAGCCATCATAAATTTTCTCCGTTGCAAGTTCCACCGCAATAATCATTTCATTAATCGCTTTCTCTGTTAATTTACTTTTTAAGTCCCAAAAGAAAGTGAGTCCTTCCAATTCGCGAATATGTTTGGCATTCAACCCCCATATTTCTTTGAGTTTTTTGGCAGCTTCGACCAGAGTAGCAGAATTATTTGATTCAACTGCTATTCTTTTCATTGAACTAACAATTAAGAGTTTTTGCTGAGTATTCAATTCAGATTGGGACTTTTCAAATTTATCAAGATTTTGCTTTGCCGCTTGATAATTCTTCAGTTCAAGGTATAATTCAAATGGGGAGTGATAAACTCCGGCTTTGGTCCAGATTGTAATGCCACAAAAATCTAGTTGATTTTCCTTAAAGTTCTTTAAGGCTGTATTATATGATTCCACAGCCAATTTCGATTGTTCCAGATCAACCTCTATCTCTGCAATGCATTGGTAAGCAGTCACAACCGACTTCCACTTATCTGTAGCATTACTTTGCTGGATTAACTTTAGAGAAGAAAGTACCTGATTTTTAATTTCCTTCAATTTCGAAAGTTCTTTTGGAGTATAGGCTTCTACAACTGTTGTGTCAACGATTGGGGATTCTACGCTTGTTGTGTCTTGTGAGTTTATTCCATCAGTAGAATATCCAGTGGAAGGGGTCTTGTGACGTCTTTCCTCGAAAAAACTTATGTAGTTTTTTATTGGCTGTTTCAAGGATTCATGGATCGTGCAATTATCAATTGCTAATATCAACTCAGAGAATGATTTTCCTTGAGGGAATATTGAGTTGGAGGTAAGAATTAAACAAATTAAAAGAAATATTGTTCTCATATCACACCATTAGCCTATCTATTTGTAATATTCAATTTCCATTAAATGGTTAAAAGTTTCTCTAAAAATAATAAGAAATTAATTTAAAATCAATATATGATTGGATTATTGAAAAAAAAAATGCGGCTGATGAGAGAGTTAAAAAAAATTGATCGTAACCTAAAGAATGATGTCAAACTTCAGCCTTGATTTTTTCACACATGATGAAATCTTATCGGGAACTTAATAAAAAAGAAGTCCTAAAACACCCTCTCCATCTGCTTCAGAATAATATTTTTATACTTTTCCTGTTCTTCATCATTCAGGAAACTTTTTTCGATCATTTCAAAGAATTTATCTTTTAGAGAGTCAAATTTGTTATGGATTTTGATTACAGTATTTTTATCAATGTTTAATGATTCTGCAAAGATGAAAAAATCATTGGGTCTTAAGTTGCTCTTTTTCCCATTTAAAGTTAATGCCAGCTCTTCCGGATCTTCAGGTATAACAATTTTTGTGTTTAGCAGATCATAACCTGGCGAAAGTGATATTTCATTATTAATTGACCTGAGCAAGGAGAAATTTTTCAGATGCATATCTGCATTACCCGTAAGGAACGAAAAGAGAATCAGTTCATAATATGAGACAAGATCATTACCGGGGAAATCTGAATATTTTGCAATTATTTTCCCGATTTTCTCGTAAGAACCTTTGTATTTTCTGTTTGTTAACACTTCAGTTAACTGTGCCATGTCCTCCATACTCAGTTTCACACCATTTTGCCTGTCAAATCTTTTTGCGATATAAGCAAGTTCACCCGATTTTAACGGAATTAAAGCATGTTCTGCGGTTTTAATGCCTGCAATTTCCGCTAGATGCATTGTTAAATCTTCATTCTGGGGCATATTTGGATATTTTGCAAAAGGAGGTTTAAATATGTAAGTTCCCCAAAGTCCTGTGATTGTTAACCGGAATTTATCCTTTCCAACTCTTTCTCTTTCAAGTGATAGTTTGGGTTGCACACCTGTGAGAGACCAGTTTTTCCCTAAATATTTCAAAGCCATCTTTTCGATTTCATCAAGATCAAAGTCTATCTCCGGAGGCACCTTTGAGCCAAAAAACTTATTGGAACATTTTGAGTGATAAAGGAGATCGGACTCCGTCAGTAACTCATAACACAATAGACACTTTTTTGCATCATTCATCAATTACCTCATCAGGAATTACACTTACCGAACCGATACAATCTTTGCAACACATGAGAAGCAGACTCATCCTGTCCTCTTGGTCAATTTTCCAGTTATTTGAGGCCAAGTCCAACAGCCAACCCTCCGGAATTAATCCATCGAAGAATGGGAAAAGTTGATTATTTTTATAAGTTTTATCTGTCAAGGGAAGAGTGAGGCTCACAGGCATTGCACCCTCCAATTCGAGGTACAAACTGTCATAGGAAAAGTAAAAACCCTCTTCCCTCTCCTCTATGATCCCTGCAAATATCTCACGATAATACACTTTCCCTCGTTTAGTCATCAGAATCACTCCTTACGATTTTCACAGGGTTAAGTTCATGTCCAAAAAGATAAAGCACTTTGTTCACTTTGTCCATTTGAAGCGATTTTTTCCCTTGTTCCAGCTCTCTTAAAAATCGCAGCCCAACGCCTGCCCTCATCGCAAGTTGTACCTGAGTATAACCGAGATATTTTCTTTTAGACTTCACAAATTCAGAGAGATTTTCAGCCGACATATATATTCCAAATTAATCATCCGTAAAATATACCTTTTCGGGTATAAAAACAACTAATAAATGATTTTTATACCTTTTCGGGTATAAATAACCACTTTGCACACATTATTATACCCTTTCAGGTATAGTTTTATAAATTCCTTCCCTTTTTAGACTCAAAATCATCTTAATTCCTAAGTGAAAATCTTGTCCTTTTTCCTGACAGACAAAAATTTAAAAAAACCCGGTTTTTCAAAAAAAGTATAAAAATAATTTGCAGAAGTTTTGTTTTTTTTTAGATTCCCTTACCATATTAAAATAATTTTAGGTCAGATATGAAAAAGTTGATATCTTTTTTTCTTTTGGTTTCAACCGTTTTTGCACAAGCCCCATGGCAGGTCCCCGGGTTAAAGATTGAGCATACCCTCACATACAATAACACCTCGTATATTTTCTATCGACACTTCACTTCCACTATTAATGACTACGAACTTCTCTTTGAAAACAAATTGTATCGAAAGAATCTCAATTCGGGAGTCGAGACTTTGCTTTTCAGTGGTAGAACCGAATACCTGGCGACAGAACTGATTTCACTTGAAGAAGTAAAATTTATCTCGTTCTCAGCGGAACACCCCGATAGCTTTTATTTTGCAGGACAGATTGTGGGCGACTCATCGGGAGCATTCATCAAAGGAAATAATATCGATCTCTTCTTTCCCAATAAACAAATTGAATTCTTTTTCGCTTCAAAACAAAATCCGGGGAAATTTTACATAAAAATTGATGGTGACTACAAGGTTTCCTACGATTATTGTAAAACTTTCCAGATGCTCCACCAGATTGAAAAGATATTTAGTGTTTCCCCGTTTAATGATATGGAAGTAACAGGTTGGAATTACGGGAAAATCGTGCGTTCAACGGATGGAGGCATAAACTACACAAATATTTATGAACCTGCATATTCCTACGACTCCGTCCTTACATATTATACACAGGACAGTTTATTTACACTTATAACTTCGTGCAGCATTTATGACTGGTTAAATAAAATATTGTATTCAAACTATGGAGGTAATTCGGGCACATATAACACGGCAATTCAACAGTTTTTTGGAGCAATGAAAGTAATCCCATTCAAATCCCCTGATGACAGTCTTTATTTTTATCATGCTGATACTTTATTCAGCAAACCACTTGTTTCTCAAAATCTGACCGGGGCAACGGTTTCCCATCTCTTTGATCAGGGAATTACAGGTTCTACTACAGTAAACAACTCGACAGAACTGTTTATTTCAACCAGAGACAAGATATACAAGAAAACAGAAAATATATTTGAAGAGGTAAAATCTATCACTTTACCTGATTTTGAATTTGACTTTTATCCAATGAATATTGGCGATTTTTGGGTTTACAGGGTTACAGGATGGTCCGAAAATCCATGGAGCAACGAGATTGACACCATAATTACGACTCGGATTGTGGGAGATACTCTTGTACCGGAGTGGGGTAAATACTTTTTGTCAGACAGATTTAATTACAATCCGTATTTCCACAAAATCGAAAGAAAAGATGAAAAAGGGAAAATCTTTGAACTTCTAAATTGGGGACCTGATTCAACCCGATATGAATTCCTGATAGACGATAATTCTATGATCAAAGGAGATATTTCCGGAATGCAAGCTTTGGGGCATCACAGTTATTATTGCCGGGTTACCGATATCAGTTATAAACAACACTTTGGCAGGTACCGGGTCACAAGAGACCTGGAGGTGGATTCGTGGTATTGGTATCGGATCACATCAATTGACGGTATAGGTGTAGAGGAGGCAAAAGCTTCATTTGACTTTGGTCAGACAAAATACAAACTAAAAGGTGCGTATGTAAATGGAATGGTTTATGGAGACACCACAACAACTGGAATTGAAGATGACTTACAAACGCCTGAATCGTTTACAGTTTCACAAAATTACCCAAACCCTTTTAACAGCAGCACCAAATTATCGTTTAGTCTTCCTTTTTCAGGTGATGTGATTATCAGAGTTTTTAATATTCTCGGTCAGGAAGTTTTGAGATTAAATCCAGGATATCTGCCATTTGGAAAACAAGCGGTCATATTGGACATGCCTTCCAACTTAAATTCAGGTGTATATTTATGTCGAATTGAGTTTGGAAACAAAGCAGAAACTCGCAAGATAATCTATTTGAAATAAATCCGGAATTTAGAAGTATTTATTGATTACGCAATCAACAGTGTTAAAGATGGAATTCTCACAAAAAAACCCCGGGAGCACCGGGGTTTTTGAAATTTCTTTGTTGAGAATCTGATATACAAGTTGGAATTTATTTCCCGTCCCGGTAGATTCTGTGGATTGTTGTTATTATAATTCCTTCCAATGTATCTTCGATATAATTACTGTCGGTTTTTTGAAGTAGATACATTAAACCATCTTTATATTCGATTGTAACTTTAGTGTTAAAACCTTCACCACCACCTTCGGTTAAAGTCCATCTGTCTCTGGTATCATAAGCCACGGAAACACCCGCCTCATGCCATGTTATTTGCCATGGTCTGCCGTACTCGTCATATTTCCCCTCAAATCTATTCATTATTTCGCCTGTCTTTTTTGCTTCAACCATGTATCCTCCCTCCAAATACATTTTACCCGCTTTTTGGAGTACTCCCTTTTTATATGTGTAGGCAATATTGTCAGCTTTGGTGATTTTACCGTTTTTATCTCTGGTGAAGGTACGGAGCGTCTTTTTGTCACCCTTTATTTTAACAAGATTCCCCTTTTTATCATATTCAAAGAAGAGAGATGAGGGTTTTGAGTCTGCCCTTTTTACTCTATCGTTTACTGTTATCGAAGTTAATCTGCCCTCTTTATCGTATTCGCACAAAGTACTGTCTAAAAGTGTTTCAGTTTTATCACTTTGGGTCATTGATGAAACATGCAGTTCAGCCATAATGCCAAACTCTTTTATTGCTTTAGCATAATAGGGCATCAGTTTTTCGCGTATCACGGGATCAAGTCTGAAATCAGTGATTTTGGTGCTGTTATAAGTGCGGACTGATTCAAAATCCAACTGTGGAAACGGTTCAGTAAGGATAAAATCCTGTGCGGTGAGACTTGTTGCGATTAAAACAAAAAATGCTGCTGCTGAAAAAAGAAATTTTTTCATAAGTGTCCTTTATAATTGGTTAAATAAATCGGTTAAAACTCGCAAAAATATTTTCTTGCTATACTAAATTAAAGATATTTATTTACAAATTAAAAACTAAAAACCAATGATAACAAAATCATGTTACCATCGGCCTGGAAATATTTTGATAATGTAAGTTGGACCCCCTACATCCTCCAGATAAAAGCAATTATAAATGTTAGAACCAACCCCATAACAATTGGTAAAAAGGTTGAGACAAGGGTCCACTTAACTGAACCTGTCTCTTTGTAGATCGTATATATAGTTGTTGAACAGGGGTTATGCAACAGGGAAAAAAGCATAATATTGATACCGGTGAGTAAAGTCCACCCGCCATGCTGAAGTATCGTTGCAGTTTGAACATCATCAAGTTCAAACATTACACCTGCACCTGAACCCGCTCCGGCTATTCTCGCAGACATTACAGTTAACATCAATATTGTGGGAATAACTATCTCATTTGCAGGAATAGCTATCACATACGCAAGAAATATCACCCCGTTTAAGCCAAAAATGACTGCAACGGGATCAACAGATTTAATAAAATGTTCTGCAAGCGACGCATCCCCAACTGTGATGTTGGATATCAGCCAGATTACAAGTCCCGCGGGAACTGCAAATACTATCGCCCGCCACAACACAAAAAGTGTTCTGTCGATTAAGGAGGTATAGAGCGTCTGTAAAATTCTTGGTGGTCTATATGGGGGTAACTCAAGACTAAACGTTGAGATCTCTCCTTTTAAAACGGTGCGTGATAATCCCCATGAAACAACAAGACTGAGGAAAATCCCCAGTATCGCAATAAAAACAACTGCTCCTGCGGAAGCTATTCCTGCAATCCATGCCGGCGCTGCTGCTCCAATAAAGATTGTAGCCACAAGAATTTGTGTGGGCCATCTGCCATTACAAAGTGAAAAATTATTTGTGATTATTGCAATTAATCTCTCCCTGGGGGAATCGATAATCCGCGTGGCAACCACTCCGGCAGCGTTGCAACCAAAGCCCATACTCATTGTGAGAGCTTGTTTCCCGTGGGCACCGGCTTTGCGAAAAATACCATCCAGATTAAAAGCCACTCGTGGGAGATAACCAAAATCCTCAAGTAAAGTGAACAAAGGAAAAAATATCATCATTGGTGGGAGCATCACACTGATTACCCATGCTCCGGCAAGATAGGCACCGTCAACCAATGCTCCCGAAAGCCACCATGGTGCTCCGATGGTTTCCATAGCCCCTTTTAGCCACGGATGACCCCAATCAACAAGTAAAGTGGCAAGCCATCCAGAGGGATAGTTGGCACCAATAATCGTAATCCAGAAGATAACGGCAAGCATCAAAAACATCAACGGGAAACCAAATATGCGACTTGTGACCAATTTGTCAATTTTATTGTCAAGCTTAAACGCAACTTTGGAATCACCAATTTTTACAGCATTTTTGGCTATATCTGCAGCTTCGGAATAAATCGATTCAACAAGATTGTCGTGAAAACTTTCACCCTGTTCAATCCGGATATTCCTTGCTGCCTCTAAAATTTCATTTTTCATATTCCTGAGAACTCGTTTTGTTGGATTGCATCAATAATTCTCTGATCCCCTTCCAAAAGGCGAAGGGCAACCCAGCGTGCATTTGGAAGATTGGGATAAGCTTTTTTGATTTTTTTTGTTAAATCTTCTATCGATGAATTAATTTCATTTGTGAAAGAAGCCACTTTTCTGGGTTTGCAGACATATTCACCGGTGGCAACCATGTGAATATAAGAGAGCAAATCGGGAATTCCTTCGCCCTGTCTTGCCGAAGTTGGAACAACGGGAATACCAAGATCTTTCGACAGACTTCTGATATCCACCTCAATCCCGTTCCGTTGTGCCTCATCCATCAAATTTATGCAAAGCACAGCCTTGTTGGTGATTTCCAGAACCTGCAGTACAAGATTTAGATTCCTTTCGATTCTTGTTGCATCTGCCACAATTACTGTAACATCGGGTTTACCAAAAAGAAGGAAATCACGGGCAATTTCTTCATCAGTGCTTGTGGATAGCAGAGAATAGGTACCCGGCAGATCCACAATCTTATACTTGCTTCCGCTGTATTCAAATGCTCCCTCAGCCCTTGCCACGGTCTTCCCGGGCCAGTTTCCTGTATGTTGTCTGAGACCTGTAAGTGCGTTAAAAACAGTACTTTTCCCTGTGTTCGGATTCCCTGCAAGTGCAGCCACAAAATCGAATTTTGAAAGATCAAGCCCCATTCTTTTTAATGTTGCATTTTTATTTGCGGGACAAATTTCACATGCTCCACCACTCATTTTATCCTGCCTTTCTCACATTTTTTACAAAGATCAGTTTTGCCTGTTCAATCCGCAGGGCGGCAACCGCACCACGAACCCGATATGCAATTGGATCACCCCCTGCACTTGACATTTCAAACCTCACTCTGCTCCCCGGTACAAAACCCAAATCCATCAATCTTCTTCTCTGCTGACCACGCAACAATTTTGAGATTTTGTGGATATCACACTCATAACCTTTATCTAATTTGTCAAGAGTGGAGAGTTCAAGAGGATCCGCCATTGAGGCATCTATCTCTTCAACTGTAATGTTTGAGCTCAAAAGACGCGTAAATACCAGCTCTTCACCGTCAGCTATAAACGCCGTTTTATGATTTTTATTTTCAACTATCCGTATCGTCATCCCCGGATAAACTTTTTCTGCAATAATCTGATTATAAACATCCACAGGTTCATCCTCGATGTGTGTAATCCTGGCATAGGAGTTTTCTTTTGCATCCTTCAACAATATCCCTTTTCTTGGCGGGACATTCCCGTTTTTATCAGGGATGGGATCACCGTCGGGATCATAAAGTGGATTGCCAAGTCGGGATGCCAGATGATCAGCCTCTTCTTCACTGATAAGATGCTCCCGTGCCTCCGCCTCTGCATGCCACATATCCTGAGCAACACCTGTTTTGTCAGCAAGGTAACTCTCCCACAAACGATGAATTCGAATTATCTTCAAGGCATAACTTCTCCCTTCATGGGTCATATAGATATTTTCACCCACAACAGAGATTAATTTGGAGTTCTCAAGCGATTCCTCAATGGTTAAAGCAGCCCTTCTTGATACTCCCAATGCTCCCGCAAGACTGTCAATTGTGGATGCTCCATTTTTACTCTCGTAATCATACAGATGTTTGAGTGCATTTTCGAGTCGCTCCTTTTCAAGAAAGGCTTTCTGCTTTTTTGATCTAAAAATGTTCATTTTACCGCCTCAATAAAAAATAGATTGGATGAAATTTTTTCACTGATGTTAAAAGAATCATTACCTACCTGAATAATTGTTGAATTGTCGTAAGAGAGTCTTGAGACTACCATCACCATTCTATTTAACGATAATCCAATCTCAGTAAAATAATTCATCAGTTCTTTGCTTGAATCGATGACTTTCACTAAACGATAGTTTTTCCCAACCTCACAAAGTTGAAGTGAGACACAATCGGGAAGTTCAGGCAAATTCCCATACTTGTCAGGGATAGGTTCACCATGTGGATCAACTTTTGGGTGCCCAAGATGTTCATCAAGCTTCTCGATCAAAAAATCAGAAGTTGAATGCTCCAAAATCTCTGCCTCTGCGTGAACTTCACTCCAGCTGAGTCCCAATACATCCATTAGAAACAGCTCCCAAATCCTGTGACGCCTTATTACATGAAGAGCTGTCTTCTTCCCCTCGTCGGTCAGCGACATTCCACGATATTTTTCATAATTCAGGAATCCTTGTTCTGACAGTCGCTGCACCATTTCGCTGGTTGCAGCTTTAGAAACTTCGAGTTTATTTGCTACATCCGTTGTGCTGACACTTTTGTCGGGATCCGACTCAAGTTGATAAATTGCTTTGATGTAGTCTTCTTTTGATATTGTTGGCATATAATTAAGAATTGTTGTTCTTTAAACTTAGGTATTCCTAACTTAATAATCAAGGATAATTTAATTCCATATTTGAAAAACTCGCCTGGGCGAGTGATATGTTCGTAGAAATAATGTGAATCCCTGACCCTAAAAAACTCGCCTGGGCGATTGATATGTTTGTAGAAGGCACATTCGTAGAAAAATCTCTAAATTTGAGGCATGAAACTGAAATTTTTTGTGATAATTTTTGTTGTGATGATTTCTTCCGGAGCGGAAGCCCAATTTATTCAACTAACCAAGGTTGGAGCAGGGGTTGGATTGGGTGTATTAAAAGGTAACACGGCGGAGGAATTTGGATACTCCCTTCAAGGGTCGGTAGATTTTAAGTTGTGGTTCTCTGAAAAATATTATTTCCGAACTGCAGCATTTTATACACGAAAATTTACAATACTTCTCCCTGAAGACAGATTTGGAAGAAATTATCCTTTCCTGCAAGGTTTTTCCCTTAAATTTATGGGGGAACAACTTATCACTCCCCATATTTCAATCGAAGCAGGTGGTGGACTCGCAATAATCAACGATCGATCTTTCCCTGAGGTTGACAGCTGGTCACTTGGCAGTGGCATCTCGTTCCATACAGTATTTTATTTCTACGATAAAACGGTTGAATCCAAAGGACTTTCACTTCATACGGGAGTTGAATGGAATGTTGGATTTTTTAACACAATCCCCGAAATGAACGGAATTCAGGCACAACTCCACTATAGCTTTAATTAATAACCACCTTCCCAAAAAGTATTCCTTTTGGAGTATATACTCTCATCAGGTAAGTTCCGGTCGCCCATGCCGATGAATTTACAGATAAACTTTTAACTCCCTCATCCAAAAATGATTCCTTCGATGTAAATACCCTCTCCCCTGTGATCGAAAAGATTTCCACCCGGGAAATGGTGGTTTTTTCATCCTTTACCGACACCGTAAAATCTATTCCTGCGGGATTTGGGAAAATTGAGAGTGATAACTGTCCTTTCTCAGGTTCAACTATATCCTCATCCTTAATAGAGGTAGTTGATTCAACAAATTTCCTTTGCGAGAAGCTAAAACTGCTCGTTCTAACATTTGAAGCTGAGATTCTCAAATTATTGATCGCTATCACCTGACGGGGAGCAATTGAACTTGTAGCTCTATAAACGGATGAATCACAAAGGGTTGATTCAGAAGCATCAAAAATAAGAAGCGGGAAATTTGATGAAGTTACAGAACTGTCACTTGATCGAAAATTATAAACTGAGGTGGCATTTCCATACATCCCAAATCTTAGTCTGCCCTTAAACATTGCCCACAGTGCTGAGCACATCCTGTTTTCATAAAGGTCTGAATCATCAAACAAGGTTGATTGATATACCAGATTTGCATCCGGGTTTAATCCCGTAGCAAAAGTCATTTTCCCCCGGTATGCGGCATAAATATCCGATGTGAGGTTATCTGAAAACCCGGAAGTAAACAGTTTACCCGTCTCCCCAAACGCAAAAACCCTCCAACCCGGTTGTTGAAGTTTAGACAGCAAAATTCCGCCACAAATCGAACCTGGATTCAGGACAGGTTTTAATCCCGTCAGATCATCCCCCACAACAAAAAGAGTGGTTGAGCCATTGAGAGTTGAGGTAAATGAAGTGTCGCTCTCTGAATTTTGTGTATAATTTAAAATTTCAGCCGAATAGGATAGAGATGAAAGAGTAGTTATCAGTGCATTCGCCTGACTCATGTATGACTGATGTGTTAAAACAACAATCCTGCTGGAATTTGAATTCTGCAGAAATGTTGAAAGTTGGTTTGTCCATACATTTGCCTTAAAACCAATTCCTGCTAAAGTAACATCCGTTACAGGTATGGTTGGAGATAAAATTGAAAACGGTTTGGCAGATTGCGGAATCGATTTAATCCTTTTGTTAAAAAAATCATATTCCCATCCTGCGACGAGCTGATGGGCAAGCAAATTCTCTATATGATATGCAGTTTGGGTGGAAGTAATATTGGTAATTGAATCAACACGGTAAATTGCGACCGCACCACTTCCCATCACAGTTCCTGTGCCATCAGGAGAAATACAGATGGCTGTCCGGTCATCTATTCCAACTATTGTTGCATCGTTTATCCCGTCACTTTGGAGCTTAACAAAAAGTGGCACCATCCTCCCCTGTCTTGCCCTTTCGATAACATGAGTATCAAAAAGAACACCCGGAATAAGCTTAAGGAAGTCGCTTTCAACATGTGATTGACTAATAAATGGATTGGGCAATGCATCATCGGGATAATATGTACCATATTTCGCCGAAAGATCGTGCTCCCCAAGCACCATTGCTCCCGCTGATGTACCAGAAACTACCCCTCCCCTGTTAAAAACAACTTTGATTGCCTCTTCAGTCAAAGTCCCTTTCCAATAGTTTATATAATTGTATTGGTTTCCCCCTTTTATGAAAATACCATCCGCTGCCACTATCGAATCATACATCGCCTGCGAATCAGCGAGGGTTCTTGAGTTTATTCTAAGGTTGTAAGCTGATGAGGCACCGAGGGATCTAAAATAGTCGGGTATCCAGGTTGTCTCATCATTCACTGAGAGAACCACAATTTTTCCCGAGTCAGCTTTTTCCACAATCCAACTGTACGGTGCACGGTTCCAGTCGTTGGTTCCTTCTGATCCACCCCCAACGGCACAAATATAGCCTTGAGGGAACAAATCCCAAACAATCGCCAAAACAAAAATCAAAAAAGATAAAAATTTCATTAAACTCTTTTCCGGGAACATCCGGTCTCCATATTTTTAAAAACTCCCGGGTAATATATGTATTTTCGGTGAAATTGAGGGCGGGGTGGACTCATGTTGCTACGAACATCTCCTACGAACATCTCTGCTACGAACATGCCTGCTACGAACATATCACTCACCCAGGCGAGTTTGATAATCCATCCGTGGAAATCTGTGTAAATCCGTGGAATCCGTGAAACTATCCTCCTTCCGACAAGTCGGAATTAACATCTGCGAAAATCAGTCTAATCTGCGTGTATCTGCGTCCCCTACCCACCTTTATATGTACACAGATTCAGGTATTATCCATGTCCTTTTTATTTTTTAACTTTGTAGTTACAAAAATTTAAAATTCCCTATCGGAGATAAATGAATCACATCAGAAACTTCTGTATAATTGCCCACATTGACCATGGCAAAAGCACCATAGCCGACAGACTGCTTGAAACCACCGGCACGGTGAGCGATCGTGAAGCCAAAGCTCAAATCCTCGACAGTATGGACCTGGAACGAGAACGCGGCATCACTATTAAATCGCATGCAATACAGATGGAATACAAAGCCGATGACGGCTTAAATTATGTCTTAAATCTGATTGATACTCCGGGGCATGTCGATTTTACTTATGAAGTTTCCAGATCCCTCGCTGCATGCGAAGGGGCACTCCTGATAGTTGATGCTTCGCAGGGTGTTGAAGCCCAAACTATTTCCAATCTCTATCTTGCAATCGGTTCAGGACTTGAAATAATCCCCGTTCTGAATAAAATTGATCTTCCGGGTGCCGAACCCGAGAGGATTGCCCAACAGGTCATTGACCTTCTCGGCTGCAAAAAAGAAGACTTAATTTATGCCAGTGCCAAAGCGAAAATTGGAATCAAAGAAATTCTCGAAGCCGTTGTTGCAAAAATCCCTCCGCCAAAAGGGGATGCTGAGAAACCACTTCAGGCGTTGATTTTTGACTCCGTTTTTGATCCCTATCGTGGCGCCATCGCTTATGTAAGAGTGATGAATGGTGTCATAAAAGAAAAAGAAAAAATGCGCTTTTTCGCCCATGATAAAGAATATATCGCTGAAGAAGTGGGGACTTTAAGACTTGGCAAAATCCGAACAGGCCAGATAACTGCCGGTAGTGTTGGCTACATCATAGGCGGTATAAAAGATGTGAAAGATACCAAAGTGGGTGACACTATCACACACGCAAAAGGTGGAGCCGAATTTGGACTTCCTGGCTACCAGGAAATAAAACCGATGGTATATAGTGGACTTTATCCCACCAATACAGAAGATTTTGAAGACCTTAGAGATGCACTCGATAAATATATTTTAAATGATGCGTCACTGATTTATGAACCCGAAACTTCCGTTGCCCTCGGATTTGGATTCAGATGTGGCTTTTTGGGACTTCTTCACATGGAGATTGTTCAGGAAAGACTTTTCAGAGAGTTTGATCAGGCAATTATCACCACCCTTCCCAATGTGGAATATGTGGTTTATAAACGCAATGGTGAAAAAATTGTAGTTGACAACCCCGATCACATGCCGGCCGTTGGAGATATCGACCTGATTGAAGAACCGTATGTAAAAGCACAGATTGTAACTCCGAGTGAATATGTCGGAGGAATCATGAAACTTGCCATGGATAAACGGGGAATTTATAAAAACACCACTTACATCGATCCAACAAGAGCCGACTTAAGTTTTGAGTTTCCACTTGCTGAAATTATTTTTGATTTCTACGATAAATTAAAATCAATTTCCAGAGGTTATGCATCCTTCGACTATGAATTGATCGGCTATCAGGAATCCGACCTGATAAAGCTTGATATTCTTCTTAATGCTGAACCTGTTGATGCTCTTTCAATGATTGTTCACCGTTCAAAATCCTATGACTGGGGAAGAAAAGTTTGTGATAAACTAAAAGACCTGATCCCGAGACAGTTGTTTGAGATTTCAATTCAGGCAGCCATTGGAAGCAAGGTAATCTCCCGCTCCACAGTGAAAGCTATGCGCAAAAATGTTATCGCCAAATGTTACGGTGGCGACATTTCCCGTAAGAGAAAACTGCTGGAAAAACAAAAAGAAGGCAAAAAGCGGATGAAACAGGTTGGAAATGTTGAAATACCTCAAGAAGCTTTCCTCGCCGTTTTACAGATTGAAGATTGAAAATATCAGATAGAAAATTTTACGGAAGACTGTTTTTTGTAATAGCAGTTGTGTTTCTTCTGATAATATCGGTGCGGCTGTTCATCATCTCCACCTATAAAATTACCACCAATTCAATGGAAGCCACTCTTGAACCGGGTGATTTTATTGTTGTTCAAAAATTTGGATATACCCGACAGGAACCTGTTTATATCCCCCTTACAGACCTCTCCCTCCCCTTCACAACCTGGGATGGCTCAGCCAAACCGGAAAAAAACTCGGTGATCGTCTTCAAATTTCCCGAAGGGAAAAAAGATGACAGGTTAAATCCCGTTTATGTTAAAAGACTGATCGCACTTCCCGGTGATACAATCAAAATTGTTTCGGGTGAAGTGTTCGTGAATGGAGTGAAACAACCACGCCCCCCTTTGATGAGGCAGGCAAAGATAAAATCGAAAGATGACGGCAGTTCACAGATATTTCCCGGGGATGACGACTGGAATGAAGACAACTATGGACCACTCTACATCCCCAAAAAAGGTGATACAATTGAAGTTAATCTCTCCAACTATTCACAGTGGGAAGATATTATTAAAAGGGAGCAGGGTGACACCTCATTAACGGTTTCAGGGCATAAATTCCTCTTAAACGGGGAAGAAATAAATAGTTATATTGTACAAACTGATTATTATTTTGTAATGGGAGACAACCGCGACAACAGCCTCGACAGCCGGTTTTGGGGATATGTCCCCTATGATTACATCATCGGTGAAGTATCTTTCATCTACTGGTCAGTTGATCCTTTCTCCACCGGTTCGTTCCCACAAATCAAATTCAACAGGTTCTTTAAAACGATAAACTAAGGTTTTATCATGAAAAATCTCCTATTAGTCATCTCTCTTGCAGTAATTTTACCATCCACACTCTTATCTCAGGACAATTATATGGTGTTCCTGAAAAACAAAGGTTTTACCGGTGAGTTTTCACATGGAAGTTTCCTTTGGTCACTGGCAGGTTCTACTCTCTCGAGCGAAAGTATCAATAGAAGAATAAAACACCTCGGCGAAAAAAACTACTTGTCGGAGCAGGATATCCCCGTCTCTGCAGAATATATCGCAAAACTTGAATTGACAGGTGCCCAAATTCGTTGGAATTTAAAATGGTTCGATTGCATTTCTGTTACAGCCGACGCTTCAACTCTTGAAAAAATAAAAAAGCTCGATTTTGTCAGTTATGTCCGCCCCGTGATCAAAATCAAAGTTCCACTTGAATTCAGAAATCCATTAAATCCCATTGAAGATGATGCCCTCGCATCACTCTCCGGTTATGGGAATGGAACACCACAAACAGTTAATACCTCTTACTTAATACCTGATAATTATTCCGGGTCCGACCTAAAACTTTATGGCGGTTCATACACACAGTACAAGATATCTGATGTTCCTGAAGTTAACAGAATGGGAGCTTCAGGTAAAGGAATCAGAATTGGCGTTCTCGATTCAGGATTCGACTGGGAGAGACACGAAGCACTTAAAACAAGAAAAGTGATCGCTGAATATGATTTTGTAAAAAAAGATAAAGTAACAGCGAATCAAGAGGGTGATCCAGCCGGTCAACATGGTCACGGTACTTTCTGTTTTTCAGTTTGTGGTGGATTTTTTGAAGGAAAACTTGTTGGACCTTCACACGATGCAACTTTTGTACTCGCAAAAACCGAAACAACTGAATTTGAAAGAATGGTTGAAGAGGATAATTACGCTGCTGCAATTCAATGGATGGACAGTATTGGCGTGGATATCACCACCAGCTCCCTCGGTTACACAGTCTTTGATGATGCTGCCTACAGGTATGAAGACCTGACAGGAAACACTGCAATCTGCACAAAAGCGATCAATTATGCATTTTCAAAAGGAATTTTAACCTTTACTGCTTCTGGTAATTCTGCAAATGACCCATGGTTTTATGTTTCCACCCCCGGTGATGGATATGAAGCTTTGGCAATTGGCGCTGTTACAAGAAATCGTGAAATTGCAGACTTTTCTTCGGGCGGTCCTACAGCAGATGGAAGAATTAAACCTGACTTTTCCGCCGCCGGAGTTTCCGTTTATGGTGCCCTCGCTTCATCAAAAAACAAGTTTGAAAGATCAAACGGTACTTCTGCAGCAACTCCTATTGCTGCCGGAATTGGCGGTCAACTTCTCTCACTTTTCCCCCATCTGAAAAACACACAGGCAAGATTTATCCTGCGTTATACTTCAGATCAAAAAATGATGCCTGACAACTTGTTTGGATATGGACTTGTTTCAGCACTCGAAGCTGTCACCCATCCAAATCTGGAAATGGAAAGGAACGGGACATGGTCGTTGCACAAAAGGTTCAGAGATAAAGTAAAAGCTAAAAGCGTTTATCTGGTTTACAAAACGGGATATGGCAAAACTGATCGTATCAAGATGGAAGAGATTGAAGATCAACACTATAAAGTGAATCTTCCTGCGATGGTAGAAAAAGAAGTATTTGAGTTCTGGTTTGATGCAGGGGAATCATCAAATGGAGTGAATTTCCCTTCAACAGGAAGAAAATATTACACACTCCCCGGCAACGAAAATGTCTATTCTTCGGTTCCAGCAAAAATCGATCTAAACAAATTTGCGAAAGAAAAAGCCGCTAAATTTACAGGCGTGAATCCACGAATTTATGTAAAATATAAAACCGGTGCCAAATCCACGGTTGTGGTAATCAAAGATATCGCTGGAAATATCGTGAACTCAATCCCGGTGGCAGATCTTCATTACGACAACAGAATTATTTGGGATGGTAAAAACTCCTCCGGCAAGCGGGTTTCGTTTGGAATTTATACCTCAACAGTAATGATTGATGGAAGACCGGGCGGAAAACAAATATTTTTCAGAAGGTAATTCGGAAAGAAAAAAACCTGAAAGCGCAGTCAATACTTTATCTCAAAGTTGTGGAAGTCTAGAAGTTCAATTACTTCATCATTCCCAAATAAGACAGCGCTTTCAGGAAATTATTGGATCAAAGGGACTACTGATAAAGTTTGCCTCCTCTGTTTGTTTTTAAATACTCTATATCAAAGGGACTACTGATAAAGTTTGCCTCCTCTGTTTGTTTTGAAAAATAATCTAAATAAAAGGGATTAAAAATAAAGTTCTCCTCCTCTGTTTATTTATAAAATCGATACAATCTCACAAACCTGAATTCAACTTACAAAAATATTCTATTAAAGTCAAGCGCATTAAAATTATATTTTTAAGGTAAAAAAAATTCGCCACCATCCTTGAATTCGGACCTCACCCCCGGCCCCTCTCCTAAAATGAGAGGGGAGGATTACAATTGAAAATAAATCCGCGAAAATCTGCCTCATCCGCGTCCCCTCAACCACCCCCTAACCCCCTCCTTGGCAAGGTGGGGGAATTTTCTCTCTGCGTTTCATCACAAGTTATTGAAATAAAAGGTTGAATATTGTTTGTGAAATAAATTATTATTAGATTCCTTAGACATAAAACTTAAGTTTGGATCTATCCATGAAAAAGTTATTCTACTTCCTTATTATTACAATTTATACTGTCCTCCCACAAACCAAACCCGAACTAATCCTTCCCGTTGGACACAAAAACAAAATTGATGCGGTTAGCTATAGCCCCGATGGAAAATTAATCCTTTCGGCAAGCTGGGATAACACCGCCAAACTGTGGGATGCCGAAACAGGTGTATTGCTTCGAAACATTGAAGCACATCGTGAGGAAGTCTCGGATGCACAGTTTAGTCCCGATGGAAGTTTGTTTTTCACTCTGTCATGGGATCAATCGATAAAACTTTGGGAGACCGTTTCGGGAAAATTGATCCATAATTTTTTCACTGAAGGAGATGCTGTAACCGGAGCATCTTTTAGCCCTGATGGGAAAAGACTTTTAATTACGGGGTATGAAGGCCGGGTCGAAGTAAGGGATTTGGCATCAGGGAATGTTATTTTTCCACTGATTGGACATTCAGGATCCATTGAAACAGGCAGATTCAGCAGTGATGGCAAACTGATAGTTACCATCGCCTGGGATGGCACAGTAAAAGTGTGGGACAGCCAAACAGGTGCCCTTATACACTCACTCCCCACCGGAATCAATTGGCCCGTGATGGCTGACTTCAGTTCGGATACCAAATATTTTTTCAGCGCTGCCTATAATGGAACTGTCAGACTTTGGGAGACTTCTACAGGAAAGATGATTTCTGAATACAGGGGGATTCCTTCAGAACAAAATCTTCCTGTATTCAGTCCCGACAGTAAAAATTTTGCCGTTCCCAATGCCGGCGACTCGGTGAATGTTTACGAAATTGCGACAGGAGCAAACATCGCCACACTCTACCTCTTTTCGGAGGAACCGTGTAATATTTCAGGGGTTCACTACTCCGATGATGGCTCCAAACTGATGGTTACTTTTTTTCAGTCAAACCCCACAATCTGGCGAACTGCAGATCATGAACTTCTCCAGGTAATTTTTGGTATGGAGGCTCTTGTCGGCACTGCAAACTTCAATCCGGATGGAAATTCTGCCGTTTTTGGTGATTATCACGGAAAGATCATCACTGTGGATGTTGAATCAGGAAAACAATTATCCAATCTTGCGGGTAAAACTGTATCTGTAAATTCCGCTAATTTTAATCCTGATGGCGACAAAATAGTTGCCACCTACGACAACGACAGTCTTAAAATACTTGATGTTTTAACAGGAAAAGCCCGGAGCATCAACCCGGGGGAAAGTATTGTCTCCTGGTTTTCAGGATTCAGCCCTGACGGGAAAAAGATTTTGATACCCGGAATGGATTATTCGCTCGTCGTTATTGATGTTAATTCCGGTGAGGTAAAAAATCGTATTACAGGGCATGATGGTTTCCTGGTGGCAGCTGAATTTAGTCCTGAATCCGACAAAATTGTCTCTGTGACGATGGATTCCTCAGCCTCTCTGTGGAATTTAACGACCAACAAAGAAGAAAAAAACCTGAGTGGTGTGTGTGGTGATCCCTCATCAATTGCATTCAGCCCCGATGGAAAAAAAATTGCGGTTGCAAGAAGAGACAGCACAACTTCCATAATCGATCTCGCAACAGGAAAAGTGACTCTCACACTCTATGGACATACCTCATTCGTAAATTCTGCACGATTTAATAAGACAGGAAACAAAATTGTAACAGCATCTCTCGACCAAACTGTAAAAGTGTGGGATGCAATTTCCGGTAAAGAACTTCTGACATTATATGGACATACTTACAGCGTAACTTCTGCTTATTTTGATGATGAAGGGAACAAAATCATCTCTTTTGGCGAAGATAAACAAGCGATAATCCGGGATGTGAATTCAGGCGAGATTTTAAGTAAAATCAATCTGAAAGGGCTTGGCAAGGATGTAAATTTTAAGCGGGATATGGTCGTTTCCCACAAAAACAGTCTGCTTACATTTTATGACCTGACCGATGGTTATGAATTACTCTCGTTTGCTACTTTTGGAACTGAAGACTGGTTTGTCACTCACCCCTCGGGACTTTTTGATGCCTCCCCCGGTGCGATGGAGCAGATGTATTATGTTCAGGGACTTGATATTATCGAATTTAACCAGTTAAAAGATAAATACTGGGAACCCGGTCTTTTCAAAAAAATTATGAACAGTGAGCAACTCCGGTCTGTTGCTGCAATTGATAAGGAAATAGAACTTTGGCCTGAAGTAAAGGAATTTGAGTTTAGTGGAAATTATGAAAAAGTGAATGTTACCGTTGAAAACAAAGGAGGTGGAATCGGTAAAATTCAGGTTTTGTTAAACGGTAAGGAAATGATTGCAGATGCCAGAGGTCCTGAACTGGATGTCTCACAAAATACTGCTCTTTTAAGTATCGATTTAAAAAACCACCCCTACCTCGTAAATGGCGATAACAAAATTGAAATAATCACCTGGAACAAGGATGGAAATCTTTCAAGTCCCGGGGATGTTGCCGATTTTCTTTTTGAAAAGGAGAAACTTGAGCCGGCAATTTTTATAGTTTCTGTAGGTGTTGGCGATTATACCGGTGAAAAATTAGACCTGAAATATGCCGGGAAGGATGCAGGTGACATTTTTACAGCTCTGAATGTGGGAGCCCAACATCTGTTTTCAGAAGAGAGAACCTTTTCTTACCTGCTCTCAACGGATAACAAACCGGGTTTGATGCCCACAAAAGTTAACATCATAAAAACCTTCAACGAAATTGCAAAAAAAGCATCTTCGGAAGATGTTATTGTTGTATATCTTGCGGGTCATGGTATGAACCTTGGTGGTGAAGAGGGTGATCTCCATTATCTTACACAGGATGCATTTTCAGCAAATCCTGAAGTTTATAAAGACGAGTCAGTCAGAAAATCCACCACCATTTCAGGAGTTGAGCTTATTGAACTTCTTAAAAATGTTGCGGCACTAAAACAGGTTTTGATAATTGATGCGTGTGCATCAGGAAAATTAGTGGATAACCTCGCCGAAAAAAGAGATATTTCAAGTTCCGTGATCAAAGCCATGGAAAGGATGAAAGACAGAACGGGTTTGCATATTATTACGGGAAGTGCTGCCGATGCTGTAAGTTACGAAGCAAGCAAGTATGGTCAAGGATTGCTTACCTATTCCATTCTCTCAGGAATGCGTGGTCTTGCCCTAAAAGACAACAGATCGGTGGATATCAGCCTGTTAATGCAACATGCCAGAGAGATGGTTCCAAAGCTCGCTGAAGGAATAGGCGGAATTCAGGAGCCCCGAATCTTCTCGCCCAAAGGGGCAGAAAGTTTTGATATCGGAATTCTTGATGATAAAGAAAAATCGATGATTCCCCTCTCCCAGGAGAAAGTTATTTTTATAAACTCGGTATTTATGGATATAACTGAACTGTCTGACCACCTGAATCTTGCCGAACAAATCGATGAAAAACTTTCAGGAATTTCTGAAAAAAGTGGAAATGCAAAATTGATTTTTTGGGATGTTAAAAGTTATCCGGGAGCCAACAAACTGTCAGGAACCTATTCACTATCGGGGGATAATATTGAAATAACCTTCAAAATTTTGCAGGACAAAAACACAATAAAATCGTTCACCAAAAAGGGAACAAAAAGCAAACTGGATCAGCTAATAAATGATGTCATAGTAGCAGTAGTGGAGAGTATGAAATAATGCCGCTGTTTAAAAGCTAATGAACCGGAGAAATTCCCAGTTTTTTTAGCCTTTTATAAAGGTTGCTTCTGTCTATTCCAAGTTCTTCGGCGGCTTTGGTGATATTAAAATCAACTCTGTTTAGAACTTCAAGAATAAATTCTTTTTCCAGCTCAGCTTTATGGAGCTTGAGATTTGAAACCACCTCTGCAGGAACAAAATTAGTGAATCGTTGATCTTTCAGATTAAGTAATAACGACACTTCTTCCAGACTTATAACTTTGCTTGTAGTCAAAATGCACAGTCTGTCAACAAAATTTTTAAGTTCTCTTACATTACCATGCCATTCCTGTTCTGAGAGAAACTTAATCACATAATCCGACATTTCAATAAGGGGTTTATTATATTTTTGGGAGCTTTTAATCAGAAAGTGTTTTAACAGTTCGGGGATGTCCTCTTTCCGTTCACGCAGCGGTGGAATGGTTATCGGAAAAACATTTAACCTGTAGAACAAGTCCTCCCTGAAAGTTTTTTCCTCCACCATTTTATTGAGGGATTTATTTGTGGCAGCAATAACTCTTACATCCACTTCTTCTTCGGTGTTTGCCCCAATTTTGGTTATTTTCCTCTCTTCCAGAACTCTTAACAATTTTCCCTGAAGTTCAAAATTCATATCACCAATCTCATCGAGAAACAGAGTGCCCTGATGGGCGGCTTGAATCTTGCCAATTCTTGTTTCATCTGCCCCCGTGAATGCACCTTTAGTGTGACCAAATAATTCACTTTCGAGTAGATCTTTACTTAAAGAAGCACAGTTCATTACAATTATTTTTTTTGTACGCCTTTTGCTGTTATAATGTATCGATTTTGCCACAAGTTCTTTTCCGGTACCCGATTCACCTTGTATGAGAACCGTCACATCAGTCATAGCCGTCTTGTAAATCAAATTTTTGATCTCAAGCATCTTTTCACTTGAACCAACCATCCGGTATTTATCTTTGATCTCATCAAGAAAAACTTTGTTTTCTGAGATCAATGTACGGGTTCGCAAAGCATTCCTCATAGAAACTGCGAGTCTGGTTTGCTCAACGGGTTTTTCGATATAATCAAAAGCACCCTGCTTTATACATTCTACGGCGAGTTCGATCGAATTTTGTGCGGATACCATGATCACCGGTATTGAAGCATACTTTGAGATGACAACTTTCAGGAATTCAATTCCATTTAAGCCCGGAATCCTGACATCCAATAATATACAATCATAACTTTGAGATTCAAGTTTGTCTAATGCGTAGATTGCGGAAGAGGCAGTCTCCACCTCAAATCCAAACGAAGTCCCTTCCAAAAGTCGCTTCATTGAGATCAAATACGCACGGTCATCATCAATTACTAAAATTCTATTTTGCATTTAATTCCCGGGTTTCTTATTTCTACTAATAATACACAAAAAATTTTCCTGCTCGGACACCGCCGTTAAGAAATTGTCACTGTGCAACAAAAGAATGTCAAGAAATTGTGGCAAAAACTACCAAAAAATAACAAAATTTTGGCAAAAATTGCCACTCCCTTTGTAGTTATTTTTATTAAAAATGATATAAAACCGAATTATTTGTCTGAAATTAAATGATAGAAATTTTCTTCATGAATGGCACACATTTTGCATCATAACAATGCTGTTCCTTGTGCATAATATGTGGTTCGGCAATCTTGAGGGAGAAGTACATATATCCCCCATTCTTAGAAATTTTGAAATCAAATACTTAATTATTTCCAATTGAGTTTATCTCTAAAACCGAAAGGATGTTACAACATGACAAGAAGTAAAACTTTATTGTTCGTTTATTTTATTTTTCTTTTATCGTGGGCAGGGTTGGCTAACCCCTCACCACAGGTCAATTTTCTGCTGACGCCTACAAATGGTGAGACAGGTATCTCTATTGAACCAACATTTACATGGACCAAAGTAATTGGTGCTACAACTTACAAGTTGGAGATTGCAACAACCAGTGCTTTTGCTAGCATTTTATTTGAACAAACCGCAGCATTTACTAACGGTCTCGGTAACGGTACAAGGACAGCCGGTCCTTACACAGAGGTTTATCCGAACAATACTTATAATCAGATCAATTACCCTTTTCCATTAGGTAACAACAAATTGCTTTATTGGAGAGTTACCGCTTTTGATATCAATGGTGCTACATTAAGCATTTCAGATATCTGGTCTTTTCGTACATATAGCGATGTTAATGTAACCCTTTTGTATCCCGGAACTAATGCTACAGTTGTGCCAACTGATGTACTGTTTTCGTATTATACAAATGTTGTAAACAGTGGTTTTGATTTTAAATTAGAGGTAAAAGCAGCAGCCGATGCACCAGATGCCGGTTTAGGCGAATGGTTACATCCTGATTTTCATCCTGATGCTGTTCCTGAAATTACTCAAACCATTCCTGAGCTTGTTGGGGGTACAAAGTATTATTGGAGAGTTGTCCTCTTTGAAGCAGGAACAACCAAGATTTTAAAATATTCTCCTGTAAAATATTTTAACACCTCCGGTGGTGCTACAAAGCCAATTCCTTCTTATCCGTTAAGCGGAACGGTATATACTAATACCCCAACACTTTACTGGTATCTTGGAGGGTTTAGCACTGACCTCACTTTTGAGGTAGAAGTAAGTTTAACCAATGGAGCAGGAGGTTTTGTAAAAACATATCCTGCCATTGGTGATCCTGCAATCGAAGATTTGTATTTTGAGATTCCCGAAGGCGGATGTTTGCCTGGAACAAAATATTATTGGAGAGTGAGAAGTGTTTACACTCCGGCAGGTGGTCCGGTAGCGTATTCAGACCCCAGCCCATGGAAAAATTTCACAACTCACGGTGTCGGCACTGTATTAAAACCCACATTCTCTTATCCCAAAGGTAACACCACGGTGTATAGCACTGTCCCATATCTGTTCTGGTATGTTGGAGGTACTTCTGAGGGATTAACCTTTGATGTTGAGATAGTAAAGGCATCAGATAATTTCACAGGAACAGCAACAGCCGGTTTAACAGATATAGAAGGATTATCTGTACAACTTGTGAACGCTCTTGAGCCGGGTGTTCAGTATAAATGGAAAGTTTGTGCTAAAAATACCACGGGTACAGTTCTTTGGTCAGATCAGGCGGTTTTTAAAGTAACCGGTGGTACGGCAAACACACATGCAGTTGTTATGTATCCTAAAAACTATACTACACTATATACCAAAAAACCTACCCTTTTCTGGTATCTTGAAGGTGCAAATTTTGGAGTAACAGGATATAGTGTGCAATATAAATTGAAAACTGATCTTAACTGGACAACTCTTCCGGCAGTTGTGGGTGTTGATAATATCAGCTATGAATTCCCTGCTGATATACCAAATTGTGAGGGACAAAAGTATGATTGGCGGGTAGCAGCAATTCATGGAGCTACAATTGGTACTTATAGTGCAGGCAGTTTCAAGATTGTTGCAGGTTCACAACCCGGTGTACCGGTACTCACATATCCCAAAAACACTACTGTTTATACAGCATCACCAACTCTTTTCTGGTATGTGAACGGTTCTACCACCAATGTAACCGGATACAATGTAAAATACAGTTATTCAAGTGAATTTACACCAACTACAACGGTTACAGATGTGACCACCGATCAATTTTATCTTTGTGAAAATCTTCACGACGGATATACTTATTGGTGGAAAGTACAATTAATTGTTGATGGTGTCGCTTATGGAGATTATTCTCAACCACAGAAGTTTTATGTTAAACCGGGATCCGACGCACCTTCATCCCCAATTGTTGGTGGACCGGACAATATAAGTGTAACAACTACATCCCCAACGATATCCTGGGCAGTTCCTGCAGATCCTCCAATTGGAGCAACATATGACCTGGAAATCGCTGACAATCCTGATTTCACAAACGCTCTCATTATGGACAATCTCGTAAATCAGAATCAAGATGTTCAAGGACTAATCGTTAACAATGGATACTTCTGGCGAGTCAGGATGAAAGATGGACAAGGAAACCATTCCAACTATTCACCAACTGCACAATTTATGGTGGTCAGTCCTACAAGTATTGAAAACGAAGCAATTCCTTCTGAATTTAATTTGGATCAGAACTATCCTAATCCGTTTAATCCTTCAACAACCATCAGGTTTAATCTCCCTGAAAATGTTAATGTAAAATTGATGGTTTTCAATTCACTTGGTGAACAAGTTTCACAGTTAATAAATGGACAAATGGCGGCTGGAACATATTCGATTAAATTTGATGCGAATACTCTGCCATCAGGAATTTATTTTTACAGGATTGAAGCCGGAAGCTTTACTGCTATTCGCAAAATGATCTTAATGAAGTAATTTTAAAGGAGTGAGTGTAAAACACTGTACTTATTAAACTAAACTTTCGGTGCCATCTCGATTTTGGGGTGGCACTTTTTTTTTATATTAAATTAATTGGCGATTAAAATTTTGATATGTTTTTGAAGAGTATTTATACCGGTGACAATCCAGTGAACAATAACTATCTAAAATTCTCCACCGCGGAGTTAAATGAACGCTGTGGGTTTATATTTTCACTTACTGTATTCAGGATTTGCAAAGAAGTCCTGTAGCCTGAATGAACATTTAATCTCCCGGGGCTATTTGAAGTAAAAACGGGGTCGTTAGTGGCAATAACCTCTTGAACTCGCTTGGGTGTTTGTGCCGAAATCCTTGCCAGTTCAAGTTGTTCCTTGGCAAATCTCTTTTTTGAAGTAATTCTCGAGACGATGATAAATAACAAATTTGATACAGCTATTATAGAAACGAGGAATAAAATGGATGTCATCATAGATTTTGGCTCGCTGGATTAAACGAATATTTTGTTATTCAAATATATAATAATTTGTAATAATTACTTGTGATTCTTATATGAATTATACCTGATTTATCCGGCTTGTGAGTTTGAGCACAATCACCATCGTCACATCTATTCCAAAATTAAATTTAACATCAACTTAATCTCAAAAATATGCAGGATCATCAATAATTTCCCTAGCGGTAGATGGTGATTCCACCTTCGATTCAGGTTTAAACATCGCCATTATACCATATCTTTGTTCATCAAGTGCATGATCTGAAATTGAAGGGTCGTTCCCTTTCCCTTTTATGTCCTCCGGGTCTTTTGCATCGTAAGTAACTGACATCATTTCTGCAAGCAAAGGTTCGTTTAATCCATCGAATATGAAGTATCGGGGTGATTTTCCTTCTGCAGGAAATAAACTTTTCCAACCCCACCAGCCTGTTTTGCGTGAATTGTAGGCGGGACTTAAAAACAGCCCCTCCACTTCAAAAACATCTGCAAATGTGTTTTCGTGTGCTATCACCGAAAATCGCTCCTTTTTTGCAAATGCATCGGTACCGGAAACGATAATCGATGGTTTTCTACCTCCCAATAATTTTCCTGTAATCGAATCCGGTTTTAACATCTCACTAATTGCCCGGGCATGATCTACGGGTGTCCTCTGTTTTTCATAATATGTAAAAACCCTGTAATAGATTCCATTGTGATCTCTCGCTGTTACACCAAATGAACAAGGAGAACTGAATCCAGGATCGATGCTCCCTGTTAATGTCCAATCGTGAGGAATGGTAAAAGGTGGAATCACTTGTTGAAGTCTGTCAAAGTTTTTAAAGAACATCCCTCCAAAAACTTCCCAGTCTCCATAAAGGTAAGCTAATCGCAATTCATTTGGAAGGGATTTTAGATTTGCCGCATAGGTGCTTTTATTGATACAATATTCTCTTCTCTCTTCCTCACTCCATTTATTGTAATATGTGTCGGCAGAAATACCATCTTTTTTTAAGTGTTTTAATGACCAAAAAATATTATCCCATAAATATGACTGAATAAAATGAAATTGTGACGGGTCTTCGTGCTTTTCAAATTTTCGATCGATAAAAAGTCGTTTTAGATATGAATGAGATACTCCCCCAGGATTCATCGTAAGGATCATCTTTGGTGTGAATCCCGGTTTTACGGAACGGTTGGAAGTTTTCAGAAACTGTATCTGATGAGGTGTACAGTGTGAAGCTTCATCAATAAATACCAGATCAAACTCAAACCCCTGGAAAGAATAAATATCACTTTCACTATCTGCGTATCCAAACTGAACTATTGGTGTTCCATCAGGAGCGTACAATATTTTTTCTGATTTATTGTAATGCTCCATAATCTTTGGGTGGTTCTCATACAATGGAAGAATGTGGTTTTTCAACAATTCCTTGGAATACCGCCTGAATATTAAAGATTTATAAGCAAACTCCGGTGAGAGCCCCAGAAGCACAGCAATCTCCCTTATTGCGTGACTTTTTGCTCCACCTCGTGCTCCGCCATATCCAATCCAGGAATAAATGCTGCCCGTTATCAATTCTTTAAGCAGAAGCTGTTTTGGCAGCAGACTAAATTTCTCAATCTTAACAGGAGATTTTTTCCTGATCGTCACGCCGGGAATCCTTTGTCTCTTGTAAGGTCCACCACTTCGATTCTCAATATCCCGTCTTTATCACTGTTTTTATCACCACCTGAAGGATAAATCTTATCAATAAGGATTTTCGCTGCTGCAATTCTGTTATTCAAATTTTTCCCATCCACTTCACCTTCCCGCACACTCACAAGAAATTCGATCGATTTATCAGCCTCTTTTTCCAGAAGTCCCATGTTTTTTCCGCCCAATACTTCATTCCCCTCTTTTTTCAATATTATTTCAAACTTAATTGTTTCCATAAGCAAATTCAAGATAACCCTGTAACACTTCAATGATCTTTACACTTTGTCGGGAATTTATCGATTACATTTTGCCCCGCCAGGGGCTTCGTAGGGATAGAAAATGATATCCACAAAAAATGCCTTTGCCCCGCCAGGGGCTTCGTAGGGATAGGAAATGATATCCACAAAAAATGCCTCTGCCCCGCCACAGGCTTCGTAGGGATAGGAAATGATATCCACAAAAAATGCCTTTGCCCCGCCAGGGGCTTCGTAGGGATAGAAAATGATATCCACAAAAAATACCTTTGCCCCGCCAGGGGCTTCGTAGGGATAGAAAATGATATCCACAAAAAATACCTTTG
>Ga0209573_1000399_pt1 | contig 94440 bp, 74 predicted proteins | sample TNRBio252014_DNA_FD_185870 | JGI IMG/M metagenome (GOLD analysis project Ga0209573, IMG submission 185870) | Wastewater treatment Type I Accumulibacter community from EBPR Bioreactor in Madison, WI, USA - TNR Reactor_6/25/2014_ DNA (SPAdes)... | ecosystem: Engineered > Bioreactor > EBPR >...
CCCTGCATATGGCCGCCATCAGCAGTGTACAGCATAACCCCGACCTGCATGAATATTATCAACGCAAGGTGCAAGAAGGCAAAAATAAAATGTCGGTAATCAATGCCGTGAGAAACAAATTACTGCATCGAATTGTAGCCGTAGTAAACCGGGGAACTCCTTATGAATTACAACTCAAAAATAATTAACAAAGAGATTGTTTTGATCATAGATATCGTTTGGGTTTGGGCAGTGGCGGGCTTAGGAGGCCTTAGCAATGGAGCATCGCGGAATGCTAAGGCCGACAAGGTCGTCACAGTCCACCGTGGGCAAACGTTATAGCGAAGATAACACTTTATGTTTACACATCACCCCGCCATTGACCAAACCTGGTGTTAGGGGCTGGCCGCATTTACTCCAATTCGTCTACAAGAACCTTTAATTCGTTACATGTCCGCTTTACATCAAGTAACATCTTTTCTTTGTTTTCTCCGGTCAGCCCTCTTTTTCTTTTGTTCTCAGTCACAAAAATTGTCGGCATGTCTCCAAATGTTATCTCTGTCACGATGCAATTGGGTTTTTCATGACACTTGAAACAATTGTCTAACGATTTGTGCTTTGAATAATATTCTTTCCATTCGTCATTGGAGTCAAACGTAGTCGCAAATACGAATACTTTCTTGAGAGTCCCGTCCTTAATAAAGTATAATGTTTCTGTCCCCGCTGCTTCTGCGTCTGTTAAGCTACTTATTAAAACAATTGAGTCCTTGTCGTAGTAAGCTGTCACGGAACCGACAAATGTTTTGTCGACTGAACTCTTTGTCGTCAGTTTACCTTTACTTCTTAATTTTTCAATTGTCTTTACGTAGTTGTCTGTCGATTGTGACCAACCTTGTCCCGATACCAAAAATGTCAGTGCTATTAGTAAACGTATCATTGTCCAATGCGGCTTGCCCCTAACGTTTGTGCATAAGCAGTGGCGGGAATTCGAAGCGCATCACTGTCCCACGACACAAAACGTTATTTGGAAAACTAAACTACAAATTTACACTGAACCCCGCCATTGATTATGCACTTTGTTATGCACCGTTTTCACTTCTCCGATTCAACTTTTATAATCTTGTCCCAGAATGTCGGTACTCGTTCAATATACTCAAGTCCCAAATTGTCACGAAGTCCCTTAAAGTCCGAGTAGTAATAATCATGAAGTTTACCAATCACTTTGTCGGAGTTGTCAATGATTAAAATTGTATAGCCGTTTTTAAAAATGTCCTTAAATCCTTTTGTCTTTTGTTTCTCAATCTTTTTTGTCCGTTGAGTAAAGGGGTTCTTAATTTCAATGTGAGAATTGGTCACCGTTACTTGATTCATTTCAGTCAGTATCTTAATCCAAATGAAAATTGTCACAAGTAGCAAAAGTGGTCCTGCAAAAATAAGCGCTCGTCCATCTAGTCCGGTTTGAATAAAATTAATAAGTAGCCCTACGTCTAATACCAAAATCAGTAGTCCCATTATGAATATAAAACCTGTCTGTCCGAAATATTTAAATCTTGATCTGTACATTTTAAATTTGTGTTGTCATTGTCCAGTGAAAATGGTGCATAACGTTCGGCTATAAGGCGTTTGTTTTACCAAAATAAAAATAAACAAAGAAAACAAATGCCTTATAGCCTTTGTTAGCACCAGTACCGCATCACTACTTTTGATTTTGTACTATTATCACATAGTCAATTGCTGATTGAAGACGTTCTTTACGAGTCTTCAGTCCGTCAGTTTTGAAATACGCAATGTCGGTGGACATCTTATCAAAATCACTGAATTTTGTTCCTAAGGAACTGAATAGTCCGCGACTGGCTACGTATTCAGTTTTGTCTCCTAACTTTGAATCACAATTAATGTATTGTCTGCTAATTGAGGTAACCTTTCCATAAAATGGTGATTCAGGTGATTTATGCAACAACGTAGTCAGCGAAGTACGTGTTTTATTGACATGTGAAATTCCATACTGTGCGAAGAAATTCCCTCTATTGAATTCTTTGATAGATCGTAATATGTTTTTGTAAGTCTCCTTGTCCCTTGTTATTTGAGCAGTAAGTGGAACTTTGTTTCCTGCCATTAGATTTAATGTGAGTAGATTTGACGAAATGTCATTTAGAAAAGCACTGTCTTTTAAATTTATGAGCTCTTCAAGTTTCAAATTTAGTCCTGAAATATTTTTGTCTGTTTCCTTGTTATTAAGTTGATCAATAAGGTTTTTAATAATTCGATTTGTATTTTCTTTGTATTCAGGTTTAGCGGCTAGAATATCCTTGATTACGTAACTATAAACTTCAATCCAGTCAAAATCAAATCCGAGAACCATTATTTTGTCCGTTGGATTTCTTTCTTCATTAAATACCCTTAATGCTTTCCAAAATTCAAGTTCACTGAAATAATAAGTACTAAATTTTAATAGAGATTCGTCACCAGTTGACAAATATTTATTAGCAATGTATGCCGCTGCAGGTCCGGCTTCTATTACCAAGTATCTTACATTATTATTTTTATATGTATGCGTTAGAAATTGATATTTAAGTGTCATGTTACTAGATACACCATGAAGTTCTCCGCACATGATGAATTTAGCTTCTTTATCAATGCTAATATGGATGTTGTCATCGAAACCGGGAGTCAAAGGAATTAATAAGTCCGATATGTCATTGCCTTCTATTTTTTGGCTATAACAGTTTAAAGTCATAGTCATTGTCAGAATAATGATTAGTAGTCCTTTCATGTCTTTGCGGTATTGGTGCTAACGTTGGTGCATGTGACGTAGTGCGGTATAGGAGCTAAAGCCTAATGAGGTACGAATGGCTTTAGCGACCTGCTGCGTACTGTCCCACACACCGAAACTAAATTATGAAACTTAAACTACAATGCAACATTGAACCAGCACTATGCCACATGCATTTTGTTATGCACTGTGCCGCTGTCAACCGTCACTAGCAGCACGGATGCCAAAGCTTTGAATGTGGGTTGAAATCGCGCGGCTTTGGCATTGGTGCTGCGATCCGGAGTCTAATTCTTTACCGATAGTCAAATTTTTGAAAGGTCGGCAAGGTATTTTCTGTCCACGTAAATGATTTTGAGTTCTTGTCTTTCCTCTGAGTCTAACTTGGGGGTTCCATCTGGATTTTCGACCAACATCTGCATGAATAGCACAATACTGTCGTTCGTATTATTCATTTTATTTACTTTTTCTTCAAAATGCTTTAAAAGTAAATCTTGACTGACGTTGTCATCAAATTCCTCATTTTCTCCTTGAAAACTAAGCCTCTGAGAGTGACGAACTAGTGCATAAATAGTCATAATAATTTTACAGATGATGCTTTCGTGAATTGATTTTTAATTACAATATTTTCTTATCATTTCGGATGCGTTTGTAATGCCCAACTGAGAAGCCATTCTCCAGTCTGAACATGCGCTTTTATCTCTAAGGTTTGCTTTTGCATGACCACGAGCGTTGTAAGCATCTCCATCGTTTGGATTCAGCTCAATGGCTTTGGAATAATCTACGATTGCACCTTGGTAATCATTCAAACGGTATTTAACTGATCCGCGGTTGCTATAAGTATTTCCATCGTTTGGATCAAGTTCGATAGCTCTATTAAAATCTCTGATCGCTCCATAAAGATCACCAGATTTATCTTTTACCGTTCCCCTGTCTTGAAAGTCACTTGCATGGGTTGGGTCGAGTTCTATTGCTTTATTGAGGGCTTGAATTGCACCACTAAAATCACCTATCCGTCCTTTGATTGCCCCAAGACCAGAATAGCCGCTTGCATTCATTGGGTCGATCTCAATTAATCTATTAAAGTCTTTAATTGCACCAGCGAAGTCACCTAATGCACCTTTGACAAGACCTCGTATATCTAGGCCAAGCTCAAATTCAGGGTTAAGCTTTATCGCTTTGTCAAAATCTCTCAAGGAAGAACTATAATCGCCTAGCCAATATTTTTCAATTCCCCTGTTTATATAAGCATAAGAATTATTAGGGTCCATCTCAATAACTTTATTGAAATCACCAATTGCACCAGATCTGTCCCCAAGCTGGCTCTTGGCCATACCATTAAAAAGTAAATCGGAGACGTTAAATATTTCAATTTCATTATTGTACTGTTCTGCAATACTTGTTTTTTCCTTTTCTTCCTTCACATTATTGAGTTGGTGAGTCAAGGCAGATATTTTTGCATTTGCATTTTCAATTTGTTGTTTAAGTACTTCTAACTCTTTTACATGTTGTCTATCAGATCGCACTTGCTTAAGAGATTCTTCTAGGCTTTTGGGGTCAATCTTTATGGAAGCTTTCATCCAAAATGTCTCTCCATTCCAACGTTCTTCTAGAATTTCCAGTTTAGTAATCCCAGCACTTATCGTTGCAATGTTCTCGACAAAGTCTTGAGAAAACTTACCACCAACATCAGATGTTTTAAGGGTACTTTCACTTTGCACATAAACACCTATTTCATTCAATAGTTGTGAGCGTAATTGATTTATGGCGATAGCACGACAGGACACTTTGCTATCTATCTCACTAGCCTTGTAAGTGTATTCCTTAACAAAGGTCTGTTCTTGTGCAAAGATATTGTGAATGGTTAAGTAAATAAATATGAAAATTAGTATGCGGCTCATTATTGAATATTCAACTTTAATTAATCACTTCTCTAATAAATTATTCCTACTCTTCTTCATATACATTATAATCAATTTGCTGTTCCTTATATTCATCAATGATTTGTTGGGGCGTTCGCATTTCATATTTGAAGCTGAATAGTAATGACGCTACTTTTGATTCGGATAGGTGATACTTTCTCGAAATTGATTGAATTGTTTCTTTATAGTCTGTTATTGAGCTGTCTCTTAGACTTTGAATCTTATTAAAGAGAATATTATACTCGTTTAAATAATAGTCCTTAACAATTAGGTTTAAAGTGTCGAATGGTACTTTATTTGAAAGTGATAATAGATAAATCTTTTCCTTATTGTTAATTAACTCTTGCTGAACCAAGGTATATGAGACATCTGCACTGTCAATTTGCTTTACTTTGTCTTTGTCTTTTTTTGAATTACAACCAAGCGTGAGCATAATTAAAATTACTAGTTTAGTTATGATTTTCATAGGCTTCTCTTAATCATATAGATGAATTATTAGTAGTACTAATTAGTAAAAGATCTCCATACCCATTTCCCCCTCCAGTAACCTAAACCCATAGCGGTAACTCTGCGGCCCATAATGCTCTGCCGATGTGGTTTACTATTCATCCAACTTGTTACTGGGTCATACCCAACTGTTAGACATTCGGCACCAGTCCGATTAAAACGCTTTAAAAAATTTGTATTATGGACTAATCGCGAGGGCATCCAACGAGCCCAACTTTGCGCAGAACGTTCAAGCTTTTTATTGATTGGAATTGCAGGCATTCCAATTTTTTCACGTTCCATATTTATTCGATTATAAACTTGTTGTTTAGTTTCAATTGGATCGAATTGAGCAAAAGTATTAATAGTTGTAAGCCCAAACCATAACAAGACTGAAAAGGTCAGTTGAAATTTCACATCTTTCATTGCAGCACTCAAGTTTATCATTTGCTCTCACTTTGGCTCTTTTGCTTGCTTGGGTGGCGCGCGGGAAAGTGCGGCAAGCAAATGTGCCAATGTTCGAAGCACTGTATTTGTCCCGCGGCATTGTGCATAACGCTGGTGTATGTGACGTTGCGGGCATAGGAGGGCAAATGAAGGAGGAACGACTGATTTGCCCGACTACTCCGAAACTGTCCCACGAGACCGAACGTTGTTTGAAACCTAAACTACGAATTTTCTCTACACCCCGCAATGTTCACATACATTTTGTTATGCACATGTGCCGCCATTGTCCGCACTACGCAGCACGGATGCCATAGCTTTGGGTGTGGGTTGAAGACGCGCGGCTTTGGCATTGGTGCTGCGATTCGGAGACTTATTCTTTGATAGTCAATTTTAAGTCCAAATTGTCTCCGTAAGTTTTGCGTTACAATTGTTGATGATGGTTTTGATTATTTACTCTACCAGAATTTGCTCCTTGTAGATTTGGTCGTCAACATAAATATGAATATAATAAAGACCACGTTTGAGTCCTTTTAAATTGAGCTTAAGGTCATTACCAACCAATTGACCTTCACAAACTGACCTACCCTGCTCGTCAATAAGGACAGCCCTGCTAGGTGTCGGTGGAGTATCTTTTAAAACATCTCCAAACATCACGCTAGCATCTGAAAGGTCTAGAGTCGAGACAGTGGACACTGTTAACTCTTGTGATGCAGGGTTGGGATATGCAGCAATTGAATAATAGCTAGGGCATCCCCATGTCTTTCTCATAAGATAGAATGCGGCATTTGCTCCAGTACCACATACATTTGAAGCATTTGCAGTTATGGCAATCGAGGAAACATTAGAATACATAGTGAAGTCCAGATAATTTGGAGTAACGATAAAAGGTACACCACTTTGAACTGTCCAATTGGCATTATTTGTTGTGCCCAAGGGCGTGACCTGAAGCCAGTGATTTCCTGGGCAGATATAAGTAGGGCCGTAGTAAGAACTTCCATCTACTCTTTGATTTGAGATTTGCGGGGTACCAACCCAGATTGTTCTTGTAACAGTATTTGTATTACAAGGGCCTTGAATTACAAAAGAAATGGTTGCTGACCCAGCAAAATTTGAAGATGCCCGTATCGTTGCCGTGCCGCCTGAGCCACTAGTACTTGCTCCACCGGTCGTAGCAAAATAGCTTGTGGGTGATACTGACCAAGTTACAGACGAATTGCCGGGAATAGCACTTAAAGTAAATGTGGTATTTATGGAACTTGACATACATAAAGTATTAGTACCTCCTGTTACTGTGGGTAAAGTAGCTTGCAATGCTCTTAATGCATTTACTCTGCCGTACCCCATTTCATTATTCCATGTTAACCCAGTTTGTTCCCCTGCGTTAAGTGTATAGGTGACTCCTCCTACTTTGTCTGTCGTACTTTGAATAATATTGCGCACTTGTTGAAGAGTAAGACTGGGGTTGATTGATAAAATCAATGCAGCTATTCCCGACACCTGCGGGGCGGCAAAGGATGTACCATCTAGACTTGTAAAATCACCTCCTGGACTGGCTGCGGTGTTGAATCCAGCAGTTCCTTGCCTGTCTGTTGTAGAAATCTCAACGCCTGGAGCAACAACATCCAAACCTGTACCGAAGTTAGAAAAACTTGCTCGGGTTGCAGTTCGATTTATTGCACCAACTGCTATTGTTTGTGGATTATTAGAAGGAAAAGCGATTGAATTGGCACTTTGATTATGAGAAATACAAATTACGATTGTCCCCAAACCACCTCTACCTTGAGTTACTGCATTGTTTATTGCGTCATTAATTAGCCCTTGTTGTTGAATGGCATTACTCCCCCAGCTATTATTAATGATAGATGCACCATTTTGCCACGCAAAATTAATTCCATTCGCAAGTCTTTGACTTAAGAGTGGTGCTAAAACTAAATCATTGCTTATAGACATCAATTGTGCATTTGGCGATACTCCTGATACACCTAAAGAATTATTTCGGTTAGCCCCTATAACTCCCGCAACTGCTACTCCATGACTTCCTCTTATAACACTTGGGGTGGTCCCATTTTCAGTATCAAAGCTTATTGGACTAATATTATTAAAGTCAGGATGATTGAACTCTAAACCATGGTCAATAACAGCAACTGTGACGTTAGCGCATCCCGTTGTAATATTCCATGCTTGGCAAGCCTTAATGTCATTACCGACAGTACCTCCGGCCTGTCCTGTATTGTTTAAATGCCACTGGTCACCAAATAAGGTATCATTTGTGCAACCCATTAGAAAATCTACCATTAAGTCAGGTTCAGCAGACTCAAAATACCCTAATTCATAGAAGAGATTAGCCATTTCGAGTGCATTACCTTTAGAATTTTTATCACATGACAAAATGTACCACAAAGGCATAAATTGGTCATAGCCAATGATTTCTACTAGATTTTTCTTTGCTAGTGATTCTAAAATTTCTATGTCCTGCTCCTGCTTTAGTTTCACATAGAAATATTGGGATAGGCCAATTTCTTGACCGTTTGCAAGAAATGAAGGTGCAGCATAAATAATGTCAGATGACTGAACTTTCGGTTTGTTGATTGAGCTATTAGCAAAGGCCCAATACAGATTACTACTTAAAGGCTTGCTAGCCCTATTAGTATTAATTGTCTTGCTAATGATAATCTGCTTAAGTTCTGAAATATTTTGTTCTGAAATTGCTAAAGCTTGCGCTGCTGCTATTTTGCTTTGGTTTTGCGTCAAAATATATTGCTTTTTCAGAATACAACTCTAAAGGGTACTTCATTCCATTGGACCAATAATAGTATTCCTGTGCATTTGCTATTGTAGAGCTAAGAATCAGGAATGCGGTGGAAACAACTAATCTTATCATAACATATTAATTTGAAAATTTTACATCAAACTCAACTGGTAGATTTTCATACGCTCTATCAATGACAGCAAAATAATACACGTTGGTAAACGCAGCGCAAGCCTGTTCAAGCATCCTAACTTTGTAGAAAATCTTGTTATTACATAACAACACTTGTTGGCTTTCAAATATTGCACATTGGTGATGGCGATAACGTCCAGCAATAATTATATATTTATCAAAGTCGATTTTAGGAAGCTGCTCAGCACAAGAAAAGTATTTCTCCAAATCCGATTGGTTTGCTATTCTAACATTTACTTCTTTTTCCGTGCTCTCAGTATTTTGAAGAGTACAGGGAATATTGGCAAATTCATCCGAGTAAAAAGTTTGAAGATACTGCGCAGTGTCACCACTACAATCTTGTAGTGTGGTTTCATTTTGACAACTAATTGTCAACAATAGCAAAAGAAAAACACATGATGCGATGTGGATTTTAGTTTTCATATTAATATTGTTTTAATAATTCTTTGGACACACATTTAATCTGCTTGGTTTTATAAAGCTAATAAATTTTGTTCATACTTGGCTCTTTTGCTTGCTTTGGTGTCGCGCGGGAAAGTGCGGCAAGCAAAAGTGCCAATATTCGAAGCACCGTATCTGTCCCGCGGCATTGTGCATAACGCTTGTGTATGAAACGTGGCTGGGCTTTCGAAGCTTCGTCCTGTCCACGTGACCAAACGAAATTATGAAAACCAATCTATAAATTTACACTTCACCCCAGCCATGTTTTATACATTTTGTTGGTGGCCGTTTTCTCTAATCTTTTGCTTTGGTCTCCAATAACCGTTTTAACTCCTTCTCCTTGTCGATCAGTTCTTGTCCACGTAGTTCAAATGTAACCGATTTAATAACTTTCCCTGTTTTGTCGAATCTCTTCTCGTATCTTTTGTTCGATTCGAAATTGTCATCGAAGAAAATGTCTGTTTTAATTAGTCCGTTGTCGTAGTATTCTCTGAATATGCTGTCTTGAAGTCCGTCAAAGTAATACTGTTCAGACTCAATTTTTCCGTTGTCATAGTAAGTTTTGTAAGGTCCATTCATAATTCCTTTCCCAAGTCCAAGTGGGTCAATCGCCCCTGAGACGGCTTGAAAAATTCCTCCACTTATCTTTTCAATATCTTCTGACGTTAAATTCTCCTTGTATGATGTCTCAGAGATAATCTCTCCATTTAGATTGTATTTTTTTTCAACTCCTACTATAAAGTCATTTTTAAATAACGCTCTTCTTGCAACCCGTCCATTTTCATGAAAGAATAATAGTTCACCATCCTTAAGCCCATTTACAAATGTCATGTATCCTTGCTCTTTTCCTGATTCAAAAAAGAATTTTGATTTTCCATTAGGTATACCTTTATTAAATTCAGTTTTAGACTGAATTTTGCCATTGGGATAATAGGCGTTCAATACACCATTTCCGTTGTCAATTGTTAATTCATCTAATTTATTACCTAACGTGTCGTTGGTTATTAAAACCTGCCACACAAAATCGTCCTTGTAATTGATTCTCGTTTTTATTTTTCCATTATCGAAATAGGTTTTTTGCTCACCATTTAATTTGCCGTCTTTATAATTCTCTTCTTGATATATAGCACCATTGTCATAGAAGAACTTTGAAAATCCATTTCGTAAGTCATTTGTCCAGCTTGATATTTCAGAAGTTTTACCGTTCTCGAAATACGTTTTCACTTGCCCATTTACTTTTCCATCGGAAAACTCTATTTCACTTTTAATTTGTCCGGTCGGGTAAAATTCTTTTGTCAACCCGCTTTTGATTTCTACATCATTTCCTTCCTCGTCTTTACCATTAATGTATTGGTATTCGACTTCTTTATACTCAGGATTACCAGCTCTGTCCAGTCGATATTCTGTCTTTGATTTAATTGTATCGCTACAAGAAAACTGTCCAAGGAGAATAAGCAGTCCGATTGTTTTATTGTACCTCATCTTCTTTAAAATGGCCACCAACGTTTGAGTTTATGCAGTTGCGGGATTAGGAGGGTTTAAAAATGCAGCGCAGCGGAATGTTAAACCCGACCTGCTGCGAAATTGTCCCCCGTGACCGAACTGCATTTGAAACATACACTACAAATTTACACTACACCCCGCAATTGTATAAACTTTTTGTTGTAGGCTGGGCGCGTCTCGTTACTCAAATCATGTTCTTTACTGTCGAAAGTATCACAGACAATGTCCATAGAACACTTGTCACGGTACTAAATTTTATAAATCGTGTCAGGGTAAAATTCTTTGTAAAAATCCACGAAACTCCTAAAACTAGTCCCCCAATTATTGCACAAAGAATAATAGCTGTCACAGTTGTCAGTGGAATATAAACTAATATTGGAAAGTCTATTGGATTTGGTCCGAAGGCCATAACTACTGCACCAACCAAACAAGTCAGTGTCATTCCAATTAGGTAGTCCTTGTGTTCTTTAATCTTTTCCATTTTTATTTCTTCAATGTCCCGGTCGTCAATTTAATTTTTCCTGTCTACGAAGTCCAAACTCAAATTCTCTACGTGTTGTCCACGTGAACCAATTTAGCGCCTTGCCTACAACGTTTGTGTTTATGCAGTGTGGGGAATAGAAGGGCTTAAAAATGAAGCGCAGCGGAATGTTAAGCCCGACCTGCTCCGAACTGTCCCCCGTGACCAAACTACATTGTGAACCATAAACTTTAATTTAACACCAAACCCCCACATTGCATAAACATTTTGTTGTGTGTAGTTGTCCGCCATTGGGAGCACTGAGCACTCTTACACAAGCTTTGGTCGTGCGTACGGAAGTGCGGCTTGGGTAAGTGTGCGGATTAGTTGGTATACTTTTTACTTTAAAAATTCGTATTCGTAAACTTTTGGTTCAATCTTGTCTGCAAGTTGTCGTAGTTTTTCTCTTAAGTCGCTAATAAGTTTCATATATTTTTCGTCAGAACTTTTATTATTCATTTTTCCCGAGTTGTTTGTCCCCTGAAAATACTCTCTAATGTCATAGAGAGAAGCATTAACATTACAGTTTGGTTGTTTGTGGTAATATTTCCAAAGCTCACAACCTGAGTTAAATACTGCTGTTGCTTCAGGTGAAAATTTAAGTGGTGTTGTCCTTTGGTTTTGGCTACCAAACAAGTCTCCATGACTTGCTGTTTTGAGCTTGCCATTTATGAATTGGCTCATAAAATTGCTTTCAAACTTTTCTCTTGCATTTACTTCTTTTTCTGTAAACGGTATCCAGTGATTTACACCCTCACTTGATTTGACGGTATTACTTTGGTCAAAAAGTATGAATGCTAAACAATCAGATTTAAATTCGTCATCAGATTCCCATTTTGAATTTGGATATAAATATTGGTCTCTATCGTTTACCCAGGTCTGTTCAATCACTTTTCTTACTGTTAAGAAAATAGCATTTACAATTAGGTTGTCTTTTGAGATTTTATTTGCATTCGAAGCTTTTAAAACGCTTTCAGATGGTTTCAAGGTTACAAATACAACATTGTTATTTTGTACATCTGCGCTTCCACGAACTAAATAAGCTATTGAATCATTTGTTGTGTTATATTGTCTTAACCAATCCTTTATATTTTTAATGGGAGGCACGAACATATTTTTTTGGCCTATGCAAACTGTATCTTCTTCATAAATGTCTGCATTGACACTTTGAAAAGGTGAGTCAACCTTGGTATTCCAAATGAAAAAACCAATTGGAAATTTACCAGTAACATTGTCAAAAGTGAATGAAGGTACAATAAACATCTTTTCAAGTTTCGCAAGAAAGTTATCTCTAAACTCCTTGTAGTGATTGCCTTGAAGAATCTTAACCTTTGAAAAATTACCAATGTAGCAGCCTTTAATTTCTGTATAGATTCTAAATAGAAACTGTACAAATAACTCTTTAGATGCTTGATTTAAAATTGCTTCGTATTTCTCTTTTGTCTTGCTTGATGCAACACTTTTTTTATGCTTTGAATCTGTGTTGCTAATAGTCTTTGATGACGTGGCTTCTGCGTAAGGTGGATTAATGTATATAACTAATTTTTCACGTTTTTCAGGATTATTAATTACTTCTTGAAGCGGTTCGGGTAGCTTGCTAAAATCGTCATTTAAAAAGTCAAACTGAAAAACATGGTCGTGGAGTAAATTTGCTCCGTTATTGATACGGTCATGAATCACTTCAACATCTTGATTGTCTAATGTTGAAGCCCAAATGTTATACTTATTTGTAAGTCCAGTAAGTAAGTTGCCTGTACCTGCTGCACAGTCCCAAACATAAAATTCGTCTTGCCAATCTTGACCTAAAACGTTAGTCAAATATTTTTGTGAAAGTTCTACCCAAATTTGTGGAGTAAAATAGCTGCCTTTTCTTTCTCTTACATCTTGAGGAACGAGTAAATCTCTACGCTCAACAATATAGTCCCAATATTCTTCTTTTGGAGGACGGTCATATTTATTCCAAAATTGTGTGTGAGCTACTTGCTTGTCTATAAAATCAGTTCGCTTACTGCTGAACATTCCTGCTTCATCAATTTTTCGGTCAAGTTCATAGTGGTCATGCCTAAGTAAAACAAATAATTTTTCTTTGAGTGTATTGTTTTCTTGTGAAAGCAAGTCAGCCAGATAAAAATCACCATCAATAATTCCATTTTTTTTAGCAGCTTCCCAATTTACAGCAATGGTTGGTTTTACTGTTTGCAACCATTTATTGTAAATAACCATAAAATTGTTTTTATCAATTTTGGTCTTTGTCAAACCGAATTTGCCAACGATGAAGTTCTTTTTAATAAATTTCTTTAACTCACGGTCATCATTTAAGAAGTTAAAAAGTAGTGCTTTACTTTCTATTACAGTTTTGACTTTTTCGTGAATGGACTTAAACTCTTTTGTATCATAGTTTGAGGGCGTTACATTCCAGTTAAAGTCATTTATATAGAAAACTTCGTGAATGTCATTGTAAGGAATGAAAGCGATTTTCTCTCCATCAAATGCACCTAACATTGCAGGCGGCAAAAACTTGTCAAAAGTTCTTGCCTTACCAATTGTCAGTATTAGTTGAACGATTGATTTGTAAATGTCTGATGAACCTTTCTTAGCTTCAGCCCAAAGTAAAGATTCCTGTTCAAAGAGTTCTTTGTCACTTTGGTGCATGCAAACACAAAAGTCCACATTGCCAATTTCTTTGGTGCAGTCATATATCCAAAAGTAGTCTTTGGCTACTTTATTCTTTATTTCTCCCTCTCTTATGTTTTGATACTTCATTGGTTGGCTATGTTCATCTATTGTACGAAAGTTAAAAATAGTGAATTTCGTATTAGTCTGTGAAGTTTAAATATCGTCCCTGAGTCAAATGTCTGAAGTCGTTGGCTTTGTCGTCCGACTCTGTTCTGATTTTTGGTCAGTCGCCAAGTTGTCATTTGGGGTCGCGGGCGGGAAAGGCAGGCTCTTTTGCATTGCTTTGGTTTGAGTGTCGGATGTGCGGCAATGCAAATGTGCCTGACTGTGCGAAATGAAACTCTACTTTGTCGGGCGGCAATTACACACAACGTTTGTGTTTCTGCAGTGGTGGGCTTTTGAAAACGTATCTGTCCACCGTGACCAAACGTGTGAACGAAGATAAAAACTTATAGCTTACACTTCACCCACCATTGCAGAAACACTTTGTTAGCGCCTGTATTTTCTACGGTTTTCTATAAAAGTCAGTCAAGGAATTTGAGTATAAACAATAGTCAATTTTACTTGACACTTCAAATAGTTCAGGATTTTTTGCGCCAATTGGAACTAACATTAATTTGACTTTCTCTTTGACCTTTAGTCTTTCGTTGTCGTACTCAGTTCTGTTATCGAATGATATGTCAAAATAATATAAATATTCATTAATAAAACTTTGGTATTTTTTAGATGACTTTGGTTTTAGTGTGCCTTTATTGTCGACAAATGTAAACTTCTCACCATTGGAGAGTGCTTTTTGTAACTCTACTGCATTCAATGGAACTTTGTCCCGTGTTGGTATCACGTTAAATTGTCCGTCTGCCATTATCCATTTGTCTAAATCAGTCAGATAAGTTTCAACAACTACGTGACCTGCTCCATATTCTCTTGTCTCCACGTCTTTTGTTTTTAGGGCAAGGACTCTTGACTTTAGACCAACTGCATTTAACGCAGCACATAGTACATAGCTATACTCTACACATCTGAACTGTTTACCTTGTCTTACTTCTTCTAAAATTGTCAAAGCGTCATTTTTTGAAGGGCGGTTACTACTCGTATGTTTCCATTGGGTTGATGTCCAATGTGTCAATATTCTTACCTTATCTAATTCGGACTCACAGTTTTCAACAAGTGTCAATAGTTTATATTCGTTTCTCAACCGTCTTAAAAATTTATTGTCGGTTGTGTCTGGGTATGCAAATTTTATCTCTGGGTCTATCCTAGTGTTGAAATTTAAGGTGTCAGGAGTAGAAAGTTTATTATTTGTCCGAGCAGCGCAATTGTCGAACAAAGAGGTCAAAGTTGTCATGAAAATTATTATCAATCTTTTCATATTTCAATCGTTCTAAAAATATAGGCGCTAACGTTTGTGTTTCTGCAGTGGTGCCTTTCCGAAGCCTCGTCCTGTCCCACGAAACGAAACGTTGAACGAAGATAAAACTTAAATGCAACTCGTCACGGCACCATTGCAGAAACATTTTGTTGGGTGCCGTACCTTTCCGCTCACAATTTTTTAATAGTCCTTACTGAGTCCCTCTTCGTCAATACAAATTCATTTTCTTGAAGTCCGTACGTCAACGTTAAAGAGTCCGTGATTATCTCGTATTTGTTAGTTTTGTCGTCAAGGTCACCCAAATACTCCGTCACTCGTGTTTTCCTTATACTATTGTCGTCAAGGAAAATAGATTTAATTCTTCTTTGTCCGTCTGGATAGTCTTCAAGGGCAGCTAACTCAAAAATTACTTTGGGTTTTTGTCCCAAGTCAACGAGTTCATAGGAGTAGGAATATTGGTCGTATTTGAATACACTTTTAATTATTACGAAGCATTTGTCGGTCTTTATGTCCGGTACTGAATGATAGTACAAGTCCACATACTCATTTCTTGTTTTGAATTCATTTATATCCTTTAGATACTTATTGAAGAATTCGTCTGTAATTAATTTATCATTACTTTTCTCAGAGTCATTGTCCCAAGTTATTTCTTTCAGTCTTTTTTTAAAGTCCCTTTTTATAATGTCACAGTCAGAGTTGGTCGTCATGCCGTTTGACTTGTCCTGTTTACCTGGTTGTCCACAGAAACTAAAAAGTAAAAATGTCGTCAGTATTATTAGAAGTCTCATTTGTCAAAAAGGTATGGCACCCAACGTTTGTGTTTCTGCAGTGGTGCCTTATCGAAGCCGCGTGCTGTCCCACGAAACAAAAAGGTTGAACGAAGATAAAGCTTTAATACAACTCGTCACGGCACCATTGCAGAAACATTTTGTTGGGCGCTGGCCATCTGTCCACCGTGACTGAATGGTCAGTCTTTAATTTATTTTTTTAAAGTTCTCCGCGTACACGAGTCTTCGTCAGTATACATAAATTGTCTGCGGTCAACTACTTAGTCTAATGTCTTTACTCCTCGTCTCTTTATTGTCCTAATACCATAAGCAATTAGCCCTATTGCTCCCAGAACCTTTATCATTTGTCCAAAAGCTGAACCAGCAGAAAAACCCATGTCGAAGGAGGATCCGTAGTCTGGATACATAACTGTCAAGGAGTAAATAACTGAAATGATAAGTAGTACGGCAATTACTTTAAAAATCATGGATGCGTTTTTATTTTTCATGTCTTTACACTTTAGTCCTTTACTTTATTGCTCACTTATCTAAATGTCCAGCGGAACAGGTCTTAAAAAGAATTGACCAGACTCTCCGCGTGAACTGTCGTCATGGCTTGCGCCCAACTCTCAAATATACGCAACTCCATAAAATACCCAATTTATCAATTCTCAGACTATCAGCTCGTTACAGAAAAACATGTATTCAAAAGTAGCGTATATCCAACATAGTGCGCACCTGTCATTATGACATAAAATGTTAAATAGCCATCATCAAAACCGCTCCGGCTCCAGCCGCCACTTAACCGGTGAGCGCCACAAACCTGAGAGCAACAATTCGCGCATAAAAATAAATTCCTTTGGTAGCTTATCGTACATTTTTTCAAACAACTCTACATGCTGCAACAGCTCTGCTTTCCATTCTTCACGGTCAATATCCATTATGCTATCAAACTGTTCATGTGTAAAATCAAGACCTGCCCAATCAATATCTTCATAAGTAGGCATCCACCCTATCGGGCTTTCCACCGCGTTGGCTTCTCCTCTTATTTTTAATACAATCCATTTCAAAATGCGCATGTTATCGCCAAAGCCCGGCCATATAAATTTGCCTTCGGCATCTTTACGAAACCAGTTCACTCCAAAAATGCGGGGCGGTGCCGGTAAGCCTCTTCCAAACTGCAACCAATGGTTAAAGTAATCGCCCATGTGGTAGCCACAGAAAGGCAGCATAGCAAACGGATCGCGTCTTACTTTACCTACTTCGCCAAACGCAGCTGCGGTAGTTTCTGATCCCATGGTAGATGCCAGGTAAACTCCGTAAGCCCAGTTGCTGGATTGGTACACTAATGGAATAGTGGTACTTCTTCGTCCACCAAACACAAATGCACTTACGGGTACGCCATTCGGGTTCTCCCATTGCGGATCAATTACCGGGTTGTTAGTAGCAGAAACCGTAAAGCGACTGTTGGGGTGCGCTGCCGGTTTGCCCGATGCGGCATCCCATTTTTGTCCGCGCCAGTCGGTAAGGTTTTTGGGTGGTTCTTTCGTCATGCCTTCCCACCACACATCACCATCATCGGTAATAGCTACGTTGGTAAAAATGGTATCATGCGAGATGGTGGCCATCGCATTAGGATTAGTTTTTTCATTTGTACCGGGTGCCACGCCAAAGTATCCCGCCTCCGGATTGATCGCGTAAAGCCGGCCATCTTTACCCGGTTTAATCCAGGCAATATCATCGCCTACGGTTGTTACCTTCCACCCTTTTAATTGCTTGGGCGGAATAATCATGGCAAAGTTTGTTTTACCGCACGCACTTGGAAACGCAGCGGCCACATAATCTTTTTTACCATCGGGGCTTTCTACACCCAATAGCAGCATGTGTTCGGCCAGCCAGTTTTCATCGCGCCCCATTACCGTTGCAATGCGCAGGGCAAAGCATTTTTTCCCAAGCAAGGCATTACCACCATAGCCCGAGCCATAGGAAACAATAGACCGTTCTTCGGGGTAATGCACAATATATTTTGTTGTGGCATTGGTTGGCCACTTTGCATCGGCTTCGCCTGGCTTTAAGGGTGCGCCAACTGTATGTAAACATTTTACAAATTCGCCATCGTTGCCTAATACATCAATCACCTTTGTGCCTACGCGCGTCATCAGGTGCATGTTTACCACTACGTATTCCGAGTCGGTAATCTCTATTCCAATCTGGGCAATATCAGAACCAACTGGCCCCATGCTAAAGGGTATAATGTACATGGTTCGGCCTTGCATACACCCTTCCAGTAAGGGCTGTAGGTTTTGCTTCATTTGTTTTGGATCAACCCAATTGTTGGTTGGGCCGGCATCATCTTTTCTCTTGCTGCAAATAAAAGTTCGGTCTTCCACGCGTGCTACATCGCTGGGGTCAGAAAAGCAGGCAAAGCTATTGGGCCGCTTCTGCGGATTGAGTTTTATGAAGGTACCCTTATCCACTAACAAGTTGCACAGTTCGTTGTACTCAGCTTTAGAGCCATCGCACCAGCGAACGCGATCGGGTGTGCATAATGCTATTATTTCATTTATCCAGGCAGTAAGTTCTGAATGGTTAACCGGGTAGTTCATTTCTTGGGCAGGCGTTGGCATGAGATTTTTGGTTTTGAAGCACCAAAGGTAATGAGGCGAAACCTCAAAATAAAGCCTTGCAAACGATTGAAACGATGATTTTTATCAGAAATCTACTCTATACGCCAATACAGGTATAATTCCCAACTGGTACTTTGTATTCTCTTTTTGCAGAAAGGTATCGAAGTAGGTAAACGCTGTGTTCTGCTGGCCCGTAAGGTTTTGTATATCGATGGAAAGTGTGCGGGTATAGCCCGGTTTGTTTTTGCGCCAGCTAACACGAAGGTCGGTTCTGAAATAATCCGGCAAACGTAAATAGCCCATTTGCTCCTGGTAAATCGTGGTGCCAATTTGTTGCGACAAAGCCATATCAATTAATGGTTGCCGGGCACCACCCAGGTAAAGCACACGGGCATGTACACCAAACGAGCGATTTTTTTTGTTCCATTCTTTGCCAGCCAGTACACTGCTTGTGAATTTCGTATTGAACCGGGTGTTCAGGTAAGTTGCGCCATTATAAAATTTAGCTTCATAACGCGAGCCCGATATCATAAAATAAAAATTATTATAAAATCGTTTTTCAAGGCTTGCTTCTAAGCCATAGTTGCGGCCTTTGCCCCTGTTTACCAACGTATCATTCCACACGTAACCATCCCAATGATTAAGCGTTGAGTAATACGGTGCATCGCGTATAACCGGTGCATCGGTTATCCAATGATAGAATGCAGCTGTAGTTAACTTTAACTGTCCCGGCAATTGCATCTTCCACTCGGCTAAAGCCTGATGACTTCTGGTAAACCCTAAGGCTTTACTGCCCACTGCCAGATAATTCTGCGTTTGCTGTATCTGGCTGGTTGTTCCGGCTGATAGTGTAAACGTATTTTTCTTATTGGTTTTAGTAATGCTCAGTTTGGGTTCCCACGCGTCTGTATTGTTATACCCAAACCGTACATATTGCAGGCCTGCGTTAACGTGTACCGATCCTATATATATTGTCCAGGCTACATAGGGCTGCAAAAGCAATCCATCTACCTGCCCGCGAACAACGGGAGTAAAAATATCGAGGTAGGCTTGTGTTATGGTTTCACTTTTTAACTGATGCAGGTATTGGTTGGCGCGCAAACCGGCTTCCAGGTTACCATCTTTTAGCTTGCGGCTCGTTTTTATAAACCCCGAAAGTATGGCATTATCGGAATTGTAATTTTCACTGTACACATGCGGATACGGAACGGTTACACTTTGCGAACTACGCTCCTGATTCTGACCGGAAAACGAAAGCCCGGCCACTACATTCCATGTGCCTGGTTTAAAATGATTGATGAGTCCAACACCATATGTAAGTCCTTTGAATGTAATGGCATACCGGTCTTTCTCTTCTTCCCACTCATCTTGAGGTTTACCTTTAAATACATTTTTACTGTTACCGGCAAATCCAAATACCGCCAACTCGCCTCCGTTTTTATGGGGTGTGTTTACATGAAACGTTACATCCTGAAAGTTTATAGCTTCTCCGCCAAAATCAATACCCATGCTGCCCAGTAATCCCACAGTAGAATATCGGTAATTAACCAGAAACGAACTTCCCTTTTGTTTATTAAGTGGGCCTTCGGCAGCCAGATCCATCCCGATAAGGGAGGCCTGTGCGGTGTATTGCATTTTATCGGTGGCACCAGTGCGTAACTTCATATCCATAATTCCGGCCAGGCCGTTTCCATATCCTGCCGGTAAATACCCCGACCGAAAATCGGTACGATCTAATACCTGTGCACTTAAAATACTTACACCACCTCCGTTAGCAGTTGGTTTATCGCCCATGGTTCCGGCATTGGCCAGGTGGTTGGGGTTTACTACATCCAATCCTTCTACACGCCATAAAACATAGTTAGGCGAATATCCTTTTACAATGATAGAGTTTGCCTGATCATTGGCTGCCACCACGCCCGGATAAGAGGTTAGCATACGAACCGGATCGAAAAAATTTGCGGGTATACGAAGTGTTTTCTCAATCGAAACAGAAGTTAAAGCCGCACCATTAACAGGTTCGGGACTTACTACCACCTCTTCTAACTCAGTAGAACCTTCTTCGAGTGTAACGTTTAAACTTGTATGCTTACCTGCAATTACCAGCAGTTCGCTTTCGCGGGATTGATACCCGGTAAAACTAATAACAAACCGATACCGGCCTGGTGCAAGGGTAAGCATGTATTTACCGGTTTCATCAGAAGCAACACCCGCCACCGGTGTTTCGCTATTTTGAAAAACAGATACATTGGCCCCCGTTAAGGGTGCACCCCAGGCGTTTTGAATTTTACCCATAACATTTCCGGTAACTTCCTGCGCATGGGTAACTCCTACTAATCCCAACCACATCAACAATACAACTGCTCTCACGTTTATACTTTATCGAATTGTCTTACTGTATTTTTTTGAATTTTCTGCGCTGCTAATACCGATGATCAATTACTTCCTAAGGTCATCTGGCTAAACAAGAAAAGGTTATCCTCGCCTGCACTATTGTTTTTAAATACCAAAACCACATTATGCAAACCGGTTACGGATTTAAACCCAATACCGGCAGGTCGCATATACACGCCAGCCTGAATTTCAATCTTCGGTGCAGTGGCAAAGTTTACCGTTCCCAGTTTTGTTCCTTCCGGTGAATCAAGCCACACCTCAATGGTTCCTCCTTTCATGTTACCCATTTCGGCTATTATAAAACTCAATGTATTTACTCCTGTTAAATCTACATTTGCAAATGTTGCCGTAGCATTGTTTTTAATATTCTCTACAACCTGGTAATTACCCGCATTTAGTTTGCGTGCTCCACCTGTTAGTTCGGCTTCTACCCCTGTAAGTACAGGTGCTTTAAATACAAACTGGCGTGTGGTACTTAAAGAGGGCATTCCATTCGCACCAGCGTCTTCGTACGTTACGGTTAGCACATAGGCCGAAGTTGCTGCGGTCCCCGGTGGTGGTACTGCGGCATACGCAATCTTTCCTGCCAGTGGCAACGTTTTAACCTTATCTTCTTTGGCCAACGAAAGAATATACTCTACCATTTGCACTACCTGATCTTTCTTTAATTGCGGATGCGCAGCCATAGCTACTTCTCCCCAATTACCCGAACCTCCATTCAAAACCTTATCGCTCAATACTTCTACAGCACGTACATCTTTTGCATATCGCTTAGCTACATCTCGGTAACTTGGACCGGCTGATTTCTGATCGATGAGGTGACAGGACTTGCAATCACTTTCGGCAATAGCCAGTTTACCCGGCAACTCTGCCCGTTGATGCCCCTGCGCAATGGCTGTCATATCAAATCCCTGAGCATGATAATCTACTGTAATCTTAACGCGCTCGGCCGGAATCTTACCATCGGCTGTAGAGCCATCTTCTTTGTCGGTTACAATCACTTTATACTCAGCAGAACCACCGGGCAAATATCGGCCAGTATTTCCACGCACTTCAATTTCTATTACCGGAGGTTCGTTACCGGCAATGATCGTAACCTCACCGGAAGTTTTTGCTCCTTTGGAATCTATCGCTGTTATTTTCGGGCGATAAATTCCGGCTTTTTCAAATGTAAACGGAAATTCGGGTGTTGCTGATTTTACAACCTGGCCATTCAATTCCATTTCAAACGACAAAGCATCACCATCCGGATCTATTGTACCTTTAGCAGAAACGGTTCCCTCCACGGGTAATGCTCCTGAAATTTTGCTTGCCTGTACTACTACTTGTGGCGGTCTGTTGCCTCCGTTAAAATCAATTCGCGATAAGCGTGCATCCGTATTTTGTTTGAACCATTGTGTTCCATATTCAAGCGTATATAGCTTTCCATCCGGCCCAAAGGCCATATCGCTTATATTATTGAATGGCATGTTGGGAATAAAAGGTTCAATATCCATAATCTCTCCCTTCTCATTCATGGTTACCAGGTGAATCCAGTTACGCATCCAATCGTATATAATCAGCTTACCATCAAAATAATCAGGATAGGCTCCGGGTTTTCCTTTATACTCTTCGGCATAATAAACCGGACCCGCCATGGCATTGCGGCCTCCGGTTTTCATCAGGGGAAAATCGGGAGACGTATCATATGGATACCAAATGAAAGGAGCACTTACAGGAGGTAACTCAGTTTTACCGGTGTTATTGGGCGAGGTATTAATTGGTTTTACCGCATCGTGCCGGTTGCCAACCGTTTTCTTTTCAAAATCATATTTCGCATAAGCATAGTTACCGCCTACAAATAAAGGCCAGCCAAAATACCCTGCCTTTTGTGCCTGATTTACTTCATCATATCCGCGCGGGCCACGTTCGGGGCCATCGTTACCAGCATCGGGGCCAACTTCGCCCCAATAGAGAAAACCGGTTTTCTTATCAACAGAAATACGATAAGGGTTACGATTACCCATTACATAAATTTCGGGTCTTGTTTTGTCTTCACCTTTCGGGAATAGATTGCCTTGCGGAATAGTATAGCTACCATCGGGTTGTGGTGTAATGCGTAAAATTTTTCCACGCAAATCGTTTGTATTGGATGATGAACCTTGCGCATCGAAGGGAGCGCGATTGGGGCGCTCATCTGCCGGACTAAAGCCATCCGATTCAAACGGGCTTGTATTATCACCGGTTGATACAAATAAATTTCCATCGGGACCAAAAGTAAGTGAGCCTCCAGTGTGGCAACAAGTTTCGCGCTGTGTAGCTACTTCCAGCATCTGAATTTCGCTGGCCTGATCTACTTTCTTTCCATCAAAAACAAAACGCGATAAGATGTTAGCCGATTTTTCGGGGTGCGAATAAAAAATGTACACCCAATTGTTTTTTGCAAAATCCGGATCGGTTGTAATGCCCAGCATTCCGTCTTCAAATTTTGTCCAAACATTAAATGTATTTATCAAATTAATTGAATCCGTTTTCGGATCATACATCTTTATCGCTCCTTTCCGTTCCATAAAAATGATCCGGCCATCGGGTAGAATTGTCATTTCGGTTGGCTCATCGAAATTGTTTCCAAATACAGTTTTGGTAAACCGGTTTTCTTCCGGAACATGTTTCGCTCTTGCTTTTGAAAAATCCGGTTTCTCATCGCCATTGGCATACTTTATTCCCTGATAAAGATGATCTAAGAATAATGAATCGCTGAACGACTCGTTGGTGTGCCCCATTCCGGTATAAAATGAACGACCTCCGTCAAAGTCATGGTACCAGGCAATGGGGTGATTCTCGCCATTTTCGCCACCCTGATAACTTGATTCATCCAGGTTATAGAGAACAGTAATTTCGCTGGATATTTTGTTATAGTTATACAGTTCATCTGTACGAATCCATTCATCGGGTAAATGATCTTCGCCAAAAGCTTTTACTTTTTTAAACTTAGCTTCCTGTATTTGCGGATGGCTTTTAAAATAAGCGCCAACTAATTTTCCATACCAAAACCAATCGTACTCGGTATCGGCAGCAGCATGTATACCCACATATCCCCCACCCGCCTGAATAAAGCGCATGAATTCGTTTTGTTGCGCCTGATTCAATACATCGCCTGTGGTACTTAAGAAAATTACAGCGCGGTACTTCTTCAGATTTTCTTCTGTAAATACATCAGCCGATTCGGTAGTATCTACCCCAAATCCTTTTTCGGATCCAAGTTTAACTAAGGCTTCTTTCCCGGCTTTGATCGATTCGTGTCTGAATCCTTTTGTTTTAGAGAACACTAAAACGCGTGGCGGTTCTTGTGTACAGCTATAAAATAACGCGCAGCAGCTAAGGAGTAATAAAAATTTTTTCATAGTAAAACCCACTGACTTGATCAGGTTAATTGCATTTAAAAACATAAAACCTCTTTACAACTAAAGAGGTTTTATTTTAATGTTACGATACCACACCTTATCGTTGTGATCTTGTAGTGATATCTTACCTTTTTTGAATTTACCAAAACCTGGCATGCTTTTGAATTTGCTATTGGCCACCATTGCATCCCATTCAGGTGTATGCATAGTGAACTCAACCGTTTTTACACCATTCAGCCAGAACTCATACTTGCCTTTATTTGAAATCAGGCGGGCAGCATTCCACTCGCCAGCTGGTTTTACTGTTTCAGTTGAAACCGAAATCAAATCATACAAATCACCCGCACGATGCTTAATGATTTTAGCATCGGGGTGGCAGGTGTTATCCAGAACCTGCATTTCGGGGCCTGTCATCCAAACGTATTTGTATTCGTCTGACTCCTGCACATTGAAAATCACTCCGCTGTTTCCGCAGGGTTGTATTTTCCACTCCAGGTAAAGTTCATAGTTTTCAAATTCCTGATCGGTTACAATATCGCCCCCTTTTTCTTCTTTATTGGACGTATCCAGAAAAAGTGCATCGTCAGAAATTTTCCAGGCCGCACCAACCTTGTCAGACTTATAATTATGCCAGCCCGTTGTGGTTTTACCATCAAATAAAAGTTGCCAGCCTTCTTTTTTTTCTTTTGAGGTAAGTACGTTGTGCTGAGCCTGGGTTGTAAGAAACACCAGGCTCAGAAAAAATACAGAAAGTACTTTCATTCTAATGTTCTGTTTCGCCATCTAACGACAAAACATAACGCGCCATCTTCTCTGCATCAATTTGAGAAATATCAGGGTGTGGCGACATTGGAATTTCTCCCCATACACCTGTACCGCCCTCTATAATTTTCTTGGCCAGATTGGCAACATTAGCAGCAGTAAATTCATATTTCTTGGCAACATCTGTGTGCGATGGGCCAATCAGTTTGTTGGTTGCATGATGGCAGGTTTTACAATCGCTGGCTTTTACCAATGCATCGCCCTGAGCAATTACATCAACAGCCTGAACAGGTGCCGTACTTTCGTCTGGTGTACCATAATCTTCTGCCGGTGTTTCTGTTTTCTTTGATCCGCAATACATAAGCGTAAAGGCAAGTATTGCAACAACTAAAATTGAAAGTTTATTTTTCATAGGGTTTTTGTTTAAGTATATTCTGTTTTAACTCAGTCCTAGTATTTTTTTATTAAGGGATGGATTTTTACCAGATGATGCAAAATCATCAAATGCTTTTTCGGTTACCCGAATTATATGATCTTTAATAAAAGGAGCCCCTTCAGCCGCACCTTGTTCAGGATGTTTGATGCAGCACTCCCACTCCAACACAGCCCAGCCACTATAATTGTACTGGGCCAGTTTGCTGAAGATTGATTGGAAATCTACCTGGCCATCGCCAAGCGAGCGAAAACGCCCCGGGCGGTTTATCCAATCCTGAAAGCCACCATATACACCGCTCTTACCGGTAGGGTTAAACTCGGCATCTTTAACATGAAACATTTTGATAAACGAATGATAGAAGTCGATGTATTGCAGGTAGTCTAATTGCTGCAATACAAAGTGACTTGGATCGTACAAAATATTAGCGCGGGTATGTTTGCCTGTTGCCTCCCAAAAGCGCTCGAATGTAATACCATCGTGCAGATCTTCGCCCGGATGAATTTCATAGCACACATCTACACCGGCCTTATCAAAAGCATTAAGAATAGGAAGCCAACGTTTGGCTAATTCTTTAAATCCATCTTCTACTAATCCGGCAGGGCGTTGCGGCCATGGGTAAACGGTATGCCACATTAATGCGCCTGAAAAAGTTGCATGTGCATTTAAGCCTAAATTCTTGCTTGCTTTGGCTGCTAATTTCAATTGATCAACAGCCCAAGCTGTTCTTTCTTTTGGTTTGCCGTGTACCGATTTTGGTGCAAAGCCATCGAACATAATATTGTATGCCGGATGCACAGCTACTAACTGGCCTTGCAGGTGTGTAGATAATTCGGTGATTTGTAATCCACACGATTCAACTATTTCGCGAAGTTCATCTGCATAGTCTTTACTCTCGGCAGCTTTTTTCAGATCGATGCAACGGCTGTCCCAGGTAGGAATTTGTACCCCTACATAACCCAGCGAAGCAACCCATTTACAAATTGATTTCAGGTTGTTGAATGGAGGTTCATCGCCCAGAAACTGGGCCAGAAAAATTCCGGGACCTTTTACTGTCTTCATAGTTTAAACTTCAAATGGTGTCCACTTATCTTTACTCTGTCCGCTCTTTACTACATTGTCGATAAACGCCATACCGCGTATGCCATCATCTACCGAGGGAAAGTCTAACACTCCAGATGCGCTTGTTCCATTTATCTTAGCAGTTAACGTTAAAGCAAAATTGCGATACAGATTGGCAAATGCTTCGAGGTAACCCTCCGGATGACCAGCCGGAGTACGCGTATTAAACAACGCTTCAGGATGCAGGAATCCATTGGTGCCGGCACGGTAAATCTGAGTTGGTTTATCAAGCCATTTTACCAACAATGTATTGGGTTCGTGCTGTGCCCATTCAAGGCCACCCTGTTCGCCATACACCCTAATCTTAAGTGCATTTTCTTCTCCGGCCGCAACCTGAGATGCCATTAGCACTCCGGCCGCTCCGTTATCAAACTTCAGCAATACGTTTCCATCATCATCTAATGCGCGGCCCGGAACCAGAGCATTCAAATCGGCACACAGATGTGTAATTTTTAAACCCGATATAAATTCAGCAAGGTGGGCTGCATGCGTTCCAATATCGCCCATCGCGCCAGCCTTACCCGATTTTTTAGGATCGGTGCGCCAGGCAGCCTGTGCATTGCCTTCCTTCTCGCTCATTTTACTGAGCCAGCCTTGCGGGTATTCCACATACACTTTGCGAATTTTTCCAAATATTCCATCTCGCACCATAGCACGTGCTTCACGTACCATCGGGTAACCCGAATAGGTATGAGTTAAGCAAAGCAACAAGCCGGTTTCCTGAACTTTCTTTTTTAACTGACGGGCTTCGTCAATAGTAAAGGTTATCGGCTTTTCTATCACCACATGAAAGCCCTTTTCCAAGGCCAGCATAGCGGGTGCAAAATGTGCAAAATTGGGTGTAACAATGGTTACAAAATCTATTCGTTTGTCGGCCGGAAGTTTGCTTTCCTTATCAATCATTTCCTCGAACGAAGTGTATGTTCTGTCTTCGGACAGAAACAACATCTTGCCACTTTCTTTGGCTACTTCGGGATTGATACTCAAGGCTCCGGCTACAATTTCAATTAGCCCATCCATGTTGGCAGCCAGGCGGTGTATGGAACCAATAAAGGCATCTTTGCCACCACCAACCATACCCATTCTAAGTTTTCTATTCATGCTAGTGTGCTCAGGTTAAGATTCAATAAGTAAGATTAAAACGATATATCGAAAAATAGTAAAATAAATTTAACGGAATCGATTGCAACGCTTTTAAATGGGCTCAAATAAACTTGTTTAACAGGTTCTCCAAATACTCCTGCTTTCCGCTGATTTGAGTGGGCTCGCCATTCTTAAGCGCAAGTTGACGCAGATCGCGTAAGCCAAGACTTCCGTTTTCGAATTTTTTGCCGTTGCCCCTGTCAAAGGATACGTAGCGTTCGCGCTTCATTCTCACATACTCACCGTTTTCAAGAATTGCATGCGCAGCCAGCAAGGCCCGGGCAAACGTATCCATTCCACCAATGTGAGCATAGAAAATATCTATCAGGTCGGTTGAGTTTCTGCGGGTTTTAGCATCAAAGTTTACGCCACCGGTTTTAAAGCCACCCGATTGTAAAATAACCAGCACCGCTTCAGTAAGTTCATATACACTGTTAGGAAATTGATCGGTATCCCAGCCGTTCTGGTTATCGCCCCGGTTGGCATCAATGCTTCCTAATGCATTGGCATCGGCCGCTACCTGAAGTTCGTGATCGAATGTATGGCTGGCTAAGGTGGCGTGGTTTACTTCAATGTTCAGTTTAAAATCATCCATCAGATCGAACTGACGCAAAAAATTCAAACAGGTTGCCGCATCAAAATCATATTGATGTTTAGATGGTTCCATCGGTTTGGGTTCGATGTAGAACACACCCTTAAAGCCTTGTCTTCGGGCATAATCGCGCGCAATGTGAAGGAAACGGGCCAGATGTTCCTGCTCGCGTTTCATATTGGTATTAAGTAAAGACATATACCCTTCTCTGCCACCCCAAAAGGTATAACCCGTACCACCCAATTCAATAGTAGCATCAATCGCGTTCTTGACTTGCGCAGCTGCATGGCATACCACCTGAAAATCGGGGTTGGTAGCTGCACCATTCATATAGCGCGGATTACCAAACAGGTTGGCCGTTCCCCACAATAGTTTTACGCCCGAATCTTTCTGCTTCTGTTTAGCATAGTTAACAATCTTGCGCAGACGCTTTTCTGATTCAGCCAGCGTAGGCGCTTCATCTACTAGGTCATAATCGTGAAAGCAATAAAAAGGCGCGCCTATTTTGGTGATGAATTCAAATGCGGCATCCATCTTATCATAGGCTCGCTGAACGGGGTCGGTATTTTGCAACCAGGGAAATTGTTTTGTACCTGCGCCAAATGGATCTCCACCGGTTCCACAGAAGGTATGCCAATATGAAATAGCAAAGCGAAGATGCTCTTCCATCGTTTTACGACCCACTTTTTTGCGTGGATTGTAAAACTTAAAAGCAAGTGGATTATCTGATTCCGGGCCTTCGTACCGGATAGCACGAATACCTTTAAAATACTCTTTTCTTCCTTTGATGATTTTCATAGCTATTAAAGTTAAAATAATACGAATGCTTTACTAATTGATTTATATGGAGAGTTGTTGTTTTAAGATAGTATTCCATTTCTGATAAACACTTTCATATTCTTCCTGCTGTTGTTTGTCTGGTTTTTCTTCCATTAACATTTTTAAACCTGTAAACGCTTGTTCGAAATCTGAATATATCCCTGCTCCCACTCCGGCACCAAGCGCAGCGCCCATAGCGCCATCGGTGTCGTATAATTCAAGCCGTGCACCAATGGTATTTACAAATGCATGGCGAAACACCGGGCTTAAAAACATGTTGGCATGGCCGGCCCGTATTACTTGCGACTTTAACCCCATTGTCTGGAGAATATCAAATCCATACCGCAGTGCAAACACAATACCTTCCTGTGCTGCCCTAAACACGTGCGCTTGTGAGTGTCTGTTAAAATCAAGTCCGTGCCACGAAGCATTTATTACTTTATTTTCAAGAATTCGTTCAGCCCCATTTCCGAATGGAAGCATCAACAAACCTTCTGCTCCGGCCGGAACAGAAGCTGCCAGTGCATTCAATTTTTCATATTCTAAAGGTTGGCCACTTCTTAGATTTTTACGAAGCCAACTGTTTAAAATTCCCGTTCCATTCACGCAAAGCAAAACACCATTACGAATTTGGTTTGGTTTATTATTAACATGAATGAATGAATTTACCCGCGATTTATTGTCGAACGCATTTGTATCGGTAACGCTATAAATTACACCCGAGGTACCCGCAGTAGCCGCTGTTTCGCCTGGCCGTAACACATTTAACGAAAACGCATTATTGGGCTGATCACCCGCACGGTACGAAACCGGAGTTCCTTTTTTCAAGCCCGAAAGTTCTTCAGCTTTTGTATTAACAACGCCCTGTACCGAGAAAACAGGTTTTACATCGGCAAGCAAGTCAGCGCTTATACCATAGTAATCCAACAACGAACCGGCTACCTTCCCTTCGCTGTAATCCCAGAATATTCCTTCTGATAATCCTGTATCGGTAGTAGTTGCCTCACCCGTTAGTTTAAAAGCAATGTAATCGCCCGGCAACATAATTTTATGAATGCGTTCATAAACAGCAGGTTCGTTTTCCTTCACCCACTTTAATTTGGATGCCGTAAAGTTTCCGGGCGAATTCAGAAAGTGCGACAGGCAATACGATGAACCCAGTTGGTTAAAGGCTTCATCTCCATACGGTACTGCGCGGCTATCGCACCAGATAATGGCAGGCCTTACCGGAACCCCATTTTTATCTACACATACCAATCCATGCATCTGGTAAGCAATACCAATGGCTTTAACCTGCTCACCTTTTGCACCGGCTTGCGCAAGGCATTGTTTAATACAGACAAGTACGTGCTCCCACCAAATTTCAGGGTCTTGCTCGGCCCAGCCTGATTTAACCGCCAGCATTTCCATCTCTTCTGCAGGTGATTGTGCCGAAGCCGATCGTTGGCCGGTTGCTGCATCAACCAACGAGGCTTTTACAGACGAACTGCCTATATCAAGGCCCAGAATATACATTTGCATCCGTTTGAATTACTCCAAAAGTATTTACTTATAGTCGAAATGACCATATATTAGCGGGAAATCTTTTGATGGAAACCCAGACAAATCCGGATTCGATTATTGAGGCCCTGTCGATTGACTGTGTGATTTTTGGTTTTAAGAATGGGCGTCTGGATATCTTGCTGGTGAAGCACGGAGAAGGAATAAGCGAAGGCCGATGGGCTTTGCCAGGAGGCTGGATTACCTATGGTGAAAGTGTAGACGAAGCGGCTAACCGATTATTAAAATCCCTGACGGGGATAAACAACATTTACCTGGAACAACTCAAAGCCTTTGGCGATCCTAAGCGCTATCCAGTAAAGCGTGTTGTAACAGTAGCTTACTATGCGCTTGTAAATGAAGAAAATTATTCTCTGATACCAGGTTTTACTGCATCGGATGTGCAATGGTTTAATGTGCACGATGTGCCAGGCCTGATTTACGATCATAATCAGATTCTTGATTTTGGTTTTAAGCATCTGAAACATAAAGTTCGCCACGAACCTATAGGGTTTAACCTGTTGCCCGAGAAATTTACACTGCTTCAACTCCAGGAAATGTACGAGGCTATTCTCGAAATCAAACTGGACAAATCGAACTTCAGGCGCAAGTTGGCCAAAATGAAATTGCTGATTAACTGCAAAGAAAAACAGAAAGATGTATCGCACCGGGCTGCCGGGCTATACAAATTCGATAAGCGGATTTATGTTACCCTTAGGAAGAGCGGAATGGTATTTGAACTATAAGCACTCGTTAATCTAATATATACGTTTGCACCAGACATATTTTCATCACATATTTCACAACCCAAAATAAAATCTAAAACAACACACGTATGAGCAATAAACCGAACATCAGGCTGTTTTATGCAAGCTGCTTTGCATTAATTACCACAGCATTTTCATTTAGTATAAGAGCCGGTATCTTACCCGAGCTTGGAGAAACATTTGGTCTTACAGCCAAACAACTGGGTTTCATTAACCAAATGTGGTTTTTAGGATTTCCTATCTCCATGGTATTAGGTGGAATTTTTTATAGTACCATTGGCCCTAAACGAATTATGACCTTTGCCTTTATTGCGCACACGGTTGGCATTTTGCTTACCCTGTTTTCGGGTGGTTACGTAGGCCTACTAATATCTACCCTGTTTATTGGTTTAGGTAATGGTTGTACCGAAGCTGCGTGCAATCCTCTTATCGCCTCCAGTTATAGTGGTAAACAAATGAACACCCTTATGAATAGATTCCACATGTGGTTTCCGGGCGGTATTGTGGTGGGTAGTTTAGTTTCATTTGCCATGACAAAAATGGAATTAGGTTGGGAAGCACAGATTTGGATAATTGTAATTCCAACTCTGATATATGCATATTTATTTTATGGCCAGGTTTTTCCTGAAACAAAAGCTGAGTCTGCTTCGATTTCTGCCAACCTTAAAGCAATGGCAACCCCGCTGTTTATATTTATAAGTGTCTGCATGACCCTTACTGCCATTTCTGAATTTGGTCCGCAACAATGGACAGGCATAATAATGGCCAAGAGTGGTGCCGAGCCTATGGTAATCTTAGCATTGGTTACGGGGTTAATGGCTGTTGGCCGATACTTTGGCGGAGAGTTTGTGCATAAGTTTGATCAGACCGGTGTACTACTCGGTTCAGCCATCTTTACTGCCTTGGGTATATTCTTATTCAGTACACAAACCGGCTCAATGGTTTATGTAGCGGCCATTGTATTTGCCATTGGTGTGTGTTACTTCTGGCCTAATATGATTGGTTTTACTGCAGAAAAAATGCCTGCTACCGGTGCCCTTGGTATGTCGGTAGTGGGTGCGTTAGGAATGTTCTCTACTTCAATTTTTCAGCCTATCATTGGCGGATGGATTGATAGTGCCAAAGTAACGGCTGCCGCTACCGGGCTAACCGGTGATGCGCTTGATCTGGCTGCAGGACAAGCCACGCTTAAAACGATGATTACATTCCCAATTATTCTGATTGTACTCTTCACCATCCTCTTGTTTTGGATGCGCAGCAAAGTTAAACCTGCGCATTAAAATATTTTACCATTAAAGTAAGTAGGGCCAGTTTACAAAGCCCTACTTACTTTATCACCCCATTACCTCATGATTAAAACTATTCTCGCCCCCTTTAAACGTTTCGCGTGGTTTAAAAGATTAAACGCCAAGATCACATACGAGTGGCTAGCCAAACATATTCCGGCCGATGACTGGCACTTTATGAACTATGGCTACTTCCCTACGGCCGATGAACCGGTACCTTCCTTTCAAACTCAACCTTTACAACTGTATCCGCTACAGATGTACCATCATCTGGCAAACAAAACAGACTTAACCAATAAGGTGGTATTGGAGGTGGGTAGTGGGCGTGGCGGTGGCGCGTTGCACCTGGCCGGTTATTTCAAACCGCAACACTATACAGGTATGGATCTGGCCCAGCATGCTGTTGATCTTGCCAATAAATTGCACCATCTGCCAAATCTTAAATTTATTCAGGGTAGTGCAGAGAATATTCCGCTTGCCGACAACAGTGTAGATGTGGTGGTTAATGTAGAATCGTGCCATGCTTATGGTTCGGTTAAACAATTTTTGAGTGAGGTAAAACGGGTACTTAAACCCGGAGGATATTTTCTGATGGTTGATTTTCGGTATGCCCAGGATATGCCAGAACTAAATCAGTTACTGGCTGAAAGTGGTTTAACGATGAAGCAGGAGGAAAATATAACCAGCCGGGTAGTAATGGCTATTGAAGCAGAGGACGAAGCCAAACAAAAACGCATTCGCGATCTGGTTCCACCCAAGTGGCAAAAATTATTTGCCGAATTTGCCGGTGTAGTGGGCTCTAAATTTTACCGTAACCTTAAAGACGGAACCCGTTTTTACTACCGGTATGTAATGACGAAATGAGTCGCCAGAACTAAATAAGTACTTTATATTTAACCTTAATTACCCGGCTACATTTGACGAGAGTGCGGCAATAACTACTTCTTTCGCTTCCCGATGTTTGCAATAACTGCACCGGTAATGTTCTAACAACAGACCACTTTCTGTTTGGGTAGGTTGCTTTTCAATTTCTTCGCTGGCAATACGCATCGTGTAATACCCACATTCGCCACATTTTTCCGCATGCTCGTACGGCATGTATTTTTCAACTTTCTTCTCACCCGTTTTCTCGTCTAACCATACATCGTACTCCACAGAATGGATTTCGCTTTGATGTTGATGAAGTTGATCCGATTCCAGGTGTACAGAACCTTCTTCCTCAGAAAGTTTACGCATAAGATTTCCTGCAGATGATTTGCGCGGTTTGTTCCGGATACTTCTGAGCCTGCTTTCCAGCATTCGCGGATATAAAACCCGAATAAGGCCCGACAATAATGAATAAGCTATAACAAACGAACCCGCCAGAAAAAATATACTTACATATAGTTTTTGAGAGTCATCAACCGGTAAAAGAGGTGTAACGATAGCCGTACCGAACAATGCCACACCAATCAAAGCACTTAGAATGGCATACCAGAAAAATTTTACTTCGTGCAGATTCACATAATCATACCGTTCCTTGTGATCGGATATGGTTATGAGTTTAACTTCATGATAAATGAGAATCAAAACGGCAATTCCAAATAAAACATAGGACCCCAGAATCAGATAATGGTCCCAGGTCTCGATAAACTGATGAGCTGAACTTTCCATAACAGATGGGTTTAAGTACTAAGGCACGAGAAATTTCCGAATATTTTGGCCCAGTTTCAACCGAAAATCCGCATATTTTTGACAAGATTAGAAATTATTAATCTTTACCGTACGTTTAACCGGTATGCAGAACCCCTTCTTTAAACTGGCTTTGGACCAGGCCGCGCGGCTTTTGGGTAAGCCCGGGCGAATAGCCCGCATTATTGCTCAACTCGTCACCAAAATCAGTGTGGTCGATTGGTCGGTAGAAGGCCGCACACACCTTAAAGCACGGGTATCACTAATGGGTCGCCTGCTAAAAGCCAATCTTACGGGGGCCTACCGGATTAAATCCACAAAGCTTTTAGTTGGACTTTTGGCTGCCTGTATCTACTTCATTAATCCATTCGACCTTGTGCCCGACTTGTTAGTGGGTGTGGGTTTAGTTGATGATATGGCCATACTGGCCTGGGTTTTTAGTACCGCTGGTACCGAACTTCAGGCGTTTAAAGAATGGGAGAATCGGGCTACTTCCGTTTCGCTTTAACCCATGCTGTTCGATATTTACAAATTTTCCGAATAGCTTGACTTTGCTAATCCTCTTTTGGCTCCTGTTTCACATGCCGAATTCGTAAAATCCTGACCTCCGCTTGCAGTGTGTTTATACGCTACGCGATATGAATACTTTTCAAAAGCCCTGTAATTGCCGGGATTATTCTTCTTGAATTTATCCGGTGGGTATTTTTCGGGATTGTCCGGCAGGCTGTCTATTACCTTAAAAATCCCCTCCTTTACTTTCTCTGCGTTAGTGTACGACTCTTCTTTGATCCGTTCGTAAGCTTTCCTGAAGTAAACGGAAGCACGGTTGTTCCACGCTACTACCGGCTTAACCTTACCTACCATCCTTTTGCCTGTCTCTTCAGTTCGTCATGTGTAACAAATTCACCACGGTCCATTTCTGCTTCCGCTTCATCCAACTCCCTGTTATACTGATCTATGCTTATACGACCTTCGTTTTTTAAACCGTAGTGCAGCATAGCCTTAATAGCTTTCAGTAATGAGATATCCTCCACTTGCTGAAGCTCCTTGATCAGTAAAGACCGCTCAGAGTTGATGTCCATAACTTTCCTGTTTTGTATTTTCAAAGGTAGCTATTTCTCTGCTTATTTCAATCCGACACACCGCACCCAAAAAATAGCCCTTGGTTGGTGTTTATACAGTGGGCATGTGTGTTGACTCACCAACAAGCAAGATGAAAGTTGATAACAGGTTAAGTTGCAAAATTGTTGGTGGTGAGCTTGCGCACACTTGCGTGCCAAAGCATTTAGGTGCGCAGTCACAATCTTCGCACGAGCACCAACAACGGCAAGAGGGTGCTCACCCAATTTTTCAGCTGCATAGGTTGAGTTAACAATGTCAGAAAATAAGATGCCAAAATTGCCGTCTGTTTTGATTTTCTGAAATCTTCTTAGCGAGTTTGAAGTAAAGTTGTTATAATCATTTAAAGTCATTTACATACCTATTAATGATTGCTCTACCTACTTCCGCTTCGCTTTAAACACACCATTTGGCTGATTAAACATAGCTTCTGAAACTAAGCCATTGCTTTCTACAAACTCAACCTTAAATCCATCCAGTCCTTTAATCAAAAACTTATGCTTTGCGGTAGGAATTAAAACATACTCGGGCTGGCCAGGCAGGGTTAAATGAAGTGTTGTGTCTTTTAGAAAGAACTTGGCTATCATACCCCCTATTTCATAATCGCCCGTGTACACTTTCAAATCATCTATACTTACATCAACCTTAATAGCGGTACGTTTAAATTCCAATGCGTCCAGTGCTGGTTCAATTTTCAAGGCAACTTTGCCAATATCGCCTGCTTCGTTTGTAAAAAATTGAAATTGTGTCGCATTAGAATCCGTGGTATCAGCCTTTCCATCGGTAACCAAAAATGAGTTAAACACATCATAATGGTGATGCGCTAACCATAATTTAATTCGCTTAAAGTTGGCAAAGAGTGAATCCCGGTCGTATGTAATTGTAAATTCTCCATAAGCCGGGTGCGAATATTTGCCTGTAAATTCTGTAACACTATGAGAAGGCTTAGTGCCCTTTACCTTATTCGACATTTTGGTTTTGTTTGCGGCCTCCTGATCGTGGATAGCTTTATCGCGTCTTGCTTTCAAATCCTTATTCCAGTCGGTAACTTTAACTTTTAACATACGATCAGAAATAATATTCCGAACTACTGATGGCACACCTGAACCATCCTGATTAACCAACACTACAATGCCCACGCTATCGCTGGGAAAGAAAGATGTACTAGCCGAAAAACCATCAATGTTTCCACCGTGCTCTACCCGGTAGTGTCCTTTGTATGATGCCATAAACCAACCATACCCATAGGTAGAAAAGTGTACATCCGGAATTGTTTTATCTGGCAATGCTGCCCCAATAATCATTTGCGAACTAATGGCTTCAGAAACATAGGCAGGCGGAATAATTTCCTTTCCCTTAAACTTACCACCATTAATCCAGGTAATTACCCAGTTCGACATTTCGTTTACACTGCTATTAATACTCCCGGCTGGCGCCATTCCTGCAATATGGTAGTAATCCATCTTTTTAATTTTGGAATCCTTTTCAAGGCCATACCCTATCGCTATATCTGTAGCTTTCTGCATTTCTGGGATTGACAGGTTGCTGCGCCCCATATCCAGTGGTTTAAAAAATCGCTCTCTGATATTCTCTTCCCATGTTTTACCGGTAAGTTTTTCTGCCACTACTCCTTGTGCCAGAAACATAAAATTATTGTAATACCATTTTTCGCGCACACCGGTAAACGGTTCCTGATATGCCACCCGTTGAATCAGGCTGTCTTTTGAATCGGATGGAAACAAATACCACGAATAATCATGACGGGGTAAGCCCGTACGATGGCTCATCAGGTCGCGAATCTGAATGGTGTTATTCATTTCGTTATTAAAAAACTTCAACTCCGGAATGTATTGCGATGGCTTATCTTCAAACGTAAGTTTGTTTTCGTTGCGCAACTGGCCCAACACTGCTGAGGTAAAGGCTTTACTGCAACTCCCAATCGCAAATAATGTATTGGGTGTTACCGGAGTTTTCTTTTCGTAATCGCTAAAGCCAAATCCTTTTGCATAGATAATCTTATTCTTTTCTACCACCGCTACCGCAAAGCCTGGCGCCTTCCAGGTATCCAGCACTTTCTGAAGTTCAGCATCTAACCCTACAAGGCGAGTATCGGTAACTGATTTCTTTTGAGTAAACCCCAAAATGGATATGCATGTTAATAGGCCCAATAGAAATCCAGCTTTCATATTTTATTTGGTTAATGTAAATACTTTATTGTTCACGTTTATTTCCAGTGGTTCTCCGCTCTCTAACATTGTTTCTACTTTACCGCCACTGCCAACTTTTACTTTAATTACCCGGTCTCTAAACTCTAACCGAAACGAATAAGACTTCCATTGATCTGGTATAAAGGGTGTAAAATGAAGTTTCCCATCGCGCACACGCATGCCGCCAAAGCCTTTAACCACGCTCATCCAGGTACCGGCCATTGACGTTATATGGCAGCCTTCTTCTGTGTCATTATTATAATCATCAAGGTCCAGGCGGGCGGTACGAAGATAAAATTCATACGCTTGTTCTTTGTATCCGATTTTACTGGCTAGTATTACATGCACACAAGGCGAAAGGGATGATTCATGTACCGTCATTGGTTCGTAGAAATCAAAATTTCTCCGAATAGTTTCTTCATCGAAGTCGTCTTCAAATAAATAAATACCCTGCAATACATCGGCTTGTTTAATGAAGCAAGATCTTAGAATACGATCCCACGACCATTTCTGATTTAGCGGGCGGTCTTCTGGTTTCAGGTCTTTTACCGGAATAAGTTCTTTGTCTAAGAATCCATCTTGTTGTAAAATAACATTACGGTTTGCATCAAACGGGTAATACATGTTTTCTACAATATGTTTCCACCGGTCGGTCTCTGCATTTTCCTGAAAGTTAACCTTCTTAACAATCTCAGCATATCGGGCCGGATTAGATGCTTTCACATAAGTAATGGCACTCATAGCAAACCGGAGTGTCCAGGCACCCAAATAATTTGTGTACCAATTATTGTTAACATTGTTCTCGTATTCGTTCGGGCCTGTAACACCCAGAATAACAAATTTCCCTTTATCGCCAGACCAATTTACACGCTGGTTCCAGAATCGTGCTATTCCAATCAATACCTCAAGTCCATATTCTGTCAGGTAATTTTTATCTCCCGTGTAGTCGATATAATCGCGTATGGCATAGGCCATTGCACTGGTACGATGAATTTCTTCAAATGTAATTTCCCATTCGTTGTGGCACTCTTCACCATTCATAGTAACAAATGGGTAAAACGCTGCACCATCTTTAAAACCAAGTTTCTTTCCATTCTCTATGGCTTTGCCCAGGTGTTTATAGCGATACACTAAAAGGTTGCGTGCCACTTTGGGCTCGGCTGTACTCAGGAAGAATGGCAGGCAATACGCTTCTGTATCCCAATAGGTACTTCCCCCATACTTTTCGCCTGTAAATCCTTTTGGGCCAATGTTTAAGCGCTCGTCTTCGCCTGTATACGTTTGAGTTAATTGAAAAATATTAAACCGAATACCCTGCTGGGCAGCCACATCTCCTTCAATAGTAATATCACACTCTTCCCATTTATGAGCCCACACTTTAGCATGTTCGGCAAATAGTTTATCAAAACCTGCAGCTACCGCTGCCTTTAATTTTGTTTTGGCATGGGCTGCTAACTTATCTTTAGGGTGATTCTCTGATGAGAGTACAACAGCATACTTATAAATTACCAGGCCACTGTTTTGTTTCAGATCTGCAACCACCACATTATCGGCATATTTCTCTCTGAGCGTAACAGACACCTGCTGAGGAATATCCTTACCTTCTGCCTGCACCTTGTATTGCATGGCAGTACATACATGGAAGTTTGTCTTTTTAGTTTGCGCGGTTACAAGCGCTATTCCCGGTTCAGCTTCTTTATATACTTCTTCCCAGAATTTTTCGTCATAGTTAGAGTCTTTATTAACAACATCTGCATCAACGGGCAAGGTAATAGTTATGGGTGCCGAAAAATTGATAGGTACAATCTCATACCGAATTGCTCCTACTTCACCATCGGCCATTGAACAAAAGCGCTTAGAATCTACGCTTACTTTTTTTCCATCTGCAAGAGTTGCTGTAAAGCTCCGTTGCAGCAGACCTTGTTTCATATCTAACACTCGGTTAAAGGATTCGATCTTACATTTGGCCAGATCTAAAACCGTATCGCCAATCTTAATTTTAATTTCAATCCAGCTTGGTGCATTTAATACCTTGGCGAAATACTCGGGGTATCCGTTCTTCCACCAACCAACACGGGTTTTATCCGGATAGTAAACGCCTGCCACATAACTACCTTGATGGGTCTCGCCCGAAAAATCTTCTTCGAAGGTTGCGCGTTGCCCCATTCGGCCATTGCCCAGGCTAAAAACACTTTCAGAAATTTTATTGTAATGGGGGTTCAGTCCTTCTTCAATGATGTGCCATTCGTGTTGTTTCAGGTATTGTTTCATAACAAAAGGGATAGGTAAAATTCCAGGGTATAAGTTAGAATATTGTGTTAATAGTATTTACATTAAAATCTGCAGTTTGTTTAACGATAAGATTAGCTTTGCTCAGTTGGTCGGGCGACCCTACCCCCACACACTTCATGCCGGCTGCAAGAGCTGCTTCCACACCGGCTTCAGCATCTTCAAATACAAGGCAACCAGTCGGTATTACATTCAACCGGGAAGCAGCAAGCAAAAAAATTTCAGGGTTGGGTTTTGAGTGTGTTATCATTGTTCCATCTACGAGCGTATCAAACAATGGTGCTACTCCCAGTAATTCGATTACTCGCGGAGCATTTTTACTACTGGACGCTAATGCCACTTTAAAGCCATGAGCCCGGCAACTTTTCAACAACTCGGGTACACCCGGAAAAATTTCTTCGGGGCGGATAGACTCGATATATTCAATAAACCATTTATTCTTCTTATCAGCCAACGCCTCTTTCTCCGCTTGCGGTAATTGAATGTTACCTAACGATAGAATTATTTCTAGTGAATGCATGCGGCTTACCCCTTTTAATAACTCGTTATGAGCCGGAGTAAGGGTAATACCAAATTCACTTGCTAACCTTTTCCATGCGATGTAGTGGTAATGCGCGGTGTCTACAATTACACCATCCAGATCAAAAATAACAGCTTGAATCATTTCGTTTCATTAAACATGCCCGCGGGCAATAATACTATTGGTTTCTTCCAGCGACTTAAATACATCAAACGTTTTACCTTGTGTACGCAAGGCCCCAAATGCATTGGCATATTGAGCTGCTCCAATATAATCGTCAGGGTTTTGTACAAGTCCGTACGAAAGTCCGCCTGCAAAAGAATCTCCGCAACCAGTGGTATCAATTACCTTCTCAACTTTAATGGAAGGCACTAACTCTTCTACTACTTTACCTCGCTTTTTAAAATAGGTTAAACATCCTCTCGAATCGAGTGTTACATAAACACACTTTACACCCAATGAAAGGCAATGTTCGGCAAAGGCACGAATTTCAGTACGGTCCAATTCATGTGTCGAGAAATCCTGACTTTCATATTCCTTTTTAAACCATGAAGCGTGTGCCTCTTCCAGATTCATTTTTAATACATCGATAAAAGGAAGCCACTGATCGCGATCTATCCAGAACTTACGTTGCCGTTCGCCATTAACCAGGCATGCGGTTGTGGGCCCGTGCGCATCAAAAATTATTTTACCCTTACTCTTCTTCTTCAGATATTTCAGCGTATCAAGTGAAATCTCATAATCGCTGATTGGGATGAATACGAAAGCATCACAATTCAACAGGTTGGTCATATCGGCCGGTACAATGGGATCCATAAATCCGGTTTGGCGCTCCAGGCGATTGTTCTGATCTACAAAACGTAAACTGATAATATCTCCCTGATCGTTGGCCGTGGTGATGTGCTTCAGGTTAATACCGCTATATCCATTAAAGACTTCTTCCACATTATCATGATCTACAGCCCGTACATGGCATACCGGAATTATTTCAAGCTGATCGCCAGCCAGTACCGACAACGCTATTACAGGATGTGTTACACAACCCCATTTTTGAATCAGATCGCCCGTGTGCGTAACAATATGATCGCGTGGAATAGGCCCCACTACCGCTATTCGTTTCATGCGCAACTCTTTTTATTATTTACAGTTTGTGTATAAAATCGCTTCATTTTCAAGTAGGCGTTTAATTTCTGCATTCTGTTAATTATTAACAAGAAACGCGGCCCCAAACACCCCGGCACTATCGCCCAGCTTTGGTTTTAGAACGGGTGTTTCTAACCGGTTATTAAAAATATGGTTGCGTAATGAATTTACCCCATCGGTATAGATGCTATCAATGTTGCCCACACCACCTCCTATAACAATTACGTCCGGATCAAGAATATTAATAACCACACTAAGGGCAACACCAAAGAAATGATTCATGCGCCCGATGGTTTGAACAGCGAATGGATCTGCGCCTGTTTTGTGGTTTTCGTAAATTTCTTTCAGGCTTTTTGTTACTCCGCTTATTCCGGTATAATACTTTTCAAGTGCCGGGCCCGCTAAAATCTTTTCTACGCAGCCACTTTTACCACAATAGCATAGGCCACCCGATTCATGAAGGAAATTATGTCCCCACTCTCCGCCTATTCCGTGCAACCCATTAATTACTTTTCCATCTACCACCACACCTCCGCCTACACCCGTACCCATAATTACACCAAACACAACTTTAGCGTTAGGGTATTTCTCATGGGCTATACCCATGTTTGCTTCTGCCAACGCAAAACAGTTTGCATCATTGGCCATTGCTACTTCAATGCCTAAAAGGTTCTCGAGATCGGCTCTAAGAGGCTTACCGTTCAAACTGGTTGAGTTACTGTTTTTTAAAAGTTTGGTAGAAGGATCAAGTGTACCGGGTGTGGCTATACCAATTTTTTGGGGTTTATATCCCTGTGAAGCCTCCATCTTTTCTACCACTCTTTTGATTTGCCCCAGAATGTGCTCGTAGCCCTGATGGCCTTCGGTGGGCAGACGATCGCGGAAAAGAACCTGCGTATCGGATGCTGATTTCAGTATGGCGCCTTCCACCTTTGTGCCCCCAAGATCAATGCCCCATAAACTACTCATCGGAAGATTTAAAGATTTCTAAAAAATGGACACCCCTATTACTAAATTTCATTTACGGTAGCTTCTACCTTCATCGGTAAGTTAGCAACCTGATCAGAAAAGGTAAGAACAATCCGGGTTTTTATTGCTCCTTTCGTAATAAAAAAACCATTTCTTTCCGGCAGGTGGATTACTGCCTTATGGTGATACGGGTTTGTAACAACCCTTACCTTCTACCCTTAATCGGGGATATATTGTATTGAGTTTGGGTGAAACGTTTTCCACGAGTGCCAGAACTCCTGGTACGATTGAATATGGGTTAACTGCACGCCCTGCAACTGCCCTTCTATACACTTGCCCTGTAAATTCCAGATAGAGGAAGTTTGTTTGTCCTTCAGTAAATTATTGTTCCATTCAAAGGTTAACGAATCACGATTCCAGGCATGAAACGAAACACTGTCGGCTTCAAGTGTTATTAAAACAGGTGTGCCACCCACTACATCATTGATAATCCGTGTCTTCAGTAAGTCATTCCAATCATAGGCTTTCGCACCTGATCCTTGTTGAATACCTACTACCCATGATTTCTCTTTCCACGATACACTATCCCTTCCTTCCAGGTAACTTTCCATGGTCCCTTCATCATACTGATCAAGGCTTGCATAAGCTTCTTTAAAAATTGAATCCGGCTGCAAAATTATTGTGTTGGGATATTGATCAATCCAGCTACTTAAGCTCATCTGTTTTGCAGGAATCTCTTCTAATGTATGTCCTTTTAAAGGGCCAATAACCGACTCTCCATTTGCCTGCCGCCACCAACTCTTTGTACGGCTATCTTCAAACATAGCGTTGAAGTTATCCATACCCACTAATCGGAAATTCTCAGGCTCTCCGTTTACAAACGGTTTAAAAACCCTGCCCGTGCGGCATACTGTGCAGTACGTAATCATAATCGGCTCACCGCCAATCGTATCGCGCACCTGATGATGGTAACCAATAATTTCTATTGGATAAGCTCGTGCCTGTTCATTTAACAATACACCTAACACAAGCTTTTGTCTATCTACTTTGTTTTGCTCAGCATTTAAAAAAACTATGTTTTGTGGTTGCTTAAACATAGAATCGGCTTGCATCCGGTAGTTTACCTGATAAAAAACCATCAGGTACAACAGCACCAACCCGATTAGGATAGAACGCTGTGTGGTTGTGCCGTTCCTTACAAAACTATAAACCGGGTAAACCATTAATAGCAGCCCGGCCACGCGGAAATACTGAATATGATTAACCAGAAAGTAGGCCCGCTCGATTGACTCGCTTTGCTGACTTCCCGGAAAGGGCATAATGTAATAAATACCCGCTATCTCAAACCCAAACAAGACCGCAATACCTAAAACTATAAGGCCGTATAAAAGTATTCTCTTCATTATTCAAATCTAATTACTTCTTCTAATGCCTGCTGTGCTTCTTCCGCTCGTTTTGCTTTCGTATCATTACTCCACTTAAACTCTTGCGCAAAATAAGCCACTACAGGTTGAAGGTTGCGGACCATTTTTGGATGATTAAAATATAAGATACCGCTTCTGCGATTAATAAAATCAAGTGGCGTTGTGGCCATTTCAAATTGAATAGCAAACCAGGCCATAGCTAAAACCAAATCCTGTTCGGGTTCTCCGGTTTGGTGCTGTTGTAAGTGCTCCATAATTTTTAACGCTTGCGTACCATATAGGTGAACAAGATTGGTTGCTTCGTTACCCCGCAGGTTAAGTACACCTAATTTAGCAGCTAACTCTGCTTCCAGCTTTTTTACTGCGGCATAGTCTGTAAAGTCGCCACCCGGTAAAATCATTTGATCGGTTGTGCACGGTTTTAACTCTAATGACTCAAACTTTTGTTCAATCACTTTATCAACTACCCGTTCGGCCATTTTCCGGTATCCTGTAAGTTTACCTCCGGCAATAGAAATTAAGCCTGTTGGCGATTCAAAAATTTCATCTTTACGGGATAACTCCGAAGCCGACTTTCCCTCTTCATGAATTAGGGGACGTAACCCGGCCCAACTTGATTCTACATCGGCCACCGTAAGCAGCACAGACGGAAACGTTTCGTTAACTGCACTCAGAATATAGTCCACATCTACCCGATTGGCCAGCACGTGATTTTTGTCACCCCGGTAATCAGTATCGGTTGTTCCAATATAGGTTACCCGGCCGCGCGGAATTGCAAAAATCATTCGCCCATCCGGCACATCGAAATAAATAGCTTGCCGAACGGGCAAACGATGGAAGGGAATTACAATATGAACCCCTTTGGTAAGATGTAATTGTTTGCCTTGCCGGGATTGATTAAGCATTCGAAGTTCATCTACCCATGGGCCGGTAGCATTTACAACCGTTTTAGCCTGAATAAAAAAATCATTTCCTGAAAGCAGATCTTTTATTGAAACTCCAATAATTTCATTATCGGCATATTCAAACTCTGTTACCTGAGTGTAGTTGTTAACGCATGCTCCTTTTTGTGCTGCCAGTTTAATTATTTCAATAGTGAGCCGCGCATCGTCTGTCCGGTATTCGGCATAAATGGCCCCGCCCTTTACATCATCTTTTTTTAAAAGTGGTTCGCAATTTAAAGTCTGAATTCGCGTAAGCATTTTGCGCTGATCTTCCGGTTTTACACCCGCCAACCAATCGTAAATTTTTAACCCGATTGAGGTTAGCCAATATCCCAATCCTCTTTTCTCGTACAACGGCAACAACATCTTTTCCGGAACAACCAGATGGGGTGCCAGTTTGTGTACAATAGCGCGTTCGCTGCCCACTTCTTTTACAAGGGCAAATTCAAGTTGCTTTAAATAACGAAGTCCGCCATGAATTAATTTGGTAGAGCGGCTGCTTGTACCGGCAGCAAAATCTTCTTTCTCAACTAATGCTGTTTTTAATCCACGGGCAGCAGCATCCAGTGCAATCCCAGCACCGGTAATTCCACCACCAATTACCAGCAAATCGAATGTGGTACTTTGGAGAGTAATTAAATTAGCCGCGCGGTTCATTAGTTTTCAATCCAACCCATTGTACGTTGTACGGCTTTTTGCCAGCCCTGATACAACTTAGTGCGCAACACGTTATCCATAACCGGTACAAATCGCTTTTGTATTCTGCGCGTGGTAAGAATGTCTTTCTTTTTCCATAGCCCGATCTGAATACCGGCCAGGTAGGCGGCACCTAATGCGGTTGATTCAATCACTTCGGGGCGTTCTACTTCTGTTCCCAATATATCGGCCTGAAATTGCATGAGTATGTTATTGGCACATGCACCTCCGTCTACCTTTAAACTGGCTAGTTTTATTCCGGCATCTTCCTGCATGGCATTTAATATATCTTTTGTCTGATAGGCGAGCGATTCAAGTGTAGCTTTAATGATATGATCTTTACCGGTATCGCGTGTTAATCCAAATATTGCTCCGCGTGCATACATGTCCCAGTACGGTGCTCCTAATCCCGCAAAGGCAGGCACTACATAAACCTCGTTTGAGCCTAATGCCTTGGTAGCAAAGTATTCTGAATCTTTTGATTGATCGATAAGGTGTAAACTATCGCGCAGCCATTGAACTGCCGCTCCGGCAATAAACACACTTCCTTCCAATGCATATTCAACTTTGCCCTCTAACCCCCAGGCAATGGTAGTTATTAATCCATTTTTTGATTGTTGAATAGTTGTACCGGTGTTCATCAACATAAAACAACCTGTACCGTAGGTATTTTTAGCCATGCCCGGTTCAAAGCAAGCCTGCCCAAACAAGGCCGCTTGCTGATCGCCCGCTACACCGGTAATTGGAATTTCTGTATTATCTGCGCGCCAGGTTCCAAACAAATTTGCTGATGGTTTTACATCCGGAAGAATTGATTTGGGAATGTTTAACTCTTTTAACATTGGCTCATCCCATTTCAACTCTCGAATATTAAAAATCATGGTGCGCGATGCATTGGTATAATCTGTTACATGCGTTTTTCCATTCGTTAATTTCCAGATGAGCCAGGTGTCGATTGTTCCAAAGGCAAGTTCGCCTCTTTCTGCCTGCTGCCTCGCTCCTTCCACCGAATCCAGTATCCATTTAATTTTTGTTCCTGAAAAATACGAGTCGATTACAAGGCCGGTTGTATCGCGCACATAACCTTCAAGGTTTTTCTCTTTTAACTCTTCGCAAATGGAAGCCGTTCGTTTATCCTGCCAAACAATAGCATTGTAAACAGGTTGGCCTGTTTTTCTGTTCCAGATTACAGTTGTCTCGCGTTGGTTCGTAATTCCAATGGCGGCAATAGATTTTACTTCAATTGCGTTTTCAACAATTACCCGTTGCAATACTCCTAATTGTGTTGTCCAGATTTCTTCCGGATCGTGTTCTACCCAACCTGGTTTTGGAAATATCTGCTGAAACTCCTGTTGGGCAATACCCTTTATCTCTCCGGCCTCATTAAACAATACTGCCCGCGAACTGGTTGTACCCTGGTCTAATGCAATAATGTATTTCTGCTTCGACATACCTTTTTAAAAAATAAGTTTATACAAAACAGCTCCCAGTATTCCGCCTGCAATCGGCCCCATTACCGGAACCCATGCATAAGACCAATCGGAAGAACCCTTGCCTGCAATAGGCAAAATAGCATGAGCCATGCGTGGCCCAAGGTCGCGGGCGGGATTAATGGCAAAACCGGTAGTACCCCCTAAACTCAAACCAATTGAAACAACCAGCAAACCTACTATCAGTGGTTTTAGTCCTTGCGTAAATTCATTTACGCCAATAAAAAGTATGGCAAATACAAGAATAGCAGTAGCTATCAATTCGCTTAATACATTAGACAATGGATGCCGGATAGCGGGTGCCGTAGAAAATACCGACAACTTGGTTCCTGCATCTGGTGTGGCTTTCCAATGCGGCAAATAAAAAAGCCAAACTAATATAGCACCAACAAATGCACCACCGAGTTGGGCCATACAATAGCCCGCTACCATACTCCACTCAAAATCGCCAATGGCAGCCAGTGCAATTGTTATAGCGGGGTTAAGGTGGGCTCCGCTAAATTCGCCCACTGCATAAATGCCAAGCGTTACAGCAAGTCCCCAGGCAATACAGATGGTAAGCCAGCCAGCATTTTCTGCTTTAGTGTCCTTTAATACCACACCAGCTACTACGCCTTCGCCCAATAAAACAAGCAAGAGGGTTCCTAAAAATTCTCCGAGGTAAGGATTCATATTATTTAAGTTGGTTTATTCAAAAAGTTCTGAAAATGGTTAACAGATTAATTACCTGAACAGCATAATCAGATTCTTATGAAATATAGGAAATGAATCCTGAAACTTCCTACGTATAACCTTATCCTTATTTGTGGGTTTTAATTTTTTTGCGGATGAGTTCGCCCAATGCAGCACCTTGCTCTTTTCCGATATCGCATGCCGGCAGGTAATGAATACCCCCGTAAAGTCTGCTTATAGTTGCTTCATCGGCAGCATGTTGAAAAGATGTAAACGAACGAATACCCAGGCTGAACTCAACTTCTGTTGAATCGGTAAACGCAAACGATTCTCCAAACACGCCTGTAAGGGCTTGCGCTGCGGCATTTGATATTACACTATGCCCGCTTGTGTATTCCGGAAAGGGAGGAGTTTGAAGCAGCGGTACCCAGTTTTCGTCAATGTATTGATTGATATACGTTTCGGGTCGAATCAAAACACTCCGGTACTTTTCGTCCCAACAACTGATAAATCCATCTACTAAGGAAAGGGATACCCGTAAATAGGCATCTGCCGATTTAGCCATATCTGCATTTGACTTTCTGCATGCATTGGCTGTAATGTTTATCCAATGGCCGCCCGGAGATATTTTTTTCGTTGCAAACATCACATGGCCTTTCACATTCATTACAAAAGGGTTGCAATCCCAAAAGGAAGCAATGTTCCGTTGTTCTTCAGTAAGATTAACACCTGTTTCATAAACGGTATAAGCATCTTTGTAAAAATCGCTTCCTTTTTCAGTGGAGAAAGGGGTTGGTGGGGGTGGTGTAAATTGCGTTGCCGAGTCGATTGCAAATACTCTTATTTTGTTCCAGTGAGGTTCAACCGCATCCATATAGGCCGGGGGTGTGGGTTTCCAGGAGGAGGCTTCGTTTGAAATAGAGTATTTGGGGAATGAGCGCGATTGTTTGTAATTATCCTTCGATGACCAGGCCATAATATGTTCTGCCACTTTATTACCGTATTCAATTGAGCGTTGCAGAACATCGTCTGGAACTCCCGCTTCTTCCCACTCTTTTAATAAGCCAGCATAAAACTCATCCATTTTACTTTCAGAGAAAACCAGATTACGCCCAACTTTAAACATGGCTTGCGCTGACGATACTGGGAAACAATATTCAAGGCCGGCCTCTGGTTTAGGTGTTTCGGTTAATCCTGTTAGTTGCCCTGCCATTGAAACGTAGCTGCTATCTTGTGGAATGATAGCCTCGTATGCGGCTACCGTAGCATATGCATATATCCGGCTGGCTACGGGTGGCGAAAATATGTCGTGCACAATTACATCTGTAATCTGTTTTAATGTGCGGTGCAAAAATTCAGGTTCCTGAACTTTGGTTTTGTATTCATTTGAACCACCCGAACAGGATAAGAGCAGTGCAAAACCGATTATAAGAACACGTTTCATTTGAGTAATTTTTATGCAATATACACTTTGAGCAATTGGATTAAATTGATTTGCATCATGTTTTCAGACCAATAATTGCTAATTCACTTTTTGAAATCTTAATACTAAATCATTATTTCTGGTTACAACGTAATCAATGGTACTTGAATTTACTCGTTTTATGGGCACAATTTTACGCCCTTCTCCTTTAACAACAAATCCTGACGACATCGGATCAATTGGCTTGAAATTTCCCATCCCATCACCCAAAAGCAAAAGCCCAAGCCCCGCATCATAGGCTCCAAAGTCAGGTTGGGTTGCTTCCAGATTTCCCACCAGCAACACATCCATGTTTCCATCATGATTTATGTCATCAGCCAACATATCGAATACAGGAAAAAATTGCGCCTCCATTGGCAGCGCTTCAACCGAAAACCGATCATTATTATTTCGGAGAAAGACAGATCTAAGTTCTGTAACATGCATTACAGCAGAATTTCCCTTTTGAACAGGTGTTATTATGTCTTCAAGTCTCACATCCCGGTAGGCCTTGTAGTTTGGAAATTTCTTCTTTAAAGAAGGTATTTGTTTAACCAGCTGATCGCGCGAAGCAAAAGGATAACTATTTTCTCCATTATAATAAACCAGTATGTGATCTGATCCCCCATTTGAATCAAAATCACCGAGGTACATCATTAATGGCTTATTTACAGAAACCTTTATTCTGGAATTAAGGCCAAAATTTCCAGCTATCAAATCAGGGTCGCCATCATTGTCAAAGTCGGCTACTTCCAAAGTATTCCACCAACCTTTCACTTCGGCTAATCCATACTCTTTTGTTGCATTGGCAAATTTATGATCCGGTTGTTGAATCAGAACCGTAACGGGCATCCACTCTCCAACCAAAATAAGATCAGGTAATTTGTCTTTATTGAGGTCTACCCATTGCGCATCTTTCACCATACCGGGCCTGACTTTTGTAGGGTTATCAAACTCTGACTTGCCCAACCAATCTACTACAGGAGTAAACTTTCCTTTACCGTCATTTTCCAATAAGTAACTAACCGGGCTCATTCCATAAAGAAAGGGCATAACGGAAGATCCAATAAACAAATCAACATCACCATCCCCATCAAAGTCAGATGGCTTTACGCAAGAAGCATGCAAAAAAATATTCAAGAACGCTTCGGGAAAGAATTTGAAATCTCCAGCTCCATTGTTCAGGTATAGCCTGGGGTTTAATAGTGTCTTATCATTTATCTCCTCCTGACCACCAGACACAACAATCAGATCCACATCCCCATCATTATCAACATCTGTAAAAACTGCATCAACATCTTCCGCTTTTTTATGTGTTATAAAATCTGGCGTTATCTTCTTTATAAACTTACCATTACCAGTCTGTATAAAAATTGCGCCCTCCTGGTTCTTACCGCCTCCAAAAAACAAATCACTAATACCATCTCCATTACAATCTGCAACTGCTGCCGGTGGCCCCTGGGTGGAAAGCATATGTGGTATTAAGGACTCTCTATTAAAGGCATTAAAATCATCCTCTTCATGCTTAACTGAAAAAAGATTAGCCGGCTCCATCAAATGAGCAGGTTCTTTATGTTTAACATTTACAGTATTAGTAGCCGACTTTATAATCACTTCATGCTTCGATCCCGATTCAAAGGATGTAACGTCTCCCCCGGGCCATTCAATGATTACTGTTGCCTTCTTAGCTGTATCGAGTCTCGCAAAAGTAAGGTTCATATCTGATGAAGAACACCAGCCCCGGTTTGCCTGTATCTCTTGCATTTGCTCTACTCCCCCATAGCTAACATGCACACGGGCGCCAATAGCAAATCGATTACCGGGTTTAGTGTTATCCTGCACCGAAACTTTTAAGAATTTGCCTGGATCGGATTGATTGCGGTAAAGTAACGCTGATTCGTTTATTCGATTTATTACTATATCAGGGTCTCCATCGTTATCCAAATCACCGTATGCAGCACCATTTGAAAACCCTGGATTCAAAAGCCCCCATAAGGTTGTTTGATTTGAAAAAGTTAAGTCCTTTTCATTTTTAAAAATATAATTACTTACTCTCCCTTCCGGCATTTGCGAAATTAATACCTTACTATTCTGGCTACCACTTGAGTCGTTACTCAAATAATTAATATAATCAAGATCATTTGGTCGTTTTACTATTCCATTTGAAACAAACAAGTCTTTCCATCCATCACCATCGAAATCAACGGCTAACGGACTCCAGCTCCAGTCTGTAGCTTCAATACCAGCGGCCTGCGCAATATCTGAAAACATCACCTTACCCGAATCAATAGTACCTCTGTTCAATTGTAAAGCATTTCGCGATACTTGCTTACCGTAACCAAATTTCAATTTATACTTGTAAACTTCATATGTATCTTCACCTGCAGATGTCTTAATTACAGATTCGTCTCGTGGCAACATATCCAGTGTTATTACATCGGGCCATAAATCGTTATTTATATCAGCTACATCACTTCCCATACTAAATCTACTGGTGTGCGGAAGACTACCTGCCGTCTCCATCCTGAATGTTCCATTCTTTTGGTTGATGTATAAATAATCATTCTCATGAAAATCGTTGGACACATATATATCCGGATAATTATCCTGATTAAAATCTGAAAAAGCTAAACCCAATCCATATCCAATTTGACTAGACAAAATTCCGGCTTCGCTTGTTACATTAATAAAAGAAGTTTTACCGGTTTCTATTAATTGATTCTTGTACAACCGATCTCCCGCAAGACTATCATGCTGATGTCTTAACGATACTTGGCCAAAAGATCGTTGCGTATGTACAGAGTGATTCAACAAATACATATCTAAATCACCATCTAAATCATAGTCAAAAAAACCGGCTTGTGTAGAGAATCCTTTAAAATTCAATCCATATTCTTCTGCGCGTTCCGTAAAAGTCAGATCTCCATTATTAATAAAAAGCTCATTATATCCATTAAATTTTTTATAATTACCAACACCGCACACATAAATATCTAATAGTCCATCTGCATTAACATCAGCCATGGTAACCCCTGTATTCCAATTTCCATTTCCAGCCACACTAGCGCTTTCCGTTATATCTAGAAATTTGAAATTTCCTTTATTAAGGTAAAGTTTATTAAGCCCTTGATTACTCGTGAAAAAAAGTTCAGGTAAACTATCTCCGTTAATGTCGCCTATTGCAACACCGCCTCCGTTGTAGAAATACAGGTATTCAACAATGTTGAAATAATCATCCTCAACTAATGTATTAGAAAAATATACAGACGACTCACGAGAGGGAATTTCTTTGAAAAGCGTTGTCTTCTTTACTTCATCTTTACAAGAAAGCAAAAACAAAATCAGAATGAATGATGCACCAATACAAATCCTCTTACTCAATCTTACTTTAATTAAGTTTAAAAAATACCGGCTCTTCATTATTTCTGAGTGCTACAAGAATGGTTGAGTTCTTCACCTTAATCTTTGCAAAGTCGCGTACTTCACCCCTAATTACTAAACCCGATTCTTCACCCTTTATCGATTTGAAATTTCCTTTACCATCACCTTTTAGATAAACCCCAAAACTTGCGTCATATCGCCCCACCTCAGGCTTAACATGGTATAAGTTTCCACCTAACAAAATATCTAAATTATTATCACCATCATAGTCATCAATTGAGATGGCATACATTGGAGAATACTGAGCTTCTAAAGGTAAGGGCCGGAATTCGAAATTTCCTTTACCATCATTTATCAGTATTCCGCTTCTTAATTCTTGTACTTCCAGATAAGTGGCACTCTTCAATTCCTCTTTTGAAAAGATATCTGTTATGGTTTGATCTTTAAAATTTTCATATTTCAAATACTTTTTCTTCAGAGAAGGTATTTGAGAAGTTAGGTCGTGGCGCAATACAAAAGGGTAGCTTTTATCACCATTAAATGCGCATAAAATCTGTTCAACCGTACCGTTTTTATCAAAATCGTTAACTACAAGCGTAATCGGTTTTTCAGGCGTAGCTCTAAATCTGGAATTAAGACCGTGATTTGCAATAATAAAGTCAGTATCTCCATCTGAATCTACATCTGTCATTTCAATTCGCTTCCACCATCCTTTAAGATTACTCAACTCCTTTCGACTCAATACCCCTTTGTCGTTTACGAATACATTAACAGACATATAGTCACCAATAATCATCAAATCGTAATCACCATCGCTATCAATATCAGCCCACTCGGCATCCGAAATCATTCCTAGCTCAGTTAGTTCAGGGGCAACCCGGCTTGTAACATTTGTAAATTTACCATTACCGTCATTCTCCAGAACATAACCATTTACCGGCAATCCATAGGCAAATGATTTACTCCTAATTCCTACAAAAAGATCGTTGTCGCCATCCTGATCATAATCAGCTGTTTTAACAACTGAGCTGCTTTCAAAAGCAGCAGTAGGAAGAGCCTGAGCAGACCTGGTAAAATCACCCTTCCCTCCATTCAGATATAATCGGTCTTCAAGGGCACTCGAAACATTTGAAAACTCACTTCCTCCACTACAGACATATAAGTCCAAATCACCATCATTATCGGCATCGAAGAATAAAGTTGCTACATCTTCAGATGCTTTATCATGAGCCCATACGGATTGTTGTTGAGGTACAAACTCACCTGCAGACGTTTGAACAAATAAGGAGCCTGGAACATCTTTTGCCCCACCAACAAATAAATCATCAAGGCCATCTCCATTAACATCTCCTACTGCGCTTCGAGGCCCCTCTGTGCTCAGCATATGGTAAATCAATTTGTCGCGATCAAAGTCAACAAATTCATTTTCAATATGGCGCCATTCAAATACAGGTGGTATGCTTTTAGCAATACTGTTCTTTGCACTTATATCAGCTTCACTTATCACACCTTTCAATTGGGCCTGATCTAAATTCAAAACCTGATTGGTCGCTACATTCTTCAAGGTGGTTAACATTCCATCCGGCCAGAATATCTCTATAAGGTCAACTGTATCGGTGGCACCTAATCCTAAATTAGGTCGTGGGTCGACTGATGATTCAAATCCACGATTAGGAGATTGTTCGATGTGGTAAAGATGGCCATTTGATGTAATCTTGATGCGGGTACCAATGGCTAAGGTATTCTTATTAACTCCTTTCAAATTAAACTTAAGGTAATGCATGGAGGAGTCTATCTCTTCACTTCTATTCCTATACAAGGATGCAACTGAATTTACATGATTCACCACTAAATCAAGATCGCCATCATTATCCAAATCGCCATATGCTGATCCATTAGAGAAATTCGCTTCTCCAAGTCCCCATTCGGTAGCCACATTTTTAAAAGTGAGATCTCCAAAATTTTTAAAGGCATAATCAGGTACCGGATTAGATGGAATGAGATCTACTAATTTTTTATAATCAACACCCTTATCGCTTACAATTGATTTAACTACCTGCTCATTAGAAATATACTGTAAATAATCCTGATTAGTTAAATCCTGATAAATACCATTAGCAACAAAAATATCTTTAAGGCCATCATTATCCATATCAAATATTAATGCACCCCAACTCCAATCGGTTGCCTCAACTTTTGCTAACCTGCCTAGTTCACTAAACCCAATGTTACCCTGATTTATTTGTAATGTATTTCTTGTAAATTGATGATAATAATCATTCTTTATATTATACGTGTATCTATCCCAATTTTCAAATGTGGTTACCGTTTTTAACCGTGCGTTGCTTTCGGGAAGCATTTCTGTAACAAAAAGGTCTGGTAACCCATCATTATTGATATCTGCCATGTCAGCCCCCATTGAAGCTGCGCTGATGGACTGCATGAATTCGGTTAAACACTCTTTAAATGTACCGTTCTGGTTGTTTAGATAAAGGTAATCGCGTTCAAAAAAATCATTCGACACGTAAACATCAGGCCATCCATCGTTGTTAACGTCCCCAACGGTGGCCCCTAATCCAAAACCGATTATACTTCCGTAAATCCCAGCTTCATCACTTACATCAACAAAAAAATTATCATCATTTCTCATCAACTTATCACCCCCTAATGAATCTCGTTTGGGGCGTTCATTTTTCATCAGATTAAAACTGCCTATAGCCTGGTATGAATTATTTAAGATATATAAATCAAGATCCCCATCACGGTCAAAATCAAAAAACACAGAATGTGTAGAGAATCCTCTATCTGCAATGCCATACTCCTTCGCTCGTTCAGAGAATGTCATATCTCCGTTATTTATAAACAATTCATTCTCCTTATTATCGCCTTCAATATCTCCGGAATTACAAACATAAATATCCAACCAGCCGTCTCCATTTACATCGGCAATGCTTACTCCTGTTGACCATGCTTTTGTACCCGATACGCCTGCCCGATTTGTAACATCATCAAATTCAAAATTTCCTTTATTAAGGAACAACCTATTGGATTCCATGTTAGCCGTAAAAAAGATATCAAGTAACCCGTCATTATTAAAGTCTCCCAACCCAACTCCTGCCCCATTGTAAAAATTACGATACGTATAAATATTAAATTTTTTATCGAAGGATAAAGGATTACTAAAATTCACACCTGATACTGATTCGGGAATTCTTTCAAATAATGTTCTGGTGTATCCCTTCTCTTTCTTAGAGCAACTTACAGAAACTGCTGATACAAGGAGAATAACAGATAAAACTTGCTTTACCATTTGCTTAACTAATTTACTTAACTAATATTATTTAATATCAATTGAGTGCTTGTACTTAGGATGAAGAATATCGTGAATTTTTACAACCACATTCTGTTCGTCTTTTATATAAACAGCCATCCTTCTGTTTCCATCAAGCTTAACAGGCATGTTTTTCCCATCCATATCAACCAGAATAAAAGGGTTACCCTTGTACCAATGTAATATCTGCTTCATTACAAACTCAATCAGTACATTAGATTGAAGCTCGTTATTCCATGGAGCCCAGGCAACATAACTGAATTCAAGGTTCATTTCCATAATTTTATCTTTGTCATCAAAGGCCGGAATAAATAACAAGCGTATCGGGGTGGGTGTACTATGGAATAATGAATCAGTAAAAAAATACTGCACTGTTGCTCCCTTGGGGCCTTGGGTAATCAATTCCTGTTTATTTAAGTCAAAGCATTTTCCATAAAATTCATCACGCGAATCCCCAAAATTTATTCCTAACAATAACGAATCTACTCTAATCCCGCGGGCCAATTCATTTTTTACCAATTTCGTATATTCGGATTGGGTACACGACAGAATCACTCCACTAACAACAAGCAGACTAATCCAAAACCTCAAAAATTTCAAGTGCATCATCATATTTAGCAAATAGTAAGTATTTCTTTTCTTTAAACTGGATAAATTTTATGTCTCTTATCTGACCTTTAACACCAAGTGATATTCCGTCACTAAACGCAAAAGTGTTTTCGGATTGTACTCCTTTGAAGAAAAAGACCTGTGATGCATCGTAACGGCCAAATTGAGGCTTTACCTGATATTGATTTCCCCCGACAAGTAAATCTTCAACACCATCATTGTCTAAATCTTTAATCAAAGTTGCATGCACAGGCGAGTACTGTGCCTGAATCGGCAATTCTACTACCGAATACCCTCCTGCCTCAGATAGCAGCATAACAGAGGAGAGAATATCAACGTGCAGTACTTTTGCCTGAGAGAGAACTGGCTCAGAAAAGATATCATGTATCGTTTTATTTCGGTAGTCTTTGTAATAAATCAGATTTTTCTTAAGAGATGGAATTTGAGAGATTAGCTCATCTTTATCTAATACCGGATAATACTTTCCATTACGATGTGTACAATAAATCTGTTCAATCGACCCATTATTATCAAAATCGGCTATGTAAATTCTGTCACCTGACCTAAAAAAGGAATTCTTACCATGATTGCCCAGCACAAAATCAGGGGCACCATCTTTGTTCAGATCAAAAGTTTCGACAGCGTTCCACCACCCTCTCATATTAGATAAATTTAGTGTGGGAGAAATATCCTCGAAGGTTCCTTTATTGTTTTTCAGCATAAGAATTGACGTCCAATCCCCGACCAAAACCAGGTCTTTCCATCCATCACCATTAAAATCAGTAACAACACCGTCTGTTAACATCATCTCATTAAGAGCGTAAGGAATGTACTGTTTTGTAACATCTGTAAATACACCCAACCCGTTATTTTGCAATAAGTACCCCCGCCCTCCTTTCCCATATACAAAGGGGTCAAATCGTTCGGCAACTAACAAATCATAATCACCATCATTATCAAAATCTATTGATCTCACAAAGCTGGTTGAAAAATCTGGTAATGGTAATGAATAATCCGATTCTATAAACTCACCGCTACCGGTATTAACAAAAATTCTATCTTTTTGAGCCGAGGAAATGTTTGGAAAGAATCTACCCCCTGTTGCAAAATAGTAATCCAGGTCTCCATCTCCGTCTGCATCAAAAAATGCCCCATCCGATTCTTCCGATAGTGAAAACTTACTTAGTGTCTTTGACTGGCTTTTAGTTATCCGATCATTATAAAAATGAAAAAATGTACCGGATTGATCTTTTCCTCCTGTCAGATATGCTTCATCGACACCATCCTGGTTAATATCTACAATTTTCAAAACAGGAGTTTCATTATTATACATCATTGGAATTAATCTATCCCGGTTAAAGTCTGACATTCCTGTACTCACATGATGTGTGGTGGAGTCTACTTTTCTTAGCCTTAAGCCATCTTTCACTGTTGGTATGGGGTAGTGAATTGTTCGCTTTTCCATCGATTCATAATGATACTCATATGTCTTGTTTGAGTAAAGATTATACACCTGCGAGCGATCCCCATCTGGCCAACTGATTATGAGGGAATCAATAACAGGAGCTGACCCAACCCCTAATGTTATTGAATGCTGAACTGAGCTTTGATATCCACGCACAGTAAAATTATCTCCGGAAATTACCTGTCCGTTTGTGTAGGCAAACAATTGTGTTCCCACCATGAATTTGTTCTTTCCATCCGAAGTAAGGGAAATTCGTATACTTTTGTTTTTTACTGTATCGGTGTTGTTCCGGTAGATTGTTGCAGGCGAATTAATATTGCTTACAATAAAATCCATATCTCCATCATTATCTAAATCTCCATACGCTGCACCACTGGAAAACATCGGTTCGTTTAAACCCCATAAGTCGGTAGTATTTGTAAATTTAAGCCCCCCCTCATTACGAAATACATAATTTACATAATTCGAGCTGGGCATCATTTCAATCAGTCTTAAAATTCCATTCTGTTTATCTTTCAGTATTTCCCTTATATTTTGATCACTCCCTGAATAAGTCAGATAATCGCGATCAAGCAAATCTCTGTATATTCCGTTTGCAATAAATATATCCCGCATTCCGTCATTATTCATATCAAATAGCAAAGCTCCCCAACTCCACTCCGATGCGGCTACATTCAACATTCGCCCTAGCTCTGCATAATGATTTTTCGATTCCTTTTTTTGCAAAGTATTTCGTGTAAATTGGTAATGATACCCTTGCTTAACAGATTCCTGATAACGGTCCCAGCTATCAAATAAAACTTTCGTTTTCCGTCTTTCCAAAGAATCCGGGAGCATTTCGGTTACAAAAAGTTCATTAACTCCATCCCCATCTAAGTCCGCAAAATCGGCTCCCATAGAACCAGAACTAATAGATTCAAAATAAGATGGTAAAGATTCAGTAAAGCCACCGCGTTGATTATTGATATACAGGTAATCACGTTCAAAAAAATCATTCGATATAAAGATGTCTACCCATGAATCATCGTTAAAATCTCCAAGGGTTATACCAAGACCAAAACCAATACTGCTTCTGTAAATACCGGCTTCAGCCGTAAAGTCGATAAATTGTCCGTTTTGATTTAAGAAGAATTTATTTCCACTATTATTTGGGTCTGGCGTTTCCCGCTGATCCTTAATGAGATCAAAATTCCCAATTGATTTAAAAGAGTTTGTTAAAACATAACAATCTAAATCGCCATCTCTGTCGTAGTCAAAAAATGCAGCCTGAACAGAAAGACCTTTAATATCTAAACCATACTCGGCTGCCCTGTCCGTAAACGTCAAATCACCATTATTAATAAACAATTGATTGTGTCTGTTAGGTGAATCGGGGGCGCCAGATTTACACACGTAAATATCCAAGAGGCCGTCTGCATTTATATCTGCCATCGTTACCCCGGTTGACCAAGCTCCTTCACAACCTACACCTGCCTGGGTTGTAATGTCTTTAAACTTCAAATTACCCTCATTCAAAAACAACTTATTACCAACCTGATTCCCTGTTAAATAAATGTCAGGAAGGCCATCGTTATTAATATCTCCAATCGCTACGCCAGCTCCATTATAGAAATTACGATAGGTGTAAGGATTTAATTCTGGAGTAAAATTCAAAGTATTCGTAAAATTTACACCCGATGTTCCGGTAACATCGGTAAATAATTTATTGCTTTTATCCGTTGAACAGCTTAGCGCTAAAAAGATACCCAAACATGCTAAACACCTCATATCTTCAAACATAAAAAAAGCACCTGATTTTATCAGGTGCTTTTTCACTTTATTCATGCTGAAACTTAATATCCAGGGTTCTGTGTTAATGGATTTGCTGTTCCTGCTGTTGCATTTATTTGTTCAATAGGAATTGGCATCAATATCTGATGAGTTTTGGCAGCCGTATTAGGCTTTTCCCACCAGGCATCATCCCAGGCATCAAAGCGAATCAGGTCAGTTCTTCTCAATGCTTCCTGAAACAGTTCACGGCCACGCTCAGCTAAAATCACACCTTCAGTTAGAGAACCCAAATTGGCAAGACCAGTTCTTGGGCGCAATAAATTAATGGTTGACAAGGCAGAAGAAGCATCCCCTTTTCTAAATTGAGCTTCTGCTTTATTTAACAGAACTTCTCCAAGTCTAAGCAAAGGAAAGTCATTATCTCCATCTGGAATTTGGCCAATCTTAAAGTTGAATTTACCCAACCTTGCGCCAGCCTGTCTTGAACCGCTTGGCGCTAATTCGTTAATTTCTGGTGTATAATTGATAGGCGCACCATCCTCATCATCCGGATCGAAGGCTAAGTCCAGAATTGGAGTTCCTTGTAAATCTAGTTGTGGTCCTACAATAAAGTTCTGGGTTCTTCTTTTATCTGCGGCATCATAAGAATTGTAAAATTCTTCTAATGTTGAGTATCCATTCCAGGGTTGGTCACGCAAGTCGTAGGTAAGCTGGCTTGGATAGTGCAACGTCATATAAGGAAAGTTATTACCTCCCCCTGTATTCTCATCAAAAGGTGCCACAAAAATATGTTCTGCTGCTTCCACGTTATCCGGATCGAAAACATCTTTGTACTCGGCATCTAAAGAGTACAACCCTGAGTTGATAACCGCATCAGCAGCTGCTATTGCCGCATCCAGATCAGCAGGATCATGGTTCGCTAAACCCTTGTAAACTTTTGCATTCAGATACAACCGAGAAAGTAAAGCATACGCTCCAAATTTATTAACACGGCCATAATCTTGTTTCCCTGCTGAAAGGTCAGGAATGGCGGCCAGCAATTCAGACTCAACAAAATTATAAACCTGAACCCGGGTAGCTTGTGGAACATCTACAAGTGGTTGGGTTGTAATTTTTACTCTACCAAAAACATCTAATAGTCTCCAATAGAAATAAGCTCTAAGGAAACGTAATTGTGCTTTAGCAACAGGAGTCGAAACCTGTGGGTCGGTACTTGCCAGCAATTGATTGCACTGTGTAATTCCACCATAACTATCACCCCAGGCACCATTAAGGCCACCTATCTGCGGATCAAACTCGTGGCGGTGCATACGTAACCAAATACCACCATCAAACCAGTCACCACCTTTCTGTGTAATTACGGCCTCATCTGATGAAACTTCTTGCACAGAAAAGTAGCTGCCATGGTTTGCTGTACCATTTAAAACCCGGTTAAAAGCTCCACCCAAACCATCATTAGGTGTTGGCTTATTAACATTGATAGTACCAAACGGATTGGTAGGGAATGTAGTGGTAAAATCACCTTTAAGTTCTTCATTAAGATCAGTACAGGCTACCACTGTAAGGGTAACTGTAACGATACTAACTAACTTCCATATTTTTTTCATAATTCTTCTTTTTACGGGTTAAAATCCAACGTTTACACCCAACGTAAATGTGCGGGCGAAGAAATATGTATTTCTTCTGTCTATCCCTGTAATCAACGGATTGTTATTATCTTCCGTATCCCCAAATACTGGCTCTGGATCAATACCAGTATATTTCGTTAACACAAATGCATTTTGCACCGTTGTGTATATGCGAATATTTCTAAAGCTATTGGAGTTAGGTAGGTTCACCTTATATCCTAATGTAATATTATCTAACTTTAAAAAATCGGCTTTCTCAACATATAGCGAACTAAATTTAGCTTCCGTTAAGCCTGCTACTGCTTTGTCTGTCTTTATACGGTTATATGAGTTAATAGCGCCCGGGTCTATCGGTTCATAGAAACCACGGAATTGGTTAATCAGGCTATGACCGAAAGCTCCTCTGAAAAACACATTCATATCCCAGTTTTTATAACTCAACTGGTTTGTCCAACCCATTTCCATGGTTGGGAAAGCCTTACCTAATTCTTTAAAGTCAGCATCTGGTAAAAGGGCCTGGCCCGCATCTCCTTTAATGGTACCATCACCATTCAAATCTTTTAACACCACTTTGCCATTTACTCCATCTGGCTGAACGCGGTCAAACACTGGGCCCCAGATAGTTCCCAGGTTCTTTCCCACTTCCACAAGATTGAGCGGAGTACCATTTTGGCCGGGTGAACCAAATTCACCCGTAACAAATCTGTTATTAAAAAATTCGGTTAGTTTGGTTTGATTTGTACTAAGAACAAGACCTGGGTTCCATTTTACCTCGCCAATATTAACTGAATTGTAGTTTAGCGCTACCTCTAATCCTTTGGTTCTTAATGCTCCAACGTTTTCAGTACGTCTTCCTGAAACATAAACAGACACGTCAACATCACGCTCAAGAATAAAGTCTTTAATATTTCTAACAAAGAAATCAACCGATCCGGTTAGTTTGCTTCCTATACCAAAGTCTATACCAAGGTTGGTCTCTTCTTTCTGTTCCCAACGTAAATCAGGGTTAGCATTCCGGGCAAAGGATACCGAGTAGTTATTTCGGTTAAATGAATACAGATCCTGAGCTAAGCCAGCCTGAGAAGGCAAAGAACCTGTTACTCCAAATCCTCCACGAAACTTCAGTACATCTACGTTAGGAATATCAATATACTTGGTCAGGTCAACACCTAATCCGAATGCAGGGAAAACCCCCCATTGATTGTTTACTCCAAGTTTTGAAGAACCTTCTCTTCTTACAGAAGCATTGAAGTATATCCCCTTATCGAAGGTAAAGTTAGCCCGGCCAAAAAATGCAATTATTCTATTATCAGGGCTCTGGTTGCTATTCACGTTCGGACGTGACCCGCCAAGTGTAAAGTCAGCCGCCTGCTCAAGTTGATTATATCCTAAAGCATCATTCTGAAATCCACCCGCTTCGATGGTTATATCTTCATAATTCTCCTGTTGGAAAGAATAACCAGCTGTTAAATCCATATTTACTTTTCCAAAAGATTTCTGGTAAGTACCCCAGCCTTCAAAAAGAGTAAAGTCAGCGTCAGACATAAATCTTCTTGCTAAGCCTTTACGATTTAAGCCAACAAAAAACGAATTTCGGGAGTAATATGTACCGTTAAAATTGTTCTCAAACTGGCGTGCAAAGTTTACAGTAAGGGTTAAATTTTCCAGCAAGCTATAATCCACTCTGGCGTTATAGTTTATTGTCTTACGCTTGCCTTCGTTAATATTTTGTTCCAGTATAGCAACAGGGTTAAAGTTATCAAACAGGATAGCCTGATAGAAGTCTCCATTTGGGAACCGTACTGGTGCGGTAGGGTTAAACAATACAGCATACCGTAATGCTTCATTAAATGAAAAATCGCTTCTGCGGTCGGTTGATGAAAACCCAAAATCAAATTTAAGTTTGTTATCTAAAGCGGCATGGCTAAGGTTGGCCCTAACGTTCACCTGATCAAAACCTGATTTTTTCAAAACTCCGTTTACATTTCTGTAGTTAACGGATGCTCTGAAAGATGTGCTTTGGCTACCGGATGCAATAGCTATATTATGTACATTTGAAATTCCTGTTTGAGTAACCTCATCTTGCCAATCCGTAACAGAACCTAAATCGTTTCCACCAGCAGCAATGTATTCGCTGGCCGTCATAACAGGTTGTCTTCTGGAAACATTATCGGCAGCAACATAACCATTATAGTCAACTGTTGCTTTGCCTTTACTGCCTCGCTTGGTAGTTACCAAGATAACCCCGGCAGACCCACGGCTACCATAAATGGCAGCAGCTGAACCATCTTTTAGTACGTTTATCGATTCAATGTCATTCGGATCCACATTATCCAGTGAAGCTCCAAGTACTCCATCAATTACGATCAGGGGTTGGGAGTTTGATCCGATGGTGGAAATACCTCTTAACCGGAATGTAGCCGATGCGTTAGGGTTTCCGCCTCTGTTATAAATGCTAAGACCAGGGACTTTTCCTTGTAGTAACTGTCTGGGATCGTTTACGTTACCTTTGTTAAACTGCTCAGACGAAAGCGCTACAACGGAACCAGTAATTTCTTTTTTATCCTGGCTTCCATAACCTACCACCACCACTTCGCTTAGGGCAGTAACATCAGATTGCATAGTTACATTAACCACGCTTTGGCCGCCTACAGCAACCTCGGTCGATGCGTAACCTACAAATGAGAATACAAGCGTTGCATTGCTTCCTACATTAATGGAGTAGTTACCATTCGAATCGGTTACGGTACCATTCGAGGTACCTCTTTCCAGGATGTTTACTCCCGGAATACCTGAGCCGTCATCGGCAGCGGTTACCTTACCGGTTACACTTTGTTGGGCGAAACTCACCAGAGTTCCAAATAACAAAGCCACCAACAGGCACCTGCGAACTAACAGATACAGTTTAGTCATACTTGATTGTTTTAGGGTTTTAATTGTTGTTTATAAAAAGGGGTACTTTTAGAAATCAAATTTGTTAATTGCAGTTAATTAAAAAACTTCATTTCTATTCAATATTAGCGTGTTTCTGTCAATTTTCAACCTTCATTTAGCAATTTCCGCAAACATAATTTGCGGAAACGATTGTGCAACCGTTTGCATTACCCTAAATTGTTTCAAATTTTCTTAAAATCGAAGACAGCTATGAAATTTAACCAGGTAACCATTAAAGATATTGCCCGTGAATTAGGGATCTCCCCTTCTACGGTTTCGCGGGCATTAAAAGATCATCCCGACATCAGCGTTCAAACCAAAAAGGCTGTTAATGAATTAGCCGATAAACTTAACTACCAGCCTAATATTGTTGCGCTCAATCTGCGCCAGAAGAAGACTAATACGATCGGTGTAATTATACCAGAAATTGTACACTTCTTTTTTTCCACGGTTATTAGCGGTATTGAAGATGTGGCTTATACAGCCGGGTATAATGTAATCCTGTCGCAGTCTAACGAATCTTACCAGCGCGAACTCACCGATATGAAGGCGCTGTTCAATAGCCGCGTAGATGGCATGCTTATTTCAATATCGCGCGAAACCACCAATTTCGATCACATCGAAAGCATCATCTCTAAAGGTATGCCTATTGTATTCTACGATCGCATGTACAACAGCCCTACCAGCAGCAAAGTGATTGTAGATGATTATGCGGGTGCTAAAGAGGGTGTTACACACCTGATTGAACAGGGGTGCAAACGAATAGCCCACCTGAATGGCTCTCCAAACCTGATCATCAGTATCGACCGCCTGCGCGGATATAAAGATGCACTGGAAGAAAACGGGATCAAATATGACGAGGGCCTTGTGGTAAGTGTTCCGTCAGGAACTTTTGAAGAAGGAAAACGAGGTATGAATAAATTACTCGCACTTAACAAACTACCCGATGCCGTTTTTGCCGGAAACGACCCAATGGCAATGGGTGCAATGATGGCCATCAAAGAGAAGGGGCTTAAAATTCCGCAGGATATAGCCCTGCTGGGTTTTAGTAACTGGTTCTTTGGTGAACTAATGGAACCATCTTTAACCTCTATCGACCAGCCAGGATTTGAAATGGGCCAGGAAGCAGCCCGCTTACTTATTCGGCAAATTGAGTTAAAGGACAAAGAAGATTTTGAACCACAGCCCGAAACAAAAGTGTTAAAAACAAGATTAGTAATCCGAAATTCATCCTTAAAAAAACAGGCACCCAAAAAATAGTTTCGTTTTTTTTACCAAAGCATAAGAGTTAGTAGCCAATAATTTAATTTAAGGGCTTAACTCTTATTCTTTTTTTGATGACTCCTATTCTCCATTCTTCAACCAGCCAAAGCCTGGGCGCACTGGCTTCCATCATCCGGCATGCAACAGGAATTTCGGGCACCACACCCACAGGACATTTTAAGGTTGAGGTGTACAATGCTTCTGTCTTTAAGATAAGTATTGCAAAAGATGCCTTCGAAAACTTTTCATATGCCGTGGTGGGTACGCCCGAACCCGTAACCTTCAAAATTGAAGAAACTGAATTAGCAGCTAAGGTAATAACAGCCACAACACAGTTAGTCGTTACCAAAAATCCTGTTCGCTTTTCTCTTCAAACACTGGATGGAACAGTTATTAATGAAGACGATACGTTTGGAACAGCCTGGAATGGCGAACAAGTTACTACGTACAAAAAATTACAACCGGGCGAACGCTTCGTTGGGCTTGGCGAAAAAACCGGTGGGCTCGATCGCAAAGGTAATGCCTACCAAAACTGGAATTCAGATGCTTATGGTTACCATTCCGGTACAGATCCGCTTTATTGCTCCACTCCTTTCTACATAGGTATACACCAGCAACTGGTGTATGGCATTTTTTTCGATAACACATATAAAAGCTTCTTCAACTTTGGTGCATCCAACAATCGGTTTGCCTCCTTCTCGGCCGATGCAGGTGAAATGACCTACTACCTCATTCATGCCGATTCTGTTTCTGAAATCATAAAACAGTATACCTTCCTTACAGGAAGAATGGAACTTCCTCCTCTTTGGAGTATCGGCTATCAGCAATGCCGGTATAGTTATTATCCCGATAAGGAAGTAATTACGTTAGCTAAAACTTTTCGCGACAAAGACATACCTGCTGATGCTATTGTATTTGACATTCACTACATGGACAAATACAAAATCTTTACCTGGGATGAAAAGAATTTCCCTGACCCAAAAGGATTGATTGACTTTTTAAAGCAAGAAGGATTTCATGTTGTAGTGATGTGCGACCCCGGAATAAAAGTAGAGCCCGGGTACAAAACTTATGATGATGGCATAAAAGAAAATGTTTTTATAAAATATCCTGATGGAGAAAACTACCAGGGACAAGTTTGGCCGGGTTGGTGCCACTTCCCTGATTTTACCAAACCCGAAACCCGGGCATGGTGGGCCGAACAATTTAAAGATTATGTTGCCTTAGGTGTAGATGGCTTCTGGAACGATATGAATGAGATTGCCACCTGGGGACATTCGTTACCCGAAAATCTTGAGTTTGATTTTGAAGGCACAAAAGCCACAACCCGAAGAGGAAGAAATCTGTATGGCTTTCAGATGGCACGCAGTACTTACGAAGGCACCAAAAAATTATTGAATGGTAAGCGCCCCTTCAATCTTACGCGCTCCGGTTTTTCAGGCGTGCAGCGTTATGCTGCCGTTTGGACAGGCGATAACGTAAGTTATGATGAACACATGTTGCTTGGCGTGCGTCTGGTAAATAGTATGGGCCTTACGGGAATTGCCTTTGCGGGATACGATGCCGGAGGTTTTGTAGGCGATGCCAGCACCAAACTTTTTGCCCGGTGGATTTCAATTGCTGCCTTCGCTCCATTCTTCCGCGCCCACACCATGATTAATACCCGCGATAGCGAACCGTGGAGTTACGGAGAAGAAGTAGAAAGCATTTGCCGCAACTATATTAAGTTCCGGTATCAACTCATGCCATATATCTACTCGTTGTTTTACGATGCTTCTAAAACCGGAATGCCTGTACAACGATCGCTGGCCATCAATTATACACATGATCCGTTAATCTATAGTGGGCTGTATCACAATCAGTATTTATTCGGGCCATCCATTCTGGTTGCACCCGTTGAAAGTAACAAAGAGTTATTAAAAGTCTATTTTCCGGAAGGCACGTGGTATGATTTATATACTGGCCAGCAATGGAGTGGAAATCAGGAGGCCATCATTGAATCGCCCATTCACAAACTACCTGTATTTGTAAAAGCTGGAAGTGTTTTACCCATGCTGCCGGCACACGCCCATGCCGGTATTGTGGCAACTGAAATGCATTTACATATCTATTGCGGAAACGAATCTTCTGAGTTTCTTCTCTATTGCGATGACGGAGAAACATTCCAGTATCAACAAGGAGAATTTTCGACTCGCTTAATTCAACATCACGGCTCACAAAATTTAGTGGTAATCGGAAAAACAGAAGGTGCATTTAAACCATCGTACCGTAAACTTAAAATTGTTTGGCACGGATCAGATGCTCAGCAAACCACCATTAACGGAAAACAATTTACACTAACTGAAAGTCAACATTCGTTCTTTGCACCATTGGAAAAATACGATCCCATTAACGAGCCCGATTCGATGGGCGAAGAGCCTGTGCGCTGGGCCGAAATAGAGTATATTTCTGACCAAATTGAAATAAGCTGGTAACCTACACATCATGACACAAAAACCACGTCTCTCCTTCTGGCAAATCTGGAACATGAGTTTCGGATTTTTAGGAATCCAATTCGGGTTTGCACTGCAGAACGGAAACGCCTCGCGCATTCTAACCACATTTGGTGCCGATGTTGAACACCTGTCGTGGTTCTGGTTGGCTGCGCCCCTAACAGGAATGATCATTCAGCCTATTATCGGTTATTATAGCGACCGCACCTGGACTTCATTAGGCCGAAGGCGCCCCTACTTTCTTGCTGGTTCAATCTTAGCTGCCGTTGCATTAGTTATGATGCCCAACTCGGCCATGTTGGCCAGCCTGCTGCCTCCTTTATACATTGGGGCCGGTATCCTTATGATTATGGATGCATCATTCAATGTAGCCATGGAACCTTTCCGTGCATTAGTGGCTGATCTGCTACCGACCGACCAACGTACACTCGGGTTCTCTATACAAACCTGTTTAATTGGAATAGGCGCAGTAATCGGGTCGTGGTTGCCCTATGTGTTTGCCGAATTTTTTGGAATAGAGAAATCTACCGCAGATGGCAGCGTACCGTTTAGTGTTACACTTTCCTTTTACATTGGGGCAGCTGTATTTCTAATAGCAATTTTATGGACAGTTATTACAACCAAAGAGTTTCCACCCGATCAGGAATATCAAAAAGATGAAAAGCAATCTGGCAAAAAAGGCTTGATGCAAATTTTATCTGACTTTGCTACCATGCCAGCTACTATGAAACAACTGGGACTGGTACAATTTTTTTCGTGGTTTGCTTTGTTCTCTATGTGGGTATTCTCTACATCGGCAGTAGCCACACACGTTTATGGTTTACCACAAGACGACCGCTCGTCTGAAATGTTTAACGAAGCAGCTAATTGGGTTGGAATTATTTTTGGAATTTATAATGGTGTATCCGCTATTTACGCCTTAATGCTTCCGGTTATTGCTGCCAGATTTGGACGCAAAACCACGCATGCTGTTTCCCTTACCGCAGGTGGTTTAGGGTTAATATCCATCTACTTTATTCACGATCCTACACTTTTGATTTTCTCCATGATTGGTGTGGGTATGGCATGGGCCAGCATTTTGGCTATGCCCTATGCAATTCTGGCTGGCTCAATACCGGCACACAAAATGGGTATTTATATGGGCGTATTTAACTTCTTCATTACGCTTCCGCAGATTATAAATGGAGTAATTGGCGGACCAATTGTAAAATACTTTTACAACTCGCAAGCTATTTATGCTATTGTAATGGCCGGTGTATTTTTGATTGTTGCTGCATTCTGTGTTCGGTTTGTAAACGATCAGGACGATCCCATAACTGCTTCAAAATGAAATCACTCTTACTTTCCCTCAGTTTTTTCCTTTCATTTTCTGCGCTTCAAGCCCAGGAATCAAACTCTATCTCAACTGTTTTTAACAAACTTAATTCGGGCCATCCAACAGAAGTAGAAGAAACATGGCAGAAATTAAAAGATGAATCGAAGATTCCATTTATCCATTCCGATTCTATTCTGTTTCTTTATCGCGGTAACGCAACTACTGTAGAGTGGATGGGCGATTTTAATGGTTGGGGTTACGTGAAGGAATTTCCCAACAAAGGCCGAAAGATTGCCAACACCGATATCTGGTATTTGAAAAGTAAATTCCCGGCAGACGCCCGGCTTGATTATAAAATTCTTGTTGATGGCTCGAACTGGATTATTGATCCTGCCAACGCGTTACAGCAATGGTCGGGTGTGGGTGGTGGCAGTCCTAACTCTGAGTTGCGCATGCCAAACTGGAAAGAAGATACTAACACCCTAGCACAACCCCATGTACCAAAAGGCGAACTTATCCGCGATGTTTTGATCGATAGCAAATCGTTGGGCTACCAGATTACGTATTCTGTTTACCTGCCTTACAATTACAAACAATATGGCCCGCTGGCGGTTGCCTATGTTACGGATGGTTACGAATACATGCACCCGCAACTGGGTAACATGATTACCACGCTGGATAACCTGATAGCCGGAAATAAAATTAGTCCCATCATTGTGATTTTTGTTGATAATCGAGAGCCTGTAAACCGGGCCAACAACAGACGCATGGCTGAGTTGGCTATGAACAGCAAGTATCTTAATTTTTTTGGTACCGAACTTATCCCTGCAATTGAAGCACAATACCCGGTAAAACCTGAAGCAAAAAATCGTGCAATTATCGGTACTTCCATGGGTGGGTTAACCGCAGCGTACTTTGCTTTTGCAAGACCCGATTGGTTTGGCCTGGCTGGTATTCAATCGCCAGCATTTTACAGCAAACCTAAAATTTATAGTTTGTGCGAAGGTAACGCAGATGTTCAATTAAAAATATCAATGACCACCGGGCTGATTAATGATACCAATAGCGATAGTCGCAAAATGAGTGAAATTCTAAAAGCCAGCAGTTGCGTGTATCAATATCGCGAAGTAAACGAAGGTCACTCATGGGGCAACTGGCGAAGGTTAATTGATGATATTCTGATAGATCTTTTTGGTGAGTAGGGTGTTCCGGCACTATTGTTGCCTTAGGCATTATTAGGTACCTTCAACCCTTATAAAAATTAAAAAAATAGTTGGCTTACTCCATGAAACACGCCTCAATTCTTTTCTTTCTGCTTGGTTTAGTAGCAACCTTTCAATCTTGTACTTCAGGCAAAAATGCGTTAAAGCAAGGCGATTATTATCAAGCTGTTTCGTTGGCTGTAAACCGGCTTCGTCAAAACCCCGATCATAAAAAATCGAAAGAGGTACTTAAAACCAGCTATCAAATTGCAGTAGAATACCTGGAACAAAATGCCCAAAATCAAATTACTTCAAACGCTAATTTTAAATGGAAGAATGCCGTACAAAGCTATGAGCAAATCAATTCTCTGTATGAGCAAATCCGAACATCGCCAGGTGCGTTAAAAATTATTCCCAATCCAATAAACAAGTATAAAGAACTTACTGAAGTAAAAAATAAGGCTGCTGAAGAATCGTACGAAGCCGGAATTCAGGCCATGCTGAAAAACACACGCGATGACGCCAAACGTGCTTACTTTTTATTTACCGATGTTAACGCAATGTCGCCCGGCTATCGCGAATCAATTGAAATGATAGAGCAGGCTAAATTCAATGCCACCATTAAAGTAATTGTAGAACCCACCTTTACCAACTATAACAATTGGAATTTTGAGCCAGTCGTATTTGGTGTTAATCCAAGTCAGTTTGTAAAATTTTATACTCCACGCGAAGCGGAAGATGCTAACCTTACCCGGGTAGATCATATCGTTAAAGTTTCGGTTAATGGATATAACGAGGGCCGCCCGGCCACCACGCTTCGTACAGATAACTATACCGATAGTGTGAAAGTGAGTGAGAAAACGGTGAATAACCAGAAAATACCTGTGTACGAAAAAATTAAGGCTAAAATGGTTACGTACGAAAAAGTAGTTACCTCGCGTGGGTCTATTGTGCTTTACATACGCGATGCCAATAGCGGGGCCGACTTACGTAATTCTGATATAATAGCCGAAGAACGCTGGAGCGAACGTTGGGCTGTGTGTACGGGTGATGCGAGAGCCATTCCGGAAGCAACGCGAAAACTGTGTGGCACCAAAGAAGCCAGTATGCCGCGCGATTTTCTGGTAGCGCGTACCAAACGCGAACTTGATAATAAATTGGCAAATGTATTATCCGGGTTCTACAGTGGATACTAAACTTTACCTTCTGCACTACAGCACCTTTTTTTGTAAAACTATTTCGGGATTAAACCTGTTATCAGAGGAATGAAAGTAATTGCAACAATGGCCCTTATATTTGCTTTTGCAAACATAGTGGCTCAGCCTAATCCTCAGAAAAAAATGAACGAATTGGAAACAGCCACATTGGGCTCAGGATGTTTTTGGTGTACCGAAGCATTCTTTTTACAGGTAAAAGGAGTCGAATCTGTTGTTTCGGGTTATTCAGGAGGAAAAGTAAAAAACCCAACTTACCGTGAAGTAACTACTGGCTTAACAGGACATGCCGAAGTGATTCAGATTAAGTTCAATCCAACTGTGATTACGTATGCTGATGTTTTAGAAATATTCTGGAACACACACGACCCAACTACACTAAATAAACAAGGTGCAGATGAAGGACCTCAGTACCGATCGGCTGTATTTTACCATACCGAAACTCAAAAGAAAACTGCTGAAGAATATAAAATCCAACTAGATAAGTCGGGGGTGTTTAAAAAGCCGATTGTTACTGAAATAACTGCTTTCAAAGAATTTTATCCGGCCGAAGATTACCATCAGAATTACTATGCCTTAAACCCCAATCAGGGTTATTGTCAGTACGTTATCCGACCAAAAGTTGAAAAGTTTAAGAAGCAGTACGCATCCAAACTGAAAAAATAGTGGTTAAAAGTGTTAATTCCTTTTAACAAATGTAACATTCCACCGGGCCTGCCGTTCTAACAGCAAAGAGCAGATAAAATCTTCTCATAGGTTTAGGTTTAGGTATCAAAAACCTCTTCAGACGGAAGAGGTTTTTGTGTTTTTAGCCCTGTTTCAAATCCTCTACTATTCATTCCTATCGCTCACCAAAATCAGAACTTCATAACGTGAAATACAGTAGTTTCGCAGAAAAAAACTGTGTACGACATTACCATAATCGGAGGCGGCATTGTAGGGCTTGCCACTGCTTTGCAAATTCAAGCTGCTAACCGCAACCTTAAAATTGTTCTGCTCGAAAAAGAATCATCGCTGGCCCGGCACCAAACCGGCAACAACAGCGGTGTTATTCACAGCGGGTTATATTACAAACCCGGCAGCCTGAAGGCCACCAATTGTATAAGAGGGTATAACTTATTACTTGACTTTTGCCAGTCAAATGAAATCCCGTTCGACTTATGTGGTAAAATTGTTGTAGCCACCGAGCAACAGGAACTTCCTCTTCTTGAAAACCTGTACAATCGCGGCCAGCAAAACGGACTCAGTAATTTAAAAAAACTCACCTCTCAAGAATTAAAGGAACACGAACCGCATGTTACCGGCCTGGCTGGGATCTTTGTTCCGCAAACCGGTATTGTAGATTATTCGCTTGTAGCTAATACCTATGGCGGAGTCTTTAAAAAAAATGGTGGAATCATTCATCTGAATGAAAAAGTATTAGACATTCAGCATACCAATACCCAAAGTGTAGTAATAACCCAGAAGACCAGCTATACTTCAAAACTGGTTATTAATTGTGCGGGATTATATTCCGACAAGGTAGCCCGCATGACGGTGCCCAACCTGAATGTGAAAATCATTCCCTTTCGCGGGGAGTATTACAAGTTGAGAAAAGAAAAAGAGTATCTCGTAAAAAATCTTATCTACCCGGTACCCGATCCTAACTTTCCGTTTCTGGGCGTGCATTTTACACGCATGGCTAAAGGCGGTGTTGAGGCTGGCCCCAATGCGGTGCTGGCATTCAGTCGCGAAGGGTATAAAAAATCGAATATCAACGTAAGCGAATTGGCCGAGAGCCTGGCCTGGCCCGGGTTTCAAAAAGTGGCTGCAAAGTACTGGCGCACCGGTATGGGCGAAATGTATCGTTCATTTTCAAAAGCTGCCTTTACAAAGGCCCTGCAAAAATTGTTACCCGAAATTCAGGAGAGCGATTTGGAAGAAGGCGGTGCAGGCGTACGCGCCCAGGCATGCGACCGTAATGGTGGTTTGGTGGATGATTTTATGATTCTGGAAGATACAGGTGTGATTAATGTCTGTAATGCTCCATCACCGGCAGCTACCTCTTCATTGGCCATTGGCGAAACTGTTTCAAAACTTGCGCTGGCCCGATTCTGATACTAAACTTTAACAGCTGTAGCTTCAATTTCAACTAAGTATTCAGGCGCGATAAGCGCACTTACTTCTACCATGCTGGTTACCGGTTTAATATCTTTAAAGAACTCGCCATGGGCTTTACCTACCGCTTCCCACTTCGAAATATCGGTAACATAAATTCGGGTACGCACCACATCTTTTAAATCGAAGCCAGCCTGCTTCAGCACACCTTCAATCTTTTCAATAATATAGCGGGTTTGGCCATATAAATCGCCTTGCGCTATAACCTGACTACCATCGGATGCAACCGTTCCTGAAATTTCTATGGTGTTACCAAATTGTACAGCACGGCAATAGCCTACAATGTCCTCCCATGTAGCGCCTGTTGAATAGTTAACTCGCATGAATTCTTTGTTTTTAAATTATGGTAGTAAATTTAACGAAGTATGGCACAACCCGAAGAAGAATTTTTGAAAGAAGAAGCAAACCGATACAGCCGGCATTTTGTGTTGCCGGATTTTGGTAAGGCTTCTCAGTATAAATTAAAGACCGCACATGTTACTGTAGTTGGTGCAGGCGGGCTAGGCAATCCGGTATTGCAATACCTCGCTGCCGCGGGAGTCGGGCAGCTTCAGATTATCGACTTTGATACGGTAAGTATTTCTAACCTGCAGCGACAAGTATTGTTTCAAACCGATGATATTGATAAACCCAAAGCAACTATAGCTGCGAAACGATTGGCTGCACTCAACCCTATGGTGGAATTTAAACCGGTGCTGCAAAAAATTACTTCTGCCAATGCGATCGAACTATTGCAGCATACCGATGTGGTAGTGGATTGTACCGATAACTTCCCCACGCGCTACTTACTGAATGATGCCTGTGTGTTAATGGATATTCCGTATGTGTACGGATCGGTGTTCCGGTACGAAGGCCAGTTGGCGGTGTTCAATTACAAACAAGGGCCCAACTACCGCGACCTCTATCCTACTCCGCCCGAGGCGGATTCCGTACCCAACTGCGAAGCAGGCGGTGTGCTGGGGGTGTTAACCGGAATAATCGGCTGCCTGCAAGCCAATGAAGTGCTTAAAATCATTACCGGATTTGCTTCACCGTTATCCGGAGAAGTATTGCTGGTGGATTCTGCTACGTTAGAGTTTCAACATTTGAAAGTTCCGCAGCGAAATTCCCGGCAATTGATAAAAAGTCTGATAGATTATGATGAGTTTTGTGGAACTAAAACTAAAGCAATTATGAAAGAAGTTACCGTACAGGAATTAAAAACGTTGTTAGACACCAAAGCCGATTTTCAATTAATAGATGTACGCGAACCACACGAGTTCGACATCTGCAACCTGAATGGCGAACTGATTCCGCAAGGTGATATTCCAACTTCTGTTGATAAAATCGCAAAAGACAAACAGGTGGTAATCCATTGCCGCAGCGGAGCGCGCAGTGGTAACATGGTTCAATGGTTAGAAAAAAATCATGGATTTACCAACCTATATAACCTAAAAGGTGGCATTACAGCCTGGGCAAAAGAGATTGATACAAGTATGCCAACTTATTGATGTATTGACTTGTGGTTTGTGATGATTGATCGGTGATTGCAGATTTCCCCCGAATCAAAAAATCACAACTCACTAATCAATCATCGCAAATTTTCCCCATCGTAATATTCCGTGTAAGAGTTTAATCAAAATAAGGATATTTCTTCCAGGCGAGTCTGTGCAACAACTCTCATGATTCGTATTATGAAAAAAGGATAATAAAATGGTCAGGTTATTGATGTTTTTACTGTTATGCCATCCTCAGGATAGTTCAATGGTTGGTAAGTATGATCGCTGCTTTTTAAAAGATTGTCGGGAGTTGTCAGTTTTTGATCTGACTTCCGATCAGAAGATCGTTTATAGTTCATTTATGGAGAGACATAAATTTAAACCCAAGATAATTGGATCGTGGAGTCAATCAGATTCTGTAATTTATTTTTCTCCTTTAGAAGATTATGGAAAAGTTTTGAGTAAAAACTATCGAATTAAGAAGTGGAGAAATTATTCATTTTTGGTATCGGAGCAAGATGCTATTCATTGGGGCTCGCTTCAGGAAAAGTTATCGAATGAAACTGATAATAATGAATTAATAAAAAGCATAAATGAAATACCTGTACAAGGCGACAGCGAACAACTAAATAGGAAGAAGAAGCTGCTTGATCGGTTTACAAAAGAAATTATTCATAGCGTTATCTCTGACCGAGACATTCTCTTAAAAGAAGAGTAGGTTTTTCTGCCCAGCATCGTCTCCGCAAGGACGATGCGTTTTTGAAAGAGAAAGATTAAACCTGTTACTGCATGTAAAATGATCAGGTTATTAATGTTTTTATCATTTTTTGGCACCACCCCGCTAACACTGCCCAACCGCGATGACATCAGTCAATCCCAAAAATCCAAAATCACAACTCACCAATCAACAATCACAAATCAAACCTTTCATAGCATAATAATGCGCCATACTTTCAGGGGATCGCGGTATAGGCTTGAGGAGCGAATTAAATTAACTAAAGCATGCTGCCCAACCGCGATGACATCATCCAATCCCAAAAAATCTAAAATCACAAATCACTAATCAACAATCACAAATCAACCCTTGCTCGCTTCAATTGCCTGCGCTACATCGGCCTGAATATCGGCATAGGTTTCAAGCCCAACGGATACTCGTACAAGTCCTGGTGTTATACCCACCGCTAATCGCTCAGCTTCGCTTAGTTTGGAATGTGTAGTTGAGGCGGGATGCGTTGCAATACTTCTCGTATCGCCCAGGTTGGCAGAGTGCGATAACATCTTCAGTGAGTTCAAAAATTTTCGTCCGCGTTCCAGGCCGCCCTTAATTTCAAAAGTAACTACGCCCCCGCCCAACCGCATTTGTTTTTGAGCCAATGCATACTGTGGGTGCGATGGCAGAAACGGATACTTTACCCGCTCTACATCGGGGTGTTGTTCTAAGAATTTTGCGAGCTCATGTGCCTGCGCACAATGCCTGTCCATGCGCACAGCAAGTGTTTCCAAACTTTTGGAAAGCACCCACGCATTGAATGGCGAAAGAGCCGGTCCGGTATGGCGGGCAAAGAAACGGACTTCTTTGATCAGTTCTTTTTTTCCAAGTACAGCTCCGGCAATAACCCTGCCCTGGCCATCTATAAATTTGGTTGCCGAGTGTGTTACTAAATGAGCACCCCACCTGGCCGGATTTTGCAAATACGGAGTAGCAAAACAATTGTCCACATTCAAAATAAGGTTGTGTTTGTTTGCCAATTTACCTAACCACTCCAGGTCAATAATATCGAGCGCAGGATTAGAAGGCGTTTCCACAAAAATCATTTTTGTGTTTGGCTGAATTTTGCTTTCCCACGAAGCCGGATCGGCAATATCGGCATAGGTATAACTGATGTTGAACCGCGGAAACAACGTATTCAGAATCTGGTGTGTGGAACCAAACACTGAACGCGAAGCCAACACATGGTCGCCCGCTTTGAGCAGCGCAGCCATACTGCTGTACATAGCCGCCATGCCCGATGCTGTGGCGATTCCATCTTCTGTGCCTTCCAGCAAACAAAGTTTTTCAATCAATTCGTTGTTGTTGGGATTAGAGAAGCGTGTGTAAATATTACCCGCTATTTCATCGGCAAACAAAGCACGTGCCTGCTCGGCATCTTCAAACACAAAACTGGATGTAAGGTATAGCGGAACCGAATGCTCGCGGTTGTTAGTACGGGTTGATTGCGTACGAATAGCGTTGGTTTCAAAATTTTTCTTCATCAGTTGGGGTTAATTATTTCAAAGCCGTATGTTATTTTAGTAAGCGGTTTCAACGTTTCGCCTACCGAACAATATTTTTCTACAGCCAGTTCTACGGCCCGTTTTGCCTTGTCGGCATCTACTTTACCAAAAAGTTTAAAATGGATATGTGCTTCGGTGTAAACTGCAGGAACTTTGTTTTCGCGTTCTCCCGTTACAATTATTTTAATATCCATTAGCTCTTGCTTCTGCTTTTTAAGAATAGAGATTACATCAAACGAACCACAGGCACCCAGAGCCGCAAGTATAACCTGCATGGGGCGCATACCCTGATTGCTTCCACCAATATCGGGCGATGCATCGAACCGTATTGTATTACCAGCATCGTTTACTGCTTCCAGCAGGAAAGCATCATCCACCCTGTTTATTTCAATTTTTACCATATTCTGTTACTTTATTTTTCCAAATCAAACTTCCTACAATCATACTCATCAGGCTTACCAGTGTAGCGGGTATTAAAGCTGGCCATGTTAACTCTAATTGCGATGCTACAAACCAGGTAACAATTCCGGTTATCATGGCTAATAATGCTCCGGTTGATGATGCCCGTTTCCAATATAACCCTAAAACCAGAGGTACAAACAAAGATACCAGACTAAGAATAGACGATTCGCCTACCAGTTCGTAAATATTTGTACGCAAACATGCCACTATCGTAGCTACTCCGGCAAATCCTAAAACAGAAAACCGTGTAATAGCTAAAAAATGTTTGTCGGTAAGCCGATGCTTTGCTAACGGTTTTACCAGGTTTTCGGAAAAAATCGCAGCCGGTGCAAGAATAGCCGAACTGGTGGTACTCATAATAGCCGACAAAAGTGAACCAAAAAACAATATCTGAACCGGCATGGTTGCATGCGCTAATACCATGCTGGGTAGGGCAAGTTGCGCATCGCCTTGGGTAAACTCCGGATAAAGTTGCCTCACACATAGGCTGATAAACAAGGGCAACATGGCAACGGTAAGGTATAACCCTGCAGCAATAAAGCACGAGCGAACAGCCGTGTTTACCGAATTAGATGACATTACCCGTTGAAAGACATCTTGTGCAGGAATGGAGCCAAGACCAAGCACCGACCATGCTGCAAGCCAGGTAACAATTTCTACACCCGATGCTTTCGGTAAAAACCGAAAAGTGCCGGGCTCAACATCTCGTAATACAGTTGTTACTCCTCCTGCCTTACCGGAAAGCGTAACAGCCAACACTAATAATCCGCCAATAATAATTACACTCTGTACAAAATCGGTAATGGAAATGGCCCACATGCCTCCCACAAAAGTGTAGAACGTAACCACTATTGCCGATACTACCACACCTTGCCAGATGGCCATACCGGTAACCACATTCAGAATTAACCCCATAGCCACCAGCTGAGCCGCAATGTAGCCAATGTAAGAGGGCACGATAAACACCCCGGCAACCAATTCAATACGGGGACCAAACCGGACTTTGAAAAAATCGCCCAGCGTAAGCAGGTTCATGTTGTATAGTTTGCGGGCAAAGAATAACCCAAACAAAACCAGGCACAGCGCTGCACCAAAGGGATCTTCTATTACAGCATAAAGTCCGCCTTTAAGAAATTCTGACGATGCTCCAAAAACAGTTTCGGAACCAAACCAGGTAGCAAACAATGCCGATGAACTAAGGAATAAAGGCAAGCTACGACCAGCCAGCATAAAATCTCCCGAAGTATGAACCTTGCGTGAAGCCCAGAAGCCGATAAGTACGGTGAGCAGCAGGTAAACAATGATGGACGCTAAGAGCAACGGGCGGCTATCGGTTAATAGAACCGCAAAGCTAAAAAAGCAGGGTGGTAAAGCAAGTACTACTGAGCTGAAACGATCTGGTAACATTAAAGCCTAAAGAACTCAAAAAGAAAATCCCCCGAAGTCCTGGACCCCGGGGGATAATCTTGTCTATAGTTGGCTTTAATCTGATGCTAAAGTATAGTACAGTCATAATTCTCAAAATAGCCATCCGTTTGGGGGCTCATATGGGGGATAAATTGCCAAAATCAGCGTTGAGTAAACAACGGGTAACGGGCACAGAATCATTTTACGAATGGGTATTGATTTCCGCTTCCGGAATTGTACAGGGAGGTAATGTCTTTTTGCCTTAACGCACGATCCCAAAGTCCAGCCTCATCCATTTTTCCCCTAAACCATCTCGTAGTAATGTAAGAACCATTGTAAAGTCGGGCGTTGCCAACTGTAATTCTGCCGCCCGCAATCTGGATGGTTGCGGTTAGTCCACCATTTTGAACCGGATTTACTGTATCATTCACCCCATTGATGTAAAGCTGTATATCGCCATTATTAATAACCCCTGCTACATGAACCCAGGTATTTAGACTAATTGATGCACCACTTGTTCGCTGCATCACATCGGGGGTATTATGAGTGCCTCCATTTTTTACATGATACATGGCCACTAACTTATTAGTGTTATCCAAGAATATCTTCACTTCGGCAGCTCCTGCGTTAATAGCAAACGCTCCGCTATTCATACCCATAATATATTTGATATCAGCCTCATCGTTTTCGAGGTAAATCCACGCTGAAAGTGAGTGCGTATTTTTATTCGAGCTATTGACCCCTGTTTTTTCCAAATGTTTGGTACTGGATGTACCGAAGTCAATCCCATTTCCAATTTTACCAGGTGAAAACCAAGTTGGATTATTTATAAGATTAAGACTTGCATTTCCTGTTTCGTCTGTTGCAACCGATCCGGTTGTTTCATCCAGTTTCCAGTAAGAAATAAGGCCGTCAATCAAACCAATATCATTGGTTGTAAAACTCACTTCCTGACCATAAGCTGTACCTGCACTATTGGTTGCATAAGCCCGTACAAAATAGGTTGTATTAACCTCAAGGCCAGTAAGGGTACTACTAAAATTCCCTGTTCCGGTGCCTTCATTTGTTTTATCGTCAGTTGTTTGAGGATTTCCGGTTGTGTTCCAGCAGACACCTCGCGCCTCAATGTTTCCGTTCCCATCATCGGATATAACACCACCTGAGATAGCCGTAGTTTTGGTAATATCACTCATTGCACTTGTGGTTACTGAAGGTAATTGAATAACCAAAGGTTCATCGTCACCGCATGTTATGGTTAAGAGCAATACTATTGCGAGGACGCTAAAGTTCTTTAACAACACGATTAAACTTTTACTAATTATATGATTTTTCATAACTACGAGGATAAGTTAAAGATGTGCTCTACATTTTTTGATCACTAAAAATGGTATTCAGAATAGTCTGAAACATCAGGTAATACCCTGGTAATTGATTGTAAGGGTAAACCCCTAGAAATTATAAAAGTCAACAAAGACCTTTTTCTATTGCTACTTTCACCAGTCCGGCAAGGTTACGCACACCAAGTTTGTCCATTAGATGTGTACGATGAGCTTCTACTGTTTTAACAGAAATAAAAAGTTTATCTGCGATCTCTTGTGTAGTATGTTCTTTTACGATCAGATCAAGTACTTCAGTCTCTCTTTGTGTAAGCATTGGCTGGAAGGAACCATGGGTTGAATGTACTCCTAAAGAATTTTGGAGCAGCACCTCTTTGATTTCTTTCTGTAAATATTGTCCACCTTCGTAAACACAATGTATCGTATCTCGAAGTTCGTCCAGTGAAGTATTCTTTAACAAATAGCCACTGGCACCATTTCGCATCATACTTTTAACAAGCACCACTTGATTATAGGAAGTTAATGCGATGATCTTTAAATTCGGGTAGTCCTTTCTCAACTCTTTGCATAGCTGAACTCCATCTCCATCAGGTAAATTCAAGTCAAGAAAAAGAATTTCTGGATTAGACTTGAGTATGCCTATTCGTGTTTCTTGAATATTCATATAAGTACCTACTACTTGCACATCATCAAGCTGATGTAGTAATTCCTGTATTCCTTTAAGAATAAGTAAATGATCGTCCGTAATCGCAATCCGGATCATGTATTTAATGAAAGTTCCCGTGAAACATCGATTTCAATATTGATATAAGTACCCTTACCAAGATCGGATCGAATATCGATTTTACCACCCAGGTATTTCATTCGCGAAATAATATTGCCAAGTCCTATCCCACTGGTCGGTTCAGCATCATCAACAATAAACCCAACACCGTTATCTTCAACTGTTACCATTAGCAAATCATTGATAAGATTCATCTGAATTAGAACAACTGAAGCTCTTGCGTGTTTTACAATATTGTTTGTAAGTTCCTGAATAGTCCTATAAAGCGATAATTCGATAATTGGATTAACCCGCTGCGCAAATCCTGAATGCGTAAATGTAATGGTGAAATAATTTGCTCTCTTGATATTATTCACAAATTCAACCAATGCCTCAACTAATCCAAACTTAAGAAGTATCTGGGGCATTAAATTATGAGCAATCCGTCTAACCTCTATACTTGCTCCATCAAGTGAATTTAACGCATACCTAAATTTATCTCGGTTCGATTCGGAACCTATTCCATCAAATTGCATTTTTATGGCAGCTAATTGCCCAAGCAATCCATCATGAAGTTCCTGGGCAATTCTTCTTCTCTCCTTCTCTTCCCCAACGATCATCGCCTCCATTACTTCAAGTTTTTTATCTTTTTGAAGTTGCAATATTTGCTGACTGTTAATTTCTTCGTTCTTTAGCGCAAGCGCTTTTGTATTCCTGATCTTCTCCTGATAATTCTTAATCAATAAAAAAGCAATCAGGACTATCATTACTACACTACTGATTGATACATTTCGAATCAATCGTTCATTAGACAAAGCAGCCGCCTGTAATTCCTTTTCAGAGTTCAGCAAATTGATTTGCTGATCTTTTATTTCTGATTCATATTTTGTTTGTAGTTCCCGTATTTGCCTGCTTTTAGTTTCATTAAAAATACTGTCTTTCAATACCTGGTAATCGGTTAAATATTGATAGGCATTCTTTAAATTCTGCGTTTCAAAATAAGCCTGAGCCAAAAGCTTCCTGGAATCCATCATGATGGATTTACTCCCGATCAATTCCGCTAAATCATCCGCTTTTTTAAGGTTAACCATTGCTTGCTCATATCGTTTTTCATTCAAAAAAGTTTCTCCCAGATTACGGGTAGTGCTGGCAATACCATAGGTATCCTGAAGATCTTTACTTAATTGCAGACTTTCCTGATAGGCTTCTTCAGCCAATTTGTATTTCTTCTGTTCGCGATAGACATTTCCCTTACTCTCGTATGCAATGGAAAGTGTCATTTTATCGCCTTCATCTTTTGTTATCAAAACTCCCTGTTGAAGATATATTAAAGCTTCATCATATTTCTTAAGATTGAAATTAATAATGCCAATATTAACAAGCGTACCACCCTCCATTCTTTTGTTGCCCGTAGCACGATGCAAACCCAGTGCTTTTTGAAAATATTCCAACGCTTTAGGATAATCTTTGATTGCCTCTTGGATCATTCCGATATTATTATAATTGGTGGCAATAGCTGTCTTTTCATTTTCTCTTAAGTAAGGGATTCTACGCAAATAGAAATCAAGTGCCCGACTATAATTCGATTGATTATGATTTAGTATACCCAGGCTATTTAGTACACTGGCTATCTGGCTTGTGTCCTGTAAGGATTGCACAATTTCAAGGCTTGTTTCTAAATTTTGGATTGCTTTGCTGAACTCGCCATAAGATGCCATTGCCAGACCCTGAATATGCCAGGCTCTGGCAAGCAATAATTGATCATTTGATTGTTTTGCAAGCTCCATTACCTGGTTTGCAATAGCTGAGGCCTTTTCATTGTCTGCACCCCGATATTCCCAAAAAAGTCTGGCCAATATTTCCCCCTTTTCTTTCCCCTGATGCTTGTCCGCTTCGATTACAAGACTATCAATCACCTGGTTATTTTGAGCCCAGATAACTGTAGAAAAAAGAATGAGATATAGTAAGTACCCGACTTTTTTCATGGCTTAATGATTCTGAATACACCAAGAATATTATCCCTCTATATTACAAAAAATAAAGCCTTCAACAGTAATAGTTGCAATTAGCCGCGGCTGATATTGACAGTGTCAATTATGATTGAATCCTGCTTCAAAAACTGCTCTTCGATTCTTTCCTTTAACTGCGGTTTTGAACCTGGAAAAGTGGTGCGTGTACTGATGTCGTAACTCACATACACAAGCAAAACAGCAAATACCACTGCAAGCCCGGCAAATATTTTTTTCGATCTTGTCACAGTTCAAAAATAAAAAAAGCCACGCGAAACACGTGGCTTTCGATTTGGGGAAATACCCCGATTACTTTACCTTCTTTACCACAGCTTCAAAAGCTGCCGGGTGGTTCATAGCTAAGTCGGCCAGAACCTTACGGTTAAGATCGATACCTGCCTTATTAATTTTACCCATTAATTCTGAATACGACATACCGTGAAGACGAGCGCCTGCATTGATACGGGCAATCCACAAGGTGCGGAACTCGCGTTTCTTAGCTTTGCGATCGCGGTAGGCATACACCAACCCTTTTTCAACTGCATTTTTCGCTACAGTCCATACGTTTTTCTTACGACCAAAGTATCCTTTGGCTAACTCCAATACGCGTTTGCGTTTGGCTCTTGATGCTACACTGTTTACTGAACGTGGCATAAATTTTAATTTTTTGGCTTTGGCGTTCCGTTATATCGGAATCTTGTTTTGCCAGTGGCCGGGTTAAACATTCTGCCATGCACCTTGCCGGCAGATTAAACACCCCTGAGTTACCGCAGGGAAACGGTATCCGACTATACGGATTAAACCAGATACGGAAGCATTGGCTTTACATTGCCTTCGTCCACTTTTTTAACAGTGGCGGCATGGCCAAGTCTTCTTTTCTGTTTAGTCTCTTTTTTTGTCAGGATGTGGCGCTTGTACGCTTTCTTACGTTTGATTTTACCGGTTCCGGTTACTTTAAAACGTTTTTTTGCCCCTGACTTTGTTTTTAACTTAGGCATCTACTTATTTATTTAAAACTTACTTCTTTCCTTTTGGTGCAATCATCATATACATACGCTTGCCTTCCAGTTTGGGCATTTGTTCTACTTTGCCCAATTCTTCCAATGCCTGCGCAAACTTTAGCAACAGAATTTCTCCGCGCTCTTTATATACAATTGAACGTCCTGCAAAATGCACATAGGACTTAACCTTTGCACCTTCCTTCAGGAAGTTCTCAGCATGTTTCACTTTAAAGTTAAAGTCATGATCATCGGTATTGGGCCCAAATCGAATCTCTTTCAGGATTGTTTTTTGGGCGTTGGCCTTGATCTCTTTCTGCTTCTTCTTTTGTTCGTACTTAAACTTAGAGTAGTCGATGATTTTGCAAACCGGAGGATCTGCATTGGGCGAAATCTCTACCAAATCTAATCCTTGCTCTTGTGCCATTTTAATGGCTACCGATGTAGGGTACACATCAACTTTAATGTTTTCACCTACCACCCTTACCCGTTGGGCAAGTATGCGCTCGTTTACACGATACGGTTCTTCTACTACTCTCCGCGGGCCTCTGATAAAAGGCCTTGGGCGGTCACTACCTGGAAATCCTGCCACTCGTTGGGTTTAAATTCTTACTTTTTTAAAAACAGGCTGCAAATATCGCGTTTTTTTCTGTTTATCAAAATCCTGAAATCTTGCTAACCACATAGGCACATAGTCCACATAAGGAGTCTCGTAAAAGCTATGTTTTTTATGTTTCTGTGTAGTTCAAATAAGATGCATCAGGCCGGCAAGGCAAAATCGGCAGAAAATTGGGCTACAAATTCCTTTAAATCCATAACACCCTGATCGCCCTGCCCATGTTTGCGCACGGCCACTTTACCTTCGGCAGCTTCTTTTTCGCCCACCAATAGCATAAATGGCACTTTTGTTACCTCTGCATCGCGGATTTTACGGCCTATTTTTTCATTGCGATCGTCCAGAAAGCCCCGTATATCTATGTTTTTAAGGGTATCTAAAACCTGCTGACCGTAGTCGTTAAATCGTTCTGAAATTGGCAGAACGGCTATCTGCTCTGGCGCCAGCCACAACGGGAAGTTGCCCGCACAATGCTCAATCAATACCGCCACAAAACGCTCCATCGAACCAAAAGGCGCGCGGTGAATCATTACCGGAGTATGCTTCTGGTTATCTGAACCGATATATTCCAGTTCAAAACGCTGCGGCAACTGGTAATCTACCTGTATGGTGCCCAACTGCCAGCTGCGACCTAAAGCATCCTTTACCATAAAGTCGAGCTTGGGGCCATAGAAGGCAGCCTCTCCTTTTACAGCCACCGTTTTCAGACCGCGTTCATCAGCAGCTTCCTGAATTTCTTGCTCGGCCCGATCCCACAAGGCATCTTCACCAATATACTTGGCTTTGTTCTCGGGGTCGCGCAATGAAACCTGGGCGGTGTAATTTTCAAAGCCCAGCGACTTGAACACAAACAGCACCAGATCGATTACTTTAATAAACTCTGCCTTCACCTGGTCGGGGCGGCAAAAGATGTGTGCATCGTCTTGCGTAAATCCGCGCACGCGGGTTAACCCGTGTAGTTCACCGCTTTGTTCATAGCGATATACCGTTCCGAACTCGGCCAACCGGATGGGTAAGTCTTTGTACGAACGCGGTTTTACTTTATAAATCTCGCAGTGGTGCGGGCAGTTCATCGGTTTAAGTAAGAACTCTTCGTTTTCATCGGGTGTATGAATCGGTTGAAACGAATCTTTGCCATATTTTTCATAGTGGCCCGAAGTAACATATAACTGCTTGCTGCCAATGTGTGGTGTAACTACGGGGTCGTAACCCGCCCTGATTTGCGCCCTGCGCATAAACTGCTCTAAGCGTTCGCGCAGAATAGTTCCTTTCGGTAACCACAACGGTAAGCCCTGCCCTACTTTCTCTGAAAAGGCAAACAACTCCAGTTCTTTCCCGAGCTTGCGATGATCGCGTTTTTTAGCTTCCTCCAAAACATGAAGGTACTCTTCCAGTTCTTTTTGTTTGGGAAATGTGATTCCATAAATGCGCTTCAGCATTTTGTTCTTCTCATCGCCACGCCAGTATGCACCGGCAACACTTAACAATTTTATTGCTTTGATTGGACCGGTAGAAGGAATATGCGGCCCGCGACATAAGTCCACAAAGTTACCTTGCTGGTAAAAAGTTATTGAACCATCAGCCAGGCCATCAATCAACTCAAGTTTATACTCATCACCTTTTTTGGTGAAGTATTCTATGGCTTCTTTTTTGGAAATATCGCGCCTTACAAACGGGCTGTTGGTTTTTGCCAGTTCGGTCATTTTCTTTTCAACGGCAGCCAGTTCTTCATCCCCGAAAGGGCGGTCGCCCAGATCAACATCGTAATAAAACCCGTTTTCGATGGGCGGGCCTATTCCAAATTTTACGCCCGGATAAAGTGCTTCCAGCGCTTCGGCAAACAAGTGTGCCGAAGAATGCCAGAAGGCATACTTGCCGCCTTTATCGTTCCAGGTAAATATTTTAATGGCAGCATCGGTGTTTATGGGGCGACTTAAATCCCATATTTCGCCATTTACTTCTATAGAAAGTGCATTTCGGGCTAACCCTTCGCTTATGCTTTGCGCGATTTCAATGCCTTTAACACCTGCCGGATACTGCCGGGAAGAACCATCGGGCAGGGTAATATTTACTACGCTCATTTAAACTGTACTTTTCAGGAGGGCAAATTTAAAGGTTAGAAGTTAGAAAATGGAGGTTGTTTGTGTTTTGTTGCTCTTCCTCAATACTTCTGTGTGCTGCAGGCGCGGGTATAGTTATTGTTGATTGCTGAAACTCATTAGCGGGTAACGAGTAAATAGTGTCACCGCTTCGCGGTTAAATCGGTGGATTTGATAATTATTTCTATAATCATATCAATCCTTCGGACTTAAAACAACCATTAATTATACAACTAAAGTTGAAGTTGGGCACTAAACAATATACCAAACTTGCGTGCGTCCGGATTTTCCAAATAAGAAACCCGATGAATAAAATCGACCCGAAAAATTTTAAAGATATTCTCAACCCCATAACCCAGTTCAATATATGGTTTGCTGTTCTTAAAATAACCTGGTTGCAAAGCGTCTGCTCCGCTGGGTGTAAATTGCGCAATCAGATTGCGGTTAGATTGCCGCATACCTCCTACCACTACATTGGAAGTGGCCAGCAGGCGCCACTTTAACTTGTTTAGCAACGGAATGCGGTTTAACAAAAAGCCTTCTAAATACTGGCGATACTGTATAGATGCATACCGGTCGCTTACAAACTCTCCAAAATTCATCAGGTTGTAAGTAACAGACGAATACACTGGCGATTGGTTGCCTAAGTGAAGTGTAAGCAGCGGATATGGAATAGCATTAAAAACATACTCTCCCGAAAGGGTAACATGGCCCACACCTAATGGCCCGGTTTTAATGCGCTTGGTAAGGTTAAACCGCAGTTTGTCGTATTCAAAATCGCTACCGAGCACTCCGTTAAAGCCGTGTGTGTATTTAAGTGTAATAACCGGCCATTTGTTTGTGCCCAGGCTAATGCGATCATTATCATCTTGCAAAAAAACTTCATCGCGTGCATAACGCGACTCGACACTTACTTCAGAAGCCTGAAACCGATCATAAATGGTTGATGTTATTTCTCCCGGATTAAAATATCCAAACTCGTAGGTAGGTTCAAACGACCAATGGCGCACAGAAATTTTTTGCGAGTATCCTTTAAAGATTTCGCGCTGAAAAGCTACCCGATATTCGTCTGAATAAAATCCTCTTCGGAAATAGCCCCAGCGGGTGGCGGCCAGAAAGATCGGGTTATCGGCCAGGCTTTCATCATCTACTCCCAGTCTTCCTAAATCGTGTCTTGCCCGAAAGGAAATTGTTGTCCATCGCTGGCGCGAAAGAATGCGTTGCACAGAGGCCAGATACTTTACACGGTCATCGTCAAAACCGTATGCCAGTTGCCCTTGTAAAACCCACTTCTTACTAAACTGATAATTGGTTTTAAGTCCTCCCTGCACCCGAAACCCTTCAATGTTATTCCAGGTAACCAAACTCAGGTATGGGCCCACTTCTACTTTACCCAGATTGTAATATCCATTTACAATAACTTTAAAAATATCGGTATAAGTTTTTACAATGGGAATGTTGCGCAGGGTGTCAATCATTTTATACACGTTGCGCTCGGTTTCAGAAAGCGGTTCGTGGCGTAGCGAATCCCAATGCTTGTCTTCTTCCAGGCGGGCATCTTCTGCTAACTCAATTGAGCGTTCATAAAACCCCGGGTTATGGGGTTTATTGGTTATTATATTTTTGTTGCTGGTGTAAAACTTAGCCAGCATACCCGGGTTCGATTTTCCAATTTGTTCAACATCTATTAACACCCGGTTTTTAATAGGAACCCATGCACCTAAATCTGTTTTAGTGAGTTCTTGTTGAATGCGGATTTTATCTACGAAGTTCAGATTGGCTTGTTTACCCATGGCAGCATCGATCTGTTTAAGGGCAAAGTCTGCTTTTGTAATCCAGATGGTTCCGGTAAAAGCCAGATCTTGCGGACTGCGCGGGAAGAAATCTAGCCGGTAACAATAATCATCACCTATATAAAGACTGTCGGTTAAGTCGTAATCGTAATAGATACGCCATCCATCGGCAATAGGCGAAACAAATTCTTTGCTTAAAATACTTAACCAGTTCTGGTAAAAGTTATACTCCTGAAAAGAGGAACCAATCATTTGTGTAACGGTTGTTCCATCTTCTACTCCTATACCGCTGATTTTGGTTTTAAGAATGTGTTCTTTCTTAAGCGAGGGATTGTCTCGGTAGTAAATCTTAGAAACACTTTCGGTAATAAACAGAGGTAGAATGGGTTTACCATCTTCACCGGCAATACGCTCTACACTATCCAGCACCTGGGTAATGCGTTTCACTATCTTTCGCTCTCTGAATTTTTCAGTAAGATTATCTACATCAATTTCAATTTTGGTGTAGGTATCGTACTCGTAGGCAGTAAGTTTGCGTTTATCGTTTTTGTTTTTGTTGCGAACCACATTACGCAGCACCTCAAAGGCCGGATTTTCGCCTGCCTTTATAACAACTTCCTGCAGGTTTGTTACATCTTCTTCCAATTGAAAGTTAATGGTTTGCTGTACCCCGCGTTTAATGCCTTTACTGCGCGACTTATACCCGATGTAAGAGGCTATAATGGTATCGGTGGGGTGTTGTGTTTTAATTAAAAAGTTTCCATCGAAATCGGTAGTAGAACCGATTGATGTTCCTTTAAAAACCACATTGGCAAATGGAATGGGATCGCCCGAAGCGGCATCGGTTACCTTTCCCTGCACGATAGTTTCCTGGGCATTTGCCAGAAATACATTTGCCCACATGGCCGCCAGCATAATCAGCAATGCTTTCAAACGGTCTTTTCTTCCCACACGTAAACTTTAGATTTCAAAATTAGCAATTTATACGGAGTAAGGGCCTGTAGGTATTCACGCTGTAACAATAATAATTTTATTACATCTGAATGGGTTCCTTTTCGCCCAAATGGCGGGGTGTGGTACCCAATAAATATAAATCGAGTACGGCCTTGGCCCGCGCCAGGTATTCGCGTGCATATACCCGTGCGGCTGTTTCGCGGTTGGGTTCGCTGGCTACCAGAGCCACTGCATTTACATCGTAATAATCGCTGATAAATAATGCCCGGTAGCTATGAAATGGTTGTGTAATAATAGTGATGTTATCTTGCCCGAAAATTTCTTTGCACCGTACAATTGAATCGAGTGTACGCAGGCCGGCATAATCAAGTGTAATGGCTGCAATGGGCACGCCAAGCTTCACCAATGCTTTTTGCATTTCTAAAGGTTCGTTGTAATAGCGTGTGCGGTTATCGCCACTTACTATAAAATGAACAATCTTTCCCTGCTTATAGAGTTCGGCTGCCGTTTGCATACGGTTTTGAAAAAATGGATTGGGTGCACCGTTCGTTAATTTATGACTGGTGCCTAACACAAGCGCCACACCGCTATCGGGCAGGTGGCGGTAATCGCGTAACACCCGGCTTTGCGTACTGGTAACTACCCACAAATTAGTGAGCCCGATAATCAGAATAACAATAATGGAAATACTACTAGTAATGCGGACAATCCTCTTCCAGCGAACCTTCATTGATGTTTAGATAAAGCCACCTCAAAGGTAACGAAATGTTTAGAAAGGTTTTCGACCTTGCACATGTTCAAAATATTCAATCCGATACTGGTAAGGTTTTCAGAAACTCCCGTTCAATAATTTCGCAACGTTTTACCATTTTACGATACCACTGCAACCGGATTAAATCTTTTTCTGCCTCGGTGAGTTGCCAGGCAATATCAGATTGCCTTACCCTTGGGATTATAGCCTGCAAACAGAGTGCTGCACTTACCGATATGTTGAGGCTTTCGGTAAAGCCATACATGGGAATGTGTACTTTTTCATCGGCATGAGTCAGGGCATAAGCCGAAGTGCCATGTAATTCGTTGCCCATTACAATAGCCAGTTTTTTATCGATGGCTACATCGTAAATTGATTTGCCATCGGGCGATGGATCGGTAACCAGAATAGTATAACCCCTTTGCTTTAATTCGGCAAAACATTGTTGGGTGCCGGTTTTTTGCTGGGTGCGATACTTAATCATATCTACCCACTTATACGACCCCTTTAGTACCCTGCGGTTAATGGCATACTTTACTTCGTTTTCGATAATGTGAATATCCTGCAAACCCATACACTCGCACGTGCGGATTACCGCGCTTGCATTTTGCGATTGAAAAATTTCTTCCAGCACTACCGTAACGTGTCGGGTGCGCTTATCCAGCACCTGATTTACAAATTCTTTCTTATGATCGGTAATGTAGTTAGCCAGATGTTGGGTTAACAATTGATTGCGCTTAAACTCGGTCATTCTTACGGGGTTATTCAAAGTTCGGAAAGCCTATGAATTGTTCAACTTTATAATTAATAACATTCTGATAAAGAGCGGGTCGGCTACTTTTTTATACATTTGTGGTTTAGTTAACGAGAAATGCTTAAAAAAGCACCATTTTTTAGTCTTTTGGTTTTAAGTTTTTGGGGTAAGGCACAACCGGTTTTACAAGACCTGGCACCCCATACCACCGAACACCACCAATTGGTTACAGCCCTTTTCCAATCCTTGGCCCCAAGGCCCGAGGTTTTGCCTGTGCAACAGGAAAACTGGGAAACCTGGCAAACCGTTGAAAATTATACGTTTGGTAAAGACCGTGGTAGTTTACCCATGATTGCGGATCTGAGTTCGCTTCACCCCTACTTTCGCGATAAGGTTACGCAACTGATTGCTATTTGTAAAACAAAAGGTATCGACCTGAAGTTAGTAGAAACCTATCGCACCCATGCCAAACAGAACGAATATAAAAACATGGGTAAAAAATATACCCGCTCGGGGGGTGGCCGCTCTAAACACCAATATGGTTTAGCGGTTGATGTAGTACCTATTGTGGATTCTGTGGCACAGTGGGATGATTACAAACTCTGGAAAAAAATTGGTGCCGCGGGTGAGCAACTTGGTTTGCGCTGGGGCGGACGCTGGCGTAACCCGTATGACCCCGGGCACTTTGAATGGACGGGTGGTTTAAGCAGTTACCATCTTGCCAACGGATTGTTGCCCCGCTTGCCCCACACCTACTACAACGCCTGTCTGGAAGAAGAACTGGCCGAATTGAATGAAGGCTGGCAGGCCTGGGAAGTGGAACAAGCCACCATTGCACGCAAGCCACTGGCATCTGCAAAAACAAATTGATGCAATACGTCTTTTCTAAAGACTTTATTTTTTGAACCAGAGCCGCGGCACAAATCCCAGAATATTTTCGGATGTAAACAAAATAGCATTGTGCGAAATGCCAACGGGTTTGCTGACTCGACCGATGAACTGCAACAACAAGCTATTGTTGATTATGCCCGCATGCTACACGAATTACTGCAAGAGGGAATTGATATACGGGGTTATTTGTGGTGAAGTACCTGAGATAATTTTGAATGGAATTTGGGGGCCGCTATGAAATTTGGGTTATACGCATGCAACTCCGAAACCAAAGATCGCACTAAACGCCCCAGTGCCCATACGGTTAGGCGACTGGCCTATTATAAAGATGATTAAGGCGTATGAGGTTGCTACACAATAGTTAACAGAATAAACCCGCAGTTGTTGGAATGCACACAGGGTTTGGGCTATCGATTTAATGTTTTAACTTGGTTACAGGTTTACCTCTCTCCAGCATCAGGTTTATGGATAATCAAAAAATGGAATTTGAGCCCGGCTTGCGCGATGGTGTACCCGTTATTAAAATTCTATTTGCTTACAACAAACCGTTAATTGCCCAAATGCGGGAAATGGGGGCAAAATGGAGCAAGCGTATGGCCTGCTGGTATGTACCTGATACAACCGAGTATAGAACCAAACTGAATCTGGATGCACACATTATTCATGAAAACTCTTTTCTGAATGTAGGCCAGGAAAACAAGACTGCACTTAATCATTTTATCCAGCAATTACAATTAAGCGGTTACAGCGGCAGTACTATACGCACCTATAGCGATCAGTTTTCTCAATTGTTAGTACACGTGCAGCAAATGCCTGTACACAGTCTTAGCGTACAGCAATTAAAGGATTACCTCTCTGCATGTTTAACCGTAGCTAAGCTGAGTGAAAGCACTATACATAGTAGATTGAATGCAATAAAGTTTTACTTTGAACAGGTACTGCACCGCGAACGGTTTTTGTGGGAAATACCCCGGCCAAAAAAGCCTTTGATACTGCCGAAGGTAATAAGCGAGGAAAAAATTCTTACAGGACTACTTTCTATTAAAAATATTAAGCACAAGGCCCTATTATTTACAGCATACAGTGCGGGCTTGCGCGTGAGCGAGGTGGTAAACTTATTGATTACCGATATTGACAGCGACCGAATGCAGATACGCATACGCTATGCCAAGGGTAAGAAAGACAGGATGGCTACCTTAGCAAACGCCACGTTACAGATTTTACGCGAATACTTTTTGACTTACCGGCCAAAGAAATACCTTTTTGAAGGCCAGGGTACACACGAGCCCTATAGCACGAGAAGTGCGCAGCAGGTGTTTAACCGGGTATTTAAAAACATGGGGTTACCCAGCAACATAAGCTTCCATAGTTTACGGCATAGTTATGCAACCCACTTGTTGGAAAACGGCACAGACATTAAGTATATACAGGAATTACTGGGGCATAACAGTATAAATACAACCCTACGCTACACCCATGTAAGCAAGAAACGGTTAGGGCAAATTGAAAGTCCGCTGGATAAGATTATGCGGAACAATGGTAAAGAAGAGACATAATGACAGGTGCGTACTATGTTGGATATACGCTACTTTTGAATACATGTTTTTCTGTAACGAGCTGATAGTCTGAGAATTGATAAATTGGGTATTATATGGAGTTGCGTATATTTGAGAGTTAGCGGCAAGCTTTTTCGGACACATGAGATTACAATTCACGATATTACTTTTACTCATCACGACAATGTCCCGTGGACAACAGGACAATTTTGAATTAAATAAATTGAAATTTAATGGACTTGG
>Ga0209573_1000400_pt1 | contig 94403 bp, 64 predicted proteins | sample TNRBio252014_DNA_FD_185870 | JGI IMG/M metagenome (GOLD analysis project Ga0209573, IMG submission 185870) | Wastewater treatment Type I Accumulibacter community from EBPR Bioreactor in Madison, WI, USA - TNR Reactor_6/25/2014_ DNA (SPAdes)... | ecosystem: Engineered > Bioreactor > EBPR >...
CTGGGAAATTAATACGGGCAGGATAAAAGTTCCATTTGACAACAGGGGTGTAATTTCAGATGTCACGGTGAATAACAGTTCAGGTTTAAAGTTCGATGGCATTTCCACAATTTATTCAAATGGCTTTGCACTTTCAGGCTTTAATGGTTCAAATCCCTGGGCGAACGGGGTGATGTCCGCAGCAAGAATGTTGGATTTCCAACCAGGAAAGGCCGGCTCTGCTCCCGATGATCCAAAAAACAGACTTTTTGTCGTCTCACTTAACGATCCCCCATTTGGGGAGAGTTGGCAGAACTGGCGTGACGCAGTCGCATCAGGTGCCCGTTTTTGGGACGGTGACAACGACGGTTTTTATAATCCCGTTGATTTGAACAGCAACGGTTCCTGGGATTTAACAGAAGATATGCCGGAGATAATGGGTGAGGTTTCAGTCTGGTGCATCTATAACGACGCGGTAGATACTTCGGTTAGAAAATTCAAGGATGTATTACCGCTCGGTATTGAAGTTATGCAGACCGTTTATGCTTTCCCTCACTCTGATATCCCTGAAATTAAAGACGCTGTTTTCTTCAGATATGAGGTAAAAAACACCGGTGGCATCTCACAAAACCTTCAAGACATGATCTTTGGAATGTATTCGGATACCGATCTCGGTGATCCTGATGATGATTTGGTTGGAACCGATGTGGTGAGGAATTCAGCATACTACTATAACCGGACAGCAGATTTCAGATTCGGAAATAATCCTCCTGCTGTCTTCCATTCATTCCTTCTTGGAACACCCGTCTTCATACCGGGTGAAACCTTCACTGATAACAACAATAATGGTATCTACGACCCGGGTACAGATATTCCGCTCGATAGTGCTGTGCTTCATTTTGGTAAACCCTTCATGAAACAATATGTTCCGGGTGCTAAAAACACAGGAGTTACTGGCAGCATCATGTTCCTTAACTCACATCCAACACAGGGAGATTTCCTTACTTCCGGCCAGCTCCGCAACTATATGGAAGGCAAAAAAACCTCGGGTGTTCCAATGGATCCTTGCAACTGGCAATGGGGTGAAGTAAGAGGAGGCATCCCTTGTGCAACAATTGATAACAGTTTGATTTATTCAGGTGATCCGGTAACAAATACCGGCTGGATAGATAACCATCTTGCTGACAAAAGAACCATCGTTTCTTCGGGTAAATTTGATCTTCCCGCAGGAAACACAGCTACTTTTCATACAGGTATCATCATCGGAAGAGGAACTGACCAGTTTAATTCGATTACGGTGACACAGGCTGCTTATGACACGATTTTAAATCGCGTTCAACTCGGTACGACAGATGTTCCCCTCGGAATTGAAGAATTCACAGGTTCTGTTCCATCACATTTTTCCCTTTCCCAGAACTACCCCAATCCTTTTAACCCTGAAACTGTTATCCGTTTTGCTTTACCCGTTGCAGGATACACAAAGGGTGTTGTCTATGATGTTTTGGGTAAGGAAGTGACAACTCTCTTAAATGGCGATATGTCAGCCGGGAATCATGAAGTCAGATTTAATGCAATTGATCTCTCATCCGGTGTGTATTTTTTCAGACTGGAATCAGGCAATTACTCCTCGGCTATCAAGATGGTGGTCGGAAAGTAAGTGCCCCTTGATTCGATCTGAAAACCGACAGGGATTTCAGTGAGAATTATCTTTTTCTGATAAATCTTAAATTAAAAAAAGGCTGCCAGAATTGGCAGCCCTTTTTTTTGTGCATTTAACCGTTTAGATTTAAATTGTGGTCTATTTAGTCCAAGGCAGACTAAGATAAAGCCTTCCCAGGTCATTTAACTGACCGGGTGTTGGTTCAAAAAGATAGGTATATTTATTATCTGGCAGACCACCTCTTCCGATAAACCAGGCATAACGAAAAACATCACTTCTGTTTTCACAAATTGCAACCATCTGAGTCATCTGTTCTGCCTGTTTTGCATAACTGTTGATTTGAGGGTTCCAGTTTGCCATCTCGGTTATCCAGATTTTTTTGTCATATTTTTTTAACCTGTCCAACTGAGCCGCCAGTCCATAATCATACCAGTGAAATGCGAGATAATCAATCTTGGGTGGCACTCCACCATTGTTCACTTTATAGGCAGTATAAAAGGCATCAAGCCACACAACGGGATCGGAATAATTTGTCATCGTTCCCCAATTCATTTGAGGACCCACAAGATAAATTGTCCTTCCCTGCGCAGCAAGATCAGCAATAACCTGTTCATATTTTGGCCAGTCGGCTGCAGCCTGCTGTGGGGTTCTGTTCGCCTGGTCAGTGAGATTGGGTTCATTCATTACCAACAGATATTTCACTTCAGGATGACCGAGGATGAAATTTTTAACTGCGAGAATATCGTTGCTTGAGGGACTTCCTCCCCAAAGCATAGGGATAAATTCCATCTCGTAGGCGGAATAATACCCCGTTGGTGCTGTTGTTGTATAAAACCAGTTATACCACCAGGAGACACCACTTTTCAGTGCTGCAAAGTCGCTGCTGTTTGTCAGGTTGTATGAAAGCCCCCTCTTTGGACTTTTTGTTGGAACCACAACACCGGGATCTCCGGGATCGGTTGGAGAACTTTCTGATCCTTTACATCCGATAAACAAAATAAAAAAGAGCAATAGAACAATTTTAACTATTGTTTTGCTGCCTTTGAAGTTTTTTCTCATCTCAATAAAACCATTTTTTTTGTTGAAATATAATTACCGGCAACCATTCTCACAAAATAGACTCCACTTGGAAGACCCTTTGCATCAAAAACAACCGAATGAAATCCTGATTCCATCATTCCGTTTATAAGTGTTGTCTGCTCTTCTCCAAGGGAATTATAAACGACAAGCTTCACCAGACCCGATTGCGGCAATGCAAAACGGATAGCCGTGGAAGGATTAAACGGATTTGGATAATTTTGATTTAAGACATATTCTGTTGGTAAATCTGTCGTCGTTGATTCAATCCCTGTCAGGTTGCGTACAATGTTAATGTAGTTAAAATTAAATTCCGGTCCTTCAGCCTCAAATCTCATTATGTGAACACCCGCTTCAAGTCGGATGCTTGTTGAGACAACATCTCCCCAGAACTGCCACCCGCCTGTTACAGGTACAGTCTTTCTACCTGTCACATTAATGCCGTCAATAGCGATGTGGTATGCTCCCCCTCCCGGAACAGAGGCTGTTCTGGCAGAGAAGTCATAATATCCCGTCTCGGTTACATTGATTGTATATTCCATCCACTCACCGGCTTTTATCCAGCCAACATCATATCCACCACCAACATCTCCGCATCCTTCAATGTCAACTCCCTCATTTGGACGGAATGGAACTCCAACATTTTGAGGATCACTGTCATGATAAGCAACACCTTCACCACCAAGATCAAATTCCTCAGCCTCAATTTTACCGGGAACAGTTTTTGGAGTTCCGATATAAGGTGTGCCGTTTCCATCCACAGTGATTACAATCTCACCAATACCGGTGAGATTTAAATTGTTTTTAACGGTAAGAACCGCTGTGTAAACGCCGGGTGTTCTGTAGACATGAGTTGTATCGGCACTGTATGCCATTGTGGAATCACCAAAATCCCAATGATAAGAAGTGATGGTGCCGTTTCTGTCGAAACTGTTACTCCCCTTAAACTTTACAGTAAGTGGAGCTTTCCCCTTTGAAACATCGGATATCGGAACTGCCACAGGCATCCCCACACCTGAAGTGTCGCTGTTGAAAGATTTCATCGATCTTCCCGGGACCAACATCGAGTATCCATCTGAAAAATTAACAGTCACTGGACTGTTTCCCGGATTATAAGCCACATAAGTGTTTTTTTGTGAAGCCGAATTAAAGACCGCATAAGTTGGGATATCAGCAGTAACGGTGGTGTTGAGCCTCCCGATTTTCCTTAAATTCCCCAACCAGTGATAAGTATGCGCCCTTGATTCACCATCAAACTGCTCGTAATAAGGTTCGGCATAAAACTGATTCATGGCAAATTGTGGATCAGAAAAAGCATACCACTGCCAAATAACATCTTTCCATTTACGGGGTTTGCTCCCAATTTCGTTAACCATTTCGGCGTAGTTTATATCGATATATTCAGGATTTCTTCCATGATATAACGAACCACCCGTCATTGGGAGAAAATTAATTCCGTGGATAAATTCAGGATCGGCACCAAACCAGGTGGAATGAACACCTTTGCCACCCCAAACCATTCCCAATGCAGTTCTGGGATACGAAGAGGGGAAAACCACATTATCAATATCAAAAAAGTATTGTTCAATTGCAGCTCTTTCGTTTGCATAAAGATAAATCCCAAGATCACGAATGGTATCGTTTTGAGTTACAGAACCCCATAAAGCCACGCCATAAGCAAAATTCATCGATTCCGAGCTGGATTCCTCATTGTTTCCGTCGCCAAAATCTCCGTGACCTGCTTCCCACGAGTGACCTTCATACGGATCAAAACTTCTTAAAAAAGGAAATCTTCTGTCGTTCCTGTCCCAGTTCACACAATCTTTGATGAGCAGGTTGATCATTCCACCCCACTGCGATTCTAAAGCCCATTGAGGGTCGTATTGCGCCAAAGTTGCGGCAGCTACAATCAAGTACCCATAATGAAAATTATGGTCGTTGAGTTGATTATCCGCGCCATAGCCCGAAGGGTATGCAGAAAGAGTGTTCCAGTTGGCAATCCATGAAATCTCTGCTCCGCCGCCAACTGTTAACCATGCTTCAAGTCTGTTTTTAATCTGTTGAAGGAAGTGATCACGAGCAGCGGTTTTTCCAAGTTGATCGGCTATCCTCACAACATGAGCAAATCTGGCTATCGATTTCCCGTTTTCATAGATTGGTCCGGGTGAAAGTGTCTCCATCGCCAGAGAATCGATATAGGAACCCAAAATTGCGGGATTATAAATTCCTTCATCAGGGAAAGCCGGAAGGATACCGTTAAATTCGTTGGTTGTTGAAATGGTATTCCCGTCAAATATTTTCATTTGACCCCTTACGGAGACATAAGAATATGAAGTGAGTGGGGCGTTTGTATTAATCCACTGATGTCTGAATAATGCAGTTAAAGTTTCATTAAGGTTCCCGGCTGCGCTGTCTTTTAATACCGTTTGATAATTAAAATTGGTGATAACTTCGGCGTTTTGTTTATCATAATTCCATGATACGGTACTGTTTGTTACAAAAGCATAAGCCCGTTTTCTGTAATATTCCAGGGTTGCGGGGGTGTTATCGGGTAAAATCGCTACGGAAAGGAAATCTTTTCCGTTTAGGTTTGATACAAGTGTTGTGGTGCCCGTCCAGACCGAGCCTGATGGTCCAAATATACCATAGTGTCTGCCGGCAACCGTTAAACCAACCACTCCGTTTGAATTTGACCAGATTACGGGTGTCTCTTTGCAAACAACTTTTGCATTGCCACCGGCGAGGGTAAAAAATGCATAAGGCAAACCGTGACCAATAGTGGTTTTCATCGATCTTACTCCGTCATTCCACGATGCTGTTACTGTCCAGTCACCATACCCGTCAACAAGGGTTCTTGATGAATTTAAACCTTCAACTCCAACTGTTAACTGCTGTTGATAAGGATAAAGGTAATCAGCGGCTGCAAAAACGGGATCTTTTGTATATCCCATTCCCAAACCATCCGCACCTGCTTTTACTACCAAAGGTAAAACATACAAAGTATTGGAATGTTGGCTGCCGTAAAATGGAAAAATCAGGCTGCTCCACCAATCATTGGTTTGAACAGGCTGATTAAAACTTGTGGATACTTTTGGAACTACGGGAGAGCCTTGTGAGGATGATGGACCAACAGCTCCCGAAGGTAGAACTGTGCTGTAACTGCCATTCCCCACTTGAACAGACTGCCCATTAAGAGGTGTGCTCTGAAGAAAAAGGAGCATAATAAAAAAAACAAAAAGTCCGGGTTTAATCACTCTCAGACTCATATAAACTCCTTTTCATAGTGTATTTAATTAAACGAATTCTCGAGTACTTGAGTACTTGAGTGACGCTATTATACAATACTAAAATCACTCAGGTACTCAGGTACTCAGGTACTCAGGTACTCATTTTAACAGCAGCATTTTGCGGGAGGAGATAAAATTACCGGATTCCATTCTGCAGAAATAAACTCCACTCGGGAGATTTCCTGCATCAAAGGAAACTGAATATTTACCGGCTATCACCTCACCATCAACAAGCACCGATACCTTTTCACCAAGATTATTATATACACTAATGTTAACAAATCCGTCAACAGGAAGTGAATATTTAACAACTGTGGAGGGGTTAAAAGGATTTGGATGGTTTTGGCTCAGGTCAAATTCAACCGGCAATTGAGTTTCATCTTCAATATCTGTTGAGATTAAAGTGAAATCGATATTGCTGAGGTTAAAATTACCGGTGTAAAATCTCAGGGTCAGTTTGTGGGTTCCTGCAGTAAGATTGATATTCTCAAGAATTACATTTTGCCAGTTCTGCCAGCCGCCCGTTGCAGGGATATTAACAAAACTTACCCCTTGTCCGTCAACAAGCACAAAAATTTGTCCACCGGCACTTTGGGCAGCAACATTAAAAGCTGCGCTATAAACACCACTCGTCTGAACCTGAACGGTATAAGTCAGCCACTCATTATTCTCGATCCAACCGACATCAAATCCGTTGGACGAAAAATCGCTGCACTGTTCGATATCAACGCCATCATTTCTGTAGTTGTATCCGGAATTATAGGTGGTTCCATTATTGGTGTTTTGGAATGCCACATCCGAATAAGCAACTCCCTGTTTCCCCATGTCATAATTGGGTGCGTAGATCGTTCCCGGAATCAGATTTTCTGCAAACGGGACTGTAGTGGTGGTGAATGGTTGTTTCAACAAGGCATAAACATAATCTTTATTGTAGGTGCACATCTCAAGTTTGAGTGCATTTGCCTGAGCCATCAGAGCACTCTGAGCATAAGTTGCTGTTGGTCTCGACCCTGATCCATTCCAATAGTTCAAAAGTGTTTGATAAAGTGGCGAAAGGGTCGCTGAAAGTGGTCCTGCAATCGACTTGATTTTTTTATGAGGCCATGAAGCCCAGCCGATATTGTTGTTATGCATCAATTCCACAAAATCTGAAAGCCACTGATTTGAGTTTTCACCGGTTTCACCAAGCCATAAAGGTCTGTTGGAATTATTACGAAGATCGAGCAGATACTGAATTGAACCGGTGTTGTTTGTGTTCCAGTATTTATGAAAACTGTAAACCATGTTTGCATCCCAGGGGGGAGTTAATCCCGCAAAATCGGTTGCATACCAGTTACCTTCGATGTAAATTATATGGTTGGTATCAACTGCCCGGATGGTGTCCGTAAGTCTGATATAAAGATCACGAAGAGGAACATTGTTTGTCCCAAGGTCCCATTTGGGCTCATTAAGCAGGTCGTAACCACCGATCCACTCTTCATCTTTATATTTCTCAGCCAATTTCCGCCAGATTTTTACCGTTAGGTCTTTGTTTTGTTCACTCTCCCACAGGGAAGGAAAAGCAGGGTTATAGTCGCTTATCCCCTGATCACTCTGCCCGCCCGGGGCTCCGTGCATATCCAGGATAAGATACATTTGATTTGCTTTACACCATGCAAGGAGTGAATCCGTAATGTCAAAACCTTTTTGTAAAAAGACAGGGGGATTTGTGTTGGTGGCAAAAAGATTGTAGTGGAACGGCAAACGAATTGAGTTAAAACCCCACGCTTTAAGAGAATCGATATCAACTTTTTTTACATAATTGTTTCGATAAGTCTCATAAAAAGTTTCAGTGTTTTCCTCACCAATCAAATCAGTGATTTTCGCTCTGATTTGCCATTGGGCATTAGCAAAGGCTGCAGTATGAAGCATATAACCTTCCTGGAGCAACCATCCGCCTAATCCCACACCTTTGAGAATATAATTTTGTCCCGCACCATTAACAATATTTTTTCCGGAGACTTTCAAAAACCCCTGGGCAGCAAGGGGCATAGCCAAAACCAATATTAATACTACCCGGGGGAGAACTTTTACAAATAAATTCATTTTATTTCCCGCCACCAAATACAAGATTGAACCTGGATTTAAGATCACCAACCGTTACAACAAATTCACCCAACTCAACAATTCTACTGTTGGAGGCACCGATAAATGACAGGTGCTCCCAACCAAGAGTGAAGTGTACTGTTTTGCTTTCACCGGGTGCGAGTTCAACTTTGTCAAATCCTTTTAATTGTTTGTTTGGTCTTGAAACTGTTCCAAAAAGATCGGTGAGATAAAGCAGAACAGATTCTTTCCCTTTTACATTACCTGTGTTTTTTACAGTTACCGACACTTTTAGCTCTTCGTTTTCAGTAATTTTATCAGCACTTAGCTTCAAATCAGAGTATGTAAACTGAGTATAACTTAAACCATGTCCAAATGGATAAAGTGGATTGTAACCATTGCCGTCAAAAAATTCAATCGGTTTATAATCGTAAAGTGTAATGGCATTTGGAGATTTGGGATATGTTATCGGGAGTTTTCCGCTTGGATTGGTAACTCCATACAATACATCGGAAATGGCAACACCACCCTGCATACCGGGGAGAAACGCCACAACGATTCCATCAACTTTGTCCGCAATTTCAGTTATAATTCTTGGTCTGCCTTCAATCATAACAAGAACAACAGGTTTCCCTGTGGCAATCATCATTTTAGCATAATCCAACTGTGCTTTTGGGAGTGTAAGATCGTTGATGTTTCCGGGTGTTTCGCAATATGCCGGTTCACCGAGACAAATAACTATAACATCAGATTCTTTTGCACTTTTAACTGCATTGTCAACATCGAGCATTTTATCAAACGAACAACCCGGATTGTAGATTATATTTTTTGACGATACTTCGGAAATCATCGCTTTAACAACAGTTTTTTTATCACTTTGCATAAGTGATTCTTCATTCCCCTGCCATGTTATCGTCCAGCCACCATTTAAAACTGATAACATATCTGCGGTGGGTCCCGTAACAAATACTTTTTTATCCTTGCCCAAAGGCAGGATGTTTTTGTTGTTTTTAAGAAGGACTATTGATTCACGGGCTGCCTCAAGATTTGCCTGGGTATTTTCAGCAGTGGCAAATTTTGGTAAATATGATTTGTCTGGATATGCATTTTCGAAAAGTCCAAGTTTCATCTTGACAAACAAAATTCTGCTGACTGCATCATCGATACGGGACACAGGAACTGAACCCTCTTTAACAAGTTCAAGAAGCAGGTCATAAAAGCTGAGGTCTGTTGGAACCATGCTCATATCAACTCCGGCCATCACAGCCATAAACACCGCTTCTTTTGGTGACTGAGCAACTCTGTCACGGGTAAAAAGTCTTTTGATATCTTCCCAATCGGAAACAACAAATCCCTTAAATTTCATTTCACCTTTTAATACTTCAGTAAGCAGATGATAATTTGCGTGTCCGGGAATTCCATCTATCTCACCTGAATTAACCATCACAGTTAAAGCTCCGGCTTTTACTGCCGCTTCAAATGGTGGGAGGAAAAATTCTCTAAGGGTTCTCTCAGACATGTAAGCAGGGGTTCTGTCAAGTCCGTTAAAAGGGAAACTGTAGCCAACATAATGCTTTAAACAAGCAAGGAAACGGTCTTTTGGAACCAGGTTGTTCTCTTGCATTGCTTTTACATAAGTGCTTCCGAGTTCTGAAACAAGATATGGATCTTCACCCATTGTTTCCCATAATCTTGGCCATAACGATTGTCTTCCAACATCAAGAACAGGATTAAAATTCCAGGGAATTCCTGAAGCATAGGTTTCAACTGCTGTAATTTCTGCTCCCTTTTTAACTAATTCCCTGTTAAAAGTTGAAGCCATTCCAAGTGATTGAGGGAAAAGTGTGGAGTTTAAAGTGTATGTGGCACCATGGATGGCATCTATCCCATAAAGCACAGGAATTTTAAGCCGTGTCTTTTTTGTGGCGAGGTCCTGAATTTTTGTGATAACTTCGTGCCAGTATTCAATTTCATGAGCTTTATCATAAACATTAAGGAGTGAACCAACATTGTATTTAACAACTACTTCTTCAAGTTTTTGCAAATCAAGTTCGTGGTGCTGGTCTTTGTTTCCCTGTTTTTTTGAAACAGTCTGAATTGTCACTTGAGTCATCTGACCGATCTTTTCTTCGATCGTCATTTTATCCAAAAGCTTTTTAACTTCACTATTTAAGTTATTATCATCTTTTTGTGCGTTCATCATGGTGGTTAAACCAAGGATTAATATAGTAATTGTAAAAAATAACGATCGTTTCATAATTTTATCAGCAGTTTGTTTGTGTTTATAAGATTAATGAGACCTGTCACTTCAAGTAAACAAGTTTGCCGGTTTCGGTTCTGCCCGTCCCGGAAATTGAATAAAAATATGCTCCACTGGAGCCAAATTCAGTGGTTCCCAACGGGAAGGAATGTAAGCCCTGTTCAAGGTAGCCAAGATCATCCTCAAAAACTGTTTCTCCCATAGTATTGAACAGGGCAAACCGAAAAAAATCCGGTTTGTTAACATTAAAAGAAATCACTGTCTGTCCATTGAATGGATTGGGATAGTTTTGATTCAACGAAAAATCACCCGGGAATTCTGACTGCCCATCCTCAACACCTGTCGGGTCAGATTCGATTATTATCCCGCTTATTACGGGATTGTCTATCTGTGCAGCAAAATGAACATCGAGAATCCCATCTTGAACAGTAATGTTGGTAAATTCTTTAACCAAAGCAGTGCTTGTTCCAACCTCGGCAAAAATATCGAGGTTGTTTAGAACTTTGATGCTTTCAAGAAATACACTAAAAATTCGTTTGTTGGCAGTTGTAAAATAGTTTTCTGCAAACAGGAGTTTTACTTTGTATTTACCATTTGGAACACGAACTCTGTAGTTTGCCATTCCGTATTTTTCGTTGCGATAAACTTCATCCTCATCGGTGCCGTTTATTTGCAGATTTGAAGAATAGGATGCCGATGATCCGTCGAGGAAGCCATATTCACCTGCCAAAGTCCATTCGGTATCTGCCATATAACCTATAACAGCAGGTCCACCACAGTTAAGTTTGATTGGATAAGTCCAGTTCCTTTGTAACAGAATAGTAACCGCTTTGGGCGCAGAGGTGTTGTTAAACCTGTCTTTTACATTCATAACCAGAAGGTTTTTGGTAGTGGTAAAATCCCACCCTGAAACGGTAAGTTCAACACTTCTCGGGTCACTCCGGAGAGTTACACTCTGAACAGTTGCACCAACGATATTAAAATTTGCAACATTTTGTCCGGAGATCGAATCAAGTTCCTCGGTAAAATATGCTATTACTTTGTTGTCATGAACTCTTGCGGAAAGAACCACCGGAGGTTTAACATCTGTGTAACCGAGGTTAACTGCATCAGTTAAACAAAGGATGAGTTTAGAATCTCTGAAAACTGCATTTGTTGTCACAAAATCGCAGTTGTTACCGTTAAAGGTGTGAGTGGCTTTTTCCCAGCGGGCAGTATTCCAATAATCAAAATCATCACTCCAGGAGAGGGAAAAATTATTGTTTGTGCCGTAGTTTCCACCACCGGGGTTATAGTTGTAATATTTCACCCAGTCATAATATGCAAACGCCGGAAGTGCATCCACATTAAGTGTGCCCGCCCAGTTTGCATATGTTGGAGTCCAGTTGTTCATCATAAGTTTCTGAGCTTTATTTAAAGCTTCAATATGAGCACCTGTTTGTCTGTGAACTTCAACTCCGTCAACAAACCATGCAACATAAGTTGGAGTCCATTCAAAAGCGTAGGTATGATAACCGGTGTGTGGACTAAAAGTGGCAGGGAAATGACTTGTATGATTTAACTGTCCGGGCGTAATTGGGTTAAACTGAATATCGTAATCGTACCTTCCAAGTATTTCGATATCGATTTCGTTCCAGTCCTGTATTCCGGTTGTGAACTCGTGATAAGTAAAAAAAGTTGATAACATTCCATCTCTGGCGGCTGATTTCATATTAACCTCAAACCTGCCGTAAAGGAAGGTCTGCTTGGTTCTCAATTCGGCGCCTTTAAAGTCCTTGGCTTGAACAGCCATCGTCAACAGAAGGAAGGCTAAAAGCAGTAACAAATTTCTTTTTTTCATAAGCTCAATTTCATTGATAAAAAAATGCCGGCTTACACATGGGAGAACGCTAAGCCGGCAACTCACATTAAAATGACACGGACATCGTAAATTTCTGAATGTCCTTAAATCTTCCAAAACTTTGGTAAGCATAATCAAACAATACAGCAACATTATTCATAAGGTGTTGTTTTATACCAAAACCAAGGGTAAACGACTCCTCAGAATCCTGTTGAAACAGTGACTTGTATCCACCTCTGATAAAGAGGAATTTATTAAAACTGTATTCAGCTCCAATATTTACACTCTCATAATCGTCGCTTGGATGTGTTGCATCAACTGCCACCAACAACTTGTGTTGATCGGTTTTTATTGGTGCATACATAACACCAACTCTGAAATTCAAAGGAAGTGACCAGGCACCGGTCTCTAAATATGCAGGTATCTTGCCATTGTTTCCTGTGCTTCCGGGATCAAGATCATGAAGAACAAGATTTGAGTTCCCAAGAAGTTGGATTTTCGATCCAAAATTGGAAATTGACATTGCAAGAACCGCATCATCAAACGGTGTAACATATTGCACACCCATATCAATGGCAAATGCTGTGGCACTCATTTTCCAGATACTCTGGTAGATGAACTTGGGGTTAAAACCGATCGAAAATTTATCAGTCAATTGAATGGCATAAGCAAGACTTATTGCCATATCGTTTGCCGTAAATGTTTCACCTGTTCCGCCGGGGTAGTCAATAGTTGTAACTTTCATTTCACCCACATTTGAGCTAATGAAACTTAACCCGATTGTTCCGATGTCACCCATATTGTAGCTTGCTGCAAGATAGTTATATCTAACATCAGCTATCCAGATTGTGTGATCGAACATCATCTGAAATCCCTCAGCCTTTGTGAGACCTGCAGGATTCCAATAAATTGAGCTGACATCATTCGCGGCACCGGCAAAGGCACTACCCATGGCTGTTGACCGGGCACCCTGACCGATTGAAAGGAACGGGGCTGCTGTTGTTCCTCTTTTGGAAACATCAGACTTAAAAGTTTGTGCAAATGTAAGATTGGCGCAAACTGCTAAAAATATCAGGATATAAATCTTTCTTTTCATTTCAATTCGTCCGCTTATTTAATTAAAGCAAATTTGCCGATGTGTTCACCAACATTGGGAGCATCAACATGATAAATGTAAACACCATAAGCAGCGTCCATACCGTCATCCGTTACCAGATTCCATGAAAGACTTCCATCCGAGAAGGTGGAGCTTTTTACAAGGGTTTTGATCAACTGGCCTGTGATTGTATAGATTCTAACTGTACATTCACCCGGCAGATTAATAAAGTCGATCTTTCTGTCTCCGCGTCCTGTGGAATTAAGGTTTCTTCTTTCCCAAGTGGCGGCTCCGAGATAAGGATTAGGCACAACATCCACTTTGCCAAGCTGATTCTTCGCAAGGTTATTGTCGATGGCAACACCCTGGGTTGAGAAGAGGAATTTATCTCCCGTCTTAAATGGCTTGGTAGTGGTGATAACATATTTATCGCCATTTGCCGGATATTGAAGTGTGGCATTTGGATCAAAAGGAACATCATAAGAGAGATTCCACGCAAACCTTACATTGGTTTGCGCTACCGATCCCTGGAACTCAAGAATCTGAATTTGATCACCTATCGAAAGGTTACCTGAACCGTCATTGTCTTTTACAGCAACTTTTGAGTATTTCTGCTCTGTTTTGTTCCACACCTTAAAATTCACAGGGAATTTAGTGTAGATTGGAGGAGACTGAATGAAACATGTGTCCTGTGGAGTATCAGAGAATGTAATCTCATAATCAGCAGGCCATGCAATTCCACGAACAGGGGTTGCATCCTTTGAAGCAAATACTGTAAGGTTGTTGTTTCTGATCAGCCAGCCTGTAAGTGAATCATTTATCGCAACAGCTGTGTCGTTCAAAACACTGATTGCCATTCCATCAAATGGCGGGCTAACTCTTTCGCTTCCAAAATAAGACGAATCGATTGTTTTTATCGTATCCGTTACTCCGTTAAGAGTTTTGATTATCTTGTAAGAGAGCGTCTTATAAAGTGGATAAGCAGTATTCGAAGTAAATTCAACCTGATATGCAGCTCCACTTTGAATTGCCGCAGGATCAAGAATTGTCATCTGAAGAGCACCCGAACCAATTCCGGTTGTAACTGTTTTTGTGTCGCCAACAATGTTTGGCGGAACATAACCTGCAGCAGGAGCATTGGGTACAACAACAGCACAGTTAATGTCAACAAATTGTATGTTCCCGGCAAAATCCTCGGTGATAATTTTTGTACACTCCGAAGGTTGTAACCCTGCGGTACCAAATTTAGGATCACCCTGATCATACGAAACACATGCATAATAGTATTTAACACCATTATTTACATCTGTGTCAACATATGAGTAACGCAATCCGGTTTCGCTGCCTCTCCAGAAATGAGCACCGTTTATACCTATTGGATCAGGCCCCATAATGCTGTCTTTTAAGTCATATTGTACAAGAGGTTTCCAGTATTTGGTTGAACCTTTCGAGTCGGTGATTAACTTGATATCGTTAAATTCAGGCTCGGTACTTCTGTAGATCATATAACCTTCAAAATCCTTTTTGTATCCCTGTGTTGGATCATTGTTTTCGAAACCGAGGAAAGGATCACGCGATTCTTCAGCAATATTGTCCCAATAAAGAAATACTTTCCCATCACCGGGAACTGCGGTCAATTCCGGTTTGATTGGAGGTTTTGAGAAGTTGTAGTTTGCGTTGTAAATCTGCTGAACAGTCTCTTTATTAAACAGAATGTCGTTTAAGTCTTCACCAAACAGGAGTGACATCGAGAATCTCTCTCTTGTTCCCTGCTGAAGTGGAAATGGACCTGAAGCAAACACCATACTGATATTTGCTCGCTGGAGAGAAGTATCAAACGAACCTGCAACCATTCTGTTCCACATCGGTTCATCATCTTTCGCCCAGCCGCCACCGGTTCCACCCTGACCAAGTCTGTAGATCGACAAAGCTGTAAGACCTATCTGATCAGATTCATCCTTGTCAGTTTTATCAAAATTGGGTTCACCATCAGTAGCAACTCCGTCTCCCTCGCCCTCATCAGGTCCGGTATATTGTCTGTCAAACGGACCAACACCATCCTTGCCCACATCATTATTGAGGGGTTCGTTTTGGTCAGCATCCCATTTCCCGTTACCGTTGATATCAAGATAAGGAAGCCAGTCGCCATCGTTGTCGATACCGTCATCTCTTTTTTCGTCAATCATGCCATCCTGATCGTTGTCGATGGCATCAATTCCATTTCCCGGGCTTTCGAGATAAGCATATCCATAATAACCCGTTTTCCAGTTATCAGGGAGACCAAGTCCATTGTCATCATAACAATAAGCAAGATCTGCAATAAGATCAAAAGAAGCGTTATCATCTTCAGAATCATCAGTTCCACCCACACCGCAGTCGGTATAAAAACCAAAAACTGTTTTGGGGTAAGCAAAATCGGAGATGTTTACTATATCGTAGTGCCAGAAGATAATATCTTCAGCAAGCACATGCGACCATTGAAAACCTCTTACTTCAACCCTTAAGCCAAGTCCGCCTCTATTGGTGTCGGCAGCTATCGGATAAAAGAAGAAAGGATTTCTCATATATTCCTTGTCTTTTGAATCATCCATAACAAAAAATGTTTCAAACTCGGAATTAAGAACACCTCGTCCAAAATAGCCATACCAGTTTTTGTCCCATTCGGGTGTCAGATCAAGAGCAGCTGGCCAGGTTGAGGGCCAGGTAAGCGGATCTGTATTAATCGAAGGTTTTTTGGAAGAAGGATTGTTATATCCGGGAAGGGGTTCAAATCCCCAGATTTCGCCGGTTACAGGATCTTTATCCATCCATTCACGATATGAAGTTTGAAGCGGATGAACTATTGTCCCGGTACCGGGAGCAGTTATCTCTGTGGAAATTAAAACTGCCACACCATCAAGGTATGAATGTCCCGTTCCTTTGGGCCACTCACCTGATGGCTGATAGGGCCACTGACCCACTTCACCATTGTTGTAGAACAGCGTTCTAATCTGATTGCCATCCATAACACCTTCACGACGGTACTGGATATTACCATACTCATCGTTGCGGTAACGCTGAGTTGAAGGTGAAACCTGGGCAAAAACAATCTCCGTAATCAGGAGAAGAGTAATTAATGATATTTTCTTTAACATTCTGAAACTCCGGGAATTAAAAATCGAAACCAATGCCAACTCTGACCTCTCGAGGAGTAGAGTACATCGCTGGATTGTTGATATATTCTTCAATAGTGTTTAATCCGATTACATCAACTGCATATTGAGTATTCAGATCGGCATTGGCTCTACCAGTGGTTGAGTAAACACCGAATTCGTTTCTAATATCCAATGCGTTATAAATTGTAATGTAGGTTCTGATATTTAATCCAAAAACATTAAATATCTTGTCAGCTCTCAAGTCCAGGTTCAGATAAGTTGGTCTGATACCGCCATTTTCGAAACGGACACCACGGGAAACTTTTGGGTCTTCCGTATAAGGCATACCGGAACCATACTGAAAGATGAGTCCTACTGTCCAGTCACCGGGAATACCAACATTAACACTCAGGTTGAGTGTATGTCTCTGATCCCATGAAAGTGGAACCACTGTTTTCGATTCTTCGATCGGTGGATTTGTCTGATTTTTATTGTAAACGGCATAAGGATCGGAGGAGTTACCCTCAGCGATCTGGTATGTGTAGTCAAGTTTTGCACTGAAGTAGTTCGAGAATCTTTTGTCGAACACAAGTACCAAACCTCTAACATTTGCATAATCTCTGTTTATAAAACGGGCATACTTAAAACCTTCATAAGTGTTTACAATCTCCATACCGAGCCAGTTTCTGATGTCACGATAGTAGAGAGAAACATTCACAGAAATATCTTCAAGAAGTGCCTGCTGCAAGCCGATTTCATAAATAACATTCTTTTCAGCATTCAAATCGGGATTTCCAACCACAGTGTTAAGGCTGTTACCCGGTCTTACGATAAAATCGGGATTTTGGTAAAGATTTTCGAACGATGGAATCTTAAAGAAGTGACCATAAGAAAATCTGATAATACCTTTGTCAGTAATTGGGAATGAAGCGCCAAGTCTTGGGCTGATCTGATATTTAGCTTCAGCATCGATCCATTGATCAGCACCCGGGAATGAAGGATTTCTTGTCGGGTTTTGTTTGTCAACAGGCATCCGTGCTTTAGAATTAAAATAATCAAATCTTACACCGGCGTTGATGATCATTATGTCATATTCCATCTTGTCCTGAATGTAAGCTGAAATTTCAATCGGTTTTCTTGCGTATTCGATGTTTGATCCCTGATCAGACATTGTTCCTACTGCGGGATAACCGGGGGTGAAAATTGGATTACCCATTGAATCGATCTGACCATCGGTAAGATTTACAAGGTCCCATCCGTGGTTATAAATGTCGTGAAGTCTTGCTTCAACTCCCATACCAATTTTATGTTCTTTCGAAATCTGGGAATCAAGAGACCATTGACCAACAAAACTTTTACTTGTTCTGTCGTATCTGTTACCCTGATTTCCACCCGAGCGAAAAGTATAGTTCGAAATTGCAATTCCCTGTCTTGGGTTCACATATCTCGGATCAAAAGGATCTTCATAAAGATAACCTTCATACTGGTAACTGTTTACCGAGAATTTAAGGCTCTGGTTTGTTTCGGAGGAGATATAGTGGTTAATTTGAAAATTTTGCACCCAATCGTTACCATAATGAGTCATTGTTCCATCAGGTGTCCATGAGTAGCCATGATCGTAACCTTTGCTTTTTGTATGATCCAAAAAGACGGAATATGTGAAAGCAACTTTAGGAAGTGCATATGTAAGTTTTGCGTTTAACGAATACTTGGTATAAGGATTCATCGAAACATAAGATCTGTCGCCGGTGTTTCTGGGAATCCAGAATGTTTTATCGTTTGGTATCGGATAAAACGGAACATCATCGGTTACATTATAAACTCTCTGTCCGTAAAGATGACCGATATTATCAAAATATCTGCCGGTTACAAAGAAATAGAGGTTATCAACTGGTGAGATTGGACCGCTGAAAGTAAGTTGCACATTTTTTTGAGCAATACGGTCAACCTTATCGAGATTTTTGAAAATATTTGAACCACCGGTTATAAAGTTTCCGATATAACCCGATACATCTGTTCTAAACTTGTTTGATCCACCCTCGGTAACGATGTTAACAACGCCTGAAAGTGCCTGACCATATTCGGCATTAAAAGTTCCCGTAATTACTTCCATCTGCCTGATTGAAGATTGCTCAACCTCAAGTCCAAATCCCCCGTTAAACGGATCTGTAACGGCAACACCGTCTATCAGATAAGCCACATCATTTGACCTTCCACCACGAAAATGACCATCAATAACGCCGGCTTGCAGGTTAACAACCTGACTGATGTTCTCGACAGGCATCATTTTAATGTCTTCGGAGGAGATCGTTACTGAAGTGGAGGTCTGATCTTTCTGCACCAATGGTCGATCGGAGGTTATTACCACCTCATTTTCATAATTGAGACCCGAAGGTTGCAGTTTTACATCCACATTGGTGGTCAGATCGATCTTCACGAGCACTTTTTCCATGATCGTTTTTTGATAACCAACTGCGGAAAAAATGACCCGGTAGGTTCCCGGCGGGACATTATTGATAGAATAATAACCGTTAATATCGGCTGCAGCACCCAAAAAAGTGCCTTCAAGTATAACACTTGCACCGATAACAGGTTCGCCCGTCTTGGCATCAAGTACCACGCCTGAAATTTTTCCGGTTACACCGCCAAAAGTAAAGGTCGTTCCAAAAATGAATAGAATTATCACTGCAAAAGCATTGATATTTCTTATTAAAGAGTATGTTTTTTGTCTCATCGGAATATCCCAAAATTATCGAAACTAAACAATGGGTGCAGGAATTGCAGCTCCTGCACCCACAGGGAGAAATGCTACTTTACAAGCATCATTTTATTTATTTTAGAGAATGAACCACTTTCAAGTTTGTAGAAATAAATTCCACTTGAAAGAAGTGATGCATCAAACTGAACAGTGTAAACACCGGCTGTTTGATCCTGAGCAACCAGGTCAGCAACTTCTCTTCCCAATACATCATATACTTTAAGGGAAACAAATCCCGATTTTTCGATCGCATACTTAATTGTGGTCGAAGGGTTAAATGGATTTGGATAATTCTGAGCCAAACCATAGTTATCAGGAGTAAGTATTTCGTCGTTTATTCCTGTAGCTGGTTCCCAGAGGTTTCCGATAAAGGTGTGAATCCATCTCGAAACATCCTGGTATGACTTGTCTTCATTGTATGGAGAATAAGTCATGATTCCTTCTCTCGAATTGGTGGCATCAGCATCGTTAAGTGCGAAATCGATTGGAAGTCTGGTACCTTCTCTTGGAACGAAAGTAAGATCGTTTCCGTGGAGAGCTAATTCTGAAAGATTGATTCTACATTCAACAATGTAACCTGAAGGGAATTTTTCTTCCCAATAGTAGTTAACGCCTTCACCGATAAGACTGTCAGTTCCGGCTGAACCATCGATAATCACGCGGTTATAAGCGAATCTGAAGTGATAATCAGGCTGAGCACCTCTCTGATATGAGACATGTGGCATTCCACGGTAGTCGTAGAGTCCAATATAAAGATCAGGACAATCGTTAAGATATGAATCGTTTTGTGCGTCAGGAACAACAATGTCATCATCAACATCAAAAGCGATATACATATATTGATTGTCCATTGCTATATAAGCTTTTGCCGAGCAATCAGCATCACCGGAAATAGTGGTGTTGGTTACAAGGTGACCTGTACCATCAGACAAGAACATTCTGAAAGGATTAATCGCCTGCCATTCAGCAAGGTTTCCATCCGCAACAAAATTAGTTGGTGCGCTTAATGATACTGTTGGTCTGCCTTTTGCAGTGTTGGTTACGGCACTTGAGTTCTGGCTGAGAAGACTCTTGTTACCGGCTACATCTTTACAAACAACTGCATAATAATATGTTACAGATTGGTCTGTATTTGGAGCCAAAAGGAGGTGTTCCATTAATTGACCACCCTCAGGTACATTAAGTTTTACAACTTCTACACCCGGCAATGTTACATCAGTAATTGGGTTTTTTGAATAGAAGATATCGTAAACTTCACCTGTTTCACCGGGAACATCTACCCAGGTTACTACATTCTGGAAGGTTCCTGCAAATGCGGCAACACCGGTTGGAGGTTCCGGCGCAATTACATCAAATTTTGGATTTCCTGTCCACCAGTCGGTGATCCAGATAACTCTTCCGGCAGAAGCTGACTCTTGAGCGATCATTCCCACTACAGTCACTTGAGATGAATCGAAAAATGTACCTTCCTGGAATACCATGTCTCTTAAAGGGAAAGCATAATTATGCCACTGATCATCTGCTGTAGGTGTGAAAATAGTCCCTTTTTTACCGCTACCGGCTTCAAACTGAACTCTCAAAGCTCCTGTTCCCGGAGGACATTTTATTTTGAATTTAACACTGTCAACTTGCCATGAACTTGCGAGGTTGAAAACAGGACTAACATTAAGTCCCATTCCTGTCCATCCGGTGCCCCATTCATTTCCTTGTGTCCATTTTATAGCATTGCTGTTTGGAGTTGGGCCTGCATTGGGAACCACTTCCAAATTCGACTGACCCCAGGTGAAAACTGAAAGGTTGCCCATGAACTGAATACCGTTGAAAACGATTGCAGGAACTGAACGGTTACCATATCTTCTGAAGTTATCAAAACGAACGGTAAGTGAATCTGCAGGAATGTTTGTGCCCGGTGTGTAACCTGAAGTGATAGCTCCAAGGTTAAAACCGATAATTTTGTCCCAGTCAAATTCATTGTTGTTCCATGAATTGCCCGGTCCGCCACCCCAGCTTGATGGGAAAATAACAAATCCGGAATCAGAAGGAGTTGCACTACCATCTGTAGAAAGGATTTTGATAGGCACTTTCAGTTCAACCCATTCGCTTGTTGCATCAAGAATGGTTGCATGTTCGTAAACCCATTCTTCGATTGGTGCGTCAGGGGTTGGTCTGTCCGCAATATGAATCCTGAATACCATGTTTACAGGTATTGTAGGAGGAGTAACAACTTTGATCATCAGCGACAATGAATCGGTAGCTGACCAGTCATAATACTGTTCTGCTGGAAGTCTTTTAATCAACTGCCCAAAGCTGCCCCATTCGTGAATGGCACCAATAACAAATTTGATTTCGCCCGAGCCGGTGCCCTGAACAAAATCAGTTGTGTTCAACAGATAGTCCATTCTACTTCCGCTTTCAAGTGAAAACTGGTAGGTGGTATCCGCCGAAAGATCCGTATCAAAGCTTTCAATCAACTGCGGAAGAGCAGAGGTCGAAAGTCCGATAAGGAAAAGAATTGATAGTATGATTCTCTTCATATGTTTTACCTCAATGAAAATGAGTTTTTGATTAATGAATATTTGGATTTTAAATTTTTATAATTTTTCATGACCAGATACTCCAAAGCCCAAGAATCATCAGCAGTATAATTGCTGATAGAAGGAAACTCGGGTTGGGTTTAACAAATCTTTTTAATCCCGCAAAATTCCCCGTAATCTCTGCAAAACTCTCGGCAAATGTTGCTCTAAGCTGAATCCCAAATTTGTTTGTTTCTTTACTGTTATTGAAGTTGAGCGTCAAAATCATCCCCACACTCACGATAAAAAGGAAAAGAGAATAGTGAAGGAAGTTGATAGACAACACCCAGCTAAGGAATGAATGAAGTTCAACACCATTCTGCACCATCATTTCAAGAACAAGCCTGCCAATTCCAAGTGTCTCTGTAACGGCCAATGTTATAAGCGCCGATCTTGTGTTCATTTTCCTTGAAAAAAGTCCAAAAAGAAAGACTGCAGTGATAGGAGGGCTCACAAACGACTGAACACTTTGAAGGAAAAGGTAAAGTTGTGAGCTGATAATCTTCACGAGTGGCACAATCAATATCGCGGCAATAACTGCTGTTGTGGTGGCAAGCCTTCCCACAAGCACAAGCTTTCTCTCGTTCGATTCAGGATATTTTAACTTATAATAATCGTTTGTAAAAAGTATAGCAATACTGTTAAAAGCTCCTGCAAGAGATGACATTATTGCAGCTAAAAGCCCCGCAATCACAACTCCTTTAAGCCCAACAGGAAGCAGATCACCACTTACCATCGCTGAATAAGCTCCATCACCTCTCGACTCGGGGTAAAGAACTGCTGCAAACAAACCGGGAAGAACAAGGATAAATATAGGAAGGAGTTTAAATGAGGCTGCAAGAAGTGAACCCTTTCGTGCATCGTCAATCGATCTGGCACTTAACATTCTTTGAACCATATACTGATCGGTGCACCAATACCAAAATGCAATTACGGGAGCACCAAACACTATCCCTGTCCATGGATAATCTTTGTCATCAATCGGTTTAAACATCGTAAAAAAATCGGACGGCAACTTTGAGTAAAGTCCTTCAAATCCACCTACAGCCATATAACCTATTACGGAAAGGATCACAGCCCCTGTCATCAACACAATTCCCTGGAATGTCTGGGTTCTAATAACAGCATTTGAACCACCAATAACGCTGTAAAGTCCTGTAATTAAGACAATTAATATCGAGGAAGCGTAAATGTTTAATCCAAAAATATTATAAAAAAGAAGGCTGGCTGCGAAGAGGGAGACGAGAATTTTGGTAAGGATGTAGTTGGCAATTGAAAAAGCAGCAAAAAGTTTCCTGATCCTCACATCAAAATTTAACTGAAGGAATTCAGGAACTGTAAAAACGCCCGACTTAATAAAAATTGGAGCAAGAAACCACCCTGCAAATATGAGCATAAAAATTGCCATTAACTCAAACTGCCCCACTGCCAGGCCTCTTGTTGAGCCTGCTCCTGCAAGTCCGATAAAATGTTCACTCGAAATGTTGGTTGCAAAAATTGAGATACCTATCGCGATCCAGCCCACATTTCTACCGGCGAGGAAGTAATCGGTGTAACTTTCATCATTTTTCCGGGAATAGTAAAATCCGATACTCAATACGATTATCAAGTATATTACTATAACGGCAGTGTCTAAATAGGTAAATGTGTTGGGCATTCATTCAGTCAATTGTTGAATCGTTGTAATGCACAAATCATGCCAATGAAAATTTACACTGCTTTTCCATCAAATTCTTAATATTGGGAATTTCACAAGAAAGCAAAACCCCTGTCAATTATTATTTTAATAACAACGGTTTATCAATTTGATAAGTTAATCACAGTTAGGGATATTTATTACCGGGACGAAGCGGATGAAGGGGGACTGCATGCCGAAGGCATCCCGATGGGAGATACACGCAGATTAAACAGAGTTTCGCAGAGGAAGGGAGATAGTTACACGGATATCACGGATTTTCACTGATTCCACGGATGAATATTATAATTGCCCTGAAAGGGAATTGATATTCGTAGCGTCCAGATTGCCTTCGGCACGTCTAATCTGCGTGTATCAGCGTCCCCTCATTCTGTGAAAATCCGTGTCCAATCCGTGGCATCCGTGGAACTATTTTACACTGCCCTATTTCAACCCAAGCTCTTTCATCATTCTGTAGTAGTTGGGAGGGGCAATTCCCATTTTTTTGGCGGCATCGGCATCCGACACAGAATGAGTCCTTACAAAGTTGAAATATCGTTCCCTGAATATTCTTTCGGCATCCTTTAGATCAATTATATTTTCAGGATTAAATATATCTTTAAAACCGTCGTCACCACCCCCAGTTTCATAAACAATGCCAAGAGCTTTTACTGCATTCATGGGTGACACTGTATTCCCCGAATGGAACAACACCCTTTGAACAACATTTTTTAGCTCCCTTACATTTCCGGGCCAGTCATATTTCACAAATATCTGCATCGTTTCGTTGGGGATTATTGGTTTCTCCTTCCCCATGTCAATACTTATATTTCGCAAAAAGTGATCGATCAAAGATGGGATATCCTCAACCCGTTTTTTTAAGTCCGGAACAACAACGGGAAGAACATTTAACCGGTAGTAGAGGTCTTCGCGGAATCTCTTTTCCCTTACTTCCTGCTCAATATTCCTGTTTGTGGCTGCAATTACCCTGACATCAACTTTTACTGTCTCTGTCCTGCCAATCTTTTCGATTTCACCTTCCTGAATTACTCTTAGAAGTTTCACCTGAGCAGCAAGTGGAAGTTCCGTAATCTCATCGAGGAAAATTGTTCCGTGGTTGGCAATCTCAAACAGCCCCGGTTTTTTTTTGTCGGCTCCCGTGAATGCACCCTTTTCATACCCAAAAAGCTCACTTTCAACAAGTTGGTCGGGAAGGCTTCCGCAGTTGACCACCACAAAATTTTCATATTTTCGGTCACTCCGATAATGGATATTATGTGCTACCAGTTCCTTCCCTGTACCCGAAGCTCCCCTGATCAGGATGTTAATGTTGCTTTGTGCCAGTCGGTCAAGATCGTTTTTTAAGTCGAGCATCAGGGGTGATTCTCCAATAATCTTTTTCTGCAAAAGTATATCAGCAACATTCCGTTTGATTTTTTGCATTGAACGCATTCTGTCACGCTCGAGCAGACTTTTTTCATGGGCATTAAAGATACTCAGAATAAAATCGGTAGGCTGATAAATAAAATCATCAATATCACCCGGATATTTGGTGCAGTACCAAAAAGCTCCCGCCTTAATAAGCCGATTGGCAAAATGATAATCGGAGAGATTAATTGTCATTTTTGTGATTACAATTATCTGGATCGAAGAATCGATGGTTTTAATTTTGTGGATCAGGTCTTCACCCATCAACCCTCCGGAAATCTGGTAATCCATTATCACCACATCAATTTTGTTCCGGTTCTCCTCAAGATATTCGAGAGCAGCCTTTCCATTTGAAACGAAATGGACAATTTCCATTTTTTCCGAAAATGGTTCTACCGTTTTTTTCACTCTTCTTACGTCAAATTCTTCATCTTCAATAAGGAGGATACTAATATTTTTATCCTGGAAGATCATTTCTGTCTCTCAATCTCTTTAATGTTTAATTGTAATTGTAAACCGGCATCCTTTTTCGGGAAGATTTTGTGCATCAAGTTCCCAACCGCATCTTTTCGTCATCTCCCATGCGATATAACACCCGTAACCCGAGTTTCGTAAACCCTGGGACTTGGTGGTAGTGTTTTCAACAAACAGATACTTGATTCCATTTTCATTTAATTTGAGCAGGCTGCCGTCGATTCCCTTCCCGTTGTCAGTTACACTCAGGATCGAACATTTTTTCTCAGGATCGTGTCTGGTCTCCACCGTGACAACAAGCTTATCCTCCGATCCATGGTCAATACTATTTTGTATCAGAGGTTCAATAATTTCCCAAACCACAAACTCATTTACATTAACTACAGGCAAATTCTGTTCCAACTTACATTCAATCCTGTAAGCATCAGTTTCCGTTGTTACCCGTTGGAAAATATTACCAACAATAAATCGCACAACTTCGTTGAGATCAGTACGGAACATCTGATTTCTGATCGTCTGGATTGGGGGATCAAACCATTTCATATCATAAATTACTCTTGACACAAAGTTTGAATATTTTGCAACCCGGTATTTAATCTCATCAATATTGTCGAGTTCCAACATTCGCAAATCCTCTTTTATAAAACCCATCACTTTTTCTGCTTTATGATGAGTATGGTAGATCCGTTTTGTAAATATCAGCTCATTTTCGTAATTGATCTGTTTTTTCAGATTTCTTTCGTGTTCGTCAAAAAGAAGTTTTTGGGTTTCATCCCTCTCTTTTACTGTGTACGACGATATAAAATACATCGCAAGCAGCCCAAGGGTGATCAGCGAAAGATAGATAACGGAGGTTTCATCATAACTGCTTATTACCTGATTGCTAATCGAACTGAAGTCGGGTGAGATCTCCATATAAATGGCTCCAACAAACTCACCTCTTACAACGAACGGCACAAAAACATGGAAAGTTTGTTTATCTCTGACCACTGTTTTGATTCTTTCGGTTGACTCAAGTTCACCTTCGATGGATTTATAAAGTGCCTCAACATTTTTATCTATCTCGGTTGATAATAGTGATCGATCAGAGCCGATGACCACAGAATAAAGTGTTCTGCCGTCATTAATACTGAAGGTTTTTCCTTCATTCTCCATTATTATAAACAACCGGTCGATGTTGTGGGTAAGTTGCTGCTGACTGAAAATGATATCTAATGATTGAATCACTTTATTCTCTTGTGCAGGGGGAATTTTGATTTTGGCATCAACCGATTCGATGGAAAGTTCTATCACGGTTGCCGTCAGGTTTGCAATCTCCTCAGCTGATTCTTTTTGATACCAGTCTTGAGTTGTGTCGAGGAAATTTTTAATTGATGATTTATTAATAAAAGAAACGATCAACTGGAATGAAAAGAGAATTATGAACAGCACCGTTACATGCCTGAACTCAAAATGATACTCTTTGATTTTGTTTGTGAGACTTTGTTTCATGATATTCTACTTCGCCCCGATCTCATTTTTGATCTTCTGCAAAACCTGCCCGGGCTCAATGTTTTTCTCAATCGCTTCATTTATATGCTTAACGATTATGTCGGAGAGACCTGTGTACCTCTCAAACATTGGTCGATGAATCCCGTTTTCAAACAACTTTTGATAAAAGACCAGCTCGGGGTGTTTTTTAAGAAATGTGGCATCAGAATAAACAGATTTTTTCACTGGTAAAACATTTCCATCTTCGTAGTGAAATTTCTGGATTTCATCACTTAGCATATATTCAATAAAAATCCTTACCTCTTGAATCTTTGAGGAAAGTTTTGAGACCATAAGATTCCATCCGCCAAATACATAAGCAGGTGAACTTCCATCGAGATGTGGTAGGGGTGCAGCTTTTACCTTCCCCCTGAATTCTTTTGGAAAAAACTTGTTGTCTTCGCTTAAAAATCCGGGCCAGCCTCTAACAGCAAATGCATCTTTTTCAAAAAAATACTGATAACTTTGCATCTCCTTAAATTTTATCACTTCGAGTGGTGAAATTTTATTTTGGTGCACGAGATCAACAAGGAACTTAATCGATTTTTTCGACAATTCATCATCCTCTCCCAATTTCAATTCGGATGCCACCATCGGATTTTTGTGGTTACTCATCAGTTCCGTAAATGAACACATCAACCCTTCATACGCATCCGCCTGAAAAAGATAAAAAGGTTTGTTAACCCTCCCGTTGGCTGCATCCACCTTCATTTGTAAGTCAATAAATCTCTCCCAGGTGATAGAAGAAGACAACTCTTTTCGAAATTCTTCTGCATCCTGAACTTTTTCCAACAGGTCATCCCTGTAAAACATTAATGCTACATCCGCATAAAGGGGAATCGAAACCAGTGAATCTTTGTGAAAACTTGTGGGAAGGAAATGCGGAACAATATCCTCAACTAAGGAAGAGTCGATATATCTGTTAAGTGGCATTGCCCACCTCGAAAAACGGGGCACCCAGATTATATCGACACTAAAAATATCAATCCTGCTGCTTTTGCTTCTGAGATACCGGGCGAGAAGCTCTTTCCTCTCGTTTGTACTAAATTTATCAAATGATAGATCAATGGTCTCAACCCTGATCTTTCCCTTATATTTTTCATTAAATCCGTCGATGATCTTTCGCAATGAGGGAGAGATATTCTCTGCATAGTAAATCACCTTTTCATCCTGTAAAATACTTTCGTCATACGACACAGGAGAAAAAATGAAAACTATCAACACAAATACCGTTACAAGTACCGTGCTCGCCACAATGTAAAATATCTTTTCGAGATTCATAAACTTTCCGCAAATTTTAATGCAAATATAGATTATTAAATTTTAGATTTTTCCCATCCCCGTTCATTTATCCCGTCAATATTTATTAATTTGATAAGTTGAAATTATTAAAATAATAATACGAGATGAATTCCCGGCTATCTTAACCATATTATTCGGTCGAATTCCAACAATTATTGAAGGGCACAATTATTGAATATAGATTAGCTTTGAAATAACCTATTCAGTCCAACGGAGATATAATGGCAACAACGATACCTAATGCCGGTAAAATAAAAAACAGTGGTAGTACAGCAAACTACATGCCTGAATTGACGATACTTACTTCCCTCTTTTTTATGTGGGGATTTCTTACCTGTCTAAACGACATCCTCATTCCCCATCTTAAAAGTGTATTTTCACTCAGCTATACGGAATCGATGCTGGTGCAGTTCACTTTTTTCCTTGCATATTTCCTCGTTTCACTCCCTTCCGGGAAATTGGTTGAGAAAGTTGGTTATAAAAGAGGAATTGTTATTGGACTTCTTACCGCAGGTGTGGGAACATTGATTTTTTATCCCGCTGCAGGTTTAAGGTCTTATCCTGTTTTCCTGCTGGCGTTTTTTATCCTTGCCGCCGGTATTACACTTCTTCAAGTGGCAGCCAACCCTTATGTCACCATCCTTGGGAAACCTGAGACAGCTTCATCAAGATTGAACCTTACGCAGGCTTTTAATTCACTCGGAACTACTGTTGCGCCTTATTTTGGTTCACTCCTTATTCTTTCAACTGCTGTGAAAACATCAGAAGAAATGGCAACAATGGCTCCTGCAGCCCTGAATGCGTACATAGAGGCTGAAGCTACTGCTGTTCAAGTGCCCTATCTCGCCCTTGCCGCAGCTCTTTTAATCCTCTCTGCAGTTTTTGCTTACATAAAATTACCACAAATTGAAGCCGGAAGCGTTGAATCTGAAGATGGTGCAAAACAAAGTTATGACGATCTTCATCCAAGTGCATGGGGATATAAACACTTGATCCTTGGTGCTGTTGGTATTTTCGTTTATGTGGGTGCTGAAGTTGCAATTGGCAGTTTCCTTGTCAACTATTTTGTATTCCTCGATAACTCCCTCGCTGAAATGGATGCAGGAAAACTTGTTTCATTTTATTGGGGTGGTGCAATGGTTGGAAGATTTATCGGCTCTGCAGTTCAGAGAAAAATTAATCCCGGACAGGTTCTTGGATTTAATGCAGTTGCCGCTGCTATCCTGGTTGTCGTTTCGATGCTCACAAATGGTCAGGTTGCCATCTGGTCAATCCTGCTCGTCGGGCTTTTTAACTCTATTATGTTCCCAACCATCTTTTCCCTTGCTATTAAAGGACTTGGCAAACATACAGGTCAGGCTTCCGGAATCCTTTGTATGGCAATAGTTGGCGGAGCACTTATCCCGGTACTTCAGGGTCTCATCGCCGACTCTTCAATTGGTCTGCATCACGCATTTATCCTCCCTGTTCTCTGTTATGCGTTTATTGCTTACTATGGAATAGCAGGAAGTGTCCCAAGTTTCGAAAAAGCTGCTAACAAGGCGAAATAATGAGATACCTCTGGCTTCTTCTTTTTATTTCTGCTGTTGGACTTATTCATCCCCAACAAAAGGGTTTCTTTTCAACAAAGGGGAAAGAGATTCTCGATCCCCAGGGAAAACCTGTACTTCTTAAAGGAATCGGGCTGGGAAACTGGCTCGTTCCCGAAGGATATATGTTCAAATTTGAAAAAGTAAGCTCTCCACGATTGATTTATGATCTGTTTGATATTCTTCTGGGAGAGCGTGAAGCAGAAAAATTCTGGAACAAGTTCAGAACCGATTACATAACTCACGAAGACATAAAGTTTTTAAAAAAGTGTGGTTTTAACTCGATCAGGATACCTTTTAATTACCGGCTTTTTGTTACTGATGATGAAAAGCAGGAATTGACCGGTCCCGGTTACGCCCTTCTCGACTCTGCTGTTAAGTGGTGCCGCGAGGAGAACCTCCCTGTTGTACTTGATATGCACTGCGCCCCGGGCGGTCAGACAGGCGACAACATCGACGACAGTTATGGTTATCCTTTTCTTTTTGAATCGGAAGAGAATATCAATTTAACCATCAAAATCTGGACAAAACTTGCGGATACCTATAAAAACGATCCAATTGTGATTGGTTATGACCTCCTTAACGAACCAATTGCCCACTATTTCGACAAAGATAAACTGAACCCGCTTCTTGAACCCTTCTTCAAAAGATTAACTGCGGCAATCAGGACTGTTGATAAAAACCATATTATCTTCATCGCAGGTGCACAGTGGAACAGCAATTTTTCAGTTTTTGGAAAACCGTTTGATAACAATCTGGTTTACACTTTTCATAAATACTGGACCCCAGCAACAAAAGATGTGGTTCAGGACTATATCGATTTTGGTGAAAAATACCAGGTGCCAATCTGGATGGGTGAATCCGGTGAAAACACCAATGAATGGATAACTGAATTCCGTACGATGCTGGAAAAGGAAAATATCGGCTGGTGCTTTTGGCCCTATAAAAAACTTAACAGTGAAAGAGGAATAACCTCAATCGTGCCGCCAAAAGATTATGATCTGATAACCACCTTTGCAAATAAATTTGATGTCTCTTATGGATATATCAGAGATAACAAACCCGATCAGGCGAAGATTAAAACCATCCTCGCGCAATATCTCGAAAATATCAAATTGAAAAACTGTTTTATCAATTCTGATTATCTTAAGGCTCTTGGTTTATAATTTTTGGAAATTATGTTTAAAAGAGCCTCTGTTAATCTTCTGTTTTTTGTTTCATTTTTTTCGGTGATCTCTGCCCAACCCGATGGGAAAATTCTTGCCACAATTGGTGGATCGACAATAACTGAAAGAGATTTTAAGACACGATTTGAACTCTCCCCTTTCCTCTCACACAAAAACGGGTGGAACAAGGATTCTCTAAAGGCTGATTTCCTCTATTCCCTTATTGCTGAAAAACTCTGGTACCTTGAAGCAGTGAATCAGGGAGTCGACCTGTCTGAAGAATTCCGATTTTACTTTAGACCCCTCGAAGACCTTTTCCTCAGGGATGCACTCTTTAAAATGGAAGTGGAAAGTAAAATTAAACTGAGTGCAGCCGATGTAAACAATGCCCTCGTAAAAGCTGCTAAAACGATTAAAACCTCGATTCTGTCGTCTCCCGACAAGAAGTTAATCGAACAAATTTATTCCTCTCTGGCTTCCGGTAAAAAACTTGATTCCCTCATAAAGTTACCTGAATTTTCTTCCATACAGATTATCCCGATGGAGTTGAAACTTGGGGTACTTCAGGATGAAGAAATCGAGGATTCAGTTTTTGCACTTAACCCGGGGAAATCGACACAGCCAATTAACGGTGAAAATGGCTGGATTATCTTTCACATTGATAATGTTATTTTTCAGGCGGTTGATATTGCCGACTCTAAAGTTGTTGATAAAATCAAACAAACTGTGAAAGACCGTCGCGCCCTCCACAGAATGAAAGAATATCTGAGTGGATTGCTCGCTGAATATAAAATTAACATCGATGGTGGAGCTTTTCATTTTGTTGCCGATGATATCTTTGATTTAATCTCAGCTCTGCCCCCTGCTCAAAATGATTCAACCGGATTCAAATACATTCTGACTGCCAAGGATTTCCAAAGATTGAGGGCTTCACTAAGAACCAATAGACCCGACTCCAATCTCTTCATCGTTGACGGAAGAGAAGTCACTGTTTTTGATTTCCTTGCATCCCTGGCACTGGAAGAACCTGAATTTAAATCACAGTCAAAAATTGAGGTTTTTAAGCGACTAAGTAAATTGGCAAAAGATTTTGTTCAACAACAGTTGCTCACTTTTGAAGCAGAAAAAAAAGGTTTAAAATCGTTAAAATCTGTTACTGCGGATCTGGAATCATGGAAACAAAACCTTCTTGCACAGGTAATGAAAGTTTCATTTCTCGATTCTGCACGAGTTAGTGATGCCGAAATTGAAGACTATTACCGACAGGATGTTTTAAAGGATAAAGACTTTGTTCTTGTAAATATTCAACTTTTAACCGTTAAAGATCTTAATGAAATTGAAGTTGTGTTGAATGAGACAGGAAAAGGAAAATCTTTTGGCGATATATTAAAATCACGGGGAAAAACTGATCCACTCGTAAACGAAAACGGAGAAACAGGACTAAAACCGGCAGTTTTTCTTGGTGACATTGGCATCATCGCAAGTAAACTCGATTTAGACCAACTTTATGGACCTATTAAAAGAGGTGATGGTTATTCCTTGATCATGGTTACTGCAAAAAGCAGCATGAATGATTCTCTAAAATTTGAATATGAAAATTCGAAAGAGCAATTAAGAACCTATCTTTTCCAGAAGAAACTCAACAAGTTCCTTTCAAACAAAACCGCCGGACTTGCCCAAAAATATAACGCAAAAGCCTTTGAATCGGAACTAAAAGATATAAAAACTTCAAATATTGTAATGTTTGTTCACCGCCTCATGGGATTTGGCGGCAGAATTACCGCTGTTCCCCTCCTCGACAACTGGGCTGACTTCATAGACATCAACCAACTTCGGCAGGAGCTTATTCCGTAGGGAACCTCGGAAACTCAGAACTTCGGAAACTCAGAAATTCAGAACCTCAGAAATTCAGAACCTCAGAACTTCAGAACTTCGGAACTTCAGAACTTCGGAACCTCAGAACTTCAGTGATATAAACAAAAAATCCATCCGTGAAAATCCGTGCTCAATCCGTTATATCCGTGGAACTATTTCAAAACCGCTTCCGACAAGTCGGAATTAAAATCTGCGAAAATCTGTCTAACCTGCGTGTATCTGCGTCCCATACAAAATCCGTGGAATCTGTGGAATTCCGTGCCATCCGCGTAACTATCCCTCTCTCTGCGAAAATCCGTCTAATCTGCGTGTATCTGCGTCCCCTCTCCTAACCATCCTACTAATCAAAATATTTAACTAAATTTCAATTCAGTTTTACCAAATTTAGCAATTGAAGTTTATTATGAATTACGACTATGTTATCATCGGTGGCGGTATCGTCGGGGCGGCAACCGCTTACTCAATCCTTAAAAAGAAACCCGGCTCTAAACTCCTCCTTATCGAGAAAGCACCCTACCTCTCTAAACATCAAACAGGTAATAACAGCGGGGTTATCCACTCAGGACTTTATTACAAACCAGGTTCACTCAAAGCCAAAAACTGCACAACAGGCAGAGAAATGATGTACCAGTTTTGCGAGGAACATAACATCCACCATGAAAGATGTGGGAAAATTGTTGTAGCAACCACCCAAAACGAGATTTTTCGACTAAATGATATTGAAATGCGAGGTAAAGCCAACGGTCTTACGGGTTTAAAACGACTTGACTTCAAAGAAATCAGAGATTATGAACCATACTGTGCAGGAATTGAGGGACTTTTTGTACCGCAAACCGGTATCGTGGATTACACAAAAGTGGTAAAAAAACTTGCTGAACTGATCGAAAATCTCGGTGGTGAGATAAAACTGAATTGTGAATTTATTCAACTCCGTCAACATCGGGATGAGTTAACTCTTCTTACTTCCACGGGAGATTATGAAACCAATTTTTTAATTAATTGTGGTGGTCTGCAATCAGATGTTATTGCTCAGTTGTGTGGCGTTGACCCCGAAATTAAGATCATTCCGTTCCGCGGTGAATATTTTAAACTTGTACCCGAAAAAGAATTTCTTGTTAACAATCTTATCTATCCGGTACCCGATCCGGCATTCCCTTTCCTCGGTGTTCATTTCACCCGAATGGCAAAAGGGGGAGTTGAAGCCGGTCCAAACGCTGTGCCTGCTTTTAAAAGAGAAGGATATAGCTGGTCTGACTTTAGTATGAGTGATACAATTGAGTTTTTGACCTTCCCCGGTTACCTGAAAATGAGCAGTAAGTATGCCTCCATGGGACTAAAAGAGATATACCGTTCGTTTAACAAAACCGCATTCACCGAAGCTCTACAAAAACTGTTGCCTGCGATTCAGGAGAGTGATCTGGTAAAAGGTGGCGCAGGTGTGCGAGCCCAGGCTCTTGACCGGAATGGTAAACTGCTCGATGATTTTTATCTAAAACACACTAAAAACATGTTGCATGTGCTTAATGCTCCATCCCCGGCTGCAACAGCTTCTTTAAGCATTGGAGAATATATCGCCGAGGAAGTGTTTAAATAGGGTTAGAGATTTGAATGGAATAGAACGCGTATGATGCGGATAAAGCGGATTTTCACGGATTTTTAGCGTAAGAGTGAGGAGTGGTAATCGTCCCGATTGCCGTCTGCAAAATGAAACACCTCCTTGAACACGATATTCACGATGGCAAAAGATATTCACGATGGGCAATTCCTAGGCGTCGGGGCGACCTATTCGTAGCAAAATCATCAATCCCCTATCATTTCCGATTCCACGATGTTGAACCCCGGTTTTCCGGAAATGCTTGAATCGATCATCGCCTTGGCAACTGCAGATCCTTGAACAGGTTTATATCGTTTGAGTTTCCCAACAAACACAAAACCAATGATCTTAAAGAGAAACTCCGCAATTTTTTCACCGGTTCTGGTCTCTTGTCTATCTCCAAGCAGAAGTGATGGCCTGAAGATATAAACCGAGTCAAAATTTAATGTGGCAATCGCTTTTTCCATCTCCCCTTTCGTACGAAGATAGAAATTGGAAGTGTCCGCCTTACTCCCGAGAGAACTCACCACAGAAAATCGTTTTATCCCGTTTTTAGCCGCCACAGAGGCAAAATCAACAACATATTGAAAATCAATTTTTCGAAATGCCGCTTGTGACCCCGCTTTTTTAATCGTGGTTCCCAAGGCACAGAAAAGCGCATCACCTGAAAGATATTTTGAATATGATGATGGTTCATCAAAATTGATTACAACCTCTTCCAGTTTTTTATGCGAAAAACCCGAAGACTTCCTCACCAGAGTAACAACCCGATCAAAATCATCTTTTGCCAGCAGTTGACTAATAAGTTCCTTCCCTATCAATCCGGTTGCTCCAATTACTATTGCTTTCATTTTATTTTTTGATTCTATTAACATTTTTAAACACTTTGTTGACGAAGGCTGGAAGATATCTAGCTTCTCTTTCAATACTTGCTATAGCAGATGGAGTATAGTTCTCGGAATAAAATACTTTGTCAAAGTTTCTAATTTTTAAAGTATCTCTAATAAGTTTTGATCTTTGAGTTGTCGTTGAATTTGAGGTACCATAAAATTTATTTAAGTCAGCAACGGTAATATGCAAATGCTGTGTCTTTTCAAATAAGAAATTTATCGTAGCAATGGCATGTATAATTGCCACAGCCCAAATTTCGAGTTTTCCTGAGACGAAAAGGACATCTCTTTTTCTGCCAAGTTTTTTTACTAATTTAACACAAAGTTCATGAATTTCTTCATTTAAATACTTCGAACTGAATACTTCAATTAGCTCTATGATTGCTTGTTCGCGAATAGCGATTTCTTCTTTATCCATATTGATTGGGTCTCGATTTTATTATAATTAAGTTGCAAAGCGAAGTATTCTTAAAATTTATTTCGCTATCAAAGGTGACTTATACTTGTTCACCAAAAAAGGGGTCCTGTCCGGACAGAGGTTATCCCAAGCGATAATATTTCTTGATCCAGTTGTCCAATGTCTGATGATTCTCAAACCCCATAAGTAATGCGATTTCCTTCTTTGTGTTAGCCCTTTTTTGTGCACCATCATAAAGCCGGGTAAAAAGTTCCGCAATATGTTGATTTACATTAAAATTTTCCTCATGTTGGTAATTATTCGCATCTGAGCCCGGCTGTTTGTAATTAGAATCAAAAGCCTCATCTGAAATTTCCGTTTTCTGATCCGGTTTAACTGTGTGGTAAAGTGCTTTTTTTGTCTCTTCCCCGGTAATATATTCACCCGGAGTTAAGATAATTAATCTCTGAAGAGTGTTTATCAATTCTCGTATATTGCCTTTCCATTCATGCAATCTGAGCATTTCATTTGCCTCAGTGGAAAGAGATATTTTGCTTTTTTTGAAGTGTCCGCTTATCTTTGAAAAGAGTTTTTCGATCAAATATTTCAGGTCTTCTCTTCTCTCCCGAAGTGGTGGAATCTCAAATCTCACAACCGCCAGTCTGTAAAAAAGATCTTCTCTGAAATCCCCTGATCCCACTTGTTGAAATAGCGATTTATGGGTTGCGGCAATAACTCTTACATTGGTTTTGGATATCACCGCACTGCCAACCCTTGTAAAACTGCCGTCATTTAAAATCCGAAGTATCTTCACCTGGGCCTCAGTCGGAAGATCCCCAATTTCGTCTAAAAATATCGTGCCTCCATCGGCAGCTTCAAAATATCCTTTTTTATCAGATATCGCGCCTGTAAAAGCACCTTTAACATATCCAAATAGTTCCGACTCCATTATGTCTTTGGCAATCGCACCACAGTTTATTGCTATAAATGGTTTCTCCTTTCGGTCGCTCTTTTTATGGATGAGATTTGCCAAAACTTCTTTACCTGTTCCGGTCTCTCCTTCCAACAAAATCGGGATATCATATCTTGAAACTGTGATCACATTGTTAAAAAGTTGCGTCATAATTTCCGATTTAAATATTATGTCCTGAAAATCAGGGTCGCTTGATAACTCATCTGCTGACAAGAATTTTTGAGCAGAAGCAAATTCAGCCACCTTCGGACGGTAATAGTCAAGTGAAATTCCAAAGGGCAATTCAACTTCTCTGAATCCATCTTCAGCAGTGGTTTCTATCAACCGGGCTTTGATCTGTGTCTTGGCAATCAGAATCCATACAGCATGCATGGCTGGAGTGCCCGGACTGAGATGGAAAAACAACTCTGCTTCAGGGTAGGCACTGTGAGTCTCTTCCACTATTTTCAAAACTGAGGGGTAAATCTCTTCATGTCGAGTTGGCGTTGTGAGAGATATTTGTCGAACTGCAGCCCTGTTTTCTGTAATCATCCAGATATATTTCAGAAAATTACCAATTTCAGACGGAGCAAAATTGTTCAACAATATTGTTCTGTCGGGCTGTATCTCTTTTACTGCAGTAGCAATTGCAGCTTCTTTTTCATTGACAGCAGACAAAATGTCCTGCCTGCCAATCCAACTAAGTAAAATTTTCATATAAAAGTAAATATTTTTACTATTAAAGTATGATTTTTTATCTTCTCTTCCAAATACGACCACTATTAACCACAAAACAAAACTTTCTCGCTTTAGCACGCTATTTGAATAATACATCCCCGAGGGAATAAACCTCAGATATAACAAAAACTGATTAATTTAGTAACTGAAATAAAAAAATTAAGAACAAACTTATGAATTACTCTTTTTTGCTCGAACAAATTCGTGATCGCATCAACAGCGCAGAACAAATATTTTTTAACAATGACGATCTCATTTCGGAATTTGGAGGGGATTATGAGAATTACTTGGCTGATCTCGGTAGATATGATACATCTTTAGTCGCAGAAGCCTTTTTCGAATGTGATGAAGTTGCTCCTGCAAAACCGGAGATATTATTAAATCCACCTGCTTCCATGGATGATTATAAAATCCTTCGAATGCGATTTGTTCGATATATTGACAGCAAGGGCAGGGATATTCGTTCTTTTAAGTTAATAATTACAGAAACAATTCCGTTCACCCCACGGATACCTTTGATGTCAGCCTGAGTAATGTCTATTATTGCGGGATTGCACTGGCTCTTTACTGTTCAAATGGGGATAAAAAAGACATAACCACCGGTGAAATTAAGACAAAACTAAAAGCACTTAATGATAGAGGTAAAAGAGATTTGGAAGAGATTTTATCCATTTTTTAACATTTCCGGTAGAACTAATATCTTTTTTTGCTCATATCCAAATAAATTACGAGGGAATTTTCCGGATTTTAATCATATTTGGGTATTACTTTATTTTTTTTCAAAGAACAGCCAGTTATCGGGAAATAATTCTGTAACTGTTTGTTTTCTTTTATTTTAATCAGTTAAACCATCGGAGAATTTCATGAAGGTCTTTTTGCTCTTTTTAATCGCAAGCGTTTCTATATTAGCACAGGATTTTATCCCTCATCTCGAGCAATTACAACAAAATGTTATCAACAAAATGAAGGCCAACAAAGTTAAAAGAATGGAAGCCATCAGCTATCAAACTGATGCCAACTTTTACCCCCTTTCAGAAAAATATTATTATTCATATAACTATGAATACAATGAGATGGGTATGATTACTCTTGTTGATTATTTTAATGTTGAACAGGATTTAAGAATTGAAACAACTTATGCTTATGATGGAAATGGAACGATCGAAAGCATAGTTATGACTGAAACTTCAGGTTCAAGACAAAGTTCTCCGGTTGTTACCAACACTACTTTTTGGGCTACTGTCACAGACGGTACTATCGAAAGGATGACAAAATATGTTTCCGGCGAATTAACCAATGTCTATCTCTTTAATTACGACGGTTTGGGTCTGGCATCCATTCTGGATTCCACCGTTGATCTTTCTTCAGGTGTTCCAAACACTCTTTATACTTTCAACCTGGAGGGAAATGTTGTTTCCAAAACCTCACCAAATGGAAACACCTTCTACACTTATGACGATAAAGGAAATGTAATCAAAGAAGAGATGGAGATCAGCGGTTCACGGTATGAAACAACGAGCGACTACGATGGTGACGGTAACCTGGTTGGTGTAACTGTTAACGGCACTGCCTTCACTATGAATTGGATATTTCAAAATGATTCAGCCGGTCTGACTCTTAACGGATATTCCACTTATTACACCCCCGGTGAAGGGACAAGCAACTACGAATGGACAACTTTCATCTATACAAACTATTAAAAATGAACTTAAAAGTATTTCTGATTTCGGCATTTTTTGTTTCCTCCCTGTTTGCGCAGGACTTTATACCGCAATATAAAAAACACGAACCCGTTTTCAGAAACTACATTAAAAAGAACAAAATTTCACTTGAAAAGGTGAATTATTACTCTACAGGTAAGGATTATATCCCGACAGGTAAACCCTTTTTGTCAGAGATATTTTCTTATCGAAACGACGGAAGACTCGAATCAGCGACAATTATCCCTGATTCAATCTCAACCGTAATCGATTCCTTTTTTTATGACAAGGCAGGCAGTTTTAGTAAAATCAAACGATTTACTAAAATTGCCTTGTCCGGGCGCGATTCAGTTAAACTTGAATCGTATTATTTCTCGCATGACTCAACCGGAAAAATCGCTTACATCTCCTGGTTTGAAGATCGATTAAGAGACACACTCCCCCGACTAAATTACCATTACACCTACGGCAAAAACGGTAAACTCACAAAGATTATCTGCCCCGTGGTTTTTGGATCAACAACCATCGACACACTTATTTACGAGTACGATAAATCGGAAAGACTTGTTAAAAGAATTAATAAGATAAACAGGTCGGAGTATAAATACGACGGAGGAGGAAACATGATCGAGAGGAAAGACATTACCGGAAAAGAAATCAACACGGTCAAGATGTCTTATAACAAAAATGCACAGGTTACTAAAATAATCGGTACTTCAAAAAAAATGAATTTGAATTCGGAATTACTCTACAATAAAAACGGAATCCTGATTCTAACCAAAACCAAAAAAGACAAAGCATCCAAAGGTTCGGAGTCGTATGAATCAGAGTTACGGGAGTATTCCTACTAACTTAATCTTTCCAAAGCTCCCTGTCGAGAGTTCTGTATTGAATTGCTTCCGAAACATGCGCAGCATTGATTTGTGATTCACCTTCGAGATCGGCAATGGTTCTGCTGACTTTCAAAATTCTGTCGTAAGCTCTGGCTGAAAGTCCCAAACGGGTCATTGCAGTCTTAAGAAGCGATGCACCGGCATCATCCAACCGACAAAAATGCCTCACTTCCTTGCTTCCCATATCAGCATTATTATAAATGTGGCTGTAGGCACTAAATCTTGCCTGCTGAACTTCCCTTGCTCTGATCACTCTTTCACGAATCGCTTCTGAACTTTCACCCTTGTGGGATGAGGAAAGGTCTTTATAACGGACAGCCGGAACTTCGATATGAATATCAATCCTGTCGAGAAGTGGACCTGAAATTTTACTCATATATTTTTGAATTTGATTGCTTGTACATCTGCAATCGCGGGATGGATCAGTGTAATAACCACACGGACAGGGGTTCATCGCCGCAGCGAGCATAAAATTTGCCGGAAATGTAAGCGTCATCTTCGATCGACTAACTGTTACAATAGAATCTTCGAGTGGCTGCCTTAAAACTTCAATTACATTTTTTTTGAACTCCGGAAATTCATCAAGAAAAAGCACTCCAAAATGGGCGAATGAAACCTCACCCGGTCTTGGGGTGGAACCTCCACCAACCATAGCGGCATCGGATACAGTGTGATGTGGGCTTCTGAATGGTCTCTCCGTTATCAGTGCAGTGCCTCGTGGCAGAATTCCCGCAACCGAATAAAGTTTAGTAGTTTCAAGTGCTTCATCAAACGAAAGAGGTGGAAGAATGGACGGTAACCTCTTTGCAAGCATGGTTTTTCCACTTCCGGGAGGCCCTATCATCAAAATATTATGTCCACCCGCAGCTGCCACTTCAAGTGCTCTTTTTACATTTTCCTGCCCCTTTACATCACCAAAATCGAGATTATATTTATTCAGGTAAGCAAAAAGTTCAGTGGTATCTGTGGTTACAGGTGACAGTTGAAGGCTCCCGGTGAGAAATCTATAAAGGTCAGGAAAATTTTTAAACCCATAAACTTCAACACCATCAACAATGGAGGCCTCTTTAACAGAATCTTCGGGGAGTATTAACCTCTTGATCCCTTTGTCACGGGCACAAACAGCGAGTGGAAGAGCACCTTTGATCGGTCTTAAAGTCCCGTCAAGCGATAATTCACCGAGAAAGATTGTGTCTTGCAGCTGGTTAATTGGTATAAAACCATCGGCAGCCAAAATGCCAACAGCAATCGGCAGATCAAATGAACTCCCCTCCTTTTTTACATCGGCGGGAGCCATGTTTATCGTAATTTTTTTGCCGGGAAATTTTAGTCCGCTGTTTTTGATTGCAGCAGTTACCCTTTCCCTGCTCTCCTTTACTGCATTGTCGGGAAGGCCCACGATGGTAAAAGCAAGCATTGCCTTTTCGAGATGAGTTTCTATTTCAACTATAAATGCTTCAATGCCAAATGTGGCACCCGAAAGCACTTTAGAAAAATTTATCCTGTCTTCCATTCTTAATATATTCCGGAATTGTCGCTGTTTTTTTTATTTCGTTAAATTGAACACTTTTAAAAGTAAAAATTGTTAACTAAAATAATGAAGTAAGCTTAAATTTACATTAGAATTATTAAAAAATGAGAAGATTTTTATGAAACACACCACTTCAACCGGTATCACCTTCCACGAATATGGACAAGGGGACAAAACCATACTCTTCATTCACGGATTTATTTTTGATTCATCCCTCTGGCAACGACAGATTCCTGCTCTAACCGGGGACTATAAAATTATTGTCCCTGATCTGCGTGGTTTTGGTGAGTCAACCGATTGTGATGGCATGATCACCATGGAAAGTTATGTTGATGATCTTTTTGAGATTCTTAAAGAAACAGGGATCAAAAAACCGGTTCTTGCGGGTCTTTCGATGGGTGGATATGCTGCCCTAAGAACTGCTGAAAGATCACCCGAAAAATTTTCAGGGCTGATACTTTTTGATACCCGTGCGGCAGCAGACTCTGATGAAGCAAAACTCAAAAGAGCCACAGGTGTAAGAATCCTGAAACAGGGAGGCTTAAAAACATATGCCACAGCATTGATGGATTCAGTTTTCTCACAAGGATTTAAGGAAAAAGAACCTGATGAGTTTCAGGGTTTCATAGATCGTGCTTCAGAGATCAGACCGGAAGGAGCCATTGGCGCACTTCTTGCTATGATGGGAAGAACCAACACAACCTCATTCCTCGAGTCAACCACACTTCCTGTGCTTGCAATCTGTGGTGAGTTTGACACTCTAACACCTCCAACTGAAATGCTTCAAATGATGTCCAATGTAAAAAGTGGAGAATTTCATATAGTTCCCGATGCAGGACATGCAGCCCCATTCGAAAACTTTACCGAATGCAACAAGTTGTTAACCAATTTTTTAAGGGAAATTTCCTTTTGATGAATGAAAATCAACCGATTCCTGTTCCTCATCCTGCGAGACTCAATCCGAAGAAGAACGATTACAGCCTGATTCTCAAGGTGCATCAGGATGCATGTCGCGCAGGTGATGATACCTATAAAGATCCGTCAACCGGATATTCGGTTTTTACGGCGTTTTATCACTTAAAAAGAGGCAGTTGTTGCAATAGTGGCTGCAGGCACTGCCCTTGGGTGAAAAATTAGTTGCAACAAATGAAAATTGATCGATATCTGATTACGAAAATGGATTGCCCCTCCGAGGAGCAGATGATTAGAATGAAACTCTCAGAAGAAAATTCGATAAAAGAGCTTCAGTTTGACATCCCCAACAGAACTCTTCATGTAATTCACAATGGAGATTCCGGCTCAATTTCGAAGGTGATAGACAGTCTGAATTTTGATTCCCGGCTGGTTGAAAGCACTCCCTGGACAGGTACCTTAAATGAGGAGAGCAAGGATTCTGCCGCTCTACAGAAAAAACTGCTATACACCGTTCTTGTTATAAATTTCTTCTTTTTTCTGCTCGAAATGGCATTTGGCATCATCTCCCGATCGATGGGTCTTATCGCCGATTCTCTCGATATGCTTGCTGATGCGGTGGTTTATGGACTTGCACTCTGGGCGGTTGGTTCCCGTCTTTCAAGGAAAAAGAAAGTGGCAACCCTCAGTGGTTATTTCCAACTTTTTTTGGCACTTCTCGGTTTTTTTGAAGTTGTCAGACGCTTTGTGAACCCATCTGAAGCGCCTGAATATTTGCAGATGATCAGTATTTCGCTTTTTGCACTTATAGGGAATGGTGCTTCGTTGATAATTCTAAACAAATCAAAAGATAACGAAGCACACATCCAGGCGAGCAAAATATTTACATCAAATGATGTAATCGCAAATATCGGGGTCATTGTTGCAGGATTTATCGTCTATCTCACCAATTCCCTCTATCCCGATTTGATAATTGGTGCACTGGTTTTTTGGCTGGTTTTAAGAGGTGCAATCAGAATTTTAAAGTTATAATTCTCATTGAACTCAGCCCTGACCACAGCGCTTCACCTTAATTTCCTTCTGTTTTTAATTCAATATTATATAACACCGGCAATTTGTATCTCCACTCTTTCCATAACTTCTCATCCAACAAAAGTTTGATCATAAAATCACTTACATTTATTCTACTTGTTTTCCCGGGATCAGAGATGGGACTTCGTTTTGGCGATTGATGGACTTCATATCCACGCACTTCTTCTTCATCAAACAGGCCGTCAGGTCTAACCATAACCCACTCAATTTTCCCGTCCCCTGCTCCGATTGTGTTCTGCAGATACAATCCGGCTTCCACATTGTCCCTGTGGGGAGGAAGAAGATAATAAAGTGTTGAAAGAACCATCCTGTCACCACAGCCATATTTCTCCTTCATCCCGCTGTTCCTGTATGCAGTGGTACTCATAAGTATCAATTTGGTTTTGGTGTCATTTCTTGCCATTATTGCTCTGCAGATTTTTTCGATACAGTTTGTAACAAGCTTTCGAGGTTTACCAAATATCCCTTTAAACGAGATGTTATGACCAAGACAGGAAACCACAGCGTCACAATCGGCAACTAATTTATAAAACTCATCCATTCCAAATTCTGAAATATTCCCAACAATACACTCAAGGAGTTTATTGTCACGATGAGAATCCGGAATCTTAGCCGACTCTCGAATAACCACTTTTGTTTCCATTCCTCGATCAAGAAGGTGCTTCAGAACCAGGCGACCTGTAGCTCCTGAAGCACCAAGAACCAATACTTTCATTCTAATACTCGAATATTATTGAAGAATTATCAATTTACGCACAGCAGACATTCCATAACCGGTTAACTTGTAAATGTACATTCCACTTGATAATCCGGTTGCATCCAATATTTCCACATGATACCCCGCCTCATAATATTTTTCTGAGATCACTTTAACATTCTCACCGAGGGTGTCAAAAAGGTCAAGTTTATATCTGCCGGCTTCCGGAATCGCAATTTTTATTGTGGTCGAAGGGTTAAAGGGGTTTGGATAATTTTGATACAGTTCTATCCCGCCCGGAATTTGCCCCGTCTCATCTTCCAATCCCGTGACTGCAATATTCAGAGTGAACAAACAAGAAGCAGCCAAGCCCCCGGTATCAATTGCGGTTACTTTGATCAAAGTGTTAATTGCACTCGAAGGTGTCCCATAAAAAGTCTTTGTGTATGGATCAAATGAAAGCCACCCCGGCAGAGGATTTCCATTACCAAGAGTCGCGGAACAAGTTATCGTATTTATCCCATCATCATCAAAAAATGTTGTATCTGGCAGAGTATAACTAAAAACATGCCCGGTAACTCCCGATTGGTCAGGAATTTGACGATTTAAATATGGAGCATAGTTTGAGTGTTTCAAACTGTCAATTAGAAAATCTATCCTGACCCAATATGTATAATATGAAGACCAACTTGTCCCCCCTGAAGTGTAAAACAAATATCTTCCATCATTCGATATAAATTGTCCATACTCCCAGTTACTGCCGGGTTTGCTGATAGGTTCACCTAATTTTTTTGGGTTGGTCCATCCACCATTCTCTTTTTTGTAACTTATAAAGATATCACCGGCGCCATTGCCCGGATTTCTTGAAAAAAGCAGATATGATTCATCAAGTGAAATCCAAAAATCGTTTTCCTGCAAAACACTGTTTAAAGGGATGCCAAGACTTTCAAACACTGTAACACCCGACACAGTCTTGATCTTACAAATATCACCATTTGTTGGAGAACCTTCGTAATATGAAGATGCAAAAGAGTTATTTAACCCCGATTTCTGGAAATAGTGAGTATGAGTGTCCGATGGTAACAATTTTACAGGCACACTCCAACCGGAAGCTTCTCTTTTCGAGTGATAAGTAAAAAAGTGATTATCCTGCAGAAACATTGTGCTGTCATGATCTGCAAATCTCGGAGCCATGAATCCTTCAAAGACATTAAAAGGGCCTGTCCATCCATTATTTTCGAATTTATAACATTTTACCCTCATTGCAGTTGGAGGATAACTGTTTATTTCACCATAATAGATTTCCCTGCCATCAGAGCTGATCGCTATTCTTTCACAAGCCTTAAATCCGCCTGTTAATTGAAGATTAAATATTTTGGGTGTACCCCCCGGAGGTGTCTGTCCGAGGTACATACTATCTGCGGGAATTACCTGAGGGTAAATCGACACAGATGAAAAAACAACGAGTAAAACTATGATGACTCTTGCACATAGTGGCATGATTTGGTTCCTTTGCTAATTATTTGTTTCCCGGTCAATCAGAAGAACAGATTGACACCACCGAAACATAATTGATCAAAAGAACTGCTAAAACTTAATCCTTGTGAATTGCATCAGAAATTGGTAAAGTGCACTTTAAAGCCATAAAACGCTAAAATACCCTGTGACTGAATAAGGAAATGGATAATCAGAAACTGCAATAACTTGCCAAATTATACATCCTCGCCGGAATTGTTAAACCCCGACTCTAAAGATATTTTTAATCTTTTTATGATTTTGCGACTAACGGGTAAACACTCACCGCTGAACAGGAGAACATGATTTTTCCCTCCCCCAAGCATTTGAAGAGATTTAATTTTTTCTAATGCCACGAGATAAGATTTGTGAATACGCATATAATTGGAAGGCAATAACGGAATGAGCTTTTTGATTGGTTTATCATAAATCACAACATGCCCGTTGCTCAAGTATAACTCTGAATAAATATTCGCAGCTTTAAAATATTTGATTTCTTCAACGGGAAAAACTCTGACCTCATTTCCTGTTTTTACAGAAAGATATTTAATGGAATGCCCGTCAATTGCGTGACTCGATTTTAGTCTCTCAAAAGCCGTCCTCAATCTTTCAGTGTTGTATGGTTTGGGGATAAAATCGAGGACACCATACTCAAACGCTTCGATAGCTCTGTTGATGTTGGCAGAGATAACGATTGTGTGAAATGACTGGCTGACAGCCTGTTTCAAGAGTTGAAATCCGTCTTTTGAATTTAAGTTTAGATCCAGCAACAAAAGATCGATCGGATTTTCCCTTAAATAATACATTGCACTGTTAAGGGTGGTCTCAATATGGAGGGATGTGATTTCATTTTTCAGAATTTGTGAAACCAGCAATTTGATGTCTTCAGCGGTTGGACGCTCGTCCTCTACGATTAAAATTCGCATCATTTATCCCTTATTTGAATAATTGTTTCCCATCCACCTGCAATTTTATTGGATGAAAATTTCCACCTCTCCGGATAACTTTCTTGAAGACGACTTGAAATATACCTAATCCCAAAACCTGATGATTTATTTCCATCATCACTGTTAAAATCTCCATCATTTCTGAGGATGAATTGTGTATAGTCTGTTTCCCTGGTTCTTATCAATGTGAATATCCCCGAAGTTTTTGTTTCATAACCATGAGTTAACCCGTTCTCAACTAATGTATGAAATATCATGGGAGGGATACTCTCGTGTTCAACTATATTGTGAGTTTCCATCTTAAAATCTGCACCTTTACGATAACTCATTATTTTAAGATGGGCTTCGCAAAGCTCAATTTCCTGTTTCACAGGAATCTGTTTGAGAGCAGAGACCTGATTAATTATCCTGAATTCTTCCGCAAGAGATTCTATTAGTTTGATGGCTGAATCTGAATCTTTCCTGAGCCAAACAATTATTGAAGTTAAGGTATTTAATACAAAGTGAGGATTTATGTTCTTTTTAAGCAGTTCAATTTCGAGACGGGTTGATTTAAGTTGTGCCTCTTTTTCTGCTTTTTCTTTTGTTGCAAACTGTTGTGCTATTAAGAAACTGCTGCATATCACCATCACAGTTGCCAACCCTTCAAAAGCAAAATTGAAATAGTATGCCACCCATGATAATATCAGTCCAATGAAAATTACGATGCTTCCCTCACGCTTTAATATTAAAGTCCAAATCGAGATAACACTGCCAAGAATTAATACAGTGATCGAAAGTACACTAAAAACATTTTGGTAATCCGTAAAAAGAAGATAAATCACAGCAACCACTGCCAGGATGATTGTTACTAATCTCTTGGGCAACGCAAAGGTATAAATCAGAAAAACAGGAAAAAGGATTGTGAACAGCACACTGTTCGTCTGATAAAAATAATATTCAAAATGTAGCCAGGTGGTTGAAAAGTCAATAATTAGAGGTGCCTGCGAGATTAGAAAATCCAAAATGACAAATAAACAAAACAGACTGAATAAGAGATGTTCCGTTTTTCGGTGTCTTGTGAAGAACAAAAAGAGATTTAACAGAAATGCAATCAGTAATATCCCTGAAATAAAAAAAGCAAGATAACCTTTCTTAAACATCGCCTTTTTCACAAAATCATAATTACCGACAACAACCTCTCCATTCAAAAAAGTGAGTGGCGAGTAGTTATGGTAACTTGAAATACGCATCATTATGGTGTGATTACCGGGAGTGATTATCCTGTGCGGCAATACAACATTAAATGTAAATAAACCTGCTTTTTCTTCCTCTTTGTTGAGACCCCTCACACCATTTTGGGCGATAATTTCTCCATCCCAGTAAATCTCATACGCAGTGATAAAAGCAAAGGGAAACAGTCCAAAAACATCTTTTTCGCTGAGAGAGTCCTCAACAAAAATTGTGGTTTTTAATATCCAGTTCGCTTCAGAATATTGACTTTCATCTGATAATAAATCCACCCTTTTCCATTGAGAATCAGGATAATTGGGAAGTGGTTTTGTGGGGGAGGTATCTTTGGTAATTTGCCATTGTTTCAGGTAAATAAAGGAGGTTGATGAGTTTATTATATTCGGAGAATTGCCCCCTGCCTCTGTTTTAACATTCATCGTGGCTGTAAAAACCAGAATCATGATAAAATATTGTGCGGTAAAAAATGTTCTCAAAATGAAAATTTCAATTTTTAAAACAGGTGAAATAAAATTATCATCTGACAAATCTTAAATTCAGAATAATCCAATCATAGCCAAAAATGATAAAGTTAACATCGCAAAAGTAATCAGATTTAATTGATCAATTACAAAATACTCTCCCCGTATATCTTCACAAACCAAAAGAAGTTTAACGCGTTTTGAAAACACCCGATATTTAATACTTAATAGCTAACTCCTTAACCTGATACCTAATACCTAATTTCGTATATTTGCAGGTTAAAATAAACAGGATTACATGAGCTTTTTTGATAAAATTGCCAAGATAAAAGATAAATTCGACAGAATAAACGAGCAACTCTCCGATGAAGAGGTACTCGCTGACACTGATAAACTGATTTCCCTTAGCAAGGAAAGAAGTGATTTGATGCCGATAATGGAAGTTTTTGAAAAATATTCAAGAACAATCGCCAATCTCGAAGAATCTAAAGATATTCTGGATAATTCAACCGACCGTGAGCTTGTTGAATTTGCCCAGATGGAACTTGAAGGATTAAGAGAAGAGAAAGACCGTTATGAGGAAGAACTTAAAGTTTTGCTGCTTCCAAAGGATCCAAATGACGACAAAAGTGTTATTATGGAAATCCGTGCGGGAACGGGTGGGGATGAAGCAGGACTTTTTGCAGGAGATCTGCTCAGGATGTATATGCGTTATGCAGAACTTAAAGGTTGGAAAGCTGAATACATCGACTTGAATGAAGCCGGTGGTCTCGGTGGTGTTAAAGAAGCTGTTATTTCCATCTCAGGAACCGGAGTTTATGGAGAATTGAAATGGGAAAGTGGTGTTCACCGTGTTCAGAGAGTCCCTCAAACCGAAGCTCAAGGAAGAGTTCATACCTCTGCTGCCTCTGTTGCAGTACTTCCCGAGGTGGAAGCAGTCCAGGTGGAAATCAACATGAATGATGTAAAAATTGATGTTTTTAGAAGTGGCGGCGCAGGTGGTCAGAATGTGAACAAGGTTGAAACAGCCATCAGAATGACACATCTTCCCACAGGGATTGTTGTACAGTGCCAGGATGAAAGATCACAGTTAAAAAACCGCGAAAAAGCTCTTAAAGTATTAATGGCTCGACTTTATGATCTCAAAAGTGGCGAACAAAATTCAGAAATCGCTGCACAAAGAAAACTGATGGTAAAAAGTGGCGACAGAAGTGACAAAATTCGCACCTACAACTTCCCTCAAAACAGGGTAACCGACCATCGAATCGGATTAACCCTCTATAACCTGAGTGATGTTATTAATGGTGATCTATTTAGTCTTATCGAGCAAATCAAAATTGCCGATCGCGCCGAAAAGTTACAATCGGAGGAGTAGGAACAAACCCCGGTAAGTCAAATCCACCGGGCTAATAATTCCAACAAAAAAGCAAATTCCATGGAAACCAAATGAAAAAACTGCCTTTAGGAATTCAAACATTTTCGCTGCTCATCGAAGATAATTTGATCTATGTTGATAAAACCAAACATATTATTAACCTTATCGACTCCTTGAAGTATGTTTTTCTCTCACGTCCCCGAAGATTTGGGAAATCACTTCTACTCTCTACAATTGAAGAGTTCTTCCTCGGAAAAAAGGAATTGTTTAAGGGCCTGGATATTTATGACTATCCCGAATGGAAAACCCACCCCATTATTCGATTGGATTTCTCGAACATGGAAACCGGGAATGAAGAGAGTTTTCGCGAAACCCTTTTTGACAGACTCAATGAAATTGCGGCTTTTTATGGCATCAAAATCAAATCTGAAATTGTATCTCAATATTTTGGAAGATTGATTAAAGAGTTATCAGAAAAGTTTGGTCAAAAAACGGTTATTTTAATAGATGAGTATGATAAACCCATTACCGATCATCTTGATGACCCTGAAACAGCGGAAAAACTGAGGGAATTTTTAAAGTCCGTTTTTGTACGAATGAAAGGGAATGACGCCCATATCAGGTTTGTATTATTAACCGGTGTCAGCAAATTTTCAAAAGTCTCTCTTTTTTCAGGAATGAATCAAATTACTGATATTTCCATGAATGAAAAATATGCTTCTCTTCTGGGATACACTCAAGAAGAATTGGAATTATATTTCCCTGAATACATTGAGATCCTTGCTCAAAAAAAAGGAACTTCAAAAAAGGAACTTCTTCGAGAAATACAACACTGGTATAACGGTTACAGCTGGGATGCAACAACCCGGGTGTATAATCCTTTTTCCATCTTGAGCCTGTTCCAATCTCTGCGCTTCGACAATTATTGGTTTAGCAGCGGCACTCCTTCACATCTTATCAAATTAATGAAAGAGAAAAAATACGATGTGAATATTCTGAAGAATGCCGAAGCAAACATCCTAACATTTGATTCCGGCAGCCTCGAAAATATTGATCCTGTCAATCTATTATTTCAGACAGGTTATTTAACTGTAAGTCAAAAAAGAGATTTATATCAAATTGAAGAATACCTTTTAAATTTTCCAAATTTTGAAGTGGAAACTTCCTTCTACAGTTATTTGATTGGAGATATTTCTAACACACAACCATATGAAGCTCTCACACTCGCCCTGAAATTAAGACAATCGCTGGAATACGGTAATGTGGACCAGTTTGAATCTATTTTAAGAACACTTTTTGCACAAATCCCCGCCAACTTATTTATTCAAGAGGAAAAGTTTTATCATTCACTTTTTATAATGATTGCATATCTGTGTGGAGTCGAAGTTGAAGCTGAAGTAAACACCAATATTGGCAGGATTGATGGAGTAATTGAGTTTTCGGACAGGATTTATATTATAGAGTTTAAATATAACCACCCCGCCGAAGAAGGTTTGAAGCAGATAGCCAGGAAGAGATACTACGACAAATATTTATTAAAAGGCAAACCGATATGTTTAGTGGGTGCAAGTTTTATCGGAAAAGAAATAAATACCGTGAGTCTAAAGTTAGAGTTGTGACTTAAACTAAAATCATCCTAAAAAGTCATCTTAGAAATGATCAACAACCTCTTCCCTTAAAAGACCATAGATGTGCAGGTCCCAATCATGGCCATTTTTGTGGAATGATTGCCTTAAAACGCCTTCCAACTGGAATCCATTTTTCCTGAGTACTTTGGCAGAGGCATGGTTAGGGGCGGCAACTTCCGCTTGTATTTTTACAATGTCGTAATAGGTAAATGCAAATTTGACTAATTGGCGGCAGACTTCAGTGGCAATCCCTTTACCCCAAAACTTTTCACCAAACCAAAAACCTGCTTCAACGGTTCGCCTCTGAACATCACTTAGAAGGTGAACCCCGGCTATTCCGGCAAATTCGTTTTTATATCTTACAGCAAAAACCGACTGAACATTCCCTTCATTCATCAGTCTTATAAACTCCTTGGCATGGTCAAGAGTATATGGCTGCGGGAATGAATCTCTCAAAAATTGTGCAACCTTGGGATTATCAGCTAATTTTGTGAGCCCCTCGGCATCGTCGGGATAGAGCCCTGTAAGTTCAATGTATTTTTTTTGATTTTTCAATGTAAATCCGGTTTAAAACGAAAACTCCATTGCTAAATTAAAAAATCTTTCCGTGAAAATCTGTGGTACACGAAGCGGTGAACGAATCCCCGGGATCACCTGATACCATGAATAACCCGCTATGTTATAGTTATTAAATACATTTAGAACCTCTGCAACCACAGTTAAAAATTTTTCTCCACCAAAATCAAATTTCGCGGAAAGACCCATATCCGCCCTCATATACATTGGTAATTCCCATCGTTTGTTATAATCAACAACGAGGTAATTTTTACCATCTGTGCCAACCTCCACCCTTCTCGGATGAAAAAGAGTACCGGAAGCTACCGAAAATCTCAGATGTGACTGCCAGTTTGGGTGCTTCTTAATTTTATCCTGCAGGAATATTTGGAAATTATGCGTTTGATCCAACAACCTCCTGTTATATTCGGCTCCACTCCCCTTTAATCTTTCACCACTGTCGAGATAACCATACACAAACCAACTGTTAAGCCCCTGCTGAATCTCACCACGCAACATGATATCAAAACCCTGAGCATATCCTTCAAGAGAATTGGTTTTCCCGTAAATTATTCTCATACCGTCAAAATCAACAGGGATAAGATCGGTCAACGACTTGTAATAAAACTCCGCCCTCATCTCCAATCCTTTTTTGAAGACATAATGTAGTGCAGCGATATAGTGGACCGACTTTTGCGATTTAAGAGTTGATGCCTCTTCTGTGCTTAAATCCCGAAGCTCATAAAAAAATGGTGGCTGGTTGTAAATGCCTGCTCTTAGATTCACATTAAATTTTTCGGTCACCTTATATTCAATTGAACCCCTTGGCGACCAAAATGTCTCATTGTTATAAGGAGTAGAGGTAAAACGCAATCCGGCATCCACCGTTGTTCTTATTCCCAAATTCATTTTGTCATCCACATAAAAGGAATATGAATTTAAGTCTTTTTGTGAGCCATAACTTGTAACTTCAGGTGCAGCAGGAATTGAAATCCCTCCCTGTTCCTTTTTCTCTTCATAAAAATTGTGCCTCAAATCGGAAAACTTAAGCTCTGCACCTGCTTTGATGGTATGACCGCTATTGGTATATGTGATCTCAGGTGTAATATTTATAACGGATAAATCGAGTGTGTTTTCTCCCTTTTCAAGTGCAGATTTAAGATATTCCCTGTAGTCGGGGTTATAAGCATCCGGAATCAGATAAATATCCGAAATGATATCTCTGGTCTCAGTCTCTGTGATGTTAAACCATGAAACCACCGCACTCAATAATAAATCAGGGCTCACCCTTACTTTTGTGTTTAATCCGGCCAATGTTGTATTATAGCCATAATTTGAAGTGCCTGAATAGTCTGACGATATTCCCTGGATTATTCCATCAAGGCGAAAATGTCCTGTCCAGTTTGTTGGGGTAAGATCATATTTGTTGTTTGCTCTCAACAGGAAAAGTTGTGTTGAAATATTTTGTCCCGGGAGGTAATTTACATTTAATTGAATATCCTTAAAATCGGGACGGTAGTCACCTGAAGTATGTTGTTGCGAGGAGAAAATTTTGGGATAACTCCATCTTCCTGCAAGACTCGCCGAGAAGCCGTTTTTTGCATGATGAAATGCAGCACCGGCAGAAAGAAGTCCCGCTCTGATTATTCCACTTAAAGGTGTATTAATTTCTTTTCCGTAGTTGATCTCAAGAACTGAAGCCATTTTGTCACCATAAACCGCAGGGAATGCGCCTCCATAAAAACTCAGGTCTTTCACCAGATCCTGATTGACAAGTGAATGATTCTCTTCAATTCCCTGTCTCAGGAGAAAAGGACGAAATATCTCAAATCCGTTCAAATAAAGCAGGTTTTCATCAAAACTTCCACCTCTTACATTATAACCCGATGTTGTTTCGTTGTTGATTTTAACACCCGGTAGTATCCTTACAGTCTGTAGTACCTCGCCATTAAGAGTTGGAATATTTCCGATGGTCTCCGCTTCAAGAGTTTCTTTCTCCATCCCCTTCTTTTCACCATATACAACAATTTCATCCTCCTGATAGGAAGTGGCTACAAGTTTAATGGTGATTGGCAGGTTATTCCCGTTTGTCATGAGAAGCTGAAGCGCAGTATCTTTAAATGCGATATGGCGGATACGAAGTGTATAAGTGCCGGGTGAAACTTCAAAACTGAAGTTACCATCGGTAGAGGTGATTACACCAAGCGGGGTTTTTAGAATGAATACGGCACAGCCTGCAAGAGGCTCGCCGGTGGGAGATATTACTTTACCGGAAAGAGTAACCTGTGAAAAAAGAGGCACTGCAAAGAGCAGTATAAAAAAGAATACGATTTTTGACAACATAACGGCAGTTTGTCTGTATTATTGAAAATAGTATATCTAATTAGCCGCGTTGCTCTCCAAATTTGTTTAATTGAAACTTCAATATACCCTTCACGAACTTTTTAAACAATTACAAAGTTTATCTCTATAAGTATTCTTAAATTGTTATTCATCAAACATAAAAATACAGGAACCCAAATATGAAAAAACTTTTTTTTGTCATTTCCCTTCTGCTCTTCTCCGGCGGAGTTTATGCACAAGAGAGTTGTTGCACACCCGAAGGTAACAGCGACAAAACAAGCACATCCACTACAACCAACGACCCGATAGCAAAATTTGCTATCAATGTTGATTCTCCCGGATTTGCCGATAAACATCCTTCACCTGCACCATTTAAACTGACAAACGGCAGAGGCGAAATGATAAAAATCACTCTGTCTGATCGCTCAACTGCAAATGCTTACCAAATAAAAGCAGCCCATAAATCGAACAAGTGGTTAATCCTCTTCCACGAATGGTGGGGACTTAACGACTATATCAAAAATGAAGCTGAAAAATATGCAAATGCTTTTTCAAGTCTGAATGTAATTGCACTCGATTTTTATGATGGACAATCAACTGCCAACCCTGACACAGCCGGGATGCTACTCAAGGGAGTAAAAACCGAACGGTCAATGAAAATAATCGAGGGTACAAAAAAATATCTCGGAGCCAACGCTCAAGTCGGAACGCTTGGATGGTGTTTCGGTGGTGGCTTGTCGATGCAAGCAGCCATAATATTTGGTAAACAGGCAAAAGCCTGCGTGCTCTATTATGGAATGCCGGAAACAGACGCCAAAAAACTGAAAAACCTCTACGCACCTGTTCTTGGTATCTTTGCCGAGAAAGATGCCTGGATAACCAGAGATGTAGTCAGCGGATTCGACAAATCATTCAGACCACTCAAGCGCAAATATGAGCTCAAATGGTTTGATGCCGATCATGCTTTTGCAAACCCCAGCAGCCCAAACCACAACAATGCTGCCGCTTTGGAAGCTGAGGATATGACTAAAAAGTTTATCCAAACCCGGTTAATGGGAATTAAATAAACCCTTAGAACACGAAGTCAAGAAGGAAAGAAGCTCAAGAAGGTTCTTCGTGTCCCTTCTTAACTTCTTTTCTTCGTGTCAAAATCTGTTTTTAGTCGACTAAGCTAAGGGAAATTCTTTTTCTGTCGAGATCTACTTCAGTAATAGTTACTTCAAGTATATCACCAGCGGCGACAACTTCACTTGGATTTTTAACGAAACCTTGTTTCATTTTTGAAATGTGGAGTAAACCGTCTTGTTTTACGCCGATATCGATGAATGCACCGAAATCTACAACGTTTCTAACGGTTCCTTTTACTTTCATGCCTGGTCTAAGATCTTCCATCTTCATTATATCACTCCTAAGGATTGGTGGGGGTAGTTCCTCTCTTGGATCTCTCCCCGGTTTTTTGATGTTTTCGATTATATCCTGAAGAGTCATTTCGCCAACATTTAATTCTGACGCTACTTTCTTCAGGCTAATCTTGTTTATATAGAAACTTATTGCTCCACCTGTCTCTTTAATCTCTGACGGTTTGATATTAACCATTTCGAGCAACCTGTTGGTTGTTTCATAAGATTCAGGGTGGATAAATGTGCTGTCAAGTGGCTCATCGCCATCCGGTATTTTGAGGAATCCGGCACACTGTTCGTACACCTTTTCGCCAACACCACGGACGCCCAAAAGCTCACTTCTTTTTTTAAATTTTCCTTTGCTCTCTCTGTGTTTCACTATCGAGTCTGCAAGTCTTTTGTTTAAACCTGAAACATAAGTTAATAGTGAAGAGGAGGCAGTGTTAAGATCCACACCCACATAGTTAACGCAGCTTACAACAACATCATCAAGTTTTTTTGCCAGAAGTTTTTGATCAACATCGTGTTGATACTGACCAACGCCAATTGATTTGGGATCGATTTTTACAAGCTCCGATAATGGATCAAGTAGTCTTCTTGCTATTGAAATGTTGCCTCTCTGCGAAGCTTCAAGGTCGGGGAATTCTTTTTTTGCCACTTCAGAAGCAGAATATACTGAAGCTCCCGCTTCGTTTACAATTATATATTTTGCTTCAAGTGAATTCTTTTTAATAAGTTCTGAGACAAAAGTCTCGGTTTCGCGGCTTGCAGTTCCGTTTCCGATTGCCACAACATCAACTTTGTATTTATTGATGAGTGCAACCACAACTTTTTCAGCTTCTGCTATTCGATTTTGTGGAGGATGAGGATAGATGGTGACACCATCGATATACTTTCCTGTTTCGTCGATAATCGCAACTTTTGTTCCGGAAGCAAACCCCGGATCAAGCCCCATAATTACTCTGTCGAGAAGAGGTGGCTGAAGTAAAACATTGTGCAGATTTTCAGCAAAAACTTCAATTGCGTGCAACCCTGCTTCATAAACCAGCTCATTCCTTACTTCTCTGTCGATCGAAGGGAAAATCAACCTCTTGAAGGAATCTTCCACTACTGCCTCAAAAAAATGATCGAAACTGCCTTTTTTATCTTTAAAAAAGCTTTCATTGATTTTGGAGTGCGCTGCTGTTGGCTCAACTGTAAAGTGAACTTTGAGGAATTTCTCCCTCTCACCTCTGTCAAGAGCCATTATCTGATAGGGTTTTATTTTACTGATATCAATTTGAAAATCATAATAGGTTCTGTAAACATCCTGTTCCCCTTTAGCCCTGAGTTTGAGATTTTTTTCACTCACTTCAGGAGCATCGGAAGATTTTTCAACCTTAATTAAAGCTTCACTCGATACATAATCACGAACCGTTTTCCTGACTTCAGCGTTCTCGCTTACCATCTCGGCTATAATGTCGCTTGCGCCTTTAATTGCATCTTCAACGGTTAGAACACCAAGTTCTTCATTAATATATGCGGAAGCAAGCTCCTCAAGGGTTGTGGTATCGTTATAGTTGTCAAGCAGGTGAAGTGCCAGTGGCTCAAGCCCTTTGGCTTTTGCTACTGTTCCTCTGGTTTTTCTCTTCGGTTTGAAAGGGAGGTAAAGGTCTTCAACTTCCTGAAGCCTTAAACTGTTTTCAATTTTCGATTTAAGTTCATCTGTTAGTTTCCCCTGTTCTTCAATACTGTTTAATACAACAGCTTTTCTCTCCTCAAGCATATTGAGGTAGGTGAGCCTGTCTTCAATGGTACGGAGCTGGTCTTCGTCCAATCCACCCGTCTGCTCCTTACGGTAGCGGGCGATGAACGGTATAGTGGAACCCTCTGCAAGAAGATTTAAGACAGAATTTACCTGATCTTTGCGTAAGCCGAGCTCTTGTGTAATCTGATTTGGTATATTCATGGTTCTTCGATGAGAGTTAATCTACTAATTCCGGTGGAAAGCTTCTTAGGAGAGGGCTGACTTCACGATAAAAAACGAATGTATAGTAAGGTTGACAATACGGGGGAAATCTTCTGCTTCTAACTAAAAATATGATTTTGAATACACAATGTACATAAAATTATTTAAAAACAAACGATAAATCAACATTTTATACTTTTTTTTTAATATTTTTTTCACTTAAATACGATCTTTTCCCCGGGATTTGGGAGAATGAGTCTAAATTTATAGTTCCTCTTGGCATATTCCCTTGTTACGGTTCTGTGGGGATCACCCAAAGGTTCGTCTCCCATTGCAAATGTTCCGTAGTGCATCGGGATCAAATTTTTGGTTTTCATTAGCCTTGCTGCCCTGAGTGCTTCAAGTGGTGAGGTATGATTTGCGTGCATAAACCAGCGGGGTTTGTATGCTCCAATCCCGATTATTGCATAATCCACCTCTCCAAAGAGATTAAAAATTTCTTCAAAATGGCTGCCATATCCTGAATCACCACCAAAATATATTTTGATATCGCTACTTTTGATTAAAAAGGAACCCCAGAGTCGGAGATTTTGATCAAACAACCCCCTTCTGCTCCAATGCCTTGTGGGTAGAAATGTAAAAGAAATTGAATCTTTCCCGGTTTGATATTCCTGATACCATCCGGCTTCCATCACCCTTACACCGGGCATCCATTCTTGCATAAGAGGAGTTGTTCTGAGCCCGGTAAGAATTACAACATTTGGATTTTGTTTGTAAAGCTGCTTTAAGCTCTTTTCGTCCATATGGTCAAAATGATCATGGGAGAGCAGAATGTAATCGATTCCGGTTAATTCTTCTATTTTAAAAGGTAGAGTGGAATATCGCCTGTTCCACATCGAGGGGGAGGTTAATTGTGGATCGGTTATTATGAGTTTCCCACCGGTGCGAATTAAAAAGGAGGCATGCCCGATTAAAACAATTCCCTCTTCCCTGCTCTTCAAAAATTCAGAGGCATTTACTGTCTTCAGACGGAAAGTGTCGTTTTTCTTCTCTTCTTTTTGTGGATTCCCACTCGCCTGCCAAAGGAAAAAGTTATTATAATCCTGATTCGCCGGGAATTCATGATTCACAAACCTTCCATCCTCATCCACCGGATTTCCAACCCATCCGGGTTTGATGATGCGCAGTGAATCCACCTTCATCGTCATCGTATCACGATTAAAGTCATCAAGCGACCTGCATCCTGACAGGGAAACAATAAACAGAATGACACTAATAATTTTAATAAATGATTTTCGGTCGGGTTTATCCATACCTTTAAAAGAAAAAATTTTAATAAAGAGTTCCAAATGTTTGTTTTTTGATGTTGGGGGTTCTCCCTGTTCACCACCACTCTGAGCCCCTTTCCCCCAAATTTGTCTATAATATCACACATTCGTAAAATATTCAGTTAACTGTTTGATTTTTGGTAAAAATAGATTAAGTTAAAACCATGATTTAATAGAGATTCTTTGAGACCGGGTAGATCAAATTGTTTAGTCTCAAAATGCTTTTCTAATGTTGAAACAGTTAAATTGAGGTAAAAAGTGTCATGGATAAACTCTGAAGTTGATCTTGGCTTCACAAAACTCACTTCCCCCGGCGGATTACATATCTGCCTGATTTACAACGATGAGGAAGAGAGAAAAGAGATAGTTCAAAACTTCACGCAAAGTGGCTTAAGTTCATTTGAAAAAGTTGCCTACTTTGCCGACCAGTCAAAACCGCTTGATGCCACCGAGTGGCTGAAGCAGTATGATGTCAGAATCAGTAATGATCTGAACCCCGAACAACTCCAACTCGCAACTGCTTATGAAATATACACTCCCGATGGAATTTTTGAGCCCGATGAAATGCTCGACAAACTTAAAGGAATTTATCATTCTGCAAAAGACGGAGGATTTCATGGCTGCAGGGGTTCAGGTGAGATGTCATGGGCGTTAAAGGGAATGCCCGGATCAGAGCGTCTGCTCGAATATGAATCACGAATCAATAATGTAATTATTGACCATCCGTTGATTGTCATGTGTCAGTATGATGCCACCCGGTTTAACGGAGCCACAATTCTTGGAGTTCTGAAGGTTCATCCATTCATGATTGTTAAAGGGATGGTTGTCCAAAATCCTTATTATGAAACTCCCGATGAATATCTTGGGAAACAAAAATGATACGATTAGAACACAGAAAGATGAAAAAGCGTAAAAAGCCGGGTCCCCGGGGTGGGGTGAGTAATGGAAGAGGTTAGAAACAGCGATCGTCGCGAAATAATGATCCTAAACCAACTTCTGGCTGCACAAAGCACTCTTCAGGTTTTCGACAGAGCAATAAACCTGGGTGATTTTGTATCGTCTGCCATACAGTCCGTCCCGGGAATTAAATTTGTTGAGTTAACCTTGCGTTCCGAGATTCTCGCTTTGGAAAAAGCTGAAAGTCTCGACAATCAAAATTTTTATTCGCTTGTTGGAAGTCTCGGCGGAAAGTATCTTCCTCCTGTAGTTGACCTGCCCGGGAACGAAATCCTGTTCCTATTAAAAACTTTCAAGACAACTTTTGGATTTCTCAAAATTTCCATTTCCGATCCCTTTTTATTCCGAAAATATGAACCTGCCGTCAGAAACCTGTTAAATGTTTGCGCACTCCAACTCGAAAACAGTCTTCACTCAAAAATTGCAGGGCGTTATAAAGGTCACCTCGAAGAACTTGTGGAAGAAAAAACTGCTGAACTGCAGAATGAAATCAACGAAAAGATTGAGCAGGCAGAGAAATTAAGAGAAAACGAAGAGAGATTCCGTTCTTTGGTGGAAAATGTTGATGACATAATCTATACAATGGACAAAACAGGAAAGTTTACTTATGTGTCTCCTAAATGGGAGAAATGGATGGGACATAGTCCTGACGAGGTTGTTGGTACAACATTTGAACATTATGTCCACCCCGAAGACATTGACAAGTGCATTGAATATTATAAACAGGTTTTCTTCTTAAAGAAGATGCCCGCTGTCCTTGAGTTCCGGGTAATTAAAAAAGACGGCTCCACTCGCTGGCATGCCAGCAATGGTTCACCTTTTTACGATAAAAGCGGGGATGTTTCCCATATCTTTGGAATATCAAGTGATATTACCGCAAGGAAAGAGACAGAGCAGAAACTTAGAAACCATATGGACGGCCTCAAAAATTCAATCGAATCAAAAGACAGATACTTCTCCCTTCTCGCCCACGATCTCAGAAGTCCATTCCATATTTTTCTTAATCTTTCCGAATTATTATCGGATGGAATTGATTTGCTCAGTAAAAGTGAGATAATTAAACTCAGTAAACAATTAAATATCGCTCTTCACAAACAATATGAGTTGTTAACCGACCTGCTCGATTGGTCGGGAATTGAATCAAACCAGTTGGCATTTAATCCTGAAACTCTTCTACTCTACGAAGAGGTGATGAAAGTTTTCGATTCTGTTTCAGCTCTTGCCCAGGAAAAAGATATCATGCTGTCGTGTGAAGTTAACGGAGATTTTGAAGTTTATGCCGATCCCAGGGTCTTACGAACTCTAATTAGAAATCTTGTTTCCAATTCTATCAAATTCACAAACAATGGTGGATGGGTCAAAATAAACGCCTCAAACAAAGGGAATTTTGTGGAAATTGTCGTGGTTGACAATGGTGTCGGGATGGTTTCCAATGTTGCTGAAAACCTGTTCAAATCCGATTTCCACACTACAACTCAGGGTACCAACAATGAAAAAGGTACCGGTCTGGGTCTCCGTTTCTGCAAACAGGCAGTAGAAAAACACAACGGCACAATACGAGTGGAAAGTGAACCATATCAGGGCAGTACTTTCTTAATTACTCTCCCCAACAAAAACATAAACCACTAAAGAGTAATTAGTACATTCTAAAATTCTGCCGGTGTTTTAATTTTTATTGGCGGTTAAAAAAATTATCAGTTTAACCGCCCTCATTATCAAGGATTGGCTTTTAGCGAGATAATAGTTTCTGCTTTTATCCGATCAACAAAGATGACATCGAGATGGAGCCGAGGACAAGTTTGTCGTTAAACCATGATATCTGATCCTTTTCCTCCTTCAAGCCCAGTGTATAAATAAGCGGAATAAAATGTTCCGGCGTGGGTACTGCCAAATTCATCTCTTTTCCTTGTTTTGAATAATCCACTAATTCTTTGAAGTCACCACCGTTAATAATATTTTTCAACTTAAAATCTGCCTCGTGTGCCCAATCGTATCCATATTCACTCTCATTCATTTTATTCCATGCAATCACCCGCAAATTATGAATCATGTTCCCACTCCCCACAATTAAAACCCCTTTCCTACGCAGAAACGACAACTCTTTCGCCAACTCAAAATGATAATTGGGGTCTTTTCTTCTGTCGATACTAAATTGAACCACCGGGACATCGGCATTTGGGTACATATGTTTAATAACACTCCAGGCACCATGATCGAGTCCCCATTTTTCGTCCAGCCCAACATCTGTTGATTTGATCTCATCGCTGATTTCTTTCGCCATTTCAGGATTTCCCGGAGCTGGATATTGAACAGCAAACAATTCCTTTGGGAAACCGTAAAAATCATGAATTGTCTCCGGTTTTGGAACCGCCGTCACAAATGTACCATCTGTCTCCCAGTGCGCCGACACACATAAAATCATTGATGGCTTTGGAAGTGACTCCCCGGCTTTCCGCCAACCCGCCGAGAATTCATTCTCCTCAATCGCATTCATCGGGCTGCCATGGCCAACAAATAATACAGGCATCTTGTCTGTGGAATTGTGCGTTTTATTTAAGTTTTTGATATCATTTAGGTTCATTTTTTCTCCGGGTTCTATTATATGTTATAACATCTATCTATTCGGAAAGGTTCAATATGGGGAGGGGAGAATAGGTTTTACGGATTGGGAAATGTTACAACATCACCGGATTCAATTTGAGCGAGCGACTCCAGAATTCGATCGGTTGTCTTCCTGGATTTTAACAAATGGAGCGTTTCCATAATCGAGTTATACTCCTCTGTGGACATGACGACCGATCCCTTCCCGGTTTCTCTCCTGAGGAATAAAACTTCATTGTTGTTTTCGACTCTGTCAAGATATTTTTCCGGATTGGATGAAAAGTCACTACAATTTATAGTTATCATTATTTTCTCAACTTTTTGCATTTTAAGTTTCAATATTAGTATTCCCCTTCACACCTACCATAATTAAAATGGAATCTGGGGATTACTGTCTTGAAATTCACAACATCTCTATTTATACTTTAAGAGTTCTTCCACTAACTTAAAAACCGTTGTTGAAGATTCTTCCTTTGCAGGGTTGGTGTGATCTAAACTTTCGTAAATCCTTTTAGCTCTTTTGATCGCAAGTTCTTGCCTTGCAGAACCTGTTTGTGGTTCAATACTCTGCATTATGAAGATCATCTTTGTATCAATCTTTTTCCCTGAAGACTCTCCAAACGAACATCCAAATTTTTTAAGATATTTGTTAATAATCTGAATACAATCCTTTCGAGGAAGTGGACTACCATTATGGTCAAGAAAATGTAGAAGTATCCAATACTCAAACGCCTGAATTGAATATGCCACATTAAACCCATATTTAACTGCCAGGTGTAATGAAGAATTAAACGAACTTTCTCTGTCGTCACGATCATAGACGCACCAAACCTCATCATACCGATTCAAATCCGGCTGCCTTTTTGTTTTCTCGATTAACTCAGTTGATGAAATACCCAAACCTGCGACTCTAACATCTGCCGATGTTAGTCGGAATTTATTGAAGTATGAAGGCTCTGTATTCTCACCCTCACACATGATAAGTATCCTCTTCCTTTTTGAAAGTGTTGGTCCCCTCCTGCAAAGTGATCGTGGACTATTAACTTCAAAAAGCCTTTCACTGGAGTTGAGCTTCTTGTTCCCCTTCTGTTTAGAGTAGCTTTTCAATGAAATTGCCTTCTAACATCCGAAGTGTTTTTAAAATCTCGCATCTCAGCCAAATAAGGGATTGCACCATATCTTCCTTCAAGATATTCTTTTTCAAACTTATCATTTTTGCGCACCTGAATATCTGAAAGGGAATACATTTTTGCCGCCCCGTAGATGTCTTTTTCTATGAACCAAACCTGGTCTCGTCGCATCAACTTTGAACTAAGAAGATTGGAGTTATGAGTGTTGAAAATCAATTGTGCACCCGAAAGATTTCCTACCGAATTAAATAAATCGATTATCTTATCTGTAAGATTTGGATGCAGATTTGAATCGAATTCGTCAACTACCAAAGTGTTCCCCTCTGCTAATGCCTCGATGATCGGATAGGCCAGAGCAAAAAACTTTCTTGTTCCACCGGATTCATCGTTGACCAGGGAAAATTCTATTTCTTCTGTTGTGCCGGAAATTTCATCAAACTTCAGGTGAGTTGTCGTCACACCTTCAATATGTGAAGGGCTGTTCTTCATTATTTGCCGATCGGTTTTGTTGTCTCCAACTTCGGGCTCAACAAACTTGTCTTGCGACATCACTTTAACATCATAATTCACAATACCTGTGTCGGCTGAGACCAGGAGACTCAGAATTTTCTCTTTTATTTGTGGGTCCATTGACCCAAGAACAGTCATTTTTTCCTGTATTTTTGATTCAAGCCCGGAGAGAATTTTTAGCTTTTTGAACCATCGAATTATTTTTTCAACATTTTCATCATTGGCTTGAGCGGCACTGGAAAGCAACAGACAATTTGAACGGATGAATGGCTTAAAAAACTCATTCCGAAATATCTTAAACAGAATAGGATGTGCGTTTATTTCATCACCATCTCTGTCAAATATTAAAACTTCTTTTCTATTTTCTCTCATATAGAGCCATTCTTTCATCACTCTCGATTGATTTACTTCAAATCCGTAACGAAAAATTGAACCCTCCTGAAGAAAAACCAATTCAAATCTTGAAGGTTGGTTCGCTGATGAGTGACTTAGCAAGTGAGGATTAACAGGAATCGGGTCTCCATTCTTTAATGATTGGAACGAATTTAAAGCAAACCACCGAACAAACTCCAGCGCATCAACAAACTTACTTTTACCGGAAGCATTGGCCCCAAATATTGCGGCACTCTTCAATATCCGAAGTTTAAATTTATCATCAAACCGAACATTCTCTGATTCTCTTTCAGACTTGTCGTAGTTCGAGGCCATCATACTGAAGGTAGCCTCATCCTTAAAAGTACGATAATTCTTTACTCTAAATTCCAATAACATTATAGAGCCTGTTTTTGTAAATAAAATACAAAAATGCTTTTTATTTTCTATATATCCAAATTATTTTTGTGGTTTGTGGGGATTTTTTGCCTTGTAGTGTTTATTTGGACATTTTGAGGTGGTTTTGGTGGCTGAACAAGATCTAATAAGTTAGTAATAAATTAGAAGTATTCTATTAGTAAATTAGTATAAAATTGCGATGCAAAGTTTGTATTTAGCTCAAACACGAACCTTTTTACTACTAAAATTATTAGAACTTTAGTAGAACTTTAGTAGTAAATACCGAAAGTTCTTTCATTTTCTGAGGATTTTTAACGGTTTTTAGATAAAGTTGCTTCTGCTACTTGATTACTAAACCTAAAGCACCGAGAATGATGCTTATGATGACCAAACTTAAAAGTATCATAAATTGTGTTTTTGAGTGTTTTTTACTCATCTCACTAAGCTGGATGAGTTCCTCACTTTTTTGGGTGATTTTTTGTTCTATGCTTTCAGTAATTCTGTTGAATTCCGAATTTACCTTATCTATTTGGGCTATCACATCTTTTATTTTGTAGTCAAATTCATCTTTGATATTTCGTTCGAACGACTCAATCCGAGCCTGATTATTAATGATGCTTTGTTGGATGGTAAACAGTGCCTCATCTGCTTTTGAAAACCTTTTTGCAAAATCTACAGTGTCAAACTTCTCTACCAGACCACTAAGGCCTGATTCAACTTTTTCAGAAGAAGAATTCACGACACCCTGAATTTTGTCTAAATCCTGAACCATCTGAATATTTAAATTCTCTAAACTTATACCAAGACTGGAGAATTTTTCCTGCAATCGCTCTTCAATCTCGGGGAGTCCTATAGCCTTGATTTCAGAGGACATGATTTCAACCGCGCTCAACAGCTCTTCCGATCTCTCTTTTACAAATCGAAATGACTCCGTTAGACTCTGATTTTCAACAACAAACTCTTTCGCCGAATCAAGGTATGCAACAAGCGATTTTAGTTTTGTAAATTCTTGTTCCAACTGCAATAAGGATTCTTCTACTTTTTTTATCATTTTATGCACCAATTAATTTTTCGTTAATAGCTTGAGTGGCTTTGGTAAACTTCTTTAAATAAAATATTTGAACAATATTTTCAAGGTCTGATTCAAGGTCTGAATTTAGCTCTAAAATCTTATCAACAAATTTTCTCAAGTTGGTCAAAACAGCGTTCTCGCTTGTACCCTCTTCCACACTGTGGGTCTTAAGATCAAGAAAGGTTTCTAAAATTTCATTAAGTGCCAGACCCCTAAAATCACTGCTATTATTCTCTAACAGGATATTTGAAAATGCTTTTAACAACCTGAGAACAAAATTCTTGGGATTTTCCGGTAAAAGTCGGATGGAAGCACCGCGGAGATGTTTTAACTCAGAAATCTTGCCATCAGTTTTTTTCATAAAGTCATATAGTACATGGAAATTTGCTTCTTTAGCACTCTTAGTTCGGTCGCGTAATTCCTCATAGTATTTGGAGTCAAAATACAGATTTAGGTACTCCATAAATGCTTCATCAGACTGAGCCACCCCAATTTTACAAGCCTCTCTCATGCTCTTTATTGCTTCTTCTCGCTTTTGTGCAATTTCGGAATAGACAAATTCAACAAGATATGACAAACACTTTCTTATTACTGATTCTTCAGGTCTGTCCCAAATTTTATTTATTGCTTCTTGCGCTGTGTTTGGCGAGATATATTTTTTAATATATTTAAATAAGTTATCAACATATTCCTCATCAGTTTTTTTTACGATCCTTGTGATGTTTATCGTTTTCTTGCTATAATCTACCTCATAATCATCAATAATGCCTAGAAGAGACAATCTATAGACTGCTTTAAAGGTATCCAACTCATCTCTCAATTTTGGATAATATTCTTCAGATAGCTCATCCATTGTTTTATGTAACTTGTTCTCCACATTCAGTTTATTTTTTAAAGTTGCTTTAAAGTTCTCAGTGTTATGTGCCGATTCATATATTTCAAAAAGTTTTGGTTCGAGTATATTTATATCCTTAGAAAACAGGTTATCTGCCATGGATTGAAACTTACCATTTTTGAATTCAATAATTATTGATTTATTGAGGACATCTCCGGGTTCCAAATTATTAATCTCCTCTTCTATGCCCGGAATATCTATCGACTCCTCGGTTCTCTGTAGGAAAGCTAGTATATCCTCTTGTCCGGTACAAAAATTATTGAACACCTCTTTCATTTCTAAAAACTCTAAAGTTTGAAGACTATCATGAGGCGGTAAAAATTCTGACCTGCGAAAATCAAAATACAAATCTGACCCCTCTTCATAATTAAAATACAGCCTGGAAGGGGAGTCCTTTGGAGAGAGAGACAACCATAACCCTTTATCACTAACTTCGTTCAAACGGGCTTCCAACAATTTAAAATTATTCTTCGATGGAAAAGAAATGGAAGATAAAAGCTCGTTTAGAACGGCAGTCTCTTTCTTTATTCCCTTGAAATTCATGTTATAAAAATACTTGAGAACATCGTATTCATCATCGTGGTCTGCAAACAAGATTACACAAATTGCTTTTTCCCTATCTCGACCTGCTCTTCCTGCTTCCTGATAAAAACTTTCGATTGAACCCGGATAGTTGTAATGTACTATCTGCCTAATATTTGGTTTGTCAATTCCCATTCCAAAAGCTTTTGTGGCGACTAACACCTCAATATCATCATTAATAAAACCTTTCTGATTATTTTCATATAGTTTGGATTCATTGTCCGCTTCGCCCTCATACTGCGAAGTGACGCCTGAAAATATCGCGAATCTTTTGTGAGCAATTTTCTCGGAGATGTATTTGTGAATTGGTTGCACACCGTGCTTTTTATTGCGTTTAGTCGGACAAAAAACAATAGTTGCACCGCTGTAATCAGGATTGGAATCGTTTTCGTTAAGAGTTGAAACGAGGTCTCCCAATTTATTAGGATACCTTTTTACCTCTTTAACAGAAAGATGAAGTTCGGGTCGCTCCATTGATTTGGTTTGAATAATTGACTCCTCACCGATATTCAATTCCCGTTGTACATCGGCAAGAACATCGAAAGAAGCTGTGGCCGTTAAACCAATAAAAGTTATTTTCGATTTAGATGAAGTGGGAATAAAATATTTTCTTCCATAATCTCCAAGTTTAAGATAACTGGTCCGGAAATCATGACCCCATTCAGAAACACAGTGAACTTCGTCAACAACGCAATATGAGAATATACCTTTTGCTTTTTCTTTTATTTTATCTCTAAAATCCGCAATTTGAAGCCTTTCGGGTGCTATCAAACATATCAAAACTCTTTTTGTAAGAAGTTTTTCAATATTTTTTTGCCTTTGGAATCTGTCTAATGAAGAATTAATGAACAGACAGCCATCAATTTTGTTTTTAACCAAATTATCATATTGATCCCTCATCAAGGATTTTAGAGGGGCAACAACCATACAAATACCCGGCTGAAGAAGTGAGCAAAACTGATAAGTTAAAGATTTTCCGCTACCTGTTGGCAAAAGTCCAATGACATCCTTTTGTTGGAGAGCCTTATTGATTATTTTTATTTGTCCCGGGCGAAAATCCTTTTTCCGATAAACTGTTCTCATCAGATTTAACACTGCTCTTACTCTCTCCGGAACTTCTGTTGGTTCTTCCTCTTCATTAGAATTATCTATGAGTAAGGGAGAGTAATCGATCATTTTTGCGGTTTTGAACTCTCTCTCTGAATGTATTGATAACGATGACCGCAGAGTAACAAAGGATTTGGCTGTGAAATCAAGCTTTGGATATGGATTATTTTTTTTACCCAAAATGCTAACATCGATTAATACATCCAACTCATCAAGTCCAGAAAGTGACTTGGTTCCTCTTTCGATCCGATTGAGACTGCAATTAGCAAACTCTTCCGTTTTCCCTACGAACAAATTTATCTGAGGAAGAGACCGGCCTTCTCCTTCAAGAATAAAAAGGTTTCCAATAAGCTCTTTGAAATCCTCGACAGCCAAATAAGCACAAGGTACATCCCGTTCAAAAATACCAATATTCCACTCTCTTTGATCGAGATTTAGAGCTCCATAAAGAATCAACTCACACAATGTTTTTTGAACCCTTGCAATTCCCATAGGTGTTAATGTTAATGCAAGAGAGTCCATACCCTGAAGCTCTTCCCAAAGCGGATTTTCATAGTTCTGTAACAGGGCTTTGAAGTAAGGCTCGCTCTTTAACAATTTCAGGAGAGGCTTAATTTTATTTGAGAAGAATTCCGTTTGATCACTCCTCAGTCTGACAGTATCACCCCAGCCACAAACTTTTAAAGTATCATCTCTCTTCTTATCGTGAGCATTATTTCTATGAAAATCCGCACCATCAACCTCTATTGCCCACCCATTCTTGCCATCACAAGGATGCGGAAATTCAATCGAGAAATCCAATCGTTGATCAATAAATTGACCTTTTAATGCACCAATTTTCTTTTGTATGTCTGTATCGTTAGTTTCAAAGTTACCAATTACATTTTCTATTTCTCTTTGAAATTCAATTTCATGTAAAATATATTTTCCAATAATCTCAGGAAGAGTCTGGCTAAAAACAGACTCCTCAAAGGAACTGTCAAAATTTGAAGTAAAATCTTTAGGTAATGGAGCAGTAAAATCAGCTCTTGAATCAATTATATGCAATGATCGAATAACTTTTTTTCTCAATTCTGAATTAACATCGTTGATTCCAAATTTAACAGAACCATCTTTTGCAAGTTGACATTTGTAATATTCTTTAAAAACGGAGTAGAAGATTTTTTCAATGGAAAAGCTTGTTAATGTAGGAAGGCCTCTAGAAATAAAATTATTTGCAACAGTAATGATAGGGTCCAGGTCGATTGATGCGACATGAAGTCCATCAACTTCAAAGTAAGAAAGGGATTTAAGCAGTCCCTTTATTTTATCTTGTGAGTATGGCGAAGTCTTGAGTATTTCATCCACACCACTTAAAATATATCCTGCATGTAATTGCATCTATTCAAGCCTTGGAATTTTTTGCATATGTGTGATGCTCTAAAATTAAGATGTACAATAATTTTCTACATGATGACTAATAAGAAATTTATCTTGATGTAAATTAGGAAAATTATTTGATATTAAGACATTTTATAAAAATATTATCCAAATGGATGAACAGGATCTGAAAATATAGCTTGTCGCGGAATCATGATAATACCGGACAAGAATTTTATAAAAGGGTTGAAGCCAATTGTGGCTACGAACATGTAACCCGGCTCGCCAGGTAAGAGGTGTGATGAAGATCGATCATGAGCTACGAATATCAATCCCGCTCCGCGGAAAAATGGGTTGGGGGATTCTCATTTTTGCTACGAATATAACATTCAGACAATATTCGTGAATATCTTTATAAATCGTGAATATCGTGTTCAGACAACTATCTCCCTCCGCGAAACTCCGTCTAATCTGCGTGTATCTGCGTCCCCTATACTCTTACGCTATTTCGTTTTTCTGACGGCAATCGGGACGATTACCTCTCCTGACTCTTACGGCTGGAATCCTCCAAATCCTTTAATCCTGTAAATCTTGATTCAGACAATATTCGTGATTATCTTTTCCCATCGTGAATATCGTGTTCAAACTTCATCCGTGGAAATCTGTGTTAAATCCGTGGCATCCGTGGAACCATCCCTCCCATCTCTTTCAGCCACCAAGCCTCAAAATTATTACAATTCGTAAAAATTTTGTTATTTAGAAGTTCCATTAATATATTTTTTTAAGGAGTTAGATAAGATGGCGGTCATAAGACCATTCAGAGCACTAAGACCCGCAAAAGCAGTTGCCGAGCAGGTTGCAAGTGTTCCTTACGATGTTGTAAGTACCGACGAAGCAAGACATTTAGCAGAAAACAATCCATTCAGTTTTTTGAGAATTACCCGTTCTGAACTTGAATTTCCAAATTCTCAGGACCCGTATTCAACGGAAATTTATGCCAAGGCTAAAGCCAATCTGGAAACAATTGCCAAAAATGCCCCACTTCTTGAAGAAGAGGATGCATCATTTTACCTCTATCGTCTTACGATGGATGGAAGAAGCCAGACGGGCATCGCAGCCACTTTTTCCGTGGATGACTATGACAATAATATCATTCTGAAACATGAAAAAACCCGTAAAGTTAAAGAAGACGACCGGACAAACCACATAATCACAACAGGCGCCCAAACAGGCGTTGTGTTCCTTACTTATAAAGGTGTAAAAAGCATTTCTGCCCTTACAAGTTCTGTGATGACTTCTGTTGAACCTCTTTATGCGTTTACAGCCCCCGATGGAATCAAACATGAAGTATGGCAGATTCCTTTGGATTTGAACGAGTCGATTGTTGAAGAAGTAAGAAAAGTTAAAAATCTCTACATTGCAGATGGTCACCACCGCGCAGCTTCAGCTTCAAGAGCCCGAGCAGTAGCAAAAGAAAACAATCCTGCACACAGAGGTTCGGAAGATTACAACTATTTCATTGCGGTACTTTTCCCTGCTGAAGAGCTAAAAATTCTTCCTTACAACAGAGTTGTCATCGACCTTAACAACCACACAAAAGATCAATTTTTCTCCAAAATTAAAGAGAATTTTGAACTGACTGAAAATGCCAATGCTTCTCCGGCCCAAAAAGGTGAATTTAGCATGTTGCTTGATGGCAAGTGGTATGGACTAAAATTAAAACCGGAACATTTTGAGGATGGTAAACTGAAAGGTGCCACTTCTGTGGGTGAAACGCTTGATGTCAGCATCCTTCAGAACTTCCTCCTTGAACCGGTTCTTGGGGTTGACGATCCCCGCACAAGCAAAAGAATTGATTTTATTGGTGGAATCAGAGGAACAGCAGAGCTTGAAAAATTAACAACTTCAGGCAAGTTTGGTGTGGCTTTTTCACTTTATCCCGTTACTGTGGAAGATCTGATGAAGATTTCAGATGCAGGCGAAGTGATGCCCCCAAAATCAACATGGTTTGAACCAAAATTGAGAGACGGTCTTCTTACCCACCTCATCGAGGTTGAATAAGAAGCCTATTAAACAATCTGAAAAAGGATACCGATATGGAAAAACGAATATTTAATTTCAGTGCAGGTCCTGCGATTCTTCCGGAACCTGTTCTAAAAAAAGCCCAGGAAGACCTTTTTTGTCTCCCCGGTGTTGGCATGTCAATTCTTGAAATTAGCCACAGGTCAAAAACCTTCGAAGCCATTCTTGCTTCAGCAAAAAACGGGTTAAGACAACTTCTCGATATCCCTGAAAATTATGACATTCTATTCCTTCAGGGAGGTGCAAGCCTGCAGTTTTCGATGGTACCAATGAATTTGATGCCACCTGCAAACAAAGCTGATTACATTGTAACCGGTGTATGGGCAAAAAAAGCAGTTAAAGAAGCCAAAAGAGTTGGAACAGTGAATGTTGCCTACACCGCTGAAGCTTCAAATTTTAACCATGTTCCAAAACAGTCTGAGATCACTCTCGATCCTGAAGCTGCTTATGTTCATTATACATCAAACAATACAATATATGGAACCCAGTTTGACTATATCCCGGAAGTTGGGAATGTCCCCCTTATCTGCGATATGTCGTCAGACATCCTCTATAGAAAAATTGATGTCAGTAAATTTGGAATGATTTATGCCGGTGCTCAGAAAAACATCGGTCCTTCAGGTGTCACTTTGGTTATAATCAGAAAAGACCTCCTCGAAAGATCGGCTGATACACTGCCAACGATGCTTAATTATAAAACACATACTGAAAACGATTCAATGTTTAACACTCCAAACACATTTGGAATTTATATAATTGATCTCGTTGCTAAATATCTGCTTGAAAATGGCGGACTTGATGCTATGTATGCAACCAACCAAAAGAAAGCTGCCCTTCTCTATAATTGTTTTGATGCAAGCAACGGTTTTTATAAAGCCCACGCTGTTCCCGGTAGCAGATCGTTAATGAATGTCACCTTTAATCTTCCAACTCCTGAACTTGAAAAACAGTTGATAGCTGATGCAACAGCTGCCGGTTTTGATGGATTAAAAGGTCACCGTTCTGTTGGTGGACTTCGTGCATCAATCTACAATGCTTTCCCTCTTAAAGGTGTTGAAGCACTTGTTGACTTTTTGAACGATTACAAGAAGAAAAACAGTTAGTATTAAATAATTAGATCAATGGAAAGACCGGCTGTTTACCCGGCCGGTCTTTCTGTGTAAAAAAGGAGTTATGAGATGAAAAAGCCTCTCTCATTCATCTTCCTTTTCGCTTCACTGGTATTTCTTGCCGGTTGCAGTGAAGAAGAAAGAGTATTCGAAATCACCAAAACAGAAGTTTATCCAATGCTGATCGACAGCACAACCCAGCAGTGGGAAATAAACATTCCGATAATCGTAAAAGGATATTCAGAAAACCGTGATGGGGAACAATATGTAAGAAAAGTGATGTTTAAAGTTGAACTCATGACACCCGATGGCAAAAAGGCAGATACTTTTGAAGAGCTTGATACCGCCACTGAAGATGAAAGTAAACCCGATACCAAAATGGATGTCCAGTTTTATGTGCAACCCGCTGATTCGGGTGAATACACAGCCAAAATCTCGATAACAGATGAATTTACAAAAAAAACCATAACTAAAGACCAAAAATTTAAAGTAAGATAAAACCGAAGAAAATGACCTCTCAAGAAATAAGACAACAGTTCCTGGATTTTTTTGCTTCCAAACAGCATAAAATTGTTTCCGGCTCGCCGGTAGTTCCCTATGATGACCCAACACTGCTTTTCTCAAATGCAGGTATGAACCAGTTTAAAGATGTTTTCCTTGCTACGGGAAAAAGAGATTATACCCGGGCGGCAGATACCCAAAAATGTATCCGTGTTTCGGGAAAACACAACGATCTTGAAGAAGTGGGAATTGACACCTACCACCATACTTTTTTTGAGATGCTGGGTAACTGGTCGTTTGGCGACTACTATAAAAAAGAAGCAATTCAGTGGGCGTGGGAGCTGTTAACCGAAGTTTGGAAACTCCCAAAAGAGAGATTGTTTGCTACCGTTTACAGAACCGATGACGAAGCACTCGAGATGTGGAAAACAGTTACAGACATCAACCCCGCACATATCCTGAAATTTGACGAAAAGGATAACTTTTGGGAGATGGGTGAAACCGGTCCATGTGGTCCGTGTTCGGAAATTCATATCAATCTAAGCGATGATTATGACGACCCCTCTTTGGTAAATGCGGGTTCTCCCTTATGTATTGAGATCTGGAACCTCGTTTTTATTCAATTTAACCGTGATGAAAATGGAGTTTTACACGAACTCCCGGCTAAACATGTTGACACCGGAATGGGATTTGAAAGACTTGTTGCCGTTATTCAGGGCAAATCGTCAAATTACGATACCGATGTCTTTATGCCAATTATCAGGAAAATTGAAGAGATATCGGGTGCTGATTACACAACAGAAACGGATATTATTCCAATTCGTGTTATAGCAGATCATATCAGAACTCTCTCCTTTGCAATTGCCGATGGAGCTGTCCCCAGCAATGAGGGAAGAGGTTATGTACTCAGAAGAATTTTGAGAAGAGCTGCCCGTTATGGCAGGAAAATCAACCTTAACAACCCTTTTCTTTATCAATTGGTTGATACACTCGCAGAACAAATGGGCAACCAGTTCCCTGAGATCGTGGAAAACAAAGAGTTTGTTAAAAAGATTATCAGAAGTGAAGAAGAAAGTTTTAACAAAACACTTGACCGCGGTATCCACCATTTTGAAGAAATTGCCGGACAATTAAAAAAAGCCGGTATTAAAGAGATTCCGGGTGCCGATGCATTTAAGCTTTATGATACCTACGGTTTCCCCGTTGACTTAACCCGCATTATCGCTGCTGAACAGGGATTTTCGGTGGATGAAGCCGGATTCGAAAAAAACATGACCGAACAGAGAGAAAGAGCCCGTGAAGCAACCAAAAGCAAGGTTGGTCTTGTTAATATTATCGGCGGCGGACTTGATGACTTTGAAACCATTGACAACAATTCAACCACTTTTACCGGTTATGAATCACTCAGCGAAAACGCAACAATCACAGGCATCAAACGGGATGGCAGTGGAGAACTGATAATCCTTGACAAAACTCCTTTTTATGTGGAAGCGGGCGGTCAAATCGACGATTTGGGTATTATCCGCATCGGTGAAAACAAACTTGTTGTTGATGATGTCTTAAAAAACGAAGGCAAGGTAATCCATGTTGTTGATAATGGTATGGGTCTTCTTGTGGATACCGGAATGGAAGTTATAGCAGAAGTTGACAGCAAAAGAAGATGGGACATAATGAGAAACCACTCCGCCACCCATTTTATGCATGGAGCTCTGCGGAAAGTGCTCGGAACTCATGTTCAACAGGCGGGATCGTATGTAGGACCTGACAGACTTCGTTTCGATTTTTCACATTTTGGCAAAGTGACTAAAGAAGAACTCGCTGAAATTGAGTTGATTGTAAATTCACAGTTGCGTGAGAATATCCCTCTTACTCATCACAGAAATGTGCCGATTGAAAAAGCAAAAAGCATGGGTGCACTGATGTTTTTTGGCGATAAATATGGTGATTTGGTAAATGTGGTTCAGTTTGGAAATGAATCAATCGAATTCTGCGGTGGAACACATGTGCAAAACTCTTCACAGATTGGGCTCTTCAAAATTCTCTCCGAATCCTCCATTTCAAGTGGTGTAAGAAGAATTGAAGCCGTTACCGGAGCCGGAGTTGAAAGGTTTATTCAACATCAGTTTGAAAAACTAAATGAGTCGAGTGATGTTATTGCCAAACTTCACGATGAAAAGAAAAAACTCGAAAAAGAGATAGCGGAATTTAAGCTCTCCCAGAAAAAACAGCAGATATCGAAAGTTGTGGCTTCAGGTGAATCCTTTGAAGGAATTAATCTCTACTCGGCTATAATTGAAGCTGATGGAAATGATGAGCTGAAACAACTTGGTGATGATCTAAGAGATCATATCAAATCGGGTGTTGGGCTTCTCCTCTCGGTGTTTGACGAAAAAGTTGGTCTTGTTTGTGTAGTAACCGACGATCTGATCAAACAAAAAAACCTCTCCGCAGGAAAGATTGTGGGTGATGTTGCCCGGATTCTTGGAGGCGGTGGAGGAGGAAGACCACAGTCGGCAACGGCAGGTGGAAAAGATATTCAGAAGATAAATGAAGCTCTTCTTGAATTCAAGAAGATTACAGGGAACTACCTTACAATTTAGTTCTTTTCGTTTTTCTGAACGATTTTACCTTTATTTTCAATTTAAATAGTGCGATTTGTGCCAAAAATATCACAAATCGCATTTTTTTTTGTTTGTAGTAACATCAGATTTCGTATTTTGCAAGAGAGAATAAAACAACTACCCTTAAAATTGTAAATTATGCGGCGAGGTTGTTGTTTATTTAAACAATGTGGTATGTAGAGAGTTTTCGTTCGGAGGATCATCCGCGTGTGATTGGGTCGTTCTTTGCCGCTGACATCTCTAGGGTATTCAACTAATCATCAAGGAAGTAGTAAGATGAAGATAACAAGGTTTTCCCTCACCAATGGAACAACCAACACCAAAGCTCATTTTGATATTGAGACTTCGGACGGAATAATTCTCAAAGGATTTCAAGTGGTTGAAGGTAGAGACAGTCTTTTCGTTCGAGCACCTAAAGAAAGGGGAAAAGATAATCAGTGGTACGACAGAGTAATTCTTCCCGAACCAATGAAGAGTGAATTGGAAACAATGGCGGTTGATGAATTCAACAACAGACGCGACCACTAATTCTACACTTTTGTGTCCTTTTATAAGGCTGTTTTCATTAGAAAACAGCCTTTTTCATTTTTAGTCAATAGTCAGATTCTTCTTCTGAATCCATCCCCCAGAATTTCGTGCACATTGTTGATAATTAAAAACGCAGTGGGGTCAACCCTGTGAACAATTTCGGTGAGAATTTGCAGTTCTTTGTTGGTCACAACTGTATAAATAACTTCTCTGTCAACATTCCGGTATAAACCTCTTGATTTAAGAGCAGTTGCCCCACGACTAAGTTCGTTCATAATTGCCTCTCCAACTTCGTTGTGTTTATCCGTTATTATTATCGCAGCCTTGGCATAATCAAAACCATCAATAATGATGTCGATAAGGCGTGAAGAAACAAAAAGGAGAAAAACAGCATAGAGAGTTAGTGAAAGAGCGGGTTTGTCAACACTTAATCCTTTTTGATCGATGATAAACCCTGCAAGAAGAATCACAAAAATGTCGATCATTATTATTGCCTGACCCGGTTTAACCCCATATTTTTTCTTCAATATTGCAGCTACTATGTCAGAGCCGGCTGTGGTTCCGCCAAACTTAAAGATTAACCCCAACCCCACACCCAAAAGCACGGCACCGATCAAAATAAGGAACAAAAAGTCATTTTGAAGAAGGTCTTTTACTGTTTGGGTATCCTGAAGTCTGATCATCGGCAAACCGGGGAAATCACCCCTGAGAAGATCAATAAAAAAGGAATTTAGCGTAAAACCAAAAAATGTCCTGATCCCAAACGATTTCCCAAGCTCTTTTAATCCCCACAAATAAAGTGGTATGTTCAAAACCCAGATTGCTATACCAATTGGAATAACACCGTCGGTTAAATAATAAAGCGCCATCGAGAGTCCACTTACTCCACCCGGCACCACCTTTGCATCCACAAGAAAGATGCTGATACCCAGCGCCATGACCAAGGCACCAAGTCCAATAAAAAAATAATCTGTAATTAACTGTTTTTTCGATTTAATCGAATCCATGAGTCCTCAAATTCAAAAATTGATGCCTCAAAAATACCCAATATATGGATGGGAATAAAATCGATTTAAAATACAATCGGCAGATCACCTGGGAAATGATCTGCCGAAACAATCCAAACGCTACTTAAGAAGGGTAAGCTTCCTCGTTAATGACGACATCTTTCCATTGCCGTCGGTGTGATTTAACTTAAAAAGATATACTCCGGAGCTTAATCCCGCGGCTGCAAGATCAAAGCTCTTTGCAAACATTCCTGCCGAAAGATACTCTGAAAGAAGAGTTAATATTTTTTCACCCTGAATGTTGTAGAGAGTTAATTCCACTTGTCCATCAGTTGGTAATGAGAATGAAATAGTAGTTGAAGGATTAAACGGATTGGGGTAATTCTGGTTTAATACAAAATCTCCGGGTGTTCCAATTTCCTCATACGCCGAAGTTGTGCTTACAAGTTTGTAGATCGCACTTTTGTCTCCTACAGCCCAACCTGTGCCATTGGGTGTAAAAGTGACTGATCTGAAATTCTCGAACATTGGTGCGGGGTTTGTTGTCTGGGCATTCCATGTCACTCCGCCATCTGTGGTTTTGTAAATCCCGTGGTTTCCGAGGAAAAACATTGTTCTACCGACAACATAGCCGGTGTTAACACCGGTAAAATGAACGCCATGGAAGTAGTATGGTCCGGTGGAAATAGTTGTTAAGGCTTGCCATGTTGCACCTCCGTTAGTGGTTTTATGGACCAGATTGTCCTGCCCCCAGGTATCTGAAACAAAGCCTGTGTCGGCATTAAGAAAATGGATATCCCGAACCTCGGCAAAATGGTTAACCTGTGTCCATGTTGTGCCGCCATCTGTTGTCCTAATAAATTTGGAACCACCACCAACCCAGCCGGTGTTAATGTCATAAAATTCCATGGATTCCAAATCCGAAGTAATATTTGTGGGAACCGTTTGCCATGTGGTTCCTCCGTTGGAGGTCTTCAAAAGGAGACCATCAGTTCCGCTTGCCCAGCCGTTATTTTGATCATGGAAAAATATTGCATCGATACTTGTCAGGTTTGGTGCTCCGGTGGTTTGTGCCACCCAGGTTGCCCCTCCATCCGTGGTTTTGCTGATCTTCCCAAAAGTGCCACATATCCAGGCAGTAGTTGTTGAGATAGCATAAAATCCCCTGGTATCGTTAATATTGGTGTTCGCTTCACTCCATGTGGTTCCTGCGTCAGATGTCCTGAGCACTTTCGATTCTGCAGCAATCCATCCATTTGAGTCGTCAAGGAACTGCACTTTTACAAAACGCATGTCAGATACGGGGGAGGTGACCACTGTCCATTGAGCTAAAATGGAACAGAAAAATAACGATATAAAAAATGTGGTATTAAACAGAAATTTTATCATTTCGATTACCTTAAATTGTTAATTGATTGATCACAATTTAAGGTTGAGGATGTAAGCTGGTCAATAACGCAAATGCGTCATTTTATCAGGTTTTCCCGGAGAGCTTTTGATACAGCTTGAGACTTTGAAGTAACTTGAAGTTTGCGGTAAATGTTTTTGAGGTGATTTCTTACTGTTTCATAACTGATAAACAGATTGTTGGCTATAGAATGAGAGTCGGTACCGTCAACCAGACAGGTGAGTATTTCATTCTCCCTTTGTGTCAGATTATAATCGTTCCCTGCCAGATTTCCCTTATTAAAATAGTCAACAACTTTGCGAGCAATATAGGGAGACATTGGGGCACCCCCGCTTACCACCTCATCGATGGCAGAAATTATCTTTTGTGGAGGAGTGTTTTTAAGTAGATAACCATCAGCACCGGCTTTCATGGCGTTAAATATATTTTCAGAATCATCGAAGATTGTCATCATAATAATCTTCAAATCAGGATCACGCTCTTTAAGCAATGGAATTGCCTCGATACCCGATCTGCCCGGAAGGTTTATATCGAGGAGCACTACATCACATTCAATGGAAGTTTCGAGGGCACTTTCCACTGAAGCGAAATTGGATTCACACCGATAGCCCGGTGAAAAATTGATGAAACTCACCAATCCCTCCCGGAATTCCCGGTGGTCTTCAACTATGGTTATTCTTATTTCATTTAATTCCATGTGTGAAAATCGTTATTCTTAATTGATTGTGAAATAGTCCGTTTGGGTTAATTTTTAATTTTATAATCGATCAAGACAGTAGTCCCGGTTCCCTCGGTGGAAGTGATTTCAGCTTTGGCTCCAATCTCGTCACACCTTTTACGGATGTTTTTTAATCCGTTTCCCCCCAGTTTTTCAGCTTTTGTCTCCATCCTGAACCCTGTTCCGTTATCCCTCACCATGATCGAAATAGCATCACTCGAAGAGTCAATCGTCACAACGATTTTATTGCCGCCCGAGTGCTTAACAGCATTCATTACCACTTCTTTTGTTGATAAATAAAGGTTCCTTCTGATTTCATCCCTTAATATCAAAGAAAATTCACCACTTTTACTAAATTCGAATCTGATACCTGCGGCTTCGCAGAGTTCCCGGGTCAGGAGTCTGATCCTGAGGACAAGATTTTCGATCGAATCATATTCGGGTGAAACCGACCATACTATATCTCTCATCGCCTGTTCTGCCTCCTGCAGAAGTGATGCAGACTTTTTTATCATTGTCATGGCTGCTTCCTCATCTTCACCAAGCACACTGGTGGCCGATTGCATATAGAGCCCTGCTCCACTTACAGTAGAGGCAAGGTCGTCATGAAGATCACGAGCGATCCTGTCTCTTGTTTTGTTTCGCTCCATCAGAATCATTTTTTCTCTCTCAAGTTCCTCGATTTCTCTCTTCATTTTCCTTCTCACAGTTATCACCGAAATGAAAACAACCAAAGAGAGCATCAAAAGTGTTGCAAGAATTGCGAACCACGCTGTTTTCCAGAATGGGGGTATCACCTCAATTTTTGCAAGTAGGGTCTCTTCGCTCCATACTCCCTCCCGGTTGGCTGCCTTCACTATTAATTGATAACTACCCGGGGCAATATTCGACACATCCACTGTCCTTCTCTTCCCGGCATGAACCCACTGATCAGTTAAACCTTCGAGTTTCCACTGATATTCGTTGTAGGCAGGATCCTCAAAATTTAATGCTGCCATTTCAAACGATAAAAAATTTTCGTCATAATCCAGTTCCACTTCCTTGTTAATGATCCTCTCGAGAGATGGATTATTAAATATCCTGAAGTCGGTAAGTGCAACTTTTGGTTTTACAGGATTGGGGATCATTTTCTCCGGGTCAAACACCGTGATTCCACCCGATCCTCCAAAATAAAATTTTCCGTCTCTCCCTTTTAGATACGAGAATTGATTATAACCGTTTGAAACAAGCCCGTCGCCGTGGGTATAATTTCTTGGCTTAAGGGTATGCGAATCAATTCTTGAAAGACCTTTATTGGTTGAAACCCAAATATTCCCCGGCTTGTCTTCAAGAATACCATATACACTGTTGTTTGCCAGACCGTCAGATGTGGAGATGATTTTTACATTTATTGAATTCAACTCAAGTATATTTATGCCACCCCCCATCGTGGCCAACCAGATTCTTCCGGTTTTATCTTTGTGGATCGCCATAATCTTATCGTTGGAAAGTTTTTGTGCCCCCTTGCCGTATGTGCTGAATCTCGTATGAGTCATATCTGAGGTGTTAATTCGAAGTAATCCCTCACTGTTGGTTCCCACCCAAAGGATTCCATCATCAAAATAAAGCGAAAGGATGTAAGTGTCACCCTCATTTCCAAAATCTGCATCAAAATTATAAATTGTTTGTTCGCCTGAACCTGGTGAGTACTTTATCAAACCGTTTATTGTCCCGACCCATAGAACACCATCGTCGCCTTCGGTGATTGATGTGACCCTGTTGATCCACTCTTCTTTTTCAGGACTCCCGGAAAAACGGATAATCTTCGCTTTCAAATTATCACCTGTAAACTCCAGTTTCAGCAGCCCTTTTTTTGTACCTGCCAGGATATCACCTTTGTTGTCTCTTAATAACTTATATACAAGTACCTCATCAAATCCCGGTAACATATTTTGGTGTCTCCTGAATCTGCCGCTCTTTTCATCCAAAGTGTAGAAGCCGTGTGTTGTCCCGGTTAAACATTTGGAATCTGAAAGAGGCAGCATCGATGTTATTCTGTCAACTTGTGGATTGATTCCCGGATTGTCCCCATCCGGATAGTTATAGAAAACTCCTCCTGTCTTCTCCATTTTTATCAGACCTGAATAGGTTCCCACCCAGATATTTCCGATGTAATCCTCCGATATGGCATACACCTGCCCGTTAATCCTTACTTTTTCTTTCTCCTCTCCGGGAGTCAACTCTTGAAAAATTCTTTTCTCCCGATCAAGACTAAAAAGTCCTTCAGATGTAGCTATTCTAACAATCCCTCTTCTGTCGGTGTGAATTTCATAGCCGGTAAATGAAAGCGGAGCGTTTGAAGCCAACAGTTTTGTCACCCTTTTCAGCTCCAGTTTTATCGTATTAAATTCATACAACTCTCCGGTGGAAGAAAGCATTAATACGGCGTCATTTTTTAATGTGGAAGTGAATATGATCCTGAATTCGAGAGGTATCTTCGTTACTTTTCTTAAATTGTTTACAAGCAGAAGGTCTTTTTCAGTATGAAACACAGCAAGAACTTTTCCATTCATGTTTGTAAACTCATTTTTTTTAACCTCAATCAGTTTGGTTGAAACCAGGTCTGATGTTCTTGTTAAAATGACACCAGAAGGAGAGAGAAACACCATATGTGCATCATCGAAATTAACGGGAAAACCGTTATAATTGGCTATAAGGGGTTTGCCCTGTTTATCACGCAGCAAAGAAAAAGTGTTAGTGCGTTTGTTTAGAAGATTGATTTCCCCGCTGATTGCAGTAACCCAGGGTCTGTCGGTGCTGTCAAAAGTTACATGTATAAGATTATTATTTGAAAGAGAACTTGCGTTGCCGGGGTTATGGTTGTAATTTACAAAAGTGTGCCCATCATACCTGTTCAATCCATCCCAGGTGGCTATCCATAAAAATCCCTCAGAGTCCTGCGCAATTGATCTTACTGCTGATTGCGAGAGACCCTGCTCAACTCCAATTATAACAGGATTGTATTGAGCAAAAAGGAATTGTGGAATTATAAATATCAGAAAAAGAGCAAATATCCTCATATCGTTTTTATATCCGGATTTTTATGCAGTTCAAAAAATTCATACAAAACTATTTTCACGGGCAAAACATTCCATCAATTTCTTATTTGGACAATTAAAAATGCAAATTTAACCAATTATTATCCTAAATAAAATCGACATAAAATCAAAAAAATGAGCAGTTATTCATTTTAAATTTTGTTGTTAAATATATTACTGTATATTAGTGTTCGTTCACTGTCATCTTTTTATAAGTTATCCGTTTAGGTACAAGATTGAAAGAAATTTACACAAGCGATGAGCTCGCTGCCAAACTTGGAGTCTCAAAAAGAATTCTGCACGAATGGGAAAAAGAAGAACTGTTAAAACCTTCAGGTATCGCTGATGAAGGTTCACATCTCTACACTTCCTACCAGCTCGAGCGAGGCCAATACCTCAAAAAACTTTACGAACTCGGGTATGGAATTGAAGATATTAAAAAAATTATCAAAAAAGTTGGACTCCCAAAATCCTCGGCTGAAAATAACAGACAAAATCTGAATGAATCGTATCTTACTGTGGGTCAGCTTGCTGAGGCAGTTAAGGTTAGCCCGCGAACCATAAAACACTGGGAGGAGATCGGGATCATCGAACCTGACATGAGAAGTGAAGGTGGTTACCGACTTTTTGCACCACACTATGTTTTCATCTGCAACCTTATTAAAGATCTTCAGTTGTTTGGATATTCCCTTGAAGAGATAAAAACTGTTTCCCTCTATTTCAGAACTTTTCTTGATCTAAACAGCAGTCTCGATTCTTATCCTGTGGATGAAAGTGAACAAAAACTTAATGAACTGATTGTTGCGATCGATAGTCTTTCCGAGAAAATGGACCTCTTTAAAGCCGGAATTGCCCGTTGGGAAGACCTGCTAAAAAAGAAAAAAAAAGAAATTATCTCCCTTAAAACACGAAACTCGAAGAGGATTATCCCCTCATGAATGAGCAAAAAATGAATTATCTTGACTTACACAAGACACTTAAAGAATTTTACACACAAGAACCCGGTGTGTTTATAAACTCCGAATTGGGAATTACCCTTACCAACAACTTCTTCACCAGTGATGTAAAAAGAGCTTTCCCTCCGGGAGATGAATATATGGATATGAATCCACTGATGAAAGCTTTAATGAAATATTTCCTCCACAGAAATGAATATTCTGATAAATACCTTCTTAAGATGCTCACCGTCCCCGATAAGGCAATTCAAGAAAATAACAGATTTACTTATTCGATCCTCTCCCCCTCCGGCACTGTTTCCAACGAAGCAATAGTTTTGCTACACGGGCTGAATGAAAGAGGATGGGAGAAATATCTTCCATGGGCATATTACATCCTGAAAAACACGGGAAAATCTGTAATTCTGTTCCCAAATGCCTTTCATATGAACAGAGCTCCGGAGTGTTGGTCAAATTTTAGATTAATGAAAGAAATTTCGAGTGAGAGAAAAAATCTGTTACCGGGTGTAATACTCTCAAGTCCCGTAAATGCAGCCATCTCCACCCGGTTGCAATTTGTGCCTCAAAGATTTGTTTATTCAGGCATTCAGACAATCAACGATATAACAACTCTTGCGGAATTGGCAAAAGAAGGATCAATCCAAGGTCTTCCAAAAAACACTTCACTCGATCTCTTTGGCTATTCAATAGGTGCCTTTGTTGCTGAGATCATAATGATGAGCAACCCTCTTGGTCTTTTTAACACCTCCCGCTGTTTCCTCTTTTGTGGAGGAAGCACACTCGACAAAATGTCTCCCGTAAATAAATTTATTCTGGATAGTGAAGCAACCAATCAGCTAATGGATTTTTATGTGCACAGGCTCGATCAAAACATAACCACCGATGAGCGGCTTAGTTCCCTCTTTAAAGATGAAAACGAAGAGGCATTTCTTTTTAAAGCAATGTTGAATAATGAAGAGAACAAAACTGTAAGAGAGAGATATCTCGGGAAAATCAGTGACCGCCTCTATGGTGTTGCCCTCGCGAAAGATGATGTTATGCCCGGCGCAGCTATTCAGCAAACCCTTAATCACAGCAGAAAAAAAATCAGGTTCGATGAAATCGATTTTGAATATGGCTACACCCACGAAAATCCTTTCCCAACATTAACCGGGATCAGTGATAAAATCGACCGTGCATTCGAGTCGGTTTTCAGCAGGGCAGTCTCTTTCCTGAGTTAATATTCGAATATTGTCGCTTGAATGTATTATTATCATTAAGTATTATTATACGAAAATATTTTATAAATATGGAGATTTTTCTTGTTTAGAAACTCCGGGCAATTTATTTTAGGGTATAAAGTAAATTTGAATTTTGTAAAAGAAAAAACAAACCTTAATGAAAAAGATAGTTATAATTCTCGTTGTCTTTTTCCTGGCAATTGTAAGTGCGGTACTCTTCCTAAGAACGAATGAGACACAGCAACCTTTAACAGTCCAGCTAAAAGAAAAATATTCAAAAAAACACATCCCTTCTGTTGATCATTCCAAATTTACATCTCTTCAGAAAAATTTTGCCCATCCACAGGAAGTAACCGAAGCCTGCATCACTTGCCACACCGAGAGGCATAAGGAAGTGATGAAATCGAACCATTGGAATTGGGAACGCGAAGAATATGTAAAAGGAAGAGGTATCATTCACATTGGTAAAAAAAATGCCATAAACAACTTCTGCATAGGCGTCGAAGGGAATGAACAAAGTTGCGCAAAGTGCCATGTCGGATTTGGGATGACTGAGGCACTCTCAGGATACACAGATTCAACAAATATCGATTGCCTTGTATGCCACGATAATTCTGAAACTTACGCAAAAGGTTCTGAAATGGGGGGTGCCCCCGATCCCGGTGTGGATCTTGCAAAGGTTGCACAGAATGTCGGGAAGCCAAAGCGTACAAACTGTGGAGTCTGTCACTTTTTTGGTGGAGGTGGTAACAATGTTAAACATGGTGACCTTGAAAAAGCGATGTTTGAGCCTTCCAAGGAAGTGGATGTTCACATGGCTTCCGAGGGGGTTAACATGTCGTGTGTCGACTGCCATACTTCTGAAAATCACATGATGAAAGGGAAGATGTATTCCCTCTCCTCAATGAACAGAAACCGGTCTTCGTGCGAGCAATGCCATACTGAAAGCCCTCACGAAGCTTCAATATTAAATGAACACACTCTTAAAGTTGCATGCCAAACCTGCCACATTCCCGTTTATGCAAAAGTTAATGCTACAAAAACAGAATGGGACTGGTCAACAGCCGGACAACTTAAAAACGGTGAACCTTTTGAAATTGATGACAAAGATGGTAACCACACTTATCTGTCAATTAAAGGCTCATTTACATGGGGCAAAAGCCTGAAACCCGAGTATATCTGGTTTAATGGTACCGCCGATCACTACCTTCTCGGAGACACAGTTTCAGACACTTCAAAAGTATTAAAAATAAATACACTTAATGGATCTTACTCCGATCCTGAATCGAAAATCATTCCTGTAAAAGTTCATAGAGCAAAACAGCCTTACGATCCTGTCACTAAAATGTTGATTCAGCCAAAACTTTTCGCCGATAAAAAAGGTGAAGGGGCTCTATGGAAAGACTTTGACTGGGTGCGTGCCTCCGATATCGGGATGACAGAGGTTGGTCTCCCCTTCAGCGGTAAATATACATTTATAAACACAGAAATGACATGGCCCGTAAATCACATGGTTTCTACCAGGGAACTAACAGTGAACTGCATCGAATGTCACAGCAGGAACGAGAGCAGATTAGCCGGACTGACTGATTTCTACATGCCTGCAAGAGATTATTCATCCATTATAGATTCATCAGGAAAATGGATTGTTATTCTGAGTATCCTCGGTGTCTTTCTACATGGTGGAGTTCGCATATTCTCTGCATCAAAAAGGAGAAAGGGAAATTAAAATGAGAAAACAGGTTTATATCTACAGATCATTTGAACGGTTTTGGCACTGGACTCAAGCTTTCCTGATATTTTTTCTCGCTGCAACCGGTTTTGAAGTGCATGGTTCCTTTGTCTTTTTTGGATACCAAAATGCTGTTGAATATCACAATGTTGCTGCTTATGCTTTTATTATTCTAATCGCATTTGCGATCTTTTGGCATTTTTCAACCGGAGAGTGGAAACAATATCTCCCAACCTTTTCAAATATAAAAGCTCAAATCAACTTTTATCTTGTAGGGATTTTTAGTAATGCTCCACATCCCACAAAAAAAACGGTGCTCAGCAAACTAAATCCTCTTCAGCGTTTGGTTTATTTTGCTCTTAAGGTGCTTGTAATTCCTGTTATGGTTATTTCAGGATTACTCTACATGTTCTACAGATATCCTCAAAAAGGGGGTATGGCAGGGTTGAACCTCGATTCTGTGGAACCCATTGCCCTTTTTCATACTGCCGGGGCATTTGCTCTTATCGCTTTCATTGTGGTGCATCTCTATCTGATTACAACCGGACACAAACCAACCACAAACCTGAAAGCCATGATTACCGGTTATGAAGAAATAGAAGAAGACGATACAGAAAAAACTGCCGCCCCGAAAGAGGAAACAAAGGCAGAGACAATTGAGAAATAGAGGTTTTATATGAACGAAACTAAATACATGAATCCATATCTTGCAGGCTTTTTCCTTGGCTTGCTTTTGTTGGTCACAATATTTATCACAGGAAGAGGTTTGGGCGCAAGTGGTGCCACCAAAAGCGGTGTAGTGGCAGCCGTCTCTTCTGTTGCTCCTGCACATGCAGCGGACTCAAAATTTTACAGCGAATACCTCAAAGAACATGATGACAGTCCATTAAAAAACTGGCTCGTGTTTGAAGTGATTGGAGTAATAATGGGGGCATTCATTTCAGGTCTGGTTTCCAACAGATTAAGTCTGACTCTTGAAAAAATCCCCACTGTCTCGTCAAAGACAAGGATAATTACAGCACTTATTGGCGGAGCTCTCTTTGGGTTGGGTTCTCAACTCGGCAGAGGTTGCACAAGCGGTTCTGCACTTAGTGGAATGGCAGTTCTCTCTACCGGGGGGATCATTACAATGATGGCCATTTTTGGTGGAGCTTATGCATTTGCATGGTTCTTCCGAAAACTCTGGCTTTATCCGGGAGGTAAATAATGGGACCGTTAGTACCCGATCTAATCGGAAATGAATTAAATTTTGTTGTAGCTATCCTCATTGGTATCGCTTTTGGATTTATTCTTGAACAGGCGGGCTTTTCAACTTCGAAAAAACTTGTCGGGCTCTTTTACGGTTACGATTTTACTGTTTTAAGAGTCTTTTTTACCGCCGGTATCACCGCCATGATTGGTGTGGTTGCCCTCGGTCATTTTGGTCTTCTTGATCTAAGTCTAATTTATGTGAACCCAACCTTTTTATGGTCTGCCCTCGTGGGTGGTCTTATAATGGGACTCGGATTTGTAATCGGAGGCTTCTGCCCGGGAACAAGTGTCTGCGCTGCAGCTATCGGAAAAATTGATGCGATGATCTTCGTTGTGGGTGGTTTTCTTGGTGTTTATATCTTCGCTGAAGGATATCCATGGTTCGAAACCCTCTATAAAGCTGAGGATTGGGGAAATGTCACTCTTTTTGATACACTTGGAACTTCACAGGGAATTTTCGCCTTTGGAATGACTTTTATGGCTGTTGGCGCCTTTTGGTTTACCACATGGGTTGAGAAAAAAGTGAACGGAAAAGAGAATCCTGAGCTTCAACCGAAGAAACTCTATCTTGGTCTTGGTCTCACTCTTTTTGTGCTTGGAATAGCTACTATCTTCATGCCTGAAAGAAGAACTGAATTACTTGCCGATGCAGCAACAGCAGTTTCAAATCAAAAAATGGATGTTACAACAATCGATGAACTTGCATTCAGGCTCCTTGACAAAGACCCAAAACTTCAGATTGTTGATCTCAGAACTGCCACAGAATTTCAAAAATTCAGTCTGCCTAACTCCACAAACATGACACTTGAAGAATTGTTTGGAAAGGATGCATCAAAAATTCTTTCAATTAAAAACAAACATATCGTCTTTGTTGCCGATAATGAGGTGGACGAAAAGAAAGCTGCATACATCGTTGAAGAATTGGGATACCGTAATTTTTCGATCCTCGAGGGTGGGCTCTCCTTCTTCAAAAAAGAAATCCTCGAATATAAGCCTGCGGGTGAACCAAAAACCCGCCAGGAAATTGATACTCGCAAGTTCCGCCAAAGGGCTGTGAAAGAATTGCCTGCACTCATTCAAAATGCAAAAAAAGGAGCGGCACCAAAGAAGAAATCCACAAGAGTTATCGGTGGATGTTGATTAATGCAATAATTCAATAATTCAAAAATGTAATAATATTTTTATGTTGGACAGACATGTTTTCTAATATACTGAGTCTGTCCAACATTAAGAAAAAAAATAGATTATTATTTGACGGGGACACTTTGATATTGAACTGTATTTAATTATATTCAGTAATGTTTCATTACTATTTTGAGTTCAATGTGAAAAAGTTACTTTTTGTCCTGTTTTTAACTTTCCCCGCGTTCTCCCAAATTGCATATCTGACTGGTGGTGCCGATTTTCGCTTCAGTTCATCAACCGGATTGGATAAGTTCGCCGAACGATATAACCAGACCCGCTCCTCGATCATCACAAAAAAAATGGAATCACCCGGAACTTTTTCAGGCTGGTTCGTCAATTTTGGAGGTGGTTTTGCGGGTATAACATTCGACCTGGGGTACTCTCGCCAAACTGCTTCGATGAAAGCGGAAACCGACCCCCTTCGAACATCAGGCGGAGGCACTGGCAGAGATATCGATCTGATACTTGGTAATTTTATGTTTGGAGTGGGATTTGCCATCGCTACAAGCAGGGATATGGCTCTTATCTTCCCTAATTTCGAGGCAAATCTGCTTGATCTGTCCTATGAGACACGCACCAACACCACATCAAAAAGCGGTGATGTATCAACAATTGCCAATGCAGGAATTGGTATGAAATTGATGTTTTCTTTAGGAGGAACATTTGGCGTAACCATCCATCCGTCATACAATTTTACTCTTCTCGAACCCAATTTTAGCAGTCTCTATGACGGAACTGCCACTTCATACGATGTCATGTCAGATGAAACCAAAGGATCATTTAATGGTTTCCACATCAGGCTTGGACTGTCGTTTTTGATTACCGATTAAACCATCATATAGTATGAACAAAACTGTAGTGTTTCCCCAATAATCTCATTTACAAATGTTGGACAGACCGGATATCCTTGAAATCTGAATCTGTCCAACATCGAAAAAATTATTGGATTACTGAATTATTGAATTACTGCATTAAATTGCATATCCCACATTGATCCTTACGGTTGTTCCGGGTTCATACACTTTCATGCCCGACTTAAAAGGATCCCTGAAATATGACAAATGAGAGTAGTAATTAATATTCAACAGATTTTCAATTTCCATCGAAAATTTTAGACTCTTAAATTCACCGGTAAACCCAAAATCCAACTTATTATAGGCAGGGGTTGAGGTTTCACCCAGGTTAATGTCGGTTCTTGTTTGTCCATCAGAGTAGGTATGCCTCAAATAGAAAGTCATATCCATCCATTTTGGGGACACAAGTCTTGTTGTCACCTTTAACGGTGGAATTTCGGCTAACGGAGATGTATCACTTTTGTTTTCCGCATAAGTGTAGGAAGCTGTCATCTCAACAAACTTATACTCAAGAACAAAATTGACCCCCGACATCATTGCACCAATGTTTCGGTAAGTTACATAATTTGTAGCGCCTGCTTTTTTCTTATCGAGATAAACATAGTTTGAGATATATGTCGAAAATAGCTCAAGTCTTGCAAAAGTCGAAATCAAAGAAGCTCTTGCGCCGGTTTTTAGTGGCTGGTGAAGTGTTGGGTTTCCAACCCATGAAGAGGAAGTTGGAGCTCTTTTCACTGCAATAAACAATGCTTCGGTTTCAGGCAGTTCTGCGGCTGCCTCTAACATCAAACCGTATCCCAGAGTTGGAGAGATTGTATTCGAGTAGGCTGCTGAAAGTCCAATTACCGGGAAAAACGCTGTGGTTTTGGGATCGGAATAGAGGTTTTTGTAAAAATTTACAGTCTCTTCCTTATCCATGTTGAAGTATGCAACCCCGGCTTTTCCACTGAAAGTGAAATTGGCAACATCCATTTTGTGATAAACCGAAGCAAAATACTGATTAACTCCGGGTAACATGGCATTGTTAATGGTCATGCCCATCGGTGCCATTTGCGAGGCAGGCATCCTGATCACATTATCAGCATTCCATTTCCGGAAATATGCTTCATAAAATGCACCCGTTGCTCCGATTGTCAGGTTTCTTGCATCCGTTTCCATCATCATTGGTGAGACACGAAGTGAATTGTTCATCAGGTGACTTGTATAGTTTGCATATATCTTATTCCCTTTCCAGGAAATATTTGCTGAAATCAGTCTGTTGAATTTTTCATCCATTTGGAGATAGGGGAAAGTAATATTTTCGGTATATGTGAATGAAGCACCATACTTCAAATCTTCGTTTTTCCCCTGGAAAGCTACTTCACCGAGAGTAAAATTATAGTTGTCACGGTAGCCGTAAAGGTCAGAAAAAGTTTTCCCGTCACCATTTTTGAATGGTGTGCCATTGGCAAAATGGAGAGAAAGTTGATTGGCTTTTATTCCTCCCTTTACAGAGAGATCATAAACAGTTGAAGCTCCCGCCATTCCCGAAAATGCAGCTTTAAGTTCCGGTTCATTTGATGCCTCACTCCTGTGGAAGGAGACAATCCCGCCAAGCCCCGACTGTAAGTTTGCAGAGTTCTTAACCAATTCTATCGATTCCATATCCAAAGGGTTAAGCCGTGATATTGGCGAATCCATTCTGTTTGGGCATGCCGGAGGGTACCTTTCGCCATCAATTACGATGCTGATGTCCCCCTTTTTAAGTCCATCTGCATAGATATCCTGTGCAAAGAAAACACCTTTTTTTATGAGAGAAAAACCACCCAATGACAATAGATTATCAAGGTTGTCCCTCTGAAGAGTTAACAAATTACTGCTGAAATCGATCCTTTTTGCAGTTATTTCTATCGGATCGAGCCAATAAATTTTGATGCTGTCGCTTGTCTGTGCAATTAAATTAACAGAACCTGCGAACAGCAGGATATAGAAAGTCCTTGTCAGGAAAAACATACCTGTCCTCACTTTAAGTTATTAAAACAAAACAATTAGTGGAATGAAGTACTAACTTCTGGGAGGTGGTGTGTCGGGTTTGTGCTCTCGTTTTACCGGATTTTCGGCGATTACAAAGTGGTAAGGGATTTTAGAACCGAAGTTGAACACCGGGATTTGTCCCGTTAAGAGGAAATGAGGCATCAACTCTTTAACACTTTTTTGTTGATTTCTTCCGGGGATTGTTGCATCCTCTTTCTCATCTTCAATTACCGTCGATAGATTTTCTGAAACCACACAACTTCCGCAACAATCGTTGACAGGTTCATCCTTTTCGACACACAACTCACTAACGATGTAATCATAGTTAATCGCATAATCGAAGAATGGCCCGACTATCCTGAGATAGTTCAGGGTCATCACGACCAATATTAATGAAATTGTAATTTTTTTAACCAAAGTGTTCCGGTTTTAAGGTTAAATCCAAAAAGGATATTTTTGTCTGATTCTAATTTACAAAAAAATATCTTCACTTCTCACTAAATTAACAAAATTTTCCCCTGTTTAAAAATTTCCGCGTCCCCCATTATTGCATTATTGGATTACTGCATTATTGCATTAAAGCTTATCTTTCGATTCCTGATTTTTTTAATTTTCGAGTGAAATGAGCAAACAAGAGACAAAAGAACTGGCGCTTAATATTGCCAGTTTTTTACCGGCAGCACTTCAACCCCCACATTCAGTTGAAATTGAACAATTGGTAATTGGTGCCATCCTTATCGACCCGGAAGCGATTAACAAAGCAATTGCCGTTATCGACAAAGATGCGTTTTACAAGCCCAACCACCAAACCATTTTCTCTGCCATTGTAACTCTTTATAATGAACGCGAACCGATCGATGTTTCCACCGTTTTTAATGAATTAATGCGTGCTAAAAAGCTTGATGAAGTTGGTGGACTCACCTTCCTCTCCGAATTGAGTAATAATATCTCTTCTGCAGCTAATATTGAATACCTGCTAAAAATTCTCATCGAAAAAAAACTTCTTCGCGATCTTATTTCTGTATCTCATGGTATCGCAAACAGAGCTTATCAGGCTGAAGATACTGCCCTTAAGATACTTGACGAAGCAGAATCGAAAATTTTTCAGATATCAGAGACCCGATCTAAAAAGACTTATATCGATATGAAAAGAGCTGTTACCCAGACCATGGAGTATATCGAGATTGTTCATACACGAAACGCCGCCGGAGTTGTGGGCGTTCCAACAGGATTCTACGACCTTGATGAAATGCTTGGCGGGTTCCAAAACTCTGATCTTATTATTCTTGCAGCTCGACCTTCAATGGGAAAAACGGCGCTCGCGCTTGCTTTTGCAAGAAACGCAGCAGTCGATTTTAAACTTCCTGTTGCTGTTTTTTCGCTTGAAATGGCGACAACCCAGCTCGTAACCCGTCTTATTTGTGGGGAGGCAAAGATATCGGGACAAGTTATCAGGAAAGGCAGAATGAGCCCGGATGACAGCGCAAGACTTGCAAAATATGGTGCAAAACTCGCTGATGCGCCAATTTATATTGATGATGTTCCCGGACAAACAGTCCTTGAAATCAGAGCAAAATCAAGAAGATTAAAATCGGAATATGGAATTAAATTAATAGTGATCGATTATCTCCAGTTGATGCAGGGGCATAACGATTCCGAGAGCCGTGAGAGGGAAATTTCAATGATCTCCCGATCACTTAAAGGACTGGCAAAAGACCTCGACATTCCAATAATCGCACTTTCGCAGTTAAATCGTGAATCGGAAAAAAGAGTTGACAAAAAACCGATGCTCTCCGATCTTCGTGAATCGGGTTCAATCGAGCAGGATGCGGATGTGGTGATGTTTATTCACAGACCTGAATATTACGGGAAGGAAGTGGATACTGATGGTAATTCCCTTAAAGGGATCGCCGAAGTGATTATTGCAAAACACAGAAACGGACCCGTCGGCGATGTAAAACTCCGTTTTCAACACGAATACACCAAATTTGAAAACCTCGCTCACTTTAATCCTTATGTTGCCATCCCCGAGGGGGATAAAAACCCTATTTAATTATTAATTATTAGGGAGTCCACTAAAAAAAGGTCGGGATTAGAAGCATTTTAGATCTTTGAAAAGTCATTTTTCAAAGGCTTTAATTTTGCGTAATCAGATTCAGCTAATTTTTATTGAACTTTCCGTAAAATCCTTGATTTATTATTGTTTTTGGGGCTGAAAAGTTAATTTTTAGCCCCTTCTTTAA